>Ga0180221_1000426_pt1 | contig 38840 bp, 39 predicted proteins | sample eDN5th37CKraftMG_FD_151339 | JGI IMG/M metagenome (GOLD analysis project Ga0180221, IMG submission 151339) | Enriched Miracle-Growth compost microbial communities from Emeryville, California, USA - eDNA 5th pass 37_C Kraft MG (version 2) (version 2) ...
ACCACAAAGGGTTCAAAAATTTGGCATTGACTATCAAACACACTGTTGAGTTCTCAAACAACCGACGCACACCCACAAGACCAGAACTTTCCGTTCCGACCCCGCCGGGGCAACCCCTCAAACTTACTCGGATCGTCCTGCCCCGTCAACTTCCGGCCTGAGCCGTGAAGCGTCTGGTTCGTCCGTCCGATCCCGAACGAGGGCGCACTCGTCGTCCTCGTGAAGAAGGATTCGGGTGTCCGCCCCGGGCCGGCCACCGGTACCCAGCCTCTCGGCTGTCTCCTCGGTGTCCGTTCTCCCTGCCGGGCGAACGACCAGAACATTACACACACTCGGCCGCGGGTGCCAAATCGCTTGCTGACCTGCGCAGACACAGCCGGTGACGGCCCTGGAGCGCGAGAGCCCCGGCAGGAGCTCTCGCTCCCCCGGGGCCCTCGTCGTCAGGCGGCTCCTCGACGCCTCACTCCGCCACCGCGACGGCCAGCGTGCGCTTGCCGCGGCGCAGCACCGCGTACCGCCCGTGCAGGAGGTCCTCCGTGCGCAGGGCGGCGTCGTCGGACTCGACCTTCCGGTTGTTCACGTACGCGCCTCCCTCGCCGATCGCGCGCCGCGCCGCCGCCTTGGACGACACCAGCCCGGACCCCACGAGCGCGTCGACGACGAGGTCGCCGGCCTTGGCCGTCGTCCGCGGCAGCTCGGCCACTGCCGCGCCGAGCGTGCCCGCGTCGAGGCCGTGCAGCTCGCCCCGCCCGAACAGCGCCTGACTCGCGGTGATCACCGCCTCCGTCGCCGCCCGGCCGTGCACCAGGGTCGTGAGGTCGCCGGCCAGCGCCCGCTGAGCCTCGCGCGCGAAGGGACGGTCGGCCACCTCCGCCTCGAGCGCGGCGATCTCCTCCCGGCCGCGGAACGTGAAGACCTTCAGGTACTTCACGACGTCCGCGTCCGCCGTGTTCAACCAGAACTGGTAGAAGGCGTACGGGCTGGTGAGCTCCGGGTCGAGCCACACGGCCCCGCCCTCGGACTTGCCCATCTTGGTGCCGTCCGCCTTCGTGATGAGCGGGGACGTCAGGGCGTGCACGGCCGCACCCTCGGTCTTGCGGATCAGCTCGACGCCCGACAGCAGGTTGCCCCACTGGTCGTTCCCACCGAGCTGCAGCGTGCACCCGTAGCGCTCGTACAGCTCCCGGAAGTCCATGCCCTGCAGCACCTGGTAGCTGAACTCGGTGTAGCTGATGCCCTCGTCGGAGCGCAGCCGCCTGGCCACGATGTCCTTGCCGAGCATCGTGCCCACGCGGAAGTGCTTGCCCACGTCGCGCAGGAAGTCGATCGCGGACATCGCGCCGGTCCAGTCGAGGTTGTTCACCATGCGCGCGGCGGCAGGGCCCTCGAAGTCGAGGAACGGCTCGATCTGCGCCCGGATGCGGTCCACCCAGCCGGCGACGACATCGCGCGACTGCATGGACCGCTCCGTGGTCGGGCGGGGGTCGCCGATCAGCCCGGTGGCGCCCCCGACGAGCGCGAGCGGGCGGTGCCCGGCCAGCTGCAGGCGTCGCATGTTCAGCAGCTGCACCATGTGCCCGACGTGCAGGCTCTGCGCCGTCGGGTCGAAGCCCGCGTAATAGGTGACGGGTCCCTCGGCCAGCGCAGAACGCAGCGCGGCCTCGTCGGTGGACTGCGCCACCAGGCCCCGCCAGTGCAGCTCGTCGAGAACGTCGGTCACCGTGTGCTCCTCGGGAAAAGGGGTCACGACCCGGACGGGTCGCCCTCCTAGTGTGCCCGACGGCTACCGCCGGCGGCGCCGCGGTCCCGCAGCCCGGTACGCCGAGACCGTGGGGTCGCCGTCCAGCCAGGCGCGCCAGGGGAACAGGTCGGCGCGGCCGCCGTCGCCGCTCACCCCGACGCGCGGGCCTGTCGCGACCCGCCGGTCGTCGCGAGCCTCCGCCGGCACCCGCAGCACCAGCGCACCCTCCGGGTCCGTCACATCCGTGCCGTCGTCGTCCCGGTCCACCGCCAGGGCGACGGTCAGGCGGGCGGGGCCCCGTGCCAGGTCGACGTCGGCACGCGTGACCCCGGCCGCGGCACGGCGGGCGCGGGCGAGGTCCACGCCCTCGACCACCTCGCCCGCCCGCAGGAGCACGGCGGAGGCCTCGCCGGGCGGGCTGCACACGACGTTCATGCAGTGGTGCAGGCCGAGGTGACGGTAGACGTACACGCGCCCGGGCTCCCCGAACATCGTCCGGTTGCGCGCCGTCTCGCCCCGGAACGCGTGCGAGCCCGGGTCGGCCGGTCCCGCGTACGCCTCGACCTCGGTGATCCGCAGGGTGACCGCCCCCTGCGACGTGCGGCGGGTGAGCAGGGCGCCCAGCAGGTCGTACGCGACGACGTGCACGTCGCGCGTGAACCATGCGCGGTCCGGCACCACGAGCGCCGTCATCGCCCTCCCTCCGCCGGGGCGGCGGGACGCCCGGTGCCCAGGACACGGCCCACGCCGTCGAGCCGGACGTCCGCCCGCTCCCGCGTGCGCTCCGCGGTGTAGTGGGCGCGCTCGTCGGCCATCCAGCGCAGCCAGTGGTCGCGCGCCTCGGCCCCGTCGCGCTCGAGCCCGCGGGCGAGCCGCAGCTCGTCGTCGGCCTCGACCCAGACCCGCAGGGCGGCCCAGGCGTCGACCTGGCGCGCGGCCGCCCCGCAGCCCTCGACGACGAGCACCGGGGCGGGCTGGACGTCGTGCGCCTCGGCGTACTCGCCGCGCACCCAGTCATAGCGGCGGTACCGGCCCGGCCGCCCGGCGGCGAGCGGCGTCAGCACCCACTCCCCCAGGCGCCGGGCGCCGCCGTCGGGCCCCGCCTCCCAGCCCTGGTAGAGGTCGTCCAGGTGCACGACCTGGCACGCGAACCGCACCGCGAGCTGCGTCGCGAGCGTCGTCTTGCCGGACCCGGCGGGACCGTCGACGCACACGAGCCGCGTCCGCCGCCACGGCTTCGGCGCACCCGGACCGGGCAGGCGCGCGGGCGCCGCGTGCACGCGTGCCACCAGCTCGTCCAGCACCTCCTCGCTCGTCGTCACACCCGCTCCCTCCGCTCGGCCCGCCGACCGTACCCGTTCCGGCGCCCCGGACGACGACGGCCGCACGGCCCGGGCGGGGCGTGCGGCCGTCGTCGCGGTCACGGGCGCGTCAGTCGTCCGCCCAGATGCGGTACTCGGCGGACCGTTCCTTGGCGGCCTCCACCTGCTCGGCGACGCGGGCGGGCGCGGTGCCGCCGACCCCGTCGCGCGACGCGACCGAGCCCTCGACGCTCAGCACCTCCCGGACGCCCGGGGTCAGGTGCTCCGAGATCGCGGCGAGGTCGGCGTCGGTCAGGTCCCACAGCTCGATGCCCCGCTCCTCGCAGGTGCGGACGCAGGCGCCGGCGACCTCGTGCGCGACGCGGAACGGGACGCCCTCGCGCACCAGCCACTCGGCGACGTCGGTGGCCAGCGAAAAGCCCTGCGGGGCGAGCTCGGCCATGCGCGCCGTGTCGAAGGTGAGCGTGCGGACCATCCCCGCGAACGCCGGCAGGAGCACGGTGAGCGTGGCGACCTGGTCGAAGACCGGCTCCTTGTCCTCCTGCAGGTCGCGGTTGTACGCGAGCGGCAGGCCCTTGAGCGTGGTCAGCAGCCCCGTGAGGTCACCCACCAGCCGGCCGGCCTTGCCGCGGGCGAGCTCCGCGATGTCCGGGTTCTTCTTCTGCGGCATGATGCTCGACCCGGTCGACCACGCGTCGTCCAGCCGCACGAAGCCGAACTCCTTCGTGTTCCAGAGGATGATCTCCTCCGAGAGCCGGGACAGGTCGATGCCGACCATCGCGGACACGAACGCGAACTCCGCGACGACGTCGCGCGCGGCGGTGCCGTCGATCGAGTTCTCCACCGGGCCGTCGAAGCCGAGCTCCGTGGCGACCGCCGCCGGGTCGAGCCCCAGGGACGAGCCCGCGAGCGCTCCGGACCCGTAGGGCGAGCGCGCCGCGCGCACGTCCCAGTCCACGAGCCGGTCGACGTCGCGCAGCAGCGGCCACGCGTGCGCCAGCAGCTGGTGCGCCAGCAGCACGGGCTGCGCGTGCTGCAGGTGCGTGCGCCCGGGCAGGACGGCCTCGCCGGCGGCCTCCGCCTGGACGATGAGCGCGTCCACGACGTCCAGCACCTGTCGCACGACGACCCGCGCCTGCTCACGCAGGTAGAGCCGCACGAGCGTGGCGATCTGGTCGTTGCGGGAGCGGCCCGCGCGGAGCTTGCCGCCGAGCTCGGCGCCCGCGCGCTCGATCAGGCCGCGCTCGAGGGCCGTGTGGACGTCCTCGTCGCCGAGCACCGGGAGGAACGCCCCCGACTCGACGTCGGCGAGCAGCACGTCGAGCGCCTCGAGCATGCCCGTCAGCTCGTCGTCCGTGAGGAGTCCCGCAGCGTGCAGCACCCGGGCGTGCGCCCGGGAGCCCCGGATGTCGTACGGGGCGAGCACCCAGTCGAAGTGGGTCGACTGGCTCAGCGCCTGCAGCTCGGGCGACGGGCCGCCGGAGAACCGGCCGCCCCACAGCGACACGTTGTCGGCCTGGCTGGTGAGCCCGTCGGACCCGGCGCGGTCCGACCCGCCTGTCACCTCGGCGCCCACGTCAGAGCTCTCCGGTGCCGAAGTCCACGCCGTTGCCGAACTTCTCGTCGCGAGCCGCGGCCTGCTTGGCGGCCAGGCCGTAGATCTCGATGAAGCCCCGGGCGTGCGACTGGTCGAACGAGTCGCCCTCGTCGTAGGTGGCGAGGTTGAAGTCGTACAGGCTGGACTCCGACCGGCGCCCCGTCACGGTGGCCCGGCCGCCGTGCAGCACCATGCGGATGTCGCCGGAGACGTACTTCTGGGTCTCGTCGACGAAGGTGTCGAGGTTCTTCTTCAGCGGGGAGAACCACATGCCGTCGTAGACCAGCTCGGTCCAGCGCTGCTCGACCTGCCGCTTGAAGCGGGCCTGCTCGCGCTCGAGCGTGACGTTCTCCAGCTCCTGGTGCGCGGCGATGAGCGCGATCGCGCCCGGGGCCTCGTAGATCTCGCGGGACTTGATGCCCACGAGCCGGTCCTCGACGATGTCGATGCGGCCCACGCCCTGGGCGCCGGCGCGGCGGTTCATCTCCTGGATCGCCTGCAGCGGGGTGACGGCCACGCCGTCGAGCGCGACGGGCACGCCCTGCTCGAACGTGACGACGACCTCGTCGGCGACCGGCGGGAACGTCGGGTCGTCGGTGTAGGAGTAGACGTCCTTGGTGGGCTCGTTCCAGATGTCCTCGAGGAAGCCCGTCTCCACGGCGCGGCCCCACACGTTCTGGTCGATCGAGAACGGGTTCTTCTTCGTGGTCGCGATCGGCAGGTCGTGACGCTCGGCGTAGTCGATCGCCTTCTCCCGCGTGAGCGCGAGGTCGCGGACCGGGGCGATGGACTTGAGGTCCGGGGCGAGCGACGTCGTCGCGACCTCGAAGCGGACCTGGTCGTTGCCCTTGCCGGTGCAGCCGTGCGCGACCGTCGTCGCGCCGAACTGGCGGGCGGCGCGCACGAGGTGCTTGACGATCACCGGGCGGGAGATCGCCGAGACGAGCGGGTAGCGGTCGAGGTACATGCCGTTGGCCTTGAGCGCGGGCATGCAGTACTCCGCCGCGAACTCGTCGCGCGCGTCGGCGACGTACGCCTCCACCGCGCCGCAGTCGAGGGCGCGCTTGCGGATGACGTTCATGTCCTCGCCGCCCTGGCCGACGTCGACGGCCACGGCGACGACCTCGGCCCCGGTGGCCTCGGCGATCCAGCCGATGGCCACGGAGGTGTCCAGGCCGCCCGAGTAGGCGAGCACGACGCGATCAGTCATCACAGTTCTCTTTCTGGCGTGGGGTTCGGGTCAAGTCTGGCAGCGCGGGGCCGCGGGGGCCACGGCCGGGGGCGACGGGTCAGGGGCCCGTCATCTCGAGGAAGCGGCGAGCCAGGTCGTCGCCGCCGAGGGGGTCGCGGGCGATCACGAGGATCGTGTCGTCGCCCGCGATGGAGCCGAGGACGCCCGGGAAGACCGAGTGGTCGATCGCGGACGCGAGGTAGTTGGCGGCCCCGGGCGGGGTGCGCAGCACCACGAGGTTGCCGGACGCCTCCGCGGACACGAGGAGGTCGTTGCACAGCCGGGCGAGCCGGGCGGCGACGTACTCGACGTCGGCCTCCCCCACGCCCGCGGCCTGCACGCTGCGGTCGCCGCCCTCGCCGGGCACGGCGTAGACCAGCGCGCCGGCGGCGTTGCGCACCTTCTCGGCGCGCAGCTCGATGAGGTCGCGCGACAGCGTGCCCTGCGTGACGCTGACGCCCGCGTCGGCGAGCTCGCGGGCCAGCTCGGCCTGCGAGTGGATCGCCGTGCGGCGCACGATCTCGACGATGCGCGCGTGGCGCGCGGCCTTGGTCGTCGGGCCGGCGACCGGCCCGGTGCCCTCGGCGGCGCTCACCGGTGCTCCAGGAGCCAGGTCAGCAGCGCCTTCTGCGCGTGCAGCCGGTTCTCCGCCTCGTCCCACACCACGGAGGCGGGGCCGTCGATCACCTCGGCGGTGACCTCCTTGCCGCGGTAGGCGGGCAGGCAGTGCAGGAAGATCGCGTCCTCGGCCGCCGCGGCCAGGAGCGCGTCGTCGACGCGGTAGGCGTCGAGCGCGGCGAGCCGCTCGGCGGCCTCGTCCTCGTCACCCATCGAGACCCAGGTGTCCGCGGCGACGACGTCGGCCCCCGCGACCGCGGCCCGGGCGTCGGTCGTGACGGTGACGGAGCCGCCGGTCGTGGCGGCGATCTCCCGGGCGCGCTCGACGACGTCGGCGGGCGGGAGGTAGCCCTCGGGCCCGGCGACGGCGACGTGCAGGCCGGCGGTCACACCGCCGAGCAGGTACGAGGCGGCCATGTTGTTGGCGGCGTCGCCCACGTACGCGAGGCGCTGCCCGGCCAGGGCCGACAGGCCGCCGCGGTGCTGCGCGACGGTGAGCAGGTCGGCCAGGATCTGGCACGGGTGGAAGCCGTCGGTGAGCGCGTTGACCACGGGCACCCGGGACACCGCGGCCATCTCGTCGATCCGGTCCTGGCCGAAGGTGCGCCACACGATGGCGGACACCTGCCGGTCGAGCACGCGCGTCACGTCCGCCACGGACTCGCGCACGCCCACCTGGGCGAGCCGGCCGTCCACGATCACGGGGAACCCGCCGAGCTCGGCGACGCCGGTCGAGAACGAGACCTGGGTGCGCAGCGTGGGCTTGTCGAACAGCACGGCGACGCCCTGCGGGCCGGCCAGCGGCGAGCGCACGAAGCGGTCCTCGCGGAAGGCCATGGCGAGCTCGAGGACCTCCCGCTGCTCGGCGGGCGCCAGGTCGTCGTCGCGGAGGAAGTGGCGGGGCATCAGGGCTTCCCTTCTGCGGGTGGTGTCGACGTCGGGGGCATCGTCGTGGGCACCGTGACGGTGGCTAAGAACCGGGCGGCGTCGCGCGCCTGCTCGGCCGTGAGGATCAGGGGCGGGGCGAGGCGGATCGCGTTGGGGGCCACGGCGTTCACGACGAACCCGGCCTCCAGCGCGGCGGCCGCGACGTCGGCCGCGACGGGCCGCGTGAGCTGGACGGCGAGCAGCAGGCCGCGCCCCCGCACGCCGGCGACGAGCGGGTTGCCGGCGGCCTCGATCTCGGTGCGCAGCACCTCGCCGACGCGACGGGCGTTCGCGAGGAGGTCGTCGCGCTCGATGACGCCGAGCGTCGCGAGGCCCGCCGCGGCGGCGACGGGGTTGCCGCCGAACGTCGTGCCGTGCTGGCCGCGGCCGAGCAAGGTCGCGGCGCGCTCGCCGAACGCGATCGCGGCGCCGACGGGGAACCCGCCGCCCAGCCCCTTGGCCACGGTCACGACGTCGGGGACGACGCCGCCGCCGATCTCGAGCTGCTGGAAGGCGAACCACGAGCCGGTGCGCCCGACACCCGTCTGGACCTCGTCGAGCACGAGCAGCGCGCCGGCGTCGGCGGTGAGCCGGCGCGCGTGCGCCAGGTACCCCGCCGGCAGCGGCCGCACGCCGGCCTCGCCCTGCAGCGGCTCCACGACGAGGGCCGCGACGCCGCCGCGTGCGGCGACGGCCGCCGGGGAGAACGCCTCGTCGAGGGCGGCCGTGTCGCCGAAGGGCAGGTGCTCGACGCCGCCGGGCAGCGGCTCGAACGGCTCCCGGTACGCGGCCTTCGCCGTGAGCGCGAGCGCCCCCAGGGAACGGCCGTGGAAACCGCCCTCCAGCGCCAGGATCCGGGTGCGGGGCGTCCCGTCGTCGTCGCCCCGGTTGCGGCGCGCCATCTTGAATGCGGCCTCGACCGCCTCGGTGCCCGAGTTGGTGAAGAACACCCGCGAGCCGTCGGGGGCGCCGGCCACCTGGAGGAGCCGCTCCGCCAGGCCCACCTGGGTGGGCGTGGCGAAGAAGTTCGACACGTGCCCCAGCGTGCCCAGCTGGGCGCTGACCGCCGCCGTGAGCGTGGGGTGCGCGTGGCCCAGCGCGTTGACCGCGATCCCGGCGAGCAGGTCGAGGTAGCGGCGCCCGTCGGCGTCCCACACGTAGGCGCCCTCGCCGCGCACCAGCACGCGCTGGGGCGGGCCGAAGGTGTCCATCACCGCGTGGGCGTAGCGGTCGGTCCAGGCGGCGTTCGAGGCGTCGGCCAGGGCGCCTCCGCTCACGGACTGCAGGGCGTCGCTCATGCGCCGGCCTCCTTGCTCGCGGTGCTGTCGGTCGGGCCGGGCACGACCATGGTGCCGTTGCCGCGGGTGGTGAAGACCTCCAGCAGCACGGAGTGCGGCTGGCGGCCGTCGATCACGGTGGCGCGCGGCACCCCGCCCTGCACGGCGCGCAGGCAGGCCTCCATCTTGGGCACCATGCCCGACGTGAGGCTGGGCAGGAGGGCCGCCAGCTCCGGTGCGGCGATCTCCTCGACCAGCGAGTCCTTGTCGGGCCACGACGTATAGAGGCCCTCGACGTCGGTCAGCATGATGAGCTTGGTCGCGCCGAGCGCCACGGCGAGCGCCGAGGCCGCGGTGTCGGCGTTGACGTTGAGCACCTGGGTCGGGTCGTCGACGTCGGGCGCGACCGTCGAGACGACCGGGATGCGGCCCGCGTCGAGCAGGTCCTGGACGGCCCCGGCCTCCACGTGCACGACGTCGCCCACCAGGCCGACGTCCACCTGCTCCCCGTCGACCACCGCGCGCCGGCGGGTGGCGCGGAACAGCCCCGCGTCCTCCCCCGACATGCCGACGGCGTGCGGCCCGTGCGCGTTGATGAGGCCCACGAGCTCGCGCGAGACCTGACCGGTGAGCACCATGCGCACCACGTCCATGGCCTCGGGCGTCGTGACCCGCAGCCCGCCGCGGAACTCGCTGTGGATGTCCAGCCGCTCCAGCATGGCGTTGATCTGCGGGCCCCCGCCGTGCACCACGACCGGGCGCAGCCCGACCTGACGCAGGAAGACCATGTCCTGGGCGAAGGCCGCCTTGAGCTCGTCGTCGACCATGGCGTTGCCGCCGTACTTGACGACGACGAGCGCGCCGGCGAACTCCTGGAGCCACGGCAGCGCCTCGAGGAGCACCTCGGCCTTCTGCCCGGGCTCGAGCCCGGCCACGACGTCGCTGCTCATGAGCTGTACGCGCTGTTCTCGTGGACGTAGTCGTGCGTGAGGTCGTTGGTCCACACGGTGGCGGACGCGTCGCCCGCGTGCAGGTCCACGACGACCGTGACCTCGCGCGACCCGGCGAGGTCGACGAGCTCGCGCGGCTCCCCCACCCCCTGCGCCCGGCAGACCTGCACGCCGTTGACGGTGACGTCGAGCGCCAGCGGGTCGTAGGGGGCGACCTCCTCGGGGACGGTGCCGACGGCGGCCACGATGCGGCCCCAGTTCGGGTCGTTGCCGAAGATGGCCGCCTTGAACAGGTTGGAGCGGGTGACGGCCCGGGCGACGGTGACCGCCGCCGCCTCGGTCGTGGCACCGGTGACCGTGACCGCGATGTCGTGGCTCGCGCCCTCGGCGTCGGCGACGAGCTGGCGCGCGAGGGAGGCGGTCACCTCCGTGACCGCGGCCGTGAGCTCCGCGAGCCCGACCTCGACACCGGACGCCCCGCTGGCGAGCAGGATCACGGTGTCGTTGGTGGACATGCAGCCGTCGGAGTCGACCCGGTCGAACGTGGTGCGGGTCGCGGCCCGCAGCGCGGCGTCGGCCGTGGCGGGGTCGACCACGGCGTCGGTCGTGAGCACGGAGAGCATCGTGGCGAGGCCCGGTGCGAGCATGCCCGCGCCCTTCGCCATCCCGCCGACGCTCCAGCCGTCGCGCCCGGCGACGGCCTGCTTGGAGACCGTGTCCGTGGTGCGGATGGCGTCGGCCGCGGCGTCTCCACCGTCGGCCGCGAGCGTGCCCGCCGCCGCGTCGACGCCGCCGAGCAGCGCGGCCAGGTCCAGGCGCACGCCGATGAGGCCCGTGCTGCACACCAGCACGTCGCCGGCGCCGACCTCGTCCTCGGGCGTCGCGGCACCGGCCGAGAGCACGGCGGCGACGTGCTCCGCGGTGCGGTGCGTGTCGGCGAAGCCCTCGGGTCCGGTGCAGGCGTTCGCCCCGCCGGAGTTCAGCACGACGGCGCGCGCGGCGCCGTCGGACACCGCCTGACGGGTCCACACCACCGGCGCGGCCTGGACGCGGTTGGTCGTGAGCACCGCCGCCGCCGTCCGTCGCGGGCCGTCGTTGACGACGAGCGCGACGTCGCGCCCGCCCGACGCCTTGAGGCCGGCGGCGACCCCGGCGGCCCGGAACCCGGCCGGTGCGGTGATGCTCACGGTGCGACTCCTTCGGTGACGAGGCCGGCCGTCTCCGGCAGGCCGAGGGCGAGATTCATGGCCTGGACCGCCTGGCCGGCGGTGCCCTTGACCAGGTTGTCGATGGCGGTGACGGTCACGACGCGCCCGGCGGCGGCGTCGAGCGCGACCTGCACCAGGGCGGTGTTGGCGCCGAGGGTGGCGGCCGTCTTCGGCCACTGTCCCTCCGGCAGGAGCTCGACGAACGGCTCGTCCGCGTAGGCCTCGGCCCAGGCGGCGCGGACGTCGGCGGCGGTGGCGTCCTCGTGGCCCGGCGCGAGGCGGGCCGTCACGGTGGCGAGGATGCCGCGCGACATCGGCACGAGCGTCGGGGTGAAGCTGATCGACACCTCCGGCGCGCCGGCGACCCGCAGGTTCTGGACGATCTCGGGGATGTGCCGGTGGGTGCCGCCCACGGCGTACGGCGCGGCGGAGCCGAGGCCCTCGGCGGCGAGCAGGTGCGGCTTGAGCGACCTGCCCGCGCCGGAGTACCCGTTGGCGAGGACGGCGACGACGTCGGCCGGGCTGACCAGGCCGGCGGCGACACCCGGCTGCAGGCCGAGCGTGACGGCCGTGACGTTGCAGCCGGGCACCGCGATCCGCCGGGCGCCGTCCAGGAGGTCGCGCTGCGTGCCGGTCGTCGCGCCCGCCCCGTCGGCGTGGATCAGTTCCGGCAGGCCGTACGGCCAGGTGCCCGCGTGGGCGGAGCCGTAGAACTGCTCCCAGTCGGCGGCGGAGGCGAGGCGGTGGTCGGCGCCGAGGTCCAGCACGAGCACGTCGTCGGGCAGCTGCGCGGCGATCTCGCCGGACGCCCCGTGCGGCAGGCCGAGCACGACGACGTCGTGGCCCGCGAGCGCCTCCGGCGTCGTCGGCTCGAGGACACGGTCGGCGAGGGAACGCAGGTGCGGCTGGTGCGCGCCGAGCCGCGCGCCGGCGTTCGAGTGCGCGGTCAGCGCCCCGACCTCGAGCGCGGGGTGGCGCGCCGCGAGGCGCAGGAACTCGCCCCCGGCGTACCCGGAGGCACCGGCGACGGCGACACGGTACGTGCGCGGCTCAGTGCTGACCATATGCAGCACTATACATATCTATGCAGGCAGTCGAGGACCCCCGTCCACAGTCCGGACGCGGCGGGTCAGTCGACCAACGGCAGGTACATCACGTGCAGCCCGACGTAGCCGTGCGCGGGGCTGCGGAAGGCGCCGGGCACCGTGCCGACGACCTCGAACCCCAACGCCCGCCACAACCGCACCGCGGCCACGTTGGTCTCCACCACCGCGTTGAACTGGATGCCCCGGAAGCCGTGCGACCGGTGCCAGTCGACGACGTGCTCGCCGAGCGCCCGCCCCACGCCGAGCCCGCGCGCCGCGGGAGACACCATGAACGACGCCGTGCCCACGTGGTCGCCGTGGCCCGGGCGGTTCGGCCCCATCTTGGCGGTGCCGAGCACCGTCCCGTCCGCCCCCTGCGCCACGACGGTCGCCCCCGGCGGCCGCTCCATCCAGATCTCGCGCGCCTGCGCGCTCGTGAGGTCCAGCGGGTACGCGTAGGCCTCCCCCTCGCGCACCACCGCCTCGACGATCGGCCACAGGGCGGGCCAGTCGTCGTCGGTGGCCGCACGGATCAGGAACGGGGCGCGAGTGTCTCGGGTCACGGCCGAAGCATAGGGTCGGACCCATGACCTCCCGCCCCCCACGTGCCACCTCCGGGCCCCGTCACGACGCGGTGGCCCCGTGACGCCGCGGTCCGTCGTCGAGCTCGCGGACTGGCGGCGCCGCGTCGCCGAGCTGTACGCGGCCGCGCGATCGGCCGAGGACCCCGCGTGCGGCCACGCCGCCTGGCGGGCCGGTCGCGGCGCCCTGTTCCGCGAGCACCCGCAGAGCCCGCTCCCCGCCGGCGACCCGCTACGGACGACCGGCCTGCCCTACTGGCCCTACGACCCGGCCCAGCGGTTCGAGGTCCCGCTGCGCCCCGCGCCGCCGGCGACGCTCCGGCTGGACACGGGCACGGACGGGACCACCACGATGGAGCGCGCCGGCGTCCTCGAGGTGCCCGGCGTGGGCCCGCTCGACGCGTGGTGGCTGGCCCAGTACGGCGGCGGGCTCTTCGTGCCGCTGCGCGACGGCACGGCCGGCGACGAGACCTACGGGGGCGGGCGGTACCTGCTGGACACCGCCAAGGGCGCGGACCTCGGCGGCCGCGACGACCGCGTCGTCGTGGACCTCAACTTCGCCTACCACCCGTCGTGCCGGTACGACCCCGCGTGGACGTGCCCGCTCGCACCCGCCGGCAACCGCACCGACGCCCTCGTGCGCGCGGGCGAGCGGCTGGACCCGCCCGAGGCTGCGTAGGCTCAAGGCATGCACGCAGTCGTGGCCCGCGCGGCGGGTGGTCCCGAGGTCCTGGAGTACGTCGAGAAGCCCGATCCCGCGCCCGGTCCGGGCGAGCTCCTCGTCCGCGTCGCCGCGGCGGGGGTCAACTTCATCGACACCTACCGGCGCGCCGGCGTCTACCCCATGTCCTACCCGCACGTCGTCGGGGTCGAGGGCGCGGGCACGGTCGCGGCGCTCGGGGACGGCGTCGAGGGCTTCGCCGTCGGGGACGAGGTGGCGTGGAACGAGGCGCCGGGCTCGTACGCCGAGCTCGCCGTCGTGCCGGCCGCCAACGCCGTGCACGTCCCCGCGGGCCTCGACCTCGTCACGGCCGCGGCCCTGCCCCTGCAGGGGATGACGGCGCACTACCTCGTGGCGTCGACCTTCGAGGTCGGCCCGGGTCACGACGTCCTGCTCACCGCCGGCGCGGGTGGCGTCGGGCTGCTCGCGACCCAGCTGGCGACGGCCCGCGGCGGCCGCGTCATCACGACGGTCTCGTCCGCCGAGAAGGCCGCCCTGTCGTCGGCCGCCGGCGCGGCGCACACCGTCGACTACGCCGCGATGGACGACCTCACCCGCGAGCTGCCGGAGGTCGTGCGCGGCCTGACCGACGGCCGGGGGGTACACGTGGTGTACGACGGCGTGGGCCGCGCGACGTTCGACGCGTCGCTCGCCTCGCTCCGCCCCCGCGGCACCCTCGTGCTGTTCGGCGGCGCGTCGGGGCAGGTACCCCCGTTCGACCCGCAGCGGCTGAACTCCGGCGGCTCGCTCTACCTCACCCGGCCGACGCTGGCGCACTACACGCTCACCCGGGCGGAGCTGGAGTGGCGCGCGGGCGAGGTGCTCGGGGCCGCCGCCGCGGGCGACCTGGAGGTCCGGGTCGGCAAGCGCCTGCCCCTGGCCGAGGCGGCGCAGGCGCACCGGGCGCTGGAGGGGCGCGACACGACCGGCAAGGTGCTCCTGGTCCCCTGAACGCTCGTCGATCGGCATAGTATCTTGACGTCAAGAGACTTGACATCGAGAGGATGTGCCGTGGCCGACTGGTCCCCCACCGCCTACCTGCGCTACACCGACGAGCGCTCGCGCCCGTTCGGCGAGCTCGTCGCCCGCGTCGTGCGCGACCCGGCGAGCATCGTCGACCTGGGCTGCGGCCCGGGACACCTCACCCCGGTGCTGCGCGGCCGGTGGCCGGACGCGACGTTCGTGGGCCTCGACACCTCCCCCGCGATGATCGAGCGGGCGCGGGCGGCGGACCCGGAGGGGCGCTACGAGCTCGCGGACGTGCGGGACCACGCCGCCGGCCGCGGGCCCGCCCCCGAGGCCGACCTCGTCATCAGCAACGCGACGCTGCAGTGGGTCCCCGGCCACCGCGACCTGCTCCCGGCGCTGGCCGCGACCGCAAGCCAGACGTTCGCGTTCTCCGTCCCGGGCAACCACGACGCCCCGAGCCACCGCGCCCTGCGCGAGGTCGCCGGGCGCGCCCCGTACGCGGACGTCGTCGGGCCGGTCGAGCGCCGCGCGGTGGGCGACCCCGCCGAGTACCTCGAGCTCCTGTCCGCACCCGGCTGGACGGTCGACGCGTGGGAGACCACGTACACGCACGTGCTGGACGGCGACGACCCGGTGCTGCGGTGGATCTCCGCGACCGGGGCCCAACCGGTGCTGCACGCCCTCGACGCGCACGACGCGGCGCACGGCGGCGACCTGCGGGCGCGCTTCGACGCCGAGCTCGGCGCCGCCCTGCGCGAGGCCTACCCGCGCCGCCCGTTCGGCACGCCGCTCGCGTTCCGGCGCGTCTTCGTGGTCGCCACGCGGACGTCGTGATCCCCCGGGCGGTGGCCACGTACGCTCGGCCCGTGACCGACACCACCCACCCCGTCCGCATCGGGGTCCAGCTCCAGCCCCAGCACGCCGACTACGCCCAGCTGCGCGACGCCGTCCGGCGGGCCGAGGACGCCGGCGTCGACGTGATCTTCAACTGGGACCACTTCTTCCCCCTTACCGGCGACCCGGAGGGCAAGCACTACGAGTGCTGGACCATGCTCGGCGCGTGGGCCGAGCAGACCGAGCGTGTCGAGATCGGCGCGCTGGTGACCTGCAACTCGTACCGGAACCCCGACCTGCTCGCCGACATGGCGCGGACGGTCGACCACATCAGCGGTGGCCGGCTCGTGCTCGGCGTCGGCGCGGGCTGGTTCGCCAAGGACTACGAGCGGTTCGGCTACGAGTTCGGCACCGCGGGCTCGCGCATCGCCGACCTGGGCGAGGCGCTCCCCCGGATCAAGGCGCGGCTCGCGGCCGGCAACCCGGCGCCGACGCGGGAGATCCCGATCCTCGTCGGCGGCGGGGGCGAGAAGAAGACGCTGCGTCTCGTGGCCGAGCACGCGGACGTCTGGCACTCCTTCGGGGACGTCGACACCCTGACGCGCAAGTCCGCGATCCTCGACGAGCACGGGGAGGCCGTCGGGCGGGACACGGCGCGCCTCGTGGAGCGCTCGGTCGGCGTCGGCGCGCCGCCCGAGGAGGTCGGGCAGAAGCTGCTCGACGCCGGCGCCACCCTGTTCACGATCGGCACGAGCGGCCCCGACCACGACCTCTCCCTCGTGGAGCAGTGGGTGCGCTGGCGCGACGAGCGCGCCTGACCGCCTCTCGCGCCCGCGGTGCGGGTCACCGTCCCGTGAGCACCTCGGCGAGCGGGTCGCCCGTCGCCGCCGGCTGCACGCGCAGCCGGCGCGCGGCGGGCGCCGTGGCCTCCCCCGCGAGCCGCGCCAGCGACGCCGGGGTGTCGTGCGAGGCCCGCACGAACCAGCCCGAGCAGGCGTCGAGCTCCCCGCGGGCGAACGCCGTCACCAGGTCGACCGTCCGCTCGACGGGAGTCCAGTCGGTCCGGCCCTCGTGGGCGCGCATCCCGCCCGTCATGTCGGTGCGCACAACGCCGGGGGCGACCTCCAGCACCCGCAGACCTCGGTCGTGCCCGGCCAGGTGCAGTCCCGCGCCGAGCCGCATCAGCGCGGTCTTGCTCGCGTTGTAGGCGGTCGCCTCCGCGTTGTCGTGCGACCCCGCGCCGCTGTTGAGGTCGACGACGCGGCCCCCGCCGCGCGCGAGCATGCCCGGCACCACGTGCCGTGCCAGGAGGAACGGCCCGCGCACGTTGGTCTCGAGCACCGACCACCACTCGTCCGGGTCGGCCTCCCACGGCGGCACCTCAGCGTCGATGCGGCCGGCGTTGTTCACGAGGAGGTCGACGGAACCTAGCCCGCCGTCCGCCGGGGCGGCCTCCGCGGACCGCACCGCCTCCGCCACGGCCGCGGCGTCGGTGACGTCCGCGGGCAGCTCGAGGGCGGTCCGGCCGAGGTCGCGCACCTCGCGCGCGACCTCGGCGAGCCGGTCGGCGTCGCGGGCCACGAGGGCCACGTCGAGGCCCGCGCCCGCCAGCCCGAGGGCGACCGCGCGGCCGATGCCGCGGCTCGCCCCCGTGACCAGCGCGGTGCGGGCCGCGGGGGGTGAGCCCCGCCCGGCCTCGGCCCGAGGGGTCCCGTCAGCCACGCAGCACCGCCCCGACACGCTCGGTCGCCGCGGCGACGACGCCCTCGCGGACGGCGCGCACGTCGTCGGCGGTGAGCGTCCGGTCCGCCGCGCGCAGCCGCACCGAGTAGGCGAGGGACTTCTTCCCCTCGCCCACCTGGTCGCCGGTGAACACGTCGAAGAGCCGCGCGTCCTCCAGCAGGGGTCCGGCGCCCGCGACGACGGCGGCGTGCACCCGGGCGGCGGGCACTTCGGCGTCGACGACGAACGCGAAGTCCTCCTTCGCGGCCGGGAACGCCGACACCGGGGTGGCGGTCACCGGGGCGTCGCCGCCCGCGGCGATCAGCGCGCCGAGGTCGAGCTCGAACGCCGCCGCCCGGGCGGGCAGTGCCAGGGCCTCGACGACCTTCGGGTGCAGCTCGCCCGCACGGCCGACCACGGTGCCGTCGGCCAGGGTCAGCGCCGCGCACCGTCCCGGGTGCCACGGCATCGTCTCGGCGTCGGCCACCACCGTCACCTCGGCGCCCGCACGCTCGGCGACCAGGCGCGCGGCGGCGAGGGCGTCCGCCCAGTCGGCCGCGCGCCCCTCTCCCCACCAGCCGCCGGGCTCTGCACGACCGGTCAGGACGCCCGCCACGTGCCGGGGCTGGGCCGGCACCGCGGCGACCAGCGCCGCCAGGTCGTCCTCGGACGGGCGCACACCCACGGGGAGCTGGGGCGGGGCGGGGGTGCCCGGCACCGGCCGGGTCACCAGGCCGATCTCGAAGACCGCGACGTCCGGCAGACCGCGCGAGACGTTCCGCCGGGCCGTCTCCAGCAGCGTCGAGAGCAGGTCCGCGCGCAGGAACGGCCGGTCGTCCGCCAGCGGGTTCGCCAGGCGGAGCGTCGTGCGGCGCACGTCCTCGTCCGGCAGCCCGAGGGCGTCCAGGTCGGCCTCCCCGACGAACGGGTAGGACAGCACCTCGACGAGCCCGGCCTCCGCGAGCGCGCGCGCCACCGAGCGGCGCACCCGCTGCTCGCGGGTCAGGCCGCGCCCGCCGGGGGCGGCGGGCAGCACCGACGGGACCTGGTCGTAGCCCGCGATCCGCACCACCTCCTCGACCAGCGCGGCCGGCTCGGTGAGGTCGGGGCGCCACGACGGCGGGGTCACGCGGACGGCGTCGACCCCGGACACGGCGACCGCGTCCGTGACGGTGCAGCCGATCTGCTCCAGGATGCCGATCACCGTCGCGCGGTCGTAGTCGACGCCGGACAGGCGGGTCGCCAGGGTCACGTCGAGGCGCACCGGCTGGGGGGCGGTGGTCGTGTCGAGGTCGCTCACGGCCGGGTCGGCCGTACCGCCGCCGAGCTCCACGAGCAGGTCGACGACCCGCTGCGCGGCGACGGCGGGCAGGCGCGGGTCCACGCCCCGCTCGAACCGCTTGGCGGCCTCGGAGGGCAGCCGGTGCCGGCGCGACGTGCGCGCCACCGTGATCGGGTCGAAGTGCGCCGCCTCGACCAGCACGTCGGTGGTGGACGGGCCCACCTCCGAGGACGCGCCGCCCATGACGCCCGCCAGCCCCAGCACCCGCGAGCCCCGCGCGCCCTCGGGCGAGTCGGTGATGAGCAGGTCCTCGCCGTCGAGCGCGCGGTCGACGTCGTCGAGCGTCGTCAGGCGCTCACCCGGCGCCGCGCGGCGCACGACGATCGGGGCCGCGACCTGGTCCAGGTCGTAGGCGTGCAGCGGCTGGCCCAGGTCGAGCATCACGTAGTTGGTGACGTCGACGGCGAGCGAGATCGCGCGCATGCCCGACCCCTCGAGGCGGCGCTTCATCCAGGGCGGGGTGGGCGCCGCGGGGTCGATGCCGCGCACGACGCGGGTGACGAACCGGTCGCACCCGGCCCGCCCGTGGATGGGCGCGGCGTCGTCGACCTCGACCGCGAACCCGTCGGGCGTGGCAGCCGGCGGCGGCGTCTCGAGGTGCTGCGCCAGGCCCCGGTCGGTGAAGCGCGCGCCCGTCGAGTGGGCGTACTCGCGCGCCACGCCGCGGTAGCTGAACGCGTAGCCGCGGTCGGGCGTCACGTTGATCTCGAGCACCTCGTCGCCCAGGCCCAGCAGCGCGACCGCGTCCTGGCCCGGCGTGAGGTCGGCGGCGTCGAAGCCGGCCCGCGTCAGCACCAGGATGCCGTCGTGGTCCTCGCCGATGCCGAGCTCGCGGACCGAGCAGATCATGCCGTCCGACACGTGGCCGTACGTCTTGCGCGACGCGATGGCGAAGCCGCCGGGCAGCACGGTGCCGGGCAGGGACACGACGACGTAGTCGCCGACGTCGAAGTTGTGCGCGCCGCAGACCACGCCGCGCGCGCCGCCCGCGGGCACGTCGGCGTCGTCGACGCCCTTGATCTGCGTGGCGTTGTGCTCCGGGCCGACGTCGACCAGGCACCAGTTGATCGTCTTACCGTTCTTCTGCGGCTCGGGCGTCCTGGCGAGCACCCGCCCGACGACGAGCGGGCCGGTGACGGCGGCGGGGTGGATCGCCTCCTCCTCCAGGCCGACCTTCACCAGCGCCGCCGCGAGCTGCTCGGCGGTGAGGTCCGCCGGCAGCTCGACGTGCTCGCCGAGCCAGTCAGTGACGATGCGGGGCATCAGATCTCCGTCCCGAACTGGGTGGAGAAGCGCACGTCGCCCTCCACGATGTCGTGCATGTCCGCGATGGTGTGGCGCAGCATGAGCGTGCGCTCGATGCCCATGCCGAAGGCGAAGCCCTGGTACTCCTCGGGGTCCACGCCCGCGGCGCGCAGCACGTTGGGGTTGACCATGCCGCAGCCGCCCCACTCGATCCAGCCGGCCCCGCCCTTCTTCTGCGGGAACCACAGGTCCATCTCGGCGCTGGGCTCCGTGAAGGGGAAGAAGCTCGGGCGCAGCCGCGTGCGCGCCTCCGGGCCGAACATCGCGCGCGCGAACGCGTCGAGCGTGCCGACCAGGTTCGCCATCGTCAGGCCCTTGTCGATCGCGATGCCCTCCACCTGGTGGAACACGGGCGTGTGGGTCGCGTCGAGCGCGTCGGTGCGGAACACCTTGCCCGGGCACGCCACGTACAGGGGCACGCCCCGCTCCAGCAGGGAACGCGACTGCACCGGCGACGTGTGCGTGCGCATGACGAGGTTGGACGGTTTGCCGCCCTCACCGTCCACGTAGAAGGTGTCCTGCATCTGGCGCGCCGGGTGGTCCGGGGCGAAGTTGAGCGCGTCGAAGTTGAACCACTCGGCCTCGACCTCGGGGCCGTCGGCGATCTCCCAGCCGAGCCCGACGAAGAAGTCCGCGATCCGCTCCTGCACCAGCTCGATCGGGTGCCGCGCGCCGAGGGGACGACGGTCGGTCGGCAGGGTCACGTCGACGGTCTCCTCGACGAGGACCCGCGCGTCGCGCTCCGCCTCGAGCTCCGCCTGGCGCTGGGCGATCGCCTGGTTCACGCGGCCGCGCCGCGGGCCGACGTTCTTGCCGGCGGCGGCCTTGTCCGGACCGGGCAGGGAGCCGATGGCGCGGTTCGCGAGCGCGAGCGGGCTCTTGTCCCCGGTCTGCGCGGTGCGGACGGCCCGGAGCTCGTCGAGGTCGCGGGCGGCGGCGACCGCGGCGAGCGCGGCGTCGACGGCGGCGTCGAGCGCGGCGACGTCCAGCGGGTCGGGGCTCTGCCGTTCGGTGCCGGGTTCTGGGGTGGGTGCGGGCGTGGACATGCGTGCCTTCCTGAGAGGGGCCCTGCGAAGGGAATGGCGGCGGGGTCAGTTTATGTGCCCGCCCGGGCCGGTCAGGTCGGCGTCCGTGCTCGACGCGCTCAGTGTGCGCGCGTGGCCGGGGCCGGGCCCGTGGCGGGCCCGGTAAATCGGCGGTCGTCGCGTGTCACGCCTCCCATGATGGCACGGGACGTCACGCGCCGTCCCGGCCCGTCAGCGGGACGACGGCCACGTCCTCGTGCAGCGGGCCACCGGACCGCCCCTCGCCGAGGCGCGACGCGACGACGTGCACGGCGTCGACCTCCCACGACGGGCCGCGGTACACGGCGAGCGCCCGCGCCCAGGGCACCAAGGGCGACGCCTCCGGCTCGCGCCCGCGCGGGCCACGGCTGCCGCCTCGGGCGCCGTCGACCCTCCGCCGACCCTCGGCGGCCCGCACGGTCGTCCGCGCGACGGTGAGGTGCGGCCGCCCCGACGTGCGGTCGGAGGCGGGCAGGCCGGCCGCGCCGACGGCGGCGTCCTCGGCGAGCTCACCGACACGCCGCAGCTCGTCGACGGAGCCGGCCACGCCCACCCAGAGGGTCCGTCCGCCGAAGGTCCCGCCGCCGCTCAGGGCCAGCTCGAACGGCGGCACCCCGGCCAGGGCGGCACCCAGCGCGTCGACGTAGTCCGGCACGGCACCGTCCGGCACCTCGCCGTGGAAGGCGAGCGTCACGTGACGTTGCTCGGGCGGCACCCAGCGCAGGCCGCGGCCCGGGTCCGTGAGAGCGGCGCCCCCGACCCCGGCGAGCGCGAGCTCCAGGTGCGCGCCGGCGTCGGAGGACGGGTACGCGGCCGTGAACAGGCGCATCCGGGCATCGTGCCATGCCACCGGCGTGCCGCGCCCGGCGCCCGCTCGGGAGCGGGGGTCAGCAGGTGTCAGCGCTGGGCACGCCCGCTCGCGTACAGGCACACGGTGGCGGCGGTGGCCAGGTTGAGGGACTCGGCGCGGCCCCGGATCGGCACGCGCACGACGGCGTCGGCCAGCGCCCGGTCGGCCTTGGGCAGGCCCCACGCCTCGTTGCCGAACACCCATGCCGTGGAGCCGGCGAGGTCGGGGAGCCCGTCGTCGCGCGCTGCTGTGCCCGCGACGTCGAGAAGGTCGTCGAGGTCGTGCTCGCCGGTGCCGTCTGCGGCGAGGACGACGCAGCCCGCGTCACGGACGGCGGCCACGACGTCGGCCAGGGCGCGGCCGGTGACGACGGGCAGGTGGAACAGCGAGCCGGCGGTGGAGCGGACCACCTTGGGGTTGTGCACGTCCACGCTCTCGCCGGCCAGCACGACGAGGTCGGCCCCGGCGGCGTCGGCCGCCCGGATCACCGTGCCGGCGTTGCCGGGGTCGCGGACGTTCGCGAGGACGGCGACGAGCAGCGGGTGCGATCCGACGCCGGCCAGGGCGTCCTCCAGCGCGCGCTCGCGGGTGCGCACCACCGCGAGCACCCCCTGGGCGTCGGGGCTCATCGCCTCGATCACCTCGGGCGTGCCGACGTGCAGGTGGAGCCCCGCGCCCTGCGCCGCCGCGACGATCTCGGCGTAGCGCCGCGCGGCGGCGTCGGTGAGGTAGACGTCCCGGACGTCGGCCGCCGCGTGGCGGACCACCTCGCGCACCCCCTGGGGGCCCTCCACGAGGAACTGCCCGTGCCGGGAACGCGCAGGACGCCCGGACAGCGCCCTGACCTGCTTGACCCGGTCCGCCCGCGGGTTCGCGAGCGTCACGTCGGGGATGCCGGCGGTGGTGCGGGGCATCGACAGGTCAGGGGTGTCCGGGCGTCCGGGTGCTGAGCGGGTGGCTCAGGCGGCCTTCGGCGCGTTGACGTCGGCCGGCAGCGCGTCCTTGGCGACCTGGACGAGCGCGTTGAACGCCGCCACGTCGTTGACCGCGAGCTCGGCGAGCATGCGGCGGTCGACCTCGACCCCAGCGGCCTTGAGACCCTGGATGAGGCGGTTGTAGGTCAGCCCCTGCGCGCGGGACGCAGCGTTGATGCGCTGGATCCACAGCTTGCGGAAGTCACCCTTCTTCGCCTTGCGGTCGCGGTACGAGTAGACGAGGGAGTGGGTGACCTGCTCCTTCGCCTTCCGGTACAGGCGCGAACGCTGGCCGCGGTAGCCGCTGGCGCGCTCGAGGGTCGTACGGCGCTTCTTGTGGGCGTTGACCGCCCGCTTCACGCGTGCCACGTGATGCTCCTTGCAGTGTCGGGCCGGAAGTGGACCCGGCGGCCGGTGCGGCCGCCGGAGGGGTCACTTGCCGAGCAGCTTCTTGATCTTCTTGACGTCGGCCTGCGAGACCTGCTGGTCCATCGCGAGGCGGCGGGTGCGCTTGGTCGGCTTGTGCTCGAACAGGTGGCGACGGTTGGCCTGCTCGCGCATGACCTTCCCGCTACCGGTGACCCGGAAACGCTTCTTGGCGCCGGAGTGCGTCTTGTTCTTCGGCATGACTGCCGTCTCTCCTCGTGTCGGTCACCCGCCGGGTGGCGGGGACGTGTGCGGACCGGGGCCGGCGAGCGGCCCGGTGCCAGATGGTCGGTGTGCGGGGCGCCCTCAGCGCCCCGCGCGCGGGGTCGGCTTCGGACGCGGCGCCGACGGACGCGGGGTGCCGGGCCTCGGCGTCGCGGCCTTCGGGGTCGCGGCGGGCTTGGCCGACGTCGCGGGCTTCGGGGCGGCGGCGGGCTTGGCCGGTGCGGGCTCGGCCTGGGCGCGCGGCGCGGGGGCCGTGGCCTCGGGGGCCGGCGCGTCCTGCGCCGGGGCCTCGGGCTCCGTCTCCGGCTCCGCCTCGGGCGCCGCGGACTGCGCGCGGGCCTCGGCCTTGGCCTCCGACTTGGTCTTGCGCCGCGCGTTGATCTCGCTGGACCGCTTGCGCTGCTCGACCTTGGCGTCGGCCTTCTTCTTCACCGGGCCGAGCACCATGGTCATGTTGCGGCCGTCCTGCTTCGGCATCGACTCCACGAAGCCGAGGTCGGCGACGTCCTCGGCGAGGCGCTGCAGCAGACGGACACCCATCTCCGGGCGGGACTGCTCACGACCACGGAACATGATCATGACCTTGACCTTGTCGCCGGCCTCGAGGAAGCGCACGACGTGGCCCTTCTTGGTGGCGTAGTCGTGCGGGTCGATCTTCAGCCGGAACCGGATCTCCTTGAGGACCGTGTTCGCCTGGTTGCGCCGCGCCTCGCGCGCCTTCATGTCCGACTCGTACTTGAACTTGCCGTAGTCCATGAGCTTGGCGACGGGCGGACGGGCGTCCGGGGCCACCTCGACGAGGTCGAGGTCGGCGTCCTGGGCAAGCTTCAGGGCGACTCCCGTGGCGACCACGCCGACCTGCTCCCCGCCCGGGCCGATGAGTCGGACCTCGGGGACGCGGATCCGATCGTTGATGCGAGGCTCGCTGATGGTGATGCTCCTAGGAACTCGTCGGTAGACCGCCAGGGACGGGAAAGGCCCCCGACCTGGGCACAGGTGGAGGCCATCTACCGACGCCGGCGCGCGAGCGCTCCGACGACCGAGGCGGACGCCCGCGAGGGGTGTCCGACCGGGACCCGGCCCCTGTCGGCGCCCGGGGGCGCGCGGTCGGTGCTCGGGTGGGATGAGATCCACTTGATGCACCCGGGCCCCGTCGCCCTCCGCTCGTGCGAGCGGTGTGCGGCCGGACCCAGGTCGGTCAGCTGTCAAGGTTAGCACGGGATCGACCCGCCCCGGCCGGGTGTGGCGAGGGTCTCGGGCGACCACCCGTCGACCTTTACTGGAATCGTTCCAGAAAATCTGGCAGGGTCGCCGCCATGACCACGACGAGGACCGACGAGGCGTTGCTGAGGGAGCGCGGGCTGCGCGTCACCGGCTCACGGCTCGCCGTGCTCCGCGCCCTGGCCGGGCACGCCCACGCCACCGCCGACGACGTCGTGCGGGCCGTGCGCGCCGACCTGGGCTCGGTGTCCGTGCAGGCCGTGTACGACTGCCTGCACGCGCTCACCGCGGCCGGCCTCCTGCGACGCATGGAGCCGGCCGGGCACCCCGCGCGGTACGAGCGTCGCACCGGCGACAACCACCACCACGTGGTGTGCCGGTCCTGCGGCGCCGTCGCCGACGTCGACTGCGCCGTGGGCGAGGCGCCCTGCCTGACGCCCGTCGCCTCCCACGGCTTCGCCGTCGACCTCGCCGAGGTCACCTTCTGGGGTCTGTGCCCCGACTGTGCCGCCGACCCCGTCCCGGCGGCCGGCCGCTCCGGCGCGACCCCCTGACCTGGAACACCTGAGAAAGGACGTCATCCCTATGACGACGCCGTTCACGACGACGCAGACCGGTACCCCGGTCGCGAGCGACGCGCAGTCCCTCACCGTGGGAGCGGACGGGCCCACCGTCCTGCACGACCGCTACCTGGTCGAGAAGCTCGCCTCCTTCAACCGGGAGCGGGTGCCGGAGCGCAACCCGCACGCCAAGGGCGGGGGCGCCTTCGGCGAGCTCGTCGTCACCGAGGACGTCTCGCAGTACACCCGCGCGGCCGTCTTCCAGAAGGGCGCCACCAGCGAGACGCTGCTGCGCTTCTCCTCCGTCGCCGGCGAGCAGGGCTCCCCCGACACGTGGCGCGACGTGCGCGGCTTCTCCCTGCGCTTCTACACGACCGAGGGCAACCTCGACATCGTCGGCAACAACACCCCGGTGTTCTTCCTGCGCGACGCGATGAAGTTCCCCGACTTCATCCACTCGCAGAAGCGCCTGGGCGCGTCCGGCCTGCGCGACGCCGACATGCAGTGGGACTTCTGGACCCTCTCCCCCGAGTCGGCCCACCAGGTCACCTACGTCATGGGCGACCGCGGCCTGTCGCGCTCGTGGCGCCACCTCAACGGCTACGGCTCGCACACCTACCAGTGGATCAACGCGGCCGGCGAGCGCTTCTGGGTGAAGTACCACTTCATCAGCCAGCAGGGCGTCGAGCACATGTCCTCCGAGGACGCCGAGCGCATCGCGGGCCAGGACGCGGACTACTACCGCCGCGACCTGTACGAGGCCATCGAGCGCGGCGAGTACCCCTCCTGGGACGTCAAGGTGCAGGTCATGCCGTACGAAGACGCCAAGTCCTACCGGTTCAACCCCTTCGACATGACGAAGGTCTGGCCGCACGCGGACTACCCGCTCATCAAGGTCGGCACCTTCACGCTGAACCGGAACCCGCAGAACTTCTTCGCCGAGATCGAGCAGGCCGCCTTCTCGCCGGGCAACCAGGTGCCGGGCACCGGCATCTCCCCCGACAAGATGCTCATGGCGCGCGTGTTCTCCTACCCGGACGCGCAGCGGTACCGCATCGGCACCAACTACAACCAGCTGCCGGTGAACCAGCCGCACGCCGCCCCGGTCGCGAACTACATGCACCAGGGCAACATGCAGTACCAGTTCAACGGCCCGGAGCACCGCGTCTACACCCCGAACTCCTTCGGTCCCCAGGGCGGCCCCGTCGCCGACCCCGCGCGCGGCGTGGAGTCCGCCTGGGAGTCGGACGGCGAGCTGGTGCGCGCCGCGCAGACCCTGCACGCCGAGGACGACGACTTCGGCCAGGCGGGCACGCTGTACCGCGAGGTCTTCGACGACGCCGCCAAGGCGCGGTTCCTCGAGACCCTCACGGGCCAGGGCCTCGCCATCACGATCGACGAGATCCGCGAGCGGTTCTTCCAGTACTGGACGAACGTGGACGCCGAGCTCGGCGCCAAGCTCCGCGCCGAGGTCGCGTCCGGCCGCGCGCCGTCGCCGGCGGCCGCCGGCTCCGGCCCCGACGTCGAGCCCGTCGGGATCTGACGCGGCGCCGACGCGCACGGAGACGTCCCGCACACCGAGGCCGGGTCCCGCACGGGGCCCGGCCTCGGCCGTCCGCGCCGCCACTGGCGGCCACTCGTGGCCCCTCCGCGATGCGAAGATGGACCCATGAGCTCCTCGCCCGACGTCACCCCCGCCACCACCCCTGACACCGACCCGGCGTCCGCCCCGGACGACGCGACCCGGGACATCGCCGACGTCGCCGCCGTCGAGGTCATCACCGCCGCCGCCGTGCACCTCATGAGCGCCGCGGCGGTGAAGTGCGGGCTGGCCGAGGACGCCGAGGCCCAGGGCCACCTGGACCTGGACGAGGCCCGCAAGCTCATCACCGCCCTCGCGGCCCTCGTCACCGCGAGCGCCCCGGACATCGGCAACCAGCACGCGCGCTCCCTGCGCGACGGTCTGCGCTCCCTGCAGCTCGCGTTCCGCGAGGCGTCCGTCGTGCCCGACGCCCCCGGCGAGGGCCCCGGCGAGAAGTTCACCGGCTCCGTCGTCTGACATGTCCGCCTCGTCCGCCTGGCCGCCACCCCCGGACCCCGCGGCGCCCGCCGCCGGGGACGGCGGCGCGCCCGTCCGGCGCCGCGGGCGGCGCACGGCCGTGGTCGTGCTGTCCGTGCTCCTCGTGGCGGCGCTCGGCATCGGCGCCTACCTGTGGCTGACGACGACCCGGTGGCAGGAGCACAGCGCCGCCTGGGAGGACGAGGCCCGCGAGTACGCCGCCCGGGTGGCGGCCCTCGACGCCGAGCTCGCCGCCACGGACGCGGAGCTGGTGGCCGCGCGCGAGCAGCTCGCCACGGCCACGGCCCGGATCACCGACCTCGCCAACGAGAAGGCCCAGCTCGGGGACGAGAACGTCGCCTCGCAGCAGTACCTCGACTACCAGCGTCGCGTGAGCGAGGCGGCGGGCGTGGTGACGACGGCGCTCGGCGACTGCGTCGACGCGCAGTCGCAGCTCATCACCTACCTCGAGGACCGCGGCTCCTACGACGAGAAGGACCTCGACCGGTTCGCCTCCGACGTCGAGAAGCTGTGCCGGCAGGCGTCCAAGGCGAGCGACCAGCTGCAGCAGGAGCTCGAGCAGTGAGCCGTCCCGCCGGCGCCCCGGGCGCCCCGGCGGCGGCCGCGCGGGCCGGGGGCCGGGCGGGGGCCGTGCTCCTCGCCGCCGCACTGGCCGGGTGCGGTGTGCTCCCCGCCCTGCCCCCGTCGGTGCCGGACGACGTCGTGCCGACCGCCGTCGCCCCCACGGGTCCCGCAGGCTCCCTCGACGGCGCGGAGGCCCTCTCCCCCGACGGCTTCGACGCGGTCCAGCGGATGGCCGTGCGGATCCGCAACGTGGGCTGCAGCGGGCTGTCGACCGGTTCCGGCTTCGCCGTCGACGAGCACACCCTCATCACCAACCGGCACGTGGTCGCCGACTCGGAGACGCTCGAGGTCAGCACGTACGACGGGCGGGACCTCGAGGTCTCCGCCGCCGGGAGCGCGTCGCTGGCCGACCTCGCGCTCGTGCGGACCACCGATCCGCTGCCGAGCTATCCCACGCTCGCGGACGAGGACCCCCGCCCGGGGGACGCCGTCACGGTGGTGGGCTACCCGCAGGGCGGGAAGCTGACGGTCACGGCGGGCGAGGTGATCGGGCCGACGACCGACCCGCTGCACGAGAACCTGGGCGAGGTCCTGCTGACCGACGCCCCGGTCGAGCCGGGCTCGTCGGGCTCGGCGGCCCTGGACGAGCAGGGGCGGGTGATCGGCGTGGTGTACGCCAAGACCTCCGACGACCGCTCGCTGCTGGTGCCGCGCTCCACGCTCGAGCAGCTGCTGGAGGACACCGGCGAGTTCCGCGCGCTGCCGCCGTGCGAGCCGGCGGCCGACGGGTCGCAGGAGCCGGGGTCGCCCTCGGACGCCCCCTCCGTTCCCCCGGCCGGCTGAGTCGCGGCCTCAGCGCGCGGCGCCCACCCGCAGCTCGAGCGAGTCGACGCGGTTCGAGATCACCGACGAGGCGCCCAGGCGCGCGTTCACCTGCGCCAGCACGCGGTCCAGGCCGGCGCGGTCCAGGCCGGGGTCGAGGGCGAGCACGACGGCGATCTCGGCGCGCCGACCCTGCTCGGCGTGCGCGCGCACCACGTGCTGGACGGGGGCGGCGGCGTCCGCGACCGCCGAGGCGACCTCGGGGTCGACGGTGACGCCGCCGTCGTCGCCCGCGGGGACCAGCGCCGGGCGCCACTCCTGGCCCTGGGCGAGCGCCCAGACGGCCGGCCGCGGCACGAGCGCCGTCGCCGGGCCTGCGGGGTCGACCACCAGCAGCGACCAGTCCTCGCTCACGGCGGAGAGGGCGGCCCGGGCGGCCTCGACCGGCACGGGCCGCGCGTCGGCGCGCCAGGCGCGCATCGCGTCCACCGAGCTGAAGACCGGCAGCGCGCGGCGGCCGTCGGGCGCCTCGATCGCCACCACGCCCGCGGCGGCCTCCTTGTCGACGTGCAGCTCCTGCGTGCCCGCGGCGCCCTCGTGCTCGACGACGTCCGCGACGGCGAGCTCCGCCAGCACGGGCACCAGCACGCGGGTGGCGGCCAGCCGCCGGACGACGGCCTCGAGCGAGCCCGTGCCGGCGGCGTGGGCGGCGAGCAGCTCCGCGAGCTCGGGGTCGGCCGAGCCGTCGTCCCCGGCGAACTGCGAGGTCGGCTGGATCGACCGCAGGTGGCCCGGCAGGGCGCGGCCCGCGTCGCCCGCGGGGGCGCCGTCCGCCGGGCCCGTCACGGCCGGCCCGCCACGTCGAGCGCCTCGGGGAGCGTGAACGCCCCGGCGTACAGCGCCTTGCCCACGACGGCGCCCTCGACGCCGTCCGGCACCAGCGCCCGCAGCGCCTCGAGGTCGGCGAGGGAGGAGATGCCGCCCGAGGCGACGACCTTCGCCGGGGTGCGCGAGGCGACCTCGCGCAGCAGGTCGACGTTGGGGCCGCGCAGCGTGCCGTCCTTGGTGACGTCCGTGACGACGTACCGCGCGCACCCGGCGTCGTCCAGGCGGGCGAGGACCTCCCACAGGTCGCCGCCCTCCTGCGTCCACCCGCGGGCGGCGAGCGTCGTGCCGCGCACGTCGAGCCCGACCGCGATGGCGTCCCCGTGCTCCGCGATGACCCGGGCGGTCCACTCCGGGTCCTCGAGGGCGGCGGTGCCGATGTTGACCCGGCGCGCCCCGGTGGACAGGGCGCGCTCCAGGGAGGCGTCGTCGCGGATGCCCCCGGACAGCTCCACCTGGACGTCGAGCTCGGCCACGACCCGCGCGAGGAGGTCGGCGTTGGAGCCGCGACCGAACGCGGCGTCGAGGTCGACGAGGTGGATCCACTCGGCGCCGCCGGCCTGCCAGTCGCGGGCGGCGGCCAGCGGGTCGCCGTACGACGTCTCGGAGCCGGCCTCCCCCTGCACGAGGCGGACGGCCTGGCCGTCGGCGACGTCGACGGCGGGCAGCAGCACGAGGCGGTCGGTCATGGGGAGGTTCTCCAGTCTCAGCGGCGGTCCCGAGGACCGTCAGGGTTCGGCGCCGGCGGCCCCGCCGGGGGGCCGCCGGGGGGATCACGGGCGGGGGCAGGTCACAGGGAGCGGACCCAGTTCTCCAGCAGGGTGGCGCCCGCGTCCCCGGACTTCTCGGGGTGGAACTGCGTGGCCGCGAGGGGGCCGCTCTCGACGGCGGCCACGAAGCGCGCCTCCGCGCCGGGCGTGCCGTGGGTCGCCCAGGTCACGAGCGGCGGCGTGTAGCGGGGGTCGGCCGCGCCGTCGTGGCCCTGCGTGAAGCTCTGCGCGGCGTACGAGTGCACGAAGTAGAACCGCTCGTGCTCGACGCCCGCGAACAGCCGGGACCCCTCGGGCGCCTCGACCGGCGACCAGCCCATGTGCGGCACGACGGGGGCGTCCAGGCGCTCCACCACGCCGGGCCACTCGCCGAGGCCCTCGGCCCGCTCGCCGTGCTCCACCCCGGCGTCGAACATGACCTGCATGCCGACGCAGATGCCGAGGACGGGGCGGCCGCCGGCGAGGCGACGGTCGACGACCTGGTCGCCACGGACGGCGCGGAGGCCGGCCATGCACGCGGCGAACGCGCCGACGCCGGGCACGACGAGGCCGTCGGCCTCGGCCGCCCGGGCGAGGTCGGCGGTGAGCTCCACCTCGGCGCCCACGCGCTCGAGGGCGCGCACGGCCGAGCGCACGTTGCCGAAGCCGTAGTCGAGCACCACGACGCTGCGGCCGCCGGCGGAACGGGGCGCGGGGGCGGGGTTCAGCTCGTCCGCGGCGCCGCCGTGCGGCAGCAGCGGCGAGATCCCCGCGGCCGCCTGGGCCGCGGCGAGGTCGGCCGTGCTGGGCGTGGGCGTGCTGGGCGTGTCCGGCATGCGTCTCCCTACTGCTGCTTCTTGCGGGCCTTGCGCGCGGCGCCGGTGAGCATCCGCATCGCCTTGAACCGGCCGATGCTCGCCGAGGGCACCACGCCCGGCAGGTCGGCCACCGTGATCTGGCCGGTGACGAGGTCCTCGAGGGCCTCGGGCGCGCCGCCGAGGACGAGGCCCGGCGGGAGCTCGCCCTCCGCCGCGCCGTCGGCGTAGCGCACGCAGGTGAGCTGCTCGCCCTGGCGCGTCACCAGCACCAGCGGGACGCCGGCCACGAGCCTCGAGATCGCGGCGGCCGCCAGCGCGGGCACGTCACCGCTCGTGTCCCGCAGGACGGCGAGCGCCCCGACCGGGGTGGGCGCGGCGTCGACGTCGAGCTCGGCGAGCGCGCAGGCGGCCGCCAGGGGCTCGGCGCCCGCGATCTGCGTGATGAGGATCGCCAGGTCCGGGTCCGCGGACGCGCCGTCCAGACCCGACAGGTCGTCGGGGACCTCGAAGCCCTCGGGCAGGTCCGGCTGCTGGTCGGGATCGGTGGTCATGCGGTTACAGCGCACCCTTCGTGGACGGGACGCCCTCGACGCGGGGGTCGGGGGCGACGGCGGCGCGCAGCGCACGGGCGAGCGCCTTGAACTGGGCCTCGACGATGTGGTGCGGGTCGCGGCCGGCGAGGACCCGCACGTGCAGGCAGATGCCGGCGTGGTGGGCGATCGACTCGAGGACGTGCCGCGTGAGCGACCCGGTGAAGTGGCCGCCGATGAGGTGGTACTCCTGCCCCTCCGGCTCCCCGGAGTGCACCAGGTACGGGCGGCCGGAGACGTCGACGACCGCGAGGGCGAGCGCCTCGTCCAGGGGCACGGTCGCGTCGCCGTAGCGGGAGATGCCCCGCTTGTCGCCGAGCGCCTGGCGCAGGGCCTCCCCCAGCACGATCGCGACGTCCTCGACGGTGTGGTGCGCGTCGATGTGGGTGTCGCCGGTCGCGCGCACGGTGAGGTCGATCAGCGAGTGCTTGCCGAGCGCGGTGAGCATGTGGTCGTAGAACGGCACGGTGGTGGAGATCTCCGTGCGCCCCGTGCCGTCGAGGTCGAGCTCCACGACGACGCTGGACTCGCTCGTCGTGCGCTCCACGCGGGCGGTGCGGTGCTGCATCAGTCCTCCTTCTCGGGCGCGGCGGCGCCCCCGGTGACGACCTCGCCGAACGCAGCACGGAACGCGGCGTTCTCCTCGGGTGTTCCCACGGACACCCGGAGCCAGCCGTCGGGCCCGGTCTCCCGGATGAGGACGCCGCGGTCGAGCAGCCCCTGCCAGACGGCGTGCCGGTCGTCGAACGTGCCGAAGAGCACGAAGTTCGCGTCGGAGTCCGCCACCTGGAGCGGGCGGCCGCCCACGTGCTGCTCCCGCAGCCAGGCCACCAGGGCGTCGCGCTCGTCGCGCAGGCCGCGCACCTGTGCGCGCAGGTCCTCGTGGTGCTCCAGCGCGCCGCGCGCGGCGGCCTGGGTGACGGCCGACAGGTGGTAGGGCAGCCGGACGACGCGCAGGGCGTCGACGAGATCGGTCGCCGCCGCCAGGTAGCCGAGCCGCAGCCCGGCGGCGGCGAAGGCCTTGGACATCGTGCGCGAGACCGCGAGGTGCGGGTGCGCGCCGAGGAGCTCCAGCGCGGACGGCGTCCCCGGGCGGCGGAACTCGGCGTACGCCTCGTCGACCACGACGACGGCGCCCGCGCGGCGGCCGTCGCGCACGGGGGCGTCCGGGACCTGGACGCGGGCGGCCGCTTCGAGGACCGCCTCCACGGTGGCGAGCGGGAGCGCCGTGCCGGTGGGGTTGTTGGGGCTCGCGAGCAGGATCACCGACGGGGCGACCTCCTCGATCGTCGCGACCGCGTGGTCGACGTCGAGCGTGAAGTCGGACGCCCGGCGGCCGGTGACCCAGCGCGTGTGGGTGTCCCGGGCGTACTCCGGGTACATCGAGTACGTGGGCGCGAAGGACAGCGCGGTGCGCCCGGGGCCGCCGAAGGCCTGCAGCAGGTGCAGCATGACCTCGTTGGAGCCGTTGGCCGCCCAGACCTGCTCGGGCGCGACCCGCACCCCGGACTCGAGCGCCAGGTAGTCGGCCAGGTCGCCGCGCAGCGCCGCGAAGTCGCGGTCGGGGTACCGGTTGAGCCCCCGCGCCGCGTCGGCCACGTGCCGCGCGATCGTGGCGACGACCGCCTCGGACGGCGCGTAGGGGTTCTCGTTGACGTTCAGCCGCACGGGCACGTCGAGCTGCGGGGCGCCGTAGGGCACCTCGGCGGCGAGCTCGGGACGCAGCGGCAGCCGCGCGCCGTCGACGCCGCCCGCGGGTGCGGGGGCGGACAGTGGGGTGGTCACCGGGCCAGTCTACGGAACCTGCGGCGGCGCGACGCCGCCGTCCGCTCCTCGGCAGCCCGCCCGGGGGCGGGGCCCGGCGCCGCGCGGGGAGGTGCCCCCGGACCGCGGCGCGGATGGCCCCTGGCGGGGCACCTCGCCCCGCGCAGCCGCACGACTCCGGGCCTTGTGATGATCTTCACAAGGCTGTGGGGCTGCGTGGCGCCGACCTCCCACCTACCGTCGAGGTATCAGCAGTTCCGCCGTGGGTCGCCGGCGAGCGGCCCGTGCAAGGGAGAAGCAGATGAGCACCATGCAGGCCGCGGTCGTCCACTCGTTCACCGAGCCCCTCGTCGTCGAGGACCGGGAGATCCCCGCCCCCGGACCCCACGAGGCCCTCGTCAAGGTGGACTACACCGGTGTCTGCCACACCGACCTGCACGCGGCCCACGGCGACTGGCCGGTCAAGCCGACCCCGCCGTTCGTCCCGGGCCACGAGGGCGTCGGGCACGTCGTCGCCGTCGGCGACCAGGTGACCCGCGTCAAGGTCGGCGACACCGTCGGCAACGCCTGGCTGTGGAGCGCCTGCGGCGAGTGCGAGTACTGCGAGACCGGGTGGGAGACCCTCTGCCCGAACCAGAAGAACGGCGGCTACTCGGTCGACGGCTCGTTCGGCCAGTACATGCTCGTCGACTCCCGGTACGCGCCGATCGTCCCCGACGGGGTGGAGCTGTCCGCGGTCGGGCCGATCCTGTGCGCCGGCGTCACCGTCTACAAGGGGCTCAAGGTCACCGACACCAAGCCCGGCGAGTGGGTGCTGATCTCGGGGATCGGCGGCCTCGGCCACATCGCCGTGCAGTACGCGGTCGCGATGGGCCGCCGTGTCGCCGCGGTCGACGTCGACGACGCCAAACTCGAGCTGGCGCGCCGGCACGGCGCCGAGGTGACCGTGAACGCCGCCACCTCCGCCGACGCCGCGGCCGAGCTGCAGGAGAAGACCGGCGGCGGCGTGCACGGCGCGCTCGTCACGGCCGTCAACGCCCACGCGTTCCCGCAGGCCGTCGGAGCGCTGCGCCGCGGCGGCACGGTCTCGCTGGTCGGCCTGCCCCCGGAGAAGTTCCCCCTGGACATCTTCACCACGGTCCTGTTCGGGCTCACCGTCCGGGGCTCGATCGTCGGGACGCGCAAGGACATGGCGGAGGCCCTCGACTTCTTCGCCCGCGGCAAGGTCGACCCGACCTACACCGTGCGCCCCCTCGGCGACATCAACGCGATCTTCGACGAGATGATCGCCGGCAAGATCGACGGTCGCGTGGTGATGGACATGCGGGGCTGACGTCCCCCGGACGTACGGAGGCCCGGCGGCGCGTGCCGCCGGGCCTCCGCGCGTCCTGCCGTCCTCACGCGAGCACGACGTCGTCCCCCGAGACCTCGACCTGGATCGCCGGGAGCGGCTCGGGCGCCGGCCCGCCGAGGACGGCGGCGTCCGTCAGCGCATAGCGCGACTGGTGGCACGGGCACAGCAGCTCGCCCTCGCCCGGGGCGACCGTGCAGCCCGCGTGCGTGCAGATCGCGCTGAACGCGTGCACCTCGCCCTGGGTCGGCTGGGTCACGAGCACGTCCTGGCCCCCGACCTTCGCGGCGACGGCTCCGCCCACCGGGACGTCGGCGAGCGCCACGACGACCGTGCCGGCACCTTCCTCGCTCGCGGAGGACGCCGCCTCCTGCGGCGTCGGCTTCTGCTCGGCGCAGGCGGCGAGCACGCCGGCGCCCGCGATCGCGCCCGCGATCGCGCCCGCCGCCGCGCCCGTGCCGCGCAGCAGCTGCCGACGGGTCGGGCCGCAGGCGCAGGCCGCCCCCTCGAGCGCGCCCCTCGCCGGGGGGACGTCGGTCACGGTCGAGCGGGTCGACGGGCTGGTCGACGGGCTGGTCGACGGGCTGGTCGACGGGCTGGTCGGCATGGCGCCTCCGGTGGGTCGGGCCCCGGCCGGGCCGACGCTTCCGCTGACGGCGCCACCGAGGAGTGGGAGCATCATCATCATGGACTCGCCCCACGGCGCGGTGCCACCTCGGCCGCCGTCCCCGTCCCCGGCACGGCCTCCCACCGCGCGCGGCTGGCGGCTGGCCGCCGCGCTCGCGGTCCTCGTCTCGGCGGTCGTCCACGTCGTGCTGTACGTCGACGGCTACGACACCATCGCGGTCGTCGGCCCCCTCTTCCTCCTCAACGCCGTGGCCGGCGTCGTGCTGGCGGTGCTCCTGGTGATGTGGCGGCACTGGCTGCCGCTCGTCGGCGGGATCGGCTTCGGCGGCCTGACGCTGCTCGCGTTCGTGCTGTCGACGACGGTCGGCTTCTACGGCGTCAACGAGACGTTCGCGGGGACCACCGAGATCGTCGCGGCCGCGGCCGAGGTGGTCGCGGTGGTGGCGTCGGCCGGGGCGCTCCTGCGGGAGTACGTGCGCTGACGGCCTGTGGAGGACGGGCCCGCGCCGTCGGCGGCGCCCCCTACGATCGATGACGTGAGCCACCCCGACGACCCGTACGCCGACCTCGTGTTCGACCCGACGGACGAGGACGTCCCGCCTCCCGACGACCTCGCACCGGAGCCGGAGCACGGGCACCCCGCCCCGGGCGCGACGCCGGGCCGTCCCACGCCGGCCGGCCCCGACGCGGCACCCGGCGCGACCCCGGGCGCCGACGCCGCCAAGCGCGCGAAGCTCGCGATGCTCCGCGGCCTGCTCGACAGCGCCGGGGAGGGCGGCGGCACGCTGCGCGAGCAGGCGGAGGATTCCCTGCGCGCCCTCGTCGGTCGCGACGACGCGACGCTGCGGGACGACCAGTGGCGCGCCATCGAGGCCCTGGTGGCCTTCCGCCGCCGCGCGCTCGTCGTGCAGCGCACCGGGTGGGGCAAGTCCGCCGTGTACTTCGTCGCCACCGCGCTGCTGCGCTCGCGCGGCGCCGGGCCCACCGTCATCGTCTCCCCGCTCCTGGCCCTCATGCGCGACCAGATCGCGGCCGCCGCCCGCGCCGGCATCCGCGCCGTGACGATCAACTCCTCGAACGTCACCGAGTGGGACCAGGTGCACGCCGCCATCGCGGCGGGCGAGGTGGACGTCCTGCTGTGCTCGCCCGAGCGGCTCAACAACCCCGCGTTCCGCGACGAGGTCCTCCCCCGCCTCGCCGCCGACGCCGGCCTCGTGGTGATCGACGAGGCGCACTGCATCTCCGACTGGGGCCACGACTTCCGCCCCGACTACCGCCGCATCCGCACCCTGCTCGCCGACCTCCCCGCGGGCATCCCCGTGCTGGCCACGACCGCCACCGCCAACGCCCGCGTGACGGCCGACGTGGCCGAGCAGCTGGCCGTGCACGGCACCGCGCCGGCCGGGGACCCGGCGTCGTCCGACGAGGTGCTCGTGCTGCGCGGCGGCCTCGACCGGGAGTCCCTCCACCTGGCCGTGCTGGAGCTGCCCGACCAGCCGACGCGTGTCGCCTGGCTCGTCGAGGCGCTGCAGGACGTCGAGGGGTCGGGCATCGTGTACTGCCTCACCGTCTCGGCGGCCGAGCAGGTCGCGGAGCAGCTGCGGGGTGCCGGCCTCGCGGTGGCCGCCTACACCGGCCGCACCGATCCCACGCAGCGGGAGCAGCTCGAGGAGGACCTCAAGGAGAACCGGGTCAAGGCGCTCGTCGCGACGTCGGCGCTCGGTATGGGCTTCGACAAGCCCGACCTGGCGTTCGTCGTGCACCTCGGCGCCCCGTCCTCGCCCATCGCGTACTACCAGCAGGTCGGCCGCGCCGGGCGCGGGGTGGACGACGCCGTCGTCGTCCTGCTGCCCGGGCAGGAGGACCGCGCGATCTGGGAGTGGTTCGGCTCGCAGGCGTTCCCCGCCGAGCCGCAGGTCCGCGCCACCCTCGGCGCGCTCGCCGGGGCGGAGGGCGCGCAGTCCACGGCGGCCCTCGAGACCCGGGTGGACCTCAAGCGGTCGCGGCTCGAGACGATGCTCAAGGTGCTCGACGTCGACGGCGCGGTGCGGCGCGTGCAGGGCGGGTGGGTCGCCACCGGCACGCCCTGGACGTACGACGCCGAGCGGTACGCCCGGGTGGAGGCCACGCGCGAGGCGGAGCAGCAGGCGATGGTCGACTACGTGTCCACCTCGGGGTGCCGGATGGCGTACCTGCGCGCCCAGCTGGACGACCCGGAGCTGCCCGACGGCTGGACCTGCGGGCGGTGCGACCGGTGCGGCGGGGTGGACCTGCCCGCCGTCCCCGACGCCGAGGCCGTCGCCGCCGCCCGCGCCGACATGGACCGGCCTGGCGTGGAGGTCGGCCCGCGCGCGATGTGGCCCTCGGGCCTCGCCGCCCTCGACCTCGACCTCAAGGGCAAGATCGCGCCGGACGAGCGCGCCGAGCCCGGTCGCGCGGTGGCGCGCCTCGACGGCCTCGGCTGGTCCGGGCCGCTGCGCGACCTGTTCGCCGCGACCACCCCCGACGGCGAGGTCCCCGTACCGCTGCGCCACGCCGCGGCCCGCGTCCTCGACGACTGGGACGCGATCCACCCCGGGCGGGGGGACGGCGCCGTCGAGCCCGACGAGACGGACGCCGCCCCGGCGCACGCGATCGAGGGCGTGGTCGCGGTGCGGTCCGTCACCCGGCCCCAGCTCACCTACCACCTGGCCTCCGGCCTGGCCGCCTACCTCGGGGTGCCGCTCATCGGGGCCGTCGGGCCGACGGCGGGCGCGGAGCAGCCCGACCGGCACGACGTGAACTCCGCCATGCGGCTCGCGGGGGTGGCGCGGCGCCTGCGGCTGGAGCTGAACGACGCGGCCCTGCGCGGCCTGCCGGGGCGCACGGTCCTCCTGGTGGACGACTGGACGGAGTCCGGCTGGACCCTCACCGTGGCCGCGCGCCTGCTGCGCCAGGCCGGCGCCGCGGCCGTGCACCCGTTCGTGCTCGGCGTGCGCTGACCGAGGCGGGTACCCGGAGCACGTGGGCCGCCGGCGCCCGGCGCGGGCCGGGAGGGCGACCGGGGCCGCTGCGCAGCCGTCAGCCGTCGAGCAGGCCCCGGACGTCGTCAGCCGCGAGCGCCCGGGCGAAGGTGCCCGCCGCGTCGTCGAGCACCGCGTCGACGAGGGCCGCCTTGCGTCGCGCCAGCGCCATCACCTTCTCCTCGATGGTGTCCTGGGCGACGAGGCGCGTGACGACGACGTTGCGCGTCTGCCCGATGCGGTGCGTCCGGTCGACCGCCTGTGCCTCGGTGGCCGGGTTCCACCACGGGTCGAGCAGGTAGACGTAGTCGGCCTCGGTGAGGTTGAGCCCGACCCCGCCGGCCTTGAGCGAGATGAGGAACACGGGCGCGTCCCCGGTCCTGAAGGAGCGGACGACGTCGGCGCGACGGCGCGTCGCGCCGTCGAGGTAGACCGTGGGCAGCCCGGCCGCCGCGCACCGTTCCTCGACCCGCCGTAGGAACGAGGTGAACTGCGAGAAGACGAGGGCGCGGTGCCCCTCGGCGGCGATCTCCGTCAGCTCGTCGGTCACCACGTCCAGCTTGGCGGACCGCACCCCGGCGTACGCGTCGTCGAGCAGCGACGCGTCGAGCGCGAGGCGGCGCAGCGTGGTGAGCGACCGGAAGATCGCGACCCGGTTGGCGTCGAAGTCCTCCAGCAGGCCGAGCAGACGCTGCCGCTCGCGCTGGAGGTGGGTGTCGTAGACCTTGCGGTGGTCAGGAGCGAGCGGCACGCGCAGGACGCGCTCGGTGCGGGCGGGCAGCTCGGGCGCCACCTGCTCCTTGGTGCGCCGCAGCACCAGGGGGCGGATGCGCCGCTT
>Ga0180221_1000429_pt1 | contig 38708 bp, 32 predicted proteins | sample eDN5th37CKraftMG_FD_151339 | JGI IMG/M metagenome (GOLD analysis project Ga0180221, IMG submission 151339) | Enriched Miracle-Growth compost microbial communities from Emeryville, California, USA - eDNA 5th pass 37_C Kraft MG (version 2) (version 2) ...
GACATTCCCGCCGCCGTGCCGATCACCGATGCCGCGGCGGTGGCGCGCTGCCGGGAGGCCGGAACTGGCGCCACCGTGACCGTGACGCTGGGTGGCCGCCACTCGACCGTGGCACCGCCGGTGACGCTGACGGGCGAGGTGGTCGCCGCCGGTGAGGGGGCCTCGCTGGTCTATGCCGGCCCGGCCGAGAAGGGCCAGCGCTCCACCGTCGGGCCCTATGCCGTGCTGCGCGTGGGGGAGCTGAAAGTGGTTCTGACCGCCTTCCCCTATTCCTACATCGACCCAGAATACTACCGCGCCATGGGGGTGGAGCCGGCTGAGCAGCGCGTCGTCGTCACCCGGTCCGGCTACCACTTCACCCTCAACTATGCCGCAATCGGCGAGTGCATCACGGTGGACACGCCGGGCATGTCCTCCTACCGCGTCGCCGAACTGCCCTTCACCGTGGCGCGGCCCTTCTATCCGCTCGATGATCTGGACATCACGCCGCAGGTGCAACTGCGCCGTCGCGCAGGCTGACCCGCCGCCGGGAGGGGCGCTGCCCCTCCCGGCCTCCCCGCTGGGGGAACTGAGTTCCCCCAGACCCCCACATTCGTAAAAACCGATGGCGGGGTCCGGGGTGACACTGTCACCCCGGCGGGGTTCCAGGGGCAGAGCCCCTGGCTCTGGTCAGCACGGGCGCCGCCGCGGCGAAGGCTTCCTCCATCAGCGCCAGCGCCTCGCCGTCATGCGCGAAGGAGAGATAGAGCCGTCCATAGCCCGAGGGCATGACCAGCACGCCCCGCCGCCGCAGTTCCAGGTGCAGCGCCTCGGACCATGTGGGGTGCAGGGCGCGCCGCGCCGCGTCGTAGTCCTGCGGCGCCTCGTCACCGGGCCAGAGGGCGAAGACGTCGCCATAGCCGCTGGTGGTGACCGGCAGGCCTGCCTGCGCGAAGCAGGACTCGATCCGGCCGCGCAAGGCATCGCCCCGCGCGAGAAGGGCGGGATAGTCCGCTGCGTCGAGCAACTGCATCGTCGCCACCACGGCGGCGCAGGAGACGGGATTGCCGCTGTAGGTGCCGGCGCGCACGGCGCGGCCCTCGGCGAAGGCGCGCATGATTTCGGCGCGTCCGGCCACCGCCGCCACCGGCACGCCGCTGCCGATCGCCTTGCCGAGGGTGATGAGGTCGGGGTCCAGCCCGAGATGGTGCGCGGTTGGTCCGGCATGCAGCCGGAAGCCCATCAGCACCTCGTCCATGATCAGCAGGGCGCCATGCCGGCGGGCGATCTCCTGCAGCCGCACCAGATAGCCGGGCGCGGGCATGATGCAGCCGGCATTGGCCAGCATCGGCTCCACCAGCACGGCGGCGATGTCGTCATGCTCGGCGAAGAGCCGCTCGGCATCCTCGGCATCGTTGAAGCGCAGCAGGGTGAGGCGGTCGGTGGCGGGCCGGGCATTGCCGGGGAAGGCCGCCTCGGGTGCCCCGGCGCCGCCGAAGGCCACGTCGTCCAGCCAGCCATCGAAGCCGCCCGCCATCTTGGCGATGCGCGGGCGGCCCGTGGCGACGCGCGCGGCACGGCAGGCCAGGTGCACCGCCTCGCTGCCGGTGCTGACGAAGAGCACCCGGTCCAGCGGGCCGGTATGCGCCGCGATGGCCGCCGCCGCCGCCTCCTCGCCGGGATGGGCGAAGGCGGGCAGCGGCCCGTTGCGCAAGGCCGCCGCCGCGGCCTCCATGACCTCCGGCGGCGCATGGCCGAGCACGGTGCCGCCGAAGCCAAGGGCGGTGTCCACGTAGCGACGCCCTTCGCGGTCCCAGAGATAGGGTCCCTGAGAGCGCGCCACGGAGAGCGCGCCGCCATCCAGCAGAGGCAGGGCGCGCGCGGCGCTCGAAACCCCGCCGACCAGATGGGTCGTGCTCATGCGCGCGGAATATGTCGTGCTCATGCGCGCCTCACATTCCAGGGATAGCGGACCGATCCGCCGAGCACGCCGGTCAGGCTGGTGCGATAGGCGGTATGCGGGAAGTAGATGCCGAGCGGCAGGGTCGGCACGTCCTGCAGCGCGAGGCGATGGATCTCGCCCTGCAGCCGGTCCTGCTCCGCCGCGTCGCCCGCTCCCAGCCAGGCGGTGACGAGGCGCTCCATCTCCGCGCTCTCATACCAGCCCGGCCAGCCTTTCGCGCCCTCGCCGCGAATGGTCGTGTTCTGCACGGGGTCGGCGATGGCGATGCTGGGCCAGGTGCTGTGGAAGATGCTCCAGCCGCCCTGGTCGGAGGGTGCCTTGGAAAGCCGCCGCTGCAGCAGCGTGCCCCAGTCCATGTCCACCAGATCGACGTTCAGCCCGGCCTGCCGGAGCAGGTTGGCCGTCACCGGCCCGAGCGGCGCCAGCGCGGTGCTGTCGGCGGGGTTGAGGATGACCACCTTCTCGCCCTTGTAGCCGGTGGCCTTCAGCGCCGCCTCGATCGCCTTCGGGTCGTCTGCGAGCCGCCCGAACTGGTCACGGCCAAGTTCCTGCACGCCGGGGATGGGGCAGGGGAACATGGCGCGGCACTCCTGCCAGGCCTTCGGATTGCCGCCGGTGACGGTGGCCAGGTAGTCCACCTGCTTGGCGATCTGCATCACGAAGCGCCGCAGCGCCGGATTGTTGAAGGGCGCCGTGGTGTGGTTGAAGCGCATCACCAGCTCGGTGCCGAGCGGATCGGCGTTCTCGATGCGCACCTCCCGGCTGCGCGCCACCAACGGCTCCAGATCGGCGGGGAGGTTCTCGATCCAGTCCACCTCGCCCTGCTGCAGGGCAGCGACGGCGGTGGAATTGTCGGTGATCACCCGCCACTCGATGCGCTCGAAATGCGCCACCTTGCCGCCAGAGGTCCATTCCGGCGCCTCCTCGCGCGGCTTGTAGCCATCGAAGCGGGCATAGGCGACGAGGCTGCCGGAATCGAACTCGTCGGCGAGGAAGCGGTAGGGGCCGGAGCCGATGATCTCCTTGATCGGGGTGTCCGGCGCCGCCTTCACGATCCGCTCGGGCATGATGAAGGCGGGCGAGGAATGCGGCTTGCCGATGGCATCCATCAGGCGCGGGAAGGGATGCTTGAGGTGAATGCGCAGCGTGCGGTCATCCGGCGTCTCGTAGCGGTCCACGGCGGCGCCATAGACGCGGCCATAGACGTCCCGCCGGCTCCAGCGCTCCAGGCTGGCGGCGCAGTCGCGCGAGCGGACCGGCTCGCCGTCGTGGAAGCGCAGCCCCTCGCGCAGCCGGATGGTCCAGCTGCGGCCATCGTCGCTCACCTGGTGCCCCTCCGCCATCTGCGGCCGCGGCTGCATCCGGGCGTCCACGCCATAGAGCGTGTCGAAGACGTAGTAGCCGTGCTGGACGGCCACCAGCGCCGTGGACATCACCGGGTCCAGCGAGACCAGGCTGGTGGAGGGCACGAAGCGGAGTGTCCGGCTGCGTATGTCCTGGCCGAGGGCGGGCATCGGCAGCGTTGCGGCTGGCAGGAGCTTCAGGAGGTCGCGGCGTCGGAGGGTCATCGGGCGGGGCTCCGTGGCGAATGTCGATCCGGACCAGGAGCCTAGGCAGGAAGTTGCCGCCTGTGCCATCGCCCCGGGAGGGCGGTCAGGATAGTGCACGCCGGGGGTGGTGGGCGGCGCATAAAGGCGCCGGCCGCCATCCTTCGCTGTGGGGCCTTCGGCCGTTAGCCGAACAGCCCCACGGCGGCATAGGTCAGGGCGGCGATCAGCGCGGCCGCCGGCAGGGTGATCACCCAGGCGATGACGATGTTGCCGGCGATGCCCCAGCGCACCGCCGAGACGCGCCGCGCCGCGCCGACGCCGACGATGGCGCCGGTGATGGTGTGCGTGGTGGAGACCGGCACGCCGAGTTCCGTGGCCATGAAGAGGGTTATCGCACCGCCGGTTTCGGCGCAGAAGCCCTGCATGGGCGTCAGCCGGGTGATCTTCGAGCCCATGGTGTGGACGATGCGCCAGCCGCCGAACAGCGTGCCGAGGCCCATCGCGAACTGGCAGCTCAGCACCACCCAGAGCGGCACATGGAAGCCGCCCTGCATCATCCCCTGCGAATAGAGCAGCACGGCGATGATGCCCATGGTCTTCTGCGCGTCATTGCCGCCGTGGCCGAGTGAGTAGAGGGAGGCGGAGACGAACTGCAACAGGCGGAAGGTGTTGTCCACCACGAAGGGTGTCTTGCGGGCGAAGACCCAGGAGACGATCAGCACCAGCAGCAGCGCCAGCACCAGGCCGAGCAGCGGGGAGAGGACGATCGCCGCCAGCGTCTTGCCCAGGCCGGACCAGACGATGGCGCCGAGGCCGGCTTTCGCGGTGCCGGCGCCGACGATACCGCCGACCAGCGCGTGCGAGCTGGAGGAGGGAATGCCGAAGCGCCAGGTGATGAGGTTCCAGGCGATCGCCCCGGTCAGCGCGCCGAAGATCACCCGCGGGTCGATCAGCTCCGCATCCACGATGCCGGTGCCGATGGTATGCGCGACGTGCAGCCCGAAGAACAGGAAGGCGATGAAGTTGAAGAAGGCCGCCCAGAGGACGGCGTATTGTGGCCGCAGCACGCGGGTGGAGACGATGGTGGCGATGGAATTGGCCGCATCGTGCAGGCCGTTGAGGAAGTCGAAGAGCAGCGCGACGGCGATCAGGCCGTAGAGCAGCGGCAGGGCCAGCGTGGCGTCCATCTCGCGCGGCCCGGGTCAGACGTGCTCGACCACGATGGTTTCGATCTCATCCGCCGCGTCGTCGAAGCGGTCGACCACCTTCTCCAGCAGGTCGAGCACCTCCCGCGCCGCGATGAAGCGCAGCGTGTCCTCCGGCCGGGTGCGGCGGAACAGCTCCGTCACCCCGGCATCGTGGACGTCGTCCGCCTCACCCTCGACCTGGCGGATCTGCTCGCAGAGGGTGTTGATCTGCGGTGCATTGGTGCTGATCCGCGCCAGCAGCGGCACCACCTCCCGCAGCAGCGTCGCGGAGCGCACGATGGCATCGCCCATACGCCGGAAGTCGGCGTCGAACTCCATCATCTCGAACAGCGCGATGGCCTTCGCGGTCTTCTTCATCTGGTCCACCGTGTCGTCCATCCGGCCGATCAGCGCCTGGATGTCGCCACGGTCGAAGGGGGTGACAAAGGTGCGGCGGACGGCCTGCACCACCTCGCGGGTGATCGCGTCGGCATCATCCTCCGCCGCCAGCACACCGGGGAAGTGGCGCTGCACCGCGGCGCCGCCGTCCAGCATGCCGCGCAGCTCGACCGCGCCGCGGAGCACGGCGTCGGCGTGGCGGGTGTACATGTCGAAGAACCGCTCCTCGCGCGGCAGCAGCCGGCGGAACAAATGCAGCATCCGGAACAGTCCTCCTCGGCAGAGCGGCGGCCGCCCGGGTACTCCTCGCACCACCCGGTGCCGTCATCGGGCTGTCATAATCCAGGCGGCGGGGCAGGGTAATCCCCCCTTGTCCCGCCCGCTGCGGCGCGCGGGGCGCCCGGGAGGGCCGGTCAGCCCTCCTGCGGCAGGTCCGGCAGGCCGCGCAGCAGCTCCGCCAGCTCCTTCTCCTGCACCTGCCCGGCCGCCTGGAGCAGCGCGAACCAGCGCCGCTCCCGCTGGTGCGCCTCGGGCCAGTCATCCAGCAAGCGCTCGACACGCAGCGGGAAGACGCCCACCTCGCAATAAAGCTCCTGCCCCGTCTTCAGGCGCTTGCGATAGTGATAGGCGCCGATCGCCCGCGGCGTGATCCGGCCCAGGGCGCCGGCCTCCTCGAAGGCTTCCTTGGCGGCCAGCTCGGCGGGGGAGAGGCCTTCCTCCGCCCAGCCCTTCGGCAGGACCCAGCGCCGGGTTTCCCGGCTGGTGACCAGCAGGACCCGCAGCTCTCCCTCGATCTCGGACAGCGGGAGTGCGGCAAATTGCTGTCCCCTCGGCCGCAGATGCTTCTCCGGCATGTCGCTCTTTCTTTCTCTCCCGCGGCATCTCTGCGCCTTCCTCCCGTATGTTCCGGCGCCCGCGCCCCGTCCAGCAGCAAGTTGAGGGCGCCGGCCGCGATCTGCGGCGGGGAAGGGAAGGTTTGGCCGGCCAATGCCTGCCGGGAGGGCGGGGGGGCAGCGGAGATCGGGCGCTTCATCGGCGGGCTGATGTACCGCCGGGGAAGGGCAGGCTGCTGATGTCCGCCCAGGCCGGATCGCCGCACCTGCCCCGGCTCTGGTGTTCCATGCAGCCTGCAAGCCTGCGGCGGCCGCAATTGACAGAGCCAGGGGCTTGCCGGACTATCCACATATCGGACGATATGTCCACAATATGGACGGAAGGAGCGCCCATGAACGCAGCTTCCCCTGCTGCCGATCCGGCCGCGAGCCACGATCCCGAAACGCTGCGGCGCATGCCCTATCAGTTCGCGCAGCCGAAGGAATGCCTGCCGGACCTGGTGGTTGCGCCGGCCATTCCGCAGGACGAGCGGATCTGGGTGCCGCAGGCCGAGAATGTCTGGTTCCGGCCGCTCTGCCTGAGCCGCTCGGGTGGCTACTGGATGAACCTGCTGAAGGTGCGCAAATCCGGCGTGCTGAGCCGCCACCGGCACCCCGGCCCGGTCCATGCCTTCGTGCTGAAGGGAAGCTGGCGCTACCTCGAGCATGACTGGATCGCGACGGAAGGCTCCTATGCCTTCGAGCCGCCCGGCGAAACCCATACCCTGGTGGTCGATGAGGGCGTCGAGGAGATGATCACCTATTTCCAGGTGAACGGCTGCATGTACTACGTGGACCCCTGGGGAAAGAACGTCGGCTACGAGGACGTCTTCACCAAGCTGGAGATGTGCCGCGAGCACTATGCGAAGGTCGGCCTCGGGGCGGACTACGCGGACCAGTTCCTGCGCTGATGCCGGCGCTGGCGCATTTCGACCTGGCGGGCCGTGTCGCCATCGTGACAGGCGGCGCCCGGGGCATCGGTGCGGCGATCTCCGCCGCCCTGACCCGCTGCGGCGCGACGGTCGTGGTGTGGGACCGCGATCCCGGCCCGGACAGCGACGGGCTGGCGGTGGATGTCACGGAGGGCGGATCCATCGCCCGGGCCCTGGAGGAAACGCAGCGGCGGCACGGGCATGTCGATATCCTCGTCAACAACGCCGGCTATGCCGGCCTGACCGCGCCGCTCACCGAATATCCGGCCGCGGAGTGGCGCCGCATCCTGGATGTCAACCTGACCGGGACCTTCCTGGTCTGCCAGGCGGTGGTTCCGGCGCTGGTGCGGAACGGGTGGGGGCGGGTCGTCAATGTCGCCTCGCTCGCGGGGAAGGAGGGGACGCCGAACGCCTCCGCCTACAGCGCCGCCAAGGCCGGCGTGCTGGCGCTCACCAAGTCGCTCGGCAAGGAACTGGCGCAGACCGCGGTGCGCGTGAACGCCGTGGCGCCGGCGGCGGTGCGCACGTCGCTGCTGGAGCAGATGAGCCCCGCCCATGTCGAGACCATGATCGGGAAAAGCCCGATGGGCCGGCTCGGCGAGCCGGAGGAAGTGGCCGAACTCGTGCTGTTCCTCTGTTCCGACAGCTGCTCCTTCAGCACCGGTGCTGTCTTTGACCTTTCGGGAGGCCGCGCGACCTACTGAGCGCCCCGTCACCGTCCAGGATCTCAATCAAGGAAACACGGCATGATGGCCGGCAAGACTCCGCGGCTTCGCCGCATCCAATGGATCGCGGTCGCCTTTCTGACCGCGGCGGGAATCATCAATTACCTCGATCGCAGTGCCCTCTCCATCGCCAATGTGGCGATCCGTGACGAGATGGCGCTCTCGCCGGCGGAGATGGGCTGGCTGCTCTCCGCCTTCTCGCTGGCCTATTCCTTCTCGCAGCTGCCGATCGGTGCGATGCTGGACCGCCTCGGGGCGCGCATCATGCTGGGCGCCGGGATGTTCTTCTGGTCCCTCGCGCAGCTCGTCAGCGGGTTCGTCGTAAATTTCCAGCAGTTCATCCTGGCGCGGGTCGTGCTCGGGCTCGGCGAGGCGCCGCAGTTTCCCGCCGGCGCGAAAACGATCAGCGAGTGGTTCAATGTCCGGGAGCGCGGCACGCCCACCGGCATCTTCGTGGCCTCCTCCTGCATCGGCCCCTGCATCGCCCCGCCGCTGCTGACGGCCATGCTGCTGGGCTTCGGCTGGCGGGGGATGTTCATCGTCACCGGGCTTGCCGGCATCATCGTCGCCATCGGCTGGTACCTGATCCACCGGAACCGTGCCGAGGTCGTGCTGGAGCCCGACGAGGTCGCGCATCTGGACGAGGGAACGGACACCACCGCCGGCAGCCACGGCCTGAGCTTCGCGGAATGGCGCGGCCTCTTCGGGCATGTCACGACCTGGGGCATGATCCTGGGCTTCATGGGCGTCATCTACATGGTCTGGCTGTACCTGACCTGGCTGCCCGCCTATCTGGAGCATGAGCGCGGCCTGAGCGTGGCCCGCACCGGCTGGGTCGTCGCCATCCCCTATATCTTCGGCACCCTCGGGATGCTCTGCGCCGGCCGTGTCGCCGACCGGCTGCTGGGTCGGGGCATGAGCATCGTGGCCAGCCGCAAGTGGCCGGTCTGTGTCGGCCTGCTGGGCGGCGCCGTCTTCACGGTCCCCGCCGCCTATACCGGCAGCGTGACGATGGCCGTCGTCTACATCTCGCTGGCGATGTTCTTCATCAACATGGCGAGCGCCGCGGCCTGGACGATGGTCAGCGTGGCGGTTCCGCAGCGCCAGGTCGCCTCGCTGGGCAGCATTCAGAATTTCGGTGGTTACTTCGCTGGTTCCTTCGCGCCGGTCATCACGGGCTACATCGTCGAGAGCACGGGCTCCTATGTGAACGCCCTTCTCGCCGCCGCCGTCGTGGCGGCGCTGGCGGCGGTCGCCTACCTTGTCCTGGTGCGCAAGCCCTTGGAAGGCGCGGAGCGGCTGGCCCTGCAGGAGCATCTCGCATGACGTTCAGACAGGATCTGCTCGCCGGCAAGACGGCGATCGTCACGGGGGGCACGACAGGTATCGGCGCCGCCATCGCCCGGGCGCTCGGCCAGCTGGGCTGCAAGGTCGTCGCCGTCGGCCTCGGGGCCGAAGCCTATCGTGCTCCGCCGGATGCGGATGTCGTGGCGCGGGAGCTTGACGTCACGGATGCCGCCGGTGTCCAGGACTTCGTCGCTTCCCTTGAGCGCCTCGATATCCTCGTCAATTGCGCCGGGATGATCCGGCGCGTCGAGGAGCACCAGCTCGAGGTCTTCGAGAAGGTGCTGGCGGTGAACCTGACCGGCACGATGCGCTTCTGCACCGCGGCCCGCCCCAAGCTGGCGGCGAGCGGCGGCTGCATCGTCAACACCGCCTCGATGCTGTCCTTCTTCGGCGGCGGCCTGGTGCCGGCCTATACCGCCAGCAAGGGCGGCGTGGCCCAGCTCACGAAGTCCCTGGCGGTGGCCTATGCGCCGGATGGCATCCGGGTGAATGCCGTGGCGCCGGGCTGGATCGCCACGCCGCTGACCCAGGCCCTGCAGGACGATCCGGCGCGGTCACAACCCATCCTGTCCCGCACGCCACTCGGGCGATGGGGGCAGCCGGAGGATGTGGCGCAGGCCGTCACCTTCCTGGTCAGCCCGGCGGCAGGCTTCTTGACAGGCGTCATCCTGCCAGTGGATGGGGGCTATCTGGTCGCATAGGAGCCCTGAATGCCGATCCGGCATCCGGAGGGAAGGAGCCGCCCGGAAATTCCCGGGACGGCCGCCTTCGGCAAGTTCATGAATGTGCTGCAGGCCGTGGCGGATGCGCCGGGGACGGTGACGATCGGCCAGCTCAGCCGCGATCTCGGCATGCCCCGGCCCACGGCCCACCGGATCGTCGCGGCCCTCCTGGCCGAGGGCATGCTGGCGGAGGAGTTCTCCGGGCGGATCGGCCTCGGCCCGAGGCTCGTCAGCCTGGCATTCCGCGCCTGGGATGGCTCGGCGCTGCGGCAGGTGGCGCAGGAAAGCCTCTCCCGCCTGCGCGACAGGCTGGACGAGACCGTCCATCTCGCCGTGCATGAAGGGGAGGGGATGGTCTATATCGACAAGCTCGAGAGCCGCCGCAACGTCCGGATGGCATCCCGCATCGGCACGCGGGTCCCGCTGCATTCCACATCCGTGGGCAAGGCCTGGCTGGCCAGCCTGACCGAGCCCGAATTGCAGCAGGTGCTGGCGGGCATCGACCTGACGCCGCGCACGCCGCACAGCATCAAGGATCTGGAGAGTCTGCGCGCCGAGATCGCGAAGACGCGGGAACGCGGCTACTCCCTGGACCTGCAGGAGAACGAGCTGGACATCTGCTGCTACGGGAAGGCCTGCAAGGGCCCGGAGGGAAAGGTGCTGGGCTGCATCAGCGTCAGCCTGCCCCGCTATCGCTTCCAGGAGCTTCCAGAGCAGGAAGTGTTGGCGGCGATGCAAGAATGCGTTGACAGCATGGAGGCGCGCCTGGGGAGCGCCGCCTAGCGATGCCGGTCATCAGTGGGGAGGTGAAGCCGAACTGCTGACGGATCAGGAAGACGGGCAGGACCGAAACGCACGGCGGCTCCCCGGGGATGTGCGATGCGGTTTGTCAGGGTACGATCCTCGCCGCATTCGTGGGGAGAGATTGCCGCATCATGAGCGTCCCGGCTGCCCGCGAGCTGCGGGTGCAAGGCCCCTTCGTCGCAGATCTGCCTCCGCCAGCACTTGCCGATGTATTGCAGGCGCCCAGTGTACGGATGGTCGCCGCGAAGACGATGCTCTTCCACCAGGGGATCTGCCGAGGGAACGCATTGTCCTCGGGAAGGGGATCGTGAAGGTGTGGCAGATGCGGGTCGGCGGCCTTCCACCCGGGGCTGCCGGCCTGACCGGCAGGTTTCCTGAGAGGTGAGCGTGACGCGCGGGGCCTGGCCCGGTGGCACTTCGGAATGTCCTCGAGCGGCTTGCCGGGGCAGGCGAAGCTTTTCCATCCTCCTCCGCGATCCGTCGGGCCTGACCGGCGTTTACCCTCCATGCCGATCACAGCACGAGCCGGGTCGCCCCCGCAGAAGGAACCCTTCGACTTCGACGAGGCGTTTCGCCGCCTGCGCGCTGCCGTTGCCGGCCTGCCCAAGGCCGCCATGTTCGAACTGCGGGATCGCGGCTACGGCAGTCCCTTCGAGCAGCTTGTCGCCAGCCTCATCTCGGCGCGCACCCGCGACGAGACGACGATTCCCGTCTGCCTGCGCCTCTTCGCCGTGGCACGGACGCCCGAGGCGATGGCGTCCCTGGACGAGCCGGGGCTCGTGCGCCTTCTGCACGGCGCCACCTTCCCCGAACCCAAGGCGCGCGACATCCTCGCCCTGTCGCGGCGCATCGCGAATGAGCTCGGTGGCGTGGCGCCGGACACGCTCGAGGGCCTGATGGCCTTCCGCGGCGTCGGTCCGAAGATCGCGGCGCTCACCCTCGGTGTTGCTCTCGGGCGGCCCTATATCGCTGTGGACATCCATGTCCACCGGATCACCAACCGTTGGGGGATTGTGGCCGCCTCCACGCCCGAACGCACGCAGGCCGCCTTGGAGGTGGTGCTGCCGGAGCGATACCGGGTGGAGATCAACGAGCGGCTGGTCCCCTTCGGCAAGCACGTCTGCACGGGGGAGCGGCCGCATTGCTCCCGCTGCCCGCTGCTGAGCATGTGCCGCCAGATCGGCGTGAGCTCGCATCGCTGAGGCCGGGCGCGCGGTAGGGTTGTGGCGGAGACAGTCTGGCGCGGCCGGGCGGCGGTCTCTGCCCATACCAGTCCGAGGCCGTCATGATCCATGCGCTTTGTGGCCGGACAGGCAGCGGGTCCTTCAGCTCTCCGCCTCGCGCACGCGCCGCAGCAACTCCTCCAGGAAGGCGGCCAGCGAGGTTTCCGGATCATCGCTGTCACCGGCGATGACGTTGATGCCCCACTGGCCCAGAACGGCCTCCTGCACCTCATTGTGGCCTGGCATGAAGACGAAGGGCGAGGGCCGGTCCTTCTCATAGCCGGAGGCCCGCCAGATCTGGGCGAGCTTGTGCAGCAGCAGCCGGATGTTCAGGTCCGACATGCTGTAGCCGATGAACAGCAGCGTCCGCCCCAGTGCATCCGCCCAGAGCTTGATATCCAGCGGCGAGGAGAAGCTCAGCCTGTTGAGGTAATCGGTCTCGGCGATGACGAGCGACTGGTCGTCCTCGAAATCCCCGTGGTACTTGATGATCTGCGTGACCTGGTGGTTCGCCTTGGCGATGTCCCGCGTATTGGCGATCTTCACATAGTCGTGGCCGTATATGCGAAAGGCGGTCTCGAGATTGGCGTCGTAATTGGTCGTGTAGATGATGGGAAAATCGAGCTGGACGACGATCTCATGCACGCGTGAGGTGCGGACCCTGTCTTCCGAGACGCTCCAGTTCCGATCCATCCAGGTCCGGAGCGGCCCGATGCTGCCCTTCCGGAGCCGATAGTATTCGGCCAGCGTCTGATAGCTGCTGTCGGCGCTCAGGAACCAGGCTGGGTCAAGCCCCAGTTCCTCGCCCATATGCTCGATCAGATGCCGCCAGGATGGCAGGCCGACGGACATGGAAAGCCCGGCGCCGACGAAGAGGATGGCGCGCCGGTCGCGGACCACGCCTGCCAAGGAATCCAGATCCGCGCGCATTCGAAGCACCATAGCAGCGAACCGCTAGAACCGGGAGATTGACCGGGGGTTCCGCGCTTCCGCAGCAAAGTTCCTGGCGCGGACGGCCGGCGCGGGGCTCGGGCCGCGCACCCACCACCGCTTCCCGCCGGAGGCGAGCGGCTGTTTCCCGGCGGCCTGGCAGCGCTGCCCGGGGCACCCCCGCCCAGCCGGTTGTCCTCTGCGACCCGGCCCTTGGCAGACCGACCTCGTTTGACGGTGCCGCCTATGGGCGCCGCAAGGCCGGGGATCGGGTGATCCCCGGTCGGGGGGAATGGCCTTCCCTCTCCGAGAGTGGGCCGCCGCAAGCTTCGACTTAAGCTTTTATCCCGAGAGCGTGTGCAAAAATAGAGCGCGACATCCTGCCGCGCGTCGAGATGCGGAAATCCCGCCGAATTCTTGCTGTCGGCGAGGACGATCTGATCCCCGTCTCATGATCTTTTTACCCGCCCTTTTCTCCTGGAAAGACTATCCACTCAGAGCGGAGCATCTTTTTTTGACGCCTCCGAGAGGGAGTTGAGGCTTCTGCCCTGAGCAGCCGGCCTGCCATGTGCCTGCCGGTTTCCGTCTGCGGGGCCAGCCGCCGTGAGGGCGGCGAGGCTCCATTCTGGAGGATCACGGATGGCGCGCTTACCGGCAGACCGAAGCGGTGACAGCAGCAGAGATGAGCGCTGTGATCTCTTCAGCCGGATCGAGACCTTCGGCGCCGCCTTGGCCGTCGTCGATGAAAGTGACCGCTCCTGGTCCTATGCGGAGTTTGCCGCGCATGCGGATGCCGCCTGCGCCTCCTTGCCACCCAGGCGGTGCCTCCTTGCTGTCGAGGCGATGAACGAATTGCATGCTCTGGCTGCCTATGTCGGCGCCTTGCGGGCGGGTCATGCGGTGCTGCTCCTCAAGGAGGACGGGGATGCCCCGCTGCTGGAGCGGTTCCGGCCCGATTTCGTCTACCGCGCCGCCACGCGTGAGTGGCAGGCGGGAACGGCGGGGGTCGCGGAGGCGGAGCTTCATCCGGATCTTGCGGTCCTGCTGGCCACCTCCGGCTCGACGGGGGAGCCGAAGCTGGTGCGGCTCTCGAACACCAACCTTCTCTCGAATGCGCTGGCCATCGCCGAGTATCTCGACTTCGCGCCCGGTGAGCGCGCGATCACCACGCTGCCATTCCACTATTCCTACGGCATGTCCGTCATCAGCTCGCACCTGGCGACAGGCGGCGCCATCATCCTGAATCAGGACTCAGTTGCCGAACCAGGTTTCTGGAGCCGCTTCGAGGCCTTCGGGGCGACGAGCTTCGCCGGCGTGCCGCACAGCTTCGCCCTGCTGGAGCGGAGCGGCTTCCTGTCCAGGCCCATGCCGGCCTGCCTGCGGTACTTCACGCAGGCCGGAGGCAAGCTGCCGGAAGACAAGGTCCTGCAGTTCGCCGACTTCGCCGAGACGCATGGCCGCCGCTTCTACGTGATGTACGGGCAGACCGAGGCGGCACCGCGTATCGCCTATGTGCCCCCCGCGCTGTTGAAGCGGAACCCGGCCGCCATTGGCGTACCGGTTCCGGGCGGCAGGATCGCGCTGCTGGATGAGCGCGGGACTCCCATCGAGGCCGAGGGTGTCGAGGGAGAACTCGTCTATTCCGGCCCGAACGTGATGATGGGCTACGCGCTGAAGCGCGAGGATCTCGCCGGGGCCGCGGAACTGGCCGAGTTGCGGACGGGCGACCTCGCCGTGCGCAGCGCGGAGGGGCTCTTCACCATCACCGGCCGGAAGAGCCGCTTCATCAAGCCTTTCGGGCTGCGCATCGGGCTGGACGATGTCGAGGCGCGGCTGCGCAAGGCCGGCTTCGAGGCGGCGGCGACCGGGAGTGATGACGGCCTGCAGATCGCGGTGGTGACCCCCGCCTCGACCGAGGCGGTGGTGGATCTGGTGCTGCGCCACCATGCCCTCTCCGCCGCCAGCATTCAGGTTGTCCACCTCGCCGAGATTCCGCGCCTGCCTTCCGGCAAGGTCGATTATGCCGGCATCCGCCGGATGTTCGCCGCCGATGCCGCGCCTTCCGGCCCCTCCGGCCGGAACCTCTCGCTGCAGGCGGGTTTTGCCGACCTCCTGGGCCAGCCCGAACTCGGGCGGGATGAGTCCTTCGCCTCCGCGGGGGGCGATTCGCTCAACTTCATCAACGCCTCGCTGCTGGTCGAGGAGCACCTGGGCTTCGTGCCCGAGGGCTGGGAGCGGATGACCATCCGCGAGCTGGAGGCGACCGAGGCCCGCAAGCCAGATGCGGCGGAGGCCGTCGCGAACCCGACCAAGCTGTTCTTCCTGGACCAGGTGCGCGCCAGCCTGATGCTGCTGGGCATCCCCTTCCACTCGGCGCTGGCCTATACGATCTATCCCTGGATCGCCAAGGGCGGAGAGCCGTCGTCGCTGCTGACGAACTTCTCCGAGTTCCTCGGCACCTTCCGCATGCCCGCCTTCTTTCTGCTGGCCGGCTTCTTCGCCATGATGTTCGTTGACGAGCAGAACCCGGCGAAGTGGTGGAAGAGCCGCGTGGTCCAGCTGGGCGTTCCGCTGCTCACCACGGTCCTTCTCATCAATCCTTTGCTGATGCTGGCGCGCACGCTGAACTCCGCGCCGGAGGGGGAGGCCTTCGCGGGCTGGGCCAGCCTGCTCACCACGCCGGGGCCCTACTGGATCGAGCATGCGTGGTTCCTGGTCTTCCTGCTGGTCTATACGCTCCTGCTCGCCCTGCTGTGCGGCGTCTGGCGGGGAAGGCCGATCCGGCAGGCCGCCGCCGCCCTGGCGGAGCGTGTCCTGGCGAGCAGGGTGAGTCTGGCCCTGGCGGCCGTTGCGGCCGGCCTCGTCAGCACCGCGAGCGTCGGCGTCCTGAAGGTCCTCGGCATCACCTTCGTCTTCCATGGCATGCTTTACCTGAGCGAACTGGCCTCGCTGCTGCCCGTCTTCGTGATGGGCTGCCTCGTCGCCTCGCGCCGGGACTTCATCGGGCGCTTCGCCTCGATCGACGGGACGGCCGTGGTGCTGGCGCTCGCCGGAGCGCTCATCCTGACGGTCATCCAGCTGCGCGAGGAAGCGATCTACCGGGTGGTGACCTTCTTCCTCATTCCCATCACCGGCATCTACTGGTCCAAGCTGTTGTGCTTCGTGGCCCTGCGCTGGTTCGATGCGCCGAACCGCTGGACCCGCCTGCTGGTCAACGCATCCATGACCGTCTACCTGGTCCATATCCTCTTCATCGTCTTCCTCGCGGATGCCTTCGCCTATGTGCGGCTGCCCTCGCTGCTCGAATTCCTGATGGTCACCCTGCTGGCCACTGCCCTTTCGCTGGGCTTCCACCAGATCGTGGCGCGCCACTGGCTGCTGATGCTCCTCTTCACCGGAACCGCCCGGGGCCGGCGGGGCACCGCCGCTCCGGGGCGCCAGCCGGTCGGCAGCATCGCGCGGTCGGCCTCCGGGGCAGGTGACTGAAGGCGGCCTGGCGGAAGGCCGGGGGCGCCGCCCCGGCTGAAGCCCCCTGCGTCTCAGGCCCCCGGAGCGAGACGCAGGGGACGCAGCCCGGCCCGCGCGAGCGGAAGAAGCTCGCATGGACGGCCGCTGAAGATGCGGGCCCGCCCGGACCGCCGCTGCTGGCGAGCCTGTGTCAGGGCTGCTAACAGCGTGCCTCCTGCCGGATCCGCCCCTCCGAGTCCCGCTCAGCAGCGCGATGATCCTGTGACCCACCGCCCGGCGATAACCTGGGTGCCTGGGCGGCGTTCCAGCGCCTTGATGAAAGCCATGGCTTCCGGACCGACTTCCTTTCGCTCTCCGTTCCGCCGCCCCGGCACGCCCCGCGACCCGGGGGCGGACCTCTCCCGCGTGCCCTGGGGATGGAACCTGCGCGCGCTGCGCGCCGTGGAGGGCGTCCGCGCGGCGGCGGCCTGCGCGCTGATCATCCTGGCCAATGAATGGCTGGGCTGGCCGCCGCTGGTCTACATGGCACTGGCAAGCTTTCTCACCTGCCTGTGCGATGCCGGTGGCCCCATCCGCTTCCGCGTCCCGGCGCTGCTGGCCTTCACGGTTCTCGGCGCCGTCACCTGGGCCAGCTTCGGCCTGCTGCGGGATGCCGGGCTCGTGGTGGTCCTGCCGGTGGCTTTCCTGGGCCTCTGCTGCCTGGGCTTCTCGCGCGTCTGGGGCACCGGCGCCGCCGGCCTCGGCAATATCCTCTCAATCGTGCTGATCCTGGCGGTCTATCGGCCTCTGACCCTGCCGCAGGCGCTGGAGATCGGCGGCCTGTTCGTGGCCGGCGGCCTCTGGGCGACGCTGCTGACCATGGTGGTCTGGCGACTGCATCCCTACCGCCCCGCCCGCACCGCCGTGGCCGACTGCTGGCGCCGGCTGGCGGCGCTGACCGCCGACCTGCGCCGCCTGCTGCAGAGGGGCGAGGCGAGCACCGAGGCCTGGGATGCCCATAGCCGTGCCCACCGCCGTGCCGTGCGGGAGGAGATCGAGCACGCCCGCATCATTGTGCTCGACCTGGTCAGCATGCGGGGGCGGCTCTCGCTGCGGGGGTCCCAGGCGTGGCTGCGGCTGGAAGCCTGCGACCAGATCTTCGGCTCGCTGATCGCGCTATCGGATCTGCTGGAGGGCATGCGGGACCCGCGCCGCCTGCGCGCGGCCGAAACACTGCTGCGCGTCCTGCGCCCCATGCTGGTGGTGCTGGCCCATGCCATCGAAATGGATGCTCCCGTGCGCGCCGTGGTGCTGGACCGTGCGGCCGAGCGCGCCCTTGCCGCCACGGAGGGCGATCCGCTCCTGCGCCCGCTGGCGGAGACCATCATCGAGCGCCTGCGCATCGCGGCACGGCTCAGCACGCCGGGCGGCTACCTGCCCGGTGGGCCGGTCGGCGCGGCGCAGGCGCAGCCCTGGCGCGAGCGCGTCATCGGGCCCTTGCGGGCCAACCTGAACTGGCAGTCGGCCACGCTGCGGCACGCGCTGCGCATCGCCGTCATCGGCGCACCGTCCCTGGCGGCGACGCTGAACTACGGCGCGCAATTCGCGCATTGGCTGCCGATCACCGCCGTCGTCACCTTGCAGCCCTTCTTCGCGACCACCTGGCAGCGGGCGCTGGAGCGGATCGGTGGCACCGTCCTGGGCGGGCTGGCGGGCGCGGTGATCGCCTATTTCATCCGCGCGCCGCTGGATCTGGCGATCGTGCTCTTCCCGCTCTGCACCCTGGCTTTCGGGGCGAGGCAGGTCAGCTTCACCGCCTGGATCGCGGGTATCACGCCGGTCGTGGTGGTCCTGATGGAGTTGATCCATCCCGGCCACAGCTCCTGGGAGATCGCGGGGCTGCGCGCGCTGTTCACCCTGGCGGGGGGTCTCCTGGCGGTCATCGGCTGTCTGCTGCTCTGGCCGAGCTGGGAGCCCGGGCGGCTGGGCCGGGAACAGCGCGCCGCGCTTGCCGCCCACGCCGCCTATGCCGATGCCGTGCTCTCCGAGGTCACGGGAGAGGCGCCCTTCGGCAGCGCCGAGGCCGCCCGCCGCGCCGCCGGCATGGCGACCAACAATCTGGAGACCTCCATCACCCGCGCGCTGCAGGAGCCGCGCGGAAGCCGGCGCCCGGAGGTCGGTACCGCGATCCTGGTGGACAGCATCCTGCGCCGCATCGCCGGCCGCCTCTCCGCGCTGCGACACGATCCTGCCGCCCGGACGGCGCTGACGGCGGTGGAAGCCGATGCCTGGCGCGGCTGGATCGCGGCCTCCCTGGGTGGACTGGCGAGGGGCGATGGTCCGATCCCACCCCGGCCGGCCATGCCTCTGGAGGAGGCGTCGCTGGACCCGCTGGCGCGGATCGCCCGACAGATCGAGCTGCTGGAAGGCGCGCTGCGCCGCCCGGGCGTGGAAGCGGCCTGACGCCGCCGCCTCGTCATGTGCAGATCCCCCGTGGCGAGGCTTGTTTCGAGCCGGACGCCCTGGGCCAGGAGATGCTTGATGGTTGCGGCGGCGTCCTTGGCTGCCGCCGCATGCAGCCGCGCCTCATTCATACCCGCTGGTGCCATCCTGAGATGGGTGAGACCGTGCTCCACCGATAGCCCCGGCGCCCGATTCACGAGTGCCGGCCAAAGCGCTGGCGGCCCACAGCGTGGAATCCCCGATGCGTCTCTTCGGAGGGTTTTCGCTCTGCCTGGTCACCGCAAGCCGCGCGGTGTTGACCCACGCCAGAAACGGCAAGGGCCGCTTTCGCGGCCCTTGCCATGACCTCAGGAAATTCTTGTGGAAACTGGAGCAGCGATGGGAACCGGGAGCCAACACTCTCTGGGGCCGGTGCGAGTGGCCGCGTGCCAACTTGAAAACCAAACAAGTTTCCGGATATGTTTCCGGAAATCTCCATTGGAGGCCTGCTCGTGCCGACGAAGCCTAAGCCCAGGTCCGCCCTCGCGGAGCACCGCCGGCGGCTGCGCAGCCGCGGCCTGCAGCGGGTCGAGGTGCAGGTGCGCGGCGAGGACGCCCCCCTCGTCCGCGCCGTAGCCGCCGCCCTGGCCGACCCAGAGCAAGCAGCCGAGGTGCGCGCCCTGTTACGTGGCCGCTTTGCCCCGGCGCCTAAGCGTAGCCTGAAGGACCTCCTCGTTTCGGCGCCCTTCGACGGCATCGAGCTCGAGCGCTCCCGTGACACCGGGCGCGCCGTCGACCTGTGACCTGGCTGGTTGACACCAACGTCATCTCCGAGGTCCGCAAGGGCACGCGCTGCCATCCCGCCGTCGCCGCCTGGTGGGCCGACGTCGCGGACCGCGACCTGTTCCTCAGCGCGCTCACGCTGGGCGAGATCCGCAAGGGCGTTGAAGGGGTCCGGCCCCGCGACCCAGCGAAGGCCGCGGCGCTGGAGGGCTGGCTCGCCGAGGTCGCCGAGGCCTTCGGCCCACGCGTGCTCGGCGTGGACGCGGCGGTTGCCGAGGCCTGGGGCCGGATGTCGGCCATCCGATCCATCCCCGTCGTCGACGCCCTCCTGGCCGCGACTGCGCGCGTGCATGACCTGGTGCTCGTCACCCGCAACGCTGCGGACGTCGAGGGGCTCGGAGTCCAGGTGCTGAACCCCTTCGAGTCCGCCCAGTCCTGACCTGAGCCCGAGATTCCTAGAGCATTCGGATCATTTTAGCCGCGATCTTGCCTTCTCGAGCGACATGGAGGCCGCGGCGAGGTGGCGCCGGACGTCGTCGAGATATCCGGCGCGCTCGCCGTCGAGCCGCGCCGACAGCTGCAGGATGGTGACGAACACCTCGTCCGAATGGCGTATCAGCGCAATCAGATGCTCCCCGCGCGGGACGCTGATCCCACCCAGCCATGCCTTCACCGTCCGCTCGCTCGCGCCCGTCCAGTGCATGACGGTCTTGGCCGCCACGCGCTGCCTCTGCATCTCGCGCCGGAGGGCCGCGGCCAGCTCGGCAGCGTAGCTCACCGGCGGTCCCTTGCCCTCGCCGTTGAAGGGCAGTTTTCTGCCCTCCAAGTGCAGGATTCTGCCCTTTTTCGTGCGCACCGCGCCGCCTCCTCCGTTGTAGGGTGCGTGGCAGGGTGCGGCACGGATGGCGCCGCAGTGCCGTCCCTGGATCGGGCGGGGAAGGCCGGCACTGGAGCGCGACGCGGCTCGCCAGCGAGAGGGCAGCCGCGTGGGACGACAACCGGCCGGCAATTCGAGTGAGCCAAGGAGCGGGCCGGTCCGCGCCGCCGAATACGTGCGGATGTCGACCGACCATCAGCGCTACTCGGCGGAGAACCAATCGGCCGCGATCCGGCGCTACGCCGAGGCCCGCGGCATCGAGATCGTCCGCACCTACGCGGACCACGGCAAGAGCGGCCTCAGCATCGCGGGACGGGCCGGCCTGCAGCGCCTGCTCGACGACGTGCGCTCGGGCAGGGCCGACTTTAGCGTGATCCTGGTCTACGACGTGAGCCGCTGGGGCCGCTTCCAGGATGCCGACGAGAGCGCCTTCTACGAATACCAGTGCCGGCGCGCGGGCATCTCCGTCGAGTACTGCATCGATGGCTTCGAGAACGACGGTAGCCCCGTCGCGACCATCGTGAAGGGTGTCAAGCGCGCCCTTGCCGGTGAATCCAGCCGCTTGCTCTCCGTGCGGGTGTTCGCCGGGCAATGCCGTCTCATTGAACTCGGCTTCCGGCAAGGCGGGCCGGCCGGCTACGGGCTCCGTCGGCGTCTGGTTGATGGCGCGGGCGCATCGAAGGGCGACCTGTCCCGCGGCGAGCAGAAGAGCATCCAGACCGACCGCGTCGTGCTCGTGCCCGGGCCACCCGAGGAGGTCGAGACGGTGCGCTGGATCTATCGCGCCTTCGTCGAGGAGGGGCGTCCGGAACGCGAGATCGCCGACATCCTGAACGGCCGCGGGATCCGCACCGACCTCGGCCGGCCCTGGACGCGCGGCACCGTGCACCAGGTGCTGATCAACGAGAAGTACGCCGGGGACAATGTCTGGAACCGCGTCTCCTGCAAGCTGCAGGGCGCGCGGATGCGGAACGGCCGTGACATGTGGGTGCGTCGGGACGGCGCCGTCGAGGCGGTGGTGGACCGGCTACTCTTCGACGCGGCGCAGGTGATCATCCACGAGCGCTGCCGGCGCCTCACGGACGAGGAGATGCTGGAGGCCCTTCGCCGGCTGCTCGCGCGCCGCGGTTACCTGTCCGGGCTGGTGATCGACGAGGCCGACGAAACGCCCTCCAGCGGTGCCTACCAGTCCCGCTTCGGCAGCCTGCTGCGCGCCGTGGAGGTGGGACAGATCCCGGTGAGCGTCGCGGTCGAGATCGCCGAGGCAGAAGACGCCGATGTGCAGCAGGTTCTGCATGAGGCTTATGAACGCAACCTGCTGCGCGGCCAGAGCCTGCTCGCCGCGAAGCGGCTGATCGAGGTGCGGCGCAGCCAAGGCCGGCGCGTCAAGCCGGCCGATGGACGGAAGGCCCGCCCCCTGTCCGTGGACGTGCTCGTACGGACCTACCGCCAGGATGTCGACAAGAAGCGGCTGATCGTGCGCGATGCGGCCGCGACCCGGGGGCGGCTGCTCTTCGTGGTGGAGGCGCTGCGTGCACTGATGGCCGACGAGGGCTTCGTGACGCTGCTGCGCGCCGAGGGCCTGCTCACCATGCCGGCCAAGCTGGCCGAGCGCGTTGGCAGCAGTGCGGGAGGAGGTTGACATGGGCGGGAAGGAAGAACGCCGCACGGTCGGAAGCGCCTTCGAGGCAACGGGATTGCGCGTGCCGCTCGACTGCGTCCAGCCGCTCCGTGCGGTTGGCGCGAAGACCCGGCGGTCGTCGAAGTATGCCCAGATCGCAGCCTCGATCGCCGAGGTCGGCGTCATCGAGCCACCGGTCGTGGCCCGGCATCCGGTCGAGCGTGGACGCTTCCTGCTGCTCGACGGGCACCTGCGCGTCGAGGTGCTGCGCGACAGGGGAGAGACGGACGTGCTCTGCCTGGTCGCGACCGACGACGAGGCGTTCACCTACAACAAGCGCATCAGTCGGCTGGCGGCGGTGCAGGAGCACCGCATGATCCTGCAAGCGATCGACCGCAAGGTGCCGGAGGAACGGCTGGCGCGCGCCCTCAACATCGACATCAGCACGCTGCGGCAGAAGAAGCGCGCCCTCCACGGAGTCTGCCCCGAGGCGATCGAGATCCTGAAGGACAAGCCCGCCTCACTCGGGGTGTTTGCGTTGCTGAAGCGGATGGTGCCACTGCGGCAGATCGAGGCTGCGGAGATGATGGCGAGCATGAACCGATACTCGAAGGGCTACATCCAGGCCATCCTCGCTGCGACGCCGGAGGCGCAACTCGTGCTGGACGCGAAGCCGAAGGCGGTCAAGGGCTTGAGCGCCGAGCAGGTAGCACTGATGGAACGGGAGACGGCGCAGCTCGACCGCGAGATCAAGGCCGCCGAGCAGTCCTACGGGCCCGACCACCTGCGGCTTGTTCTCGCGCGCGGGTATGTTGCGAAGCTCGTGGCGAATGCCCGCATCTCGCACTGGCTTCAGCAGCATCAGCCTGAGATGCTGACTGAGTTTCGGAAGATTGCGGAGACGGACATCGCTGCGGCCTGAGCCGGTTGGCCGGGCGGGGCCGGCCATCATGACGGGGACCCGGACCCGATAAGCGCGGGGACCGCGGGAGACGCCGCACGAGGGGCGGATCAAGCGCGGTGGTGGGGATGGCGGCGGACCCGCACGGAGCCCACCAGGCCGGGCGGCATAGGCCCGGCCGAGGCTAGCGCGCTGTGGCAGGCGCGGAGGAAGGGGCGTGCGGCGACGGCGGCACGCCCCCCTGCGCCCCAACATCGACCGTGATCCTATGGAGCTACGGCACCCGCCGCTTCGTCACCGCGACCGAGAGCGTCGCCGGGCCGAGATCGAAGGTGGCGGAGGGGGAGATGTTGCGCGCCATCACCCGAACCGTGTTGTTGGTCCAGGCGGCGGCGTCGAGCTCGATGAAGCGGGTCGAGGAGGCCAGCGCGGCCTCGGCCAGGTCGCCCTGCCGACAGCCGGTGACGGTCACATCGAGCAGGATGGTCGTGCCCGGCGCCAGGCTCGGCAGGTCCCAGGAGACCTCCGCGGCGAACTCCCGCTGGCCCACCGGCAGGGTGGGCGTGCCGCAAAGCAGCGCCGGGGCGTGCTCGGGCAGGCCGTAGAGCCGCAGCGCCTCGAGCTCGATCTGGCCGTCGAAGCCGACGATGCCGATCTGCGCATAGGCGACCGCCTCGGCCAGCCGCACCGTCATGCGCCGGTTCAGCGAGGCGTCGGCCATCACCGCGCCGCCGGTCCAGGCCTTGGAGGGGCTGTTCCACTGCAGGGTGGTCAGCGAGGCCAGAACGTCGCCGGCGATGTTCTCCCGGACAGCCATCGCTGCGTCGAAGCAGCGCACAAACAGCCGCCCGCCGTCGGTGCCGCCGACCAGCCAGTGGGCGAGCGCGAACTCCTTGGCGGCGCGGGTGTCCACCACGAAGGCGAAGCCCTTCTGCGCATCCAGCAGCAGCCCGCGGCTGGTCGCCGCAATGCCGTCCAGGCCGTTGAAGGACAGCCCGGCCAGGGTCGTGGCGGCAGCGGTCGAGGTGGCGACTGCGGCCAGCCCCTCCACCCCGACCTCGGTGGCGCTGTGCCGGAAGGCGGCGGCGCGCAGGTTCGGCACCGCCCCGAGCAGCCGGAGGTGGCGCGAGGCCGGGGCGCGGTGGCGGTTGAGGACGGCATTGCCGCAGCGGGTAGCTGTCGCGGTGTACTCGATGCCGACCCCATAGGTATTGGCCCAGGCCACCTCGTACTCGCAGTCCTGCGCTGCCCCGGTGTGGCGGGCGACAATCGGCGGGCAGGCCTCCATGCGCAGCGCCCGGCCGAGGATGGCCGAGCCGTTGGTCTCGTTCAGGAAGGGGATCGCCACATTGGGATCGAGCTGGCGCAGCTCGAAGTTCGGCGCGTCGAAGACGTGCCGGTTGTGGTTGCTGTAGGCCCCCGGCTCGGCCGAGAGGCGGATGCCGAAGCGGTCCAGGCTGGGGTTGATGCCCGTCGCCACCGCGAAGTGCCCGCCGTAGTAGCGGACCGAGGTGTTCCAGGCCGTGGCCGTCGCGCAGCGGATGTCGAGGCCGATGCGGTTGTTCAGGAAGCGGTGCAGATAGAGCGTGCTGTCCTCGAAGCCGCGGCCGTCCCCGAGCGTGCGCAGGCCGATGGTGAAGCCCTGCACCAGGCGGGCATCGAGCACGCTGGCATCGAGGTTGCGGGCCAGGATGCCGATATCGGCCTCGCTGCCCCAGTCGGACTGGGTCTGCCGCACCACCTGCAGGTTGGCGTAGAGCTTCTCGCCGTTGCGGGTGGTGCCGCCATCACCCAGCGTCAGCACCGTCGCGGGCACGCTGCCGGTGTAGCGGAGCACCCCGCGCATGATCAGGCCGCGGGCGCCGCCGCCGAGCACCACGCCGGCGGAGACGTTCCAGGTGCCGGGCGGGATCACCGCCATCTTGCCGTCCGCCGCAGCACGGTCGAAGGCGGCCTGGATGGCCGCGCGGTCGTCGGCCACGCCGTCCCCGAGCCCACCGAAGTCGGCGGGCAGCACCGCCTCGCGGTCACGGAGATACTTGGCGAAGTCGGTCTTGCTCAGGTTGGCGTTGAGGACCAGCAGGTCGTCGATGCGGGCGGGCATGGCGCCTCCGGATCAGAGGGCGGTGGCGGAGACGGGCCCGGCCAGGGCCGAGACGTTCCCCTCGGCCGAGACGGCGCGCAGCCAGTACCAGCGGGTCTGGCCGGCAGTGAGGCCGGTGCGGTCGAAGAACAGGCCGGTCGGCTCGGCCGCGAGCTTCGTGGCGGCCGAGAGGCTGTTCGAGGCCGCCTCGAACAGCTGCAGCCGAACCGCATCGGCCGGGAAGCCACCCGCGATCCGGATCCCGCCGGTGATGCCGGTCGCGGTGGGCGCCGAGACCGTGCCCGGCACCAGGGCCTCGCGCCAGCCCGAGACGGCGCCGCTGCGGGCCACGGCGCGCGCCCGGAAGGCGGTTGGCTCGGCGGTGGGGATCGCGGCCGCGGTGGCGCCCAGCCCCGCCCCGTAGCCCTGCCAGGCAGCGACCGAGGCGGGCAGGAACTCGACCTCGTAGCCGGCGAGATGGGCGCTCGGGACCGCCGACCAGGACACCGCCAGGGCGGCGAAGGAGATCGTAGTCGGGGTGGTGACGGCGATGGTGGCCGGCGCGGCGATGACGCCGGGGTTGGGCAGCACCACCGAGGGGCTGTCGCCGGTGGCGTGTTCATCCACCGCCGGATCCCAGTCCCAGACAGCGGCGTCCTCCTCGGCCAGGGTCAGGTTCACCCCGCCATCCGGCGACAGCGACCAGCCGGTCACCCGCGCCGGGAAGGGCACCAGGCGGTCGAGGGCAACCATCGCCCCCTCCCACGGGCGCAGCCGCAGGGCGGAGAGGTTGGCCGGGAAGGCCACCTCGCGCTGGCGGCGGTTGCGCTCGAGCTCCGCCTTCATGATCCGCTGCACCGTGCTGACCGAGGTGGTGAGTGGGAACTCCATGTCGCGGTAGATCGCCTCGCCCCCGTCCTCGGCGACGTAGTTGCTGGCGAGCAGCGGCGGCGCGTCGGTCGGCTGCCAGTTGGCGGCCGGCTCGACATAAATCGCCCGCACGCCGTTGAAGAGGTCGCGCCGCGGCCGGCTGCCCTGGATGGTGACGTCGCCGCGCAGCTCATCGCTGGTCAGCGTCGCCGCCGGCAGCGCGGGCGCCCCGGCATGGATGAAGAAGCGCCCGCCCGAGACCACCAGGGCGCCGGCCATGGCGGAGACCAGCTTGCGGGTGATGGCGATCTTGCCCTCACCGAGCGAGACGCGGCCGTTGCAGGTATAGCGCCGCTCGTAGACGCCGCGGCGGGTGCCGACCAGCTCGTCGCAGACATTGGCCGCGGCGATCAGGGCGGGGATGTCGATGTCGGCCCAGGACGCCCGCCAGCCAAAGGGCGCGGTCAGGTACCAAGCCAGGCAGAGCGCCGGATTGTCGGACCAGCCCACCTGGCCGGTGCGCGGGTCGAGGATGGTATCCGCCCCCTCCACCAGGGCCGCGATGTTGGGCGGGCCGAGGGGAAGGCCTCGGCGGTGATCTTGAGGCGGACCGCGACGTAGGCCCGGCCGCGGCCACGGTGCGCGGCGGTCCACTTGCCGCCGGTCTCGGCCACAAGGTTCGTGTTCGCGGTCTGGTCGGAGGCGCCGAGGTGGCGATCGATACGGACCAGGCCGGCATACTTCGCGTCGGTCGCCAGCGTGTCGCCGAGCCAGACCTCGTCGATGGCCCGCACCTGGTGCGCCGCCAGCACCACCACGGCGTAGAAGTAGCCGTCCGCCCGGCCGGCATCGTCGGGGGCCGAGTGCAGGAAGACGATCGGCCCCGAGACCTTGCAGCGGCCGAAGACGATCTGGTGCTCGGTGATGGGCTGGCGGAAGGACTGCGTCCGACCAGCGCCGGGTGCGCTGGCGTCGAAGCCGGTGGTCGTCGGGGTGGTGGGCGCGCTCGGCTTCTTGGTCGGGAAGATGGCGCCGCCGACGGCGGTGACGACCAGGGCAGCGCCGGCACCGACCAGCGCGCCGACGATGCCGCCGCCGACCACGGCCGAGGCGATGCCCGAGGCCACGACGGCGACAAGGGGGACGGCGGCGGGCATCAGGACTGGTCCTCCGCGGGTTTCACCTGATCCTCCAGGCAGTGGTGCAGGTGGTGAGCGGGGTGCGGATCAGGCCGCGCGGCCCGACGAAGGCGGCCCGACCGCCATCCACCACGACCCCGAGCCGTGGCGGATCCCCCGCCAGGACCACGTCGCCCGGCCTGGCGAAGGCGGGTGGCAGGCGCGGGAAGCCGGCGCGGTCGGCGGTGGCCTCGAGGTCGGGCAGGATGCGGATCCGCGGCTTGCAGCCGGTGACCGCCTCCACCGCGGCCAGGGCGAAGCGGCCGCAGTTCCAGCGATGGGCGTCGAAGGGGCGCGCCTCGGCCGCCGCCAGCAGGGCGGCCAGCTGGACCGGCCAGTTGGGTTGACGTGGCATTGTACCAACCGCCTTGATGGATGCCTGCTCAGGACGGAAAGCGGCTGTAAGAGGCTGGGCACGTAGATGTCCGCTCCGACCTCGCGAGCGGACGTAAATGCAATCCGTCTGGGCTCGCGCTTGATGTCGTGGTCTGGCCGGACGCGGAATGACAGCCGTCAGGTGTTCAGCAGGGTGAAGCCGCCGTTGCGGGTGGCCAGGCAGGTCGATCGCTGCTCGCGAATGCCGGCCCGTAGGGGACGTGACGCGCAAGGGCGAGCGGATAAGGCTCATGTGCCGCGACGGGGGCGCTTGCGCTCAGGCGGCGAAGTCGTTACGTTGCCCTTCGGAGCCGATCGCCAGGGCTGCAAGCGACCCTAAAGGCGGCACTACTACCCAGATCGAACACCCCGAACGGCAACCCTTTCAGCCGGCGCGAGGTGGTCACGAAACGCTTGCGACTACCTCAGACATGCCGGCGTGAAACAGGTTGGCCATGTCCATCCACAAGGATTGCGCAGACGCTCTGCGCGCTGATTACCGCGGCTATGGCGCCGGAAAGCTCTGCGCCGGGCACGCGCATGAGCTTGTCGCGGCCTTCTTCGGCTACCCCGACGCGGCGGCCATGAGGGCGGAGACGGAGTATCCGCTCCGCGCTTTGCCGGGGGCGGACGTCCTGATCCCCGATCTCAATCTGATGTGGAAACGCTGGGACGAGCTCGAGGTGCCCGAAGACCTCCACAATGTGCATGACTTGGCACTGCGTCTTGTCGGCCACCTTCGCGCATTGGGGCACTTTCGCGGAGAGGTGTGGCTCACCGAAGACCTGAAAGAGTACATCCCGTCGGATGTCCTGCAGAAGCGCTTCAGTCACTATACGAACGAGCTGTCGGGGGAAATGGCATCGACGAATGCCTACTTCGACGAATTGCACGTCGACGAGGTGGACCTGCAGGTGGACCGCGATCGGGTGACGGCTCAGGTGACGGGCACGCTTAACGGCGAGAGCGACCCGGACCGCGGCTACCTCGGCGATACCATCAGCTTCGAGACGGTACTCACGCTGAAGCGAATTGCTGGACGGGTGGCTTACAGCGGGCCCGATCTCGACACTTCGGGATCGGTGGTTCGCGACGACTGGGGCTACTTTGACGAGGAAGACGCCTGAGAGCGTCTCGTGGTGAGGCGGCGAGCACGGATGGCTCGCCGCCTAGCGCTTGAAACCGGACCTTGATGGGCCGTAGGCAAAGGACCGCTGAGGGTCGCGATCGATCATTCGCTAGGGCGGCGCGGCATCAGGTGGTGGGCAGCCGGATCTCCGCCTCCTGCAGAGCGGGAACGAACTCGAAGAAGCGGTCGCCCGGGTACTCGGCCTGCTGGTCGGCATCGGTGTAGCGGCGCACCTCGGCGCGCTCGAGGTCGACCAGGCGGCTCTCGCAGGTGAGCGAGACCCGCGGCTCGGCCCCGTCCACCACCTCCATGGTGTCCATCAGCCCGGCCCAGAGCGGGAACGGGTCGGCGACGAAGGCACCCCCCTCATCCAGCAGCACGCCCCAGAGCCGGGCCGGGCGGAGGCGGAAGCTGCGCTCCGCGAGGGCGATGTCGACCACTTCCTGCGGCACCGGCGAGAGCGCCAGGGTCAGGCGCACGGCGCGCAGCTCGACCGTCTCCTCCACCTCGGAGACGGCGCCGATCACGCCCACCCCCTCGAAGACCATGCCGGCCCAGTGCAGCGGCCCGAGCCCGGTCCAGGCGCGGAAGGGGCCGGAGGCGAAGTCGAGGTCGACCAGCACCACCGGCGCAGCGGTCCGGGCGGTGGCGGCCGCGGCCGCCTGCGGGTGCAGGCGCGGCGTGGCGGTGATGCCGTCCATCAGAGGGCTTCCTCAAGGCGGATGCTGATCGACGTGAAGCAGCCCGGCCGGGTCGGATTGGCCGCCTCGTCGTCGGAGACCAGCCGCATGGCGACGGTCGGCCGGCTCAGCACCAGCGGTTCGGCCAGGGACGCCGCGGCGCGCAGCGGCGGGGCGATCGGGATGGTGGCGGTGCCGGCGCCGGAGGCGGTCACCGCCTCGGTGGCCATGTAGAGCCGGCCACTAAGGCCGAGATAGTCACCCGCCCCGACCGCGACCGTGCCGGGCCACCAGCCCGCGGCCTGGATCGACAGCGCCCCGCGCGGCGCCCCGGCGGCGAGGGCCGGCGTGCCGGAGCCGACCACCAGGCCGGTGCCATCGGTGAAGAGCGTGGCATCGGAGAAGCTGTAGGGCCCGGCAGGCACCTGCCCCTGGCTGCGCGGATCGCCGGTGCGGTACTCGCGCCGCCAGTCCCAGATCCGCACCGTGTTCAGCGAGCCGGCCAGCGCCGCGAGCAGCCCCTCCAGCAGGCCGGCGCGGGCCGGGCTGAGCGGGTCGAAGCTCGCCTCCGCCACCCAGCGCGCCCCCTCGCGCCGCATCACCTGCGTGGCGCGGGTGACCGGCGAGACGAAGCGGGTGGTGTTGTGCTGCAGGTAGAAGCTGAGCCGGGAGGGGCGCAGTGCCTCCGGCCAGGCATACTCGACCATGGCCGCTACCCCCGCACCGTCTCGTAGGCCGACCCGCCGCGGCGGATGGCGTCCAGCGTCATCGCTGAGGCTTGGCGGGCGATCTGCCCGGCCAGCAGCCGCAGCCGGGTCTCGACGCCGGCATCCGCCCCGCGCGCGTCGATGCTGATGGTCTGCTGGATGGTGGTGCCGCCCGGCGCGGTGCCGTTCGGCAGCACCGTGCCCGGGCTGCTCGGGACGAACCACTCGGGCCCGCGCTCGCCAACGATGTAGGGCTGCCCGGCCGCGACCGGCCCGCCCTCGGCCCGGAACAGACCGCCGATCCAGGAGCCGACCGAGTTGAACAGGCCATCGAGCGAAAAGCCCGACAGCGCCGAGGAGACCGCATTGCCGAGCGGCTCGGTGATGGTTTTGCGGGCGATGATGCGGGTGATGTCCTGCAGCAGGCTCTGCAGCACCTTCGACAACTTGTCGCCCTTCACGATGGCGTCCTCGAAGGCGCTGGCGAAGGTCAGGCCGAGCTCACGCACCGTCGCGTTGGTCCGCTCGGCGCCCTCCTGGACGCGCTTCTCGGCTTTCTCCAGCTCCTCCATGGCCCGCTCGGCCTCGCGCTGGATGGTGGTGTCCGGCACCGGCCGGCCGACCCGCTCCGCCCGCTCCACCAGGCTGGAGAGGCGCTCCATCCGGCGCTGGTAGCGCTCGTAGGCGGTCTCGTTGTCCTGGATCAGCCGCTCGCGCTCGCGCAGCAGATCGTTCAGCTCGCGCTCCGCCTCGCGCGCCTCCCGGGCGCCCTCGTTGCTCGCACGCCGGACCGCTGCGACCCGCGGCTCCAGCCGGCGCAGGGCCTCGTCGCGCTCCCGGAGCGCCAGGGTCTCCAGCCGGGTGCGGTCGGCAGAGGTCAGCGCCCCGGCAGCCTCCGCCTCGCGCAGCCGCTTGAGCCGGTCCTGGTACTCCTGCTGGATCTTGAAGCGGTCATCCAGCTGCTTGCGCAGCTCCTCGACATCCTGCGCCGCGCGGGTGCGACGGGCCTCGGCGGCCTGCTGGCCGGCCCGCTCCTGCTCCTGGCGCTGCCGCTCGCCGGCGGCCTGCTCCTGCTGGGCGATCTCCGCCTGGATCTCGCGGTACTGCTCCCGCAGCTCCGTCAGGCGCCGCTGCCGATCCTCCTCGGTCAGCCGCGGCCGCAGGGTGCCGTTGTTGCGGGTGGTGTCGATGCCGGCATCAAGGGTGGCGATCTGCCGGGCGATGGCCTCGGCCTGCTTGCGGAGATCGGCCAAGCGCTCGCCCTCGGTCAGCAGCCCGGCGCCGCGGCGGACGCCGTCCAGGGCGCGGGCGGCGCCGGTCAGGGCCCGGGCCAGGGCGTTCGAGAGGCCGATGGCACGATCGAGCTGGCCGAGGAAGCCGTCCGCGGCCACCTGCAGCTGGCCGAAGGCGCGGCCGAGCGAGAGGGGCGCCTTGTCGAGCTCGGCGCCGACCCGCTCGGTGGCGCGCAGCAGCGCCGGGAACACCCGGTCGGCGGTGAGCTTGCCCTCCGCGCCGAGTTGGCGCAGCTCGCCGATGGAGACGCCGAGTTCCTTCGCCAGCGCCTCGGCCAGCAAGGGCATGGCCTCCAGCACCGAGCGCAGCTCATCGCCCTGCAGCACGCCCGAGGCCAGCGCCTGGGCCAGCTGCAGGGTGGCACTGCTGATCTCCTGGGTGGAGGCGCCGGAGACAATGGCGACCCGCTGCAGGCCACCCACCAACTGCGCAACCTGGTCCGAGGTGGCGCCGATCTCGCGCGCGGCGGCGGCGAAGCGCTGGAAGGCGTCGACGCTCTCCTTGACCGCCACACCGGTCTGCAGCGCGTCGCGGTACAGCCGCTCGTAGACCTCGCCGGCCCGCTCGACCGAGCCGACCGCGTTCTGCAGCCGCGAGAGGCTGCCGGTCAGCTGGTCGCCGGCCTGCACCAGGGCGCGCACCCCGGCGGCGAGGCCGGCGATCTGCACCCCGCGCACCGCGGCATCGAGCAGGTCCAGCGCCCGCGAGGCGCGCTCGGTGCCGTCCTTGATCCGCTCGAGCGAGCGCTGGCCGGCCTCGCCGACCTCGCGCAGCTCCTGCTTGGTCTGCTGCGCGCCGTCGACCGAGAGGCGGACCGAGACACGACGGGTGGCGTCGGCCATGGGCTACCCTCCCTCCGGGTGCGGCGCCGCCTGGGCGCGGCCCTCGGCCATGCCGGTGCGGATGGCCAGCAACAGTTCGGCCGCGGCCCAGCCAGCGGCGCCGAGGTCGCGTGCCGCATGCAGGGCGGCGGCCATGTCCAGGGTCAGGCCGGACATGGGTCCGACGCACTGCGTCAGACCGGCGCAGGCGGTGCCGGCCGCCCAGCAGGCAGCACCCTCGGCGCTGGCCGGGGCGTGGGCGGCGTAGGGGCAGGCCTCGGCGCAGTCGCGGCCGAGGGCGGCGCAGCCGCGGCAGTACTCGGGCCCGCGGCCGAAGTGCCAGGCGGCGCGGGCCCTCAGCCGTTTCCCTCGGCAGTCACCGCCGCCACGGGGCGGGTCGCCCCATCCCAGAACGCGGCGGCGATGTCGTCGAGGTCCATCAGGCGCTCGATGGCCTCGGGAGACAGAGACAGCGGCTTGCCCTCGGCATCACCGACGCCGTCCCACGCCGTCACCGCGTGTCGAGCCAGTGCCTTAACCAGAAAGGCGAAGGCGAGGCCGCGCGCCATGTCAGGATCGAGGTTGTCGCTCGCGGCACGAACCGCGCCCAATCGGCGTGAGGCCGCGGCCTGGGCGGCGGCCATGACCGCGGTGGTGACGGGACGGATCTCGACGCGCACGCCGCGCGGCAGGTCGAGCCAGTACGGCTCGACCGGAAGGTCGAGGGTGAGCATGCGATTCTCCATGCTTCTATGCTTTGAGTACGGCCAATACGCCGACCGACCTATGCGCGGGCTGGCCGAGCGACGGCGTTTTGGATGCGTAGCCAGGGTCAGTGAGAGCACGCCGCGGCAGCCGCCCACTCTCGGTCCTGGGGAGGAGGGCCGTAGCCAACGTCCTCGAGCAGCTGGCTTCGAACCAACTCGGAACTTTATGGCTGGAGCCGAAAGGTTTGTAGTTGGTCGCCAGAGGAACAGCAGCTATGCGGCTCGACGCGAGTGAAAGCGGATGCCGGCAGAATCGGCGGCCCCAGAGGACGACTTGTCTCTCACGACTCCTGTTCGTCCCGATTACGCGGACCTCGTTCCGGCCGAACTACGCAATCTCGCTGTTCATCGCACTGGCGAACAGCCCTACCAGTTGGCGCGATTGAGCCTAATGTCGGGCGTTTCCAGTTATCTATCCACCGTGCCGGCCTGTGCTTCCGCTCCAGGATAGGACGTATAGTGTGTTTCGGCCTGCTCGTTCGAACAGAAGAGATCAGCTTGAATACGCAGTTCACCGCCGCTCCTCTCGTTGAATATCTGCGTGACCAGCTCTGGCGCGCGAAGCCGGGACGTGCTGCCGGGCGCGCCTCCGTGATGGTCGGGGCAGGATTCAGCCGCAACGCCGACCCCTCCGCGGCCGAGGCGCGGCCCTTCCCGACATGGGCCGAACTCGCGGACCGACTCGCCCGTGATCTCGACCCTCTCGGCAGTCGTGTGTCCGACCCGATGCGGGCGGCGCAGGAATACGAGGCAATGTTCGGTCGGGCGCGGCTGGATGAGGCCGTTCGTTCCCTGGTGCCGGACAGCGACCATCGTCCATCGGACCTGCACCGGCGGCTACTCGCGCTGCCCTGGGCGGAAGTCTTCACCACGAACTGGGACACACTTCTGGAAAGGGCATGCCCAGAGGCCCACGAGCGCGCCTACGACGTGATCGCGACGCTCTCCCAGATCCCCTCGGCTGCGGTGCCACGCATTGTGAAGCTGCACGGCACGCTCCCGGCGAATGGTCCATTCATCCTCACGGAGGAGGACTTCCGCACCTACCCGCGCCGCTTTGCCCCCTTCGTGAATTTGGTACAGCAGACGATGATGGAGACGAGCATGGTCCTGCTCGGCTTCTCGGGTGACGATCCGAATTTCCTTCAGTGGTCGGGCTGGGTGCGGGACAACCTCGGCGAACACGCGCCGCCGATTTACCTTGTGGGATGGCTCACACTTGCCCCGCAACGCAGGCGAATGCTGGAAGAGCGGAGGGTCGTCCCCATCGACCTGTCCGCACTGCCTGACGCCCGCGATTGGCCCGAGGAAGTCCGTCACCGGTGGTCAATCGAGTGGTTCCTCCACGCCATGGAGGGCGGTCGACCGCCAAGGCTGATGCGGTGGCCGGATCAGAGTCCGGAGCCCCGCGTCACGACGGACCATCTCGGCTGGACCATGCCGGCGCGCGGAGATGGGAAGTCCACAGACTTATGGCCCCGGGCGGGGTTCGGTGCGAGCGACGAGGCCCTAGCGGCTGAGTTCCGCCCCCTCCTGGCGGCATGGCAGGCCGAGCGGGCCGACTATCCGGGATGGTGGATTGTCCCCCATGCCGTCCGTAGAACGCTTTGGGCGCGGGGGACGCACTGGCTCGCGGACGTTGCCAAACGCATTGGCCTTCTCCCGATGCCCGAGCGGCTTGGGGCGCTGGCGGAGACGCTTCGTCGCCTCGACATGTGCCTTCTGGACGCAGCCGTTATTAGCGACCTGCCGGCGCTCCTGGAAAGCGTCATCGCCGCCGTCTCGCGGGACGGCAGCAGGTGGGCTGTAGACGGAGCCGATGGTACGCTCGACCGGGCGGCACGAGAGGACTGGCGGGTCTGCCTTCATGCATCGGCGCGTCTCGCTCGCGCTCGCGGCAACCGCCCGCTTCACGAGGCCCGGCTCGCCGCGCTTGGGTCTGCCTCCCGCACTGGTCGAGCTGCCCTCGACGAGGTGACGTTTGAGCGCGCCCTATGGCATGCGCAATTTTTGGAAGACGACGCGTTGGATGGCGTGCTCGATTCCTGGAAGACGCACAACAGTGATCCCGTCTGGGGCATCCGCAAAGCAGGTCTGCTGGCTGGAGCGGGCCGCGATGTGGAGGCGAAGGCGGAAGTGATCGCCGCTCTGGCCCGCGCGCGACGCAACCGCCGCGGGGACGTGTTGGACCTGCCCGCCCTTTCCCGGGAGGGGTGGGGCCTCGTTCTCAGCTTGGCGTGGCACCACAACCTCACCGGCGGACTGGACGGGGCAGCGGAGGCCAGGGAGAGGGACCCATGGGGCCGTTGGGAAGACTTGGCTCCATATGGCTGCGACGGCTGGTCGGAAATCCGGGACCTGATGGCCGAGATGCGCGAGCCACCGCCACCGCCGAGCCGTCAGCGCGTCCGTGGCTTCGAGCCAGGCACAAGCTCCGAAACCATGTATCTTCGGTCGGGCCTCCCCGATGCCTATCGTGCAGGCAGGCAGATGATTCGCCTTGCCGACCTGACGGCACTTCCGCCAGTCGCCAACCACATGGTTATCCTTCGCGAGGCGCTTGAGCGCGCGGTGGACGCCTGTGCGTCGTCCGATTCCGCCGTGAGCCTAATCCTACTCCTCGCGCGAGTTTCTGGTTCCGGGAGCGACAAAGTTCTGCACCGTTATCTCACGCGCGCCCGCGTGGCCACGCTCGCCGATGACGAAGTGGCTGTTTTGGCTGACACATTGATGCTCCGCGTTGTCACAGCCCGGAAGCGCGCCGGGGCCGGGCGAGTTAACGACTTCTGGCTTTCCCGCTTCAAAACTGCGGCGGAACTCCTGTCGCGCTTCATGCCGCGCTGCTCCGACGACCAGGCCCGTGCTGCGTTCGACCTCGCCTGTGAGGTAGTAGAAAGCGGCTGGTCGCCGTCCGACATGTTCGCTGGGACGGAGATCGGGCATCTGTTCTCCCGAACCATCGCCCGCCTGCCGGACGGTGATCTTCCCGCCGCCCTCGTCCGCGTCGCAGGCCTGCCCTTTCCCGATGCGGGGCGGGCAAGACCCGGCGCCGGGCTGTCCGATCCCGTGAACGAATTTCAGCATCGGGTGTCCGAACTCAAGATTGGCATCGCCCAAGGAGGCTCGCGGCCGGATGCGGCCCTGATCGACGTGTTGGTTTCGGCGGGACGCTCCTCGTCCCCTAAGCGCAAGCTAGCGATTGAGCGGCTCTATATGCTGCACAGGGTCGGGCTGCTCGGGCCCGCGGACAGGGACCGCCTCGCCGAACTCATCTGGGACGCCGAGGGCGTGGCGGAGTCCGGCTTGCCTGACAACCTCGGATATCACCCCTTTGCCTTCCTCCTGATGCCCGAGCGCCACGAAGGGCAAGCCGCCGCGGCCTTTCGTCGGGAATTCCTCCGCGGCAAGGAAGGACGACAGATCGGTGAACTATTGTGGAACATCGGCATCGGACTTCAACAGACGCGGCTCGATGGAAAGCCGTTTGTCCTGTCGGAGGAGGACTTTACCGCTGTGACCGCGTTGGCGCTCAAGTGGGCCGGGTTGCCGGCATCTGGCGCGGACCGCCGCGTGTTCATGAACCGGGATGACGAGGAAATCGCTCAGGAAGGATTGGCCCGGTTGCTCGTCGAGGCGAGATTGCCCGACGATACTCTCGCGGCCGTCAGGAACAAGGTTGCCCTCCTGCAGGACGGGCCCGTCACTCGGCTCTCGGGCCTTCGGCTGTGCGCCGGGCTGGTCTTGGCGGCCCCGGACCTTGGTCCCACGGCAGCCGGTTGGCTCCGTCGGGGCTTGGTCAGCGCCGACCCGCGCATCGCAGGAGAAGCTGTCTGGGCGCTATATCTCTGGCTTGACGCCGCTCGAAGAAACCCTGGCGCAGCCGAGCCGCCGGACGACCTGACAGAGGAGGTCGCGGGCATGCTGATCGCGCGCCGACCAGGCACGGTCGAGCGAGCGTTGGAGTTCGCCCGGTGGCTGTTCGACGAAGGACCGGAGCGCCTACGTCCCCGGATTGCGCTGCGCTGCGACCTCGCGCTCAGCTACCTCTTGGAGGAGACTTCCTATGAGAACGAGGTTCTCGCCGGGCACGGGGCCGAACTCGACGCATCATTGTTGCGACAACGCGCGATGACGCTTGCAGGAGCGATGCGGCGTGCCGGCTATGGCGACGGCGAAGGCGTCCAGCACTGGATCGCTGCGGGAGCGTCCGATCCGCTGTTCGAGGTGCGACGCGCCGCCGTCCAGCGCGAGGACGATTGAAGCGAAAGCGGGTCCAAGCCGCCCTCACCCAGTGCCATGGGTGTCACGCGTACTCCGTCCCTGCCTGCTGGTTCTTCAGCGCGACCGTCATCATGGTCGTGGCGATCGCGTTGTAGGCGGCGCGGAAGTCGAAGGCCGCCTCGATGCCGCCCGGGCCCTCGATCGGCGTCTTGGCCAGCGCCAGGTAGACCTCGTGCAGGGTGAAGGTGAGGCTGCGGTTGGCATCGATCGTGTAGGCGAAGGCGAAGTCGGCCGAGCTGCCGTTCTGCGCCTGGGTCAGCAGCGTGGTGTCGGCGAAGCGCACCGTGACCTGGCCGGTGGCGCGGCAGATGCCCGGGTCGGCGCCCTCGATCTTGCGGTCGGCGCGGATGGTGCGCACCGTCTCGACCGAGTTGGTGAAGCTGAGCTTCGCCCCCGTCACCTGCGCCAGGGCCGAGCCGCTGCGGCTGATCGAGCCCTGGGCCTTGTTGAAGGCGGTGTAGGCGGCGCTGGTTGGGGTGCCGCCCGCGCTCGTCCCGGAGCGGGTCGAGCCCTGGCCGATCAGACCGAAGCTGGCGGTGGCCGGGCCGGAGGGCGAGAAGTCGATCTCCAGCGTGTCGGCCCGCACGCCGGTGATCAGGTCGTAGCTCGGCACGTCCGGGTAGCCGAGCTCGACGCTGTTCGAGGGCAGCGTGGCGCCGCCCGACTTGAAGGTGTGGGTGTAGTTCGTCGTGCCGGTCGTGGTCGGCGCCCCCAGCAGCAGGCGCAGCCAGTGGCCGATGTTGATCAGGTCCACCGGCACCACCGCGGTGCCCGACACCGTCACCGTGTCAAGGAAGGGCGCCGCGGCATCGCGGGTGCCGCCGAGGCCGATCACGTCGGCATCCAGCAGCGGCTGCTCGGCGCCGAGGTCGCAGGAGAGGAAGGGCAGCCGCCGGAAGTTGCCGGTGGGCGCGGTGCCGTAGGTGCTCTCGGGCAGCATGAGCAGGCGCGTGTTGGCGCCGATGGCGCGGGCCATGGTGGGGTGTCTCCGTCAGGACAGCGGCGAGCTCGCCGCGGTGAACCAGAGGGTCACGGGGACGAGGGCGCCGCGCGCCGCGGCGGCGCCCTCGACCTCGACATCCTCGAAGCCGGGGCTGCTGGGCTGCGCCCACTCCACCGCGCCACCGAGGGTACGGTCGGCGGCGATTGCGGCGGCGATGTCGGCCAGCAGCGCGTCGAGCAGGGCGGCGCGGGCAGCCGGAGTGGCGCCGGCCACAATCACCTCGACCTCAGCGCGGTGCTCGACCGCCCAGGCCAGCGGCGAGAGGAGCGGCGTTTCCTCCACCGTCTCGCCGTCGCGCAGCACCACCAGCCCGCCAGGCGGCAGGCGCTGCGGCACGGTCTCGTTGCGCAGCACCAGCGGCGCCGTGGCGCGGGCGGCAAAGCTGGCCTGCAGCCGAGCGTACAGGGCGGCGATGGCGGTCTCCCGGGCGCTCATGTGGCGCGTCCGCTTTCGGCCTGCCAGAGTGCGACGAAGCGCCGCGGCACCCGAGCGCCGGCCCGCTCCGCCGCGCCCTGCACGTCGAGGCGCTTGGCGAGCTGGACCTGCGGCAGCAGCAGGAACATCGGCACCATCCCCTGCGCCAGGAGGCCCCGAGCCCAGGCTTCGCGACCCTTGCGGTTGGCGGTGCCGACCTCGGTCAGCCCGCCAGCGATCAGGCGGGTGCGGCGCCGTCGGCCGGTCGGCTCGCCCTGGCGCAGGGGCAGGCACCAGACGAAGCCGCGGCCGGAGCGGAAGGGTCGCAGGAAGCCCTGGCCGGAGGCGACCATCTGCGCCGGCGTCACCCGCAGGCCCTTGTCGCCCCGGCCGCGCCAGCCGC
>Ga0180221_1000432_pt1 | contig 38594 bp, 45 predicted proteins | sample eDN5th37CKraftMG_FD_151339 | JGI IMG/M metagenome (GOLD analysis project Ga0180221, IMG submission 151339) | Enriched Miracle-Growth compost microbial communities from Emeryville, California, USA - eDNA 5th pass 37_C Kraft MG (version 2) (version 2) ...
GCAAGAACTGGCGATCAGAGGCGATGCCCATGACCGCCTGCGCCACGCACAGCGTGATGACCTCCGCATCGGTGATCCTTCGGCGTGCGTTTCCTGGCCGCTTGGGCAGGGAATCGTCTGCGGCGCAGAACACCGCAGTGAGCAGCAGGTCGAGGTCGGCGAGCATCGTGGCCCCCTTGGGTCGATGGTGCGTTTAGGCACCGCCGACTTCGACCCGCTGCGTTATGTCCCCTTTCGCCACAGCGAGCACCGTGGCATCAATCATCTAGGCGCCGGCGATCGCCGCGCGCAGGTCGGCGACCAGGTCGGCCGGCGCCTCGATCCCGCACGACAGGCGCACCAGGTCGGCGGGGACGGCGGCGGCGCTGTCCTGCACCGACTGGTGCGTCATCGCCTGCGGCACCTCGATGAGCGACTCGACCCCGCCCAGCGACTCGGCGAGCGTGAACAGCCGGGTGCGCTGCGCGATGCCGACGGCGTCGTCGTGGCGGAAGCTCACCATGCCGCTGAAGCCGGGCCAGCGGACGTCGCGCACGCCGGGCAGCTCGCGCAGCGCCTCGGCGACCGCGCGGGCGCTCTCGGCGTGCGCGGCCATCCGCAGCGGCAGCGTGCGCAGGCCGCGGTGCACGAGGAAGCAGTCCAGCGGGGCGGGCACCGCGCCGATCGCGTTCTGGACGAAGCGCAGGCCGTCGTAGAGGGCGTCCTCGCGGGCGATCGCGACGCCGCCGACGACGTCGGAGTGCCCGCCCAGGTACTTCGTCGTCGAGTGCACGACGAGGTCGGCGCCGAGCTCGAGCGGGCGCTGGTTGACCGGCGTGGCGAACGTGCTGTCGACGGCGACGAGCGCGCCGCGGCGGCGGGCGATCGCGATGACGGCCTCGACGTCGACGACGTTCAGGAGCGGGTTCGTCGGCGTCTCGACCCACACGAGGCGGGTGCCGTCGCCGACCGCCCGCTCGAGCGCGTCCAGGTCGGTCTGGTCGATGAGGTCGTAGCGCAGCCCCCACCGGGCCAGCACCTTGTCGACGAGGCGGTAGGTGCCGCCGTAGAGGTCGGCCGGGAGCACGACGTGGTCGCCGGCCGCGCACACGTGGGTGATGGCCGCGTGCGCGGCGGCCAGGCCGCTGGAGAACGCGACCGCGCGGCCGCCGTCGAGCTCGCCGAGCGCGCGCTCCAGCGCCGCGCGCGTGGGGTTGGCCGAGCGCGCGTAGTCGTAGTCCTCGACGAACTGCCCCACCGCGGGCTGGCGGTACGTGGAGGTCTGATGGATGGCCGGGATGACCGACCCGTAGGTCGGGTCCGGGTCGAGCCCGGCGTGGACGGCCTTCGTGCGGAGGTCCATCAGCGCGCCAGCGCCTCGAGGACGTCGCTGCGCGACACGACGCCGACCGGGCGGCCGTCGTCGAGGACGAGCAGCGCCTGGCGCTCGCCGACGAGCAGCTCGACCGCGTCGTCGATCGGGTCGCCCGCGCCGACCGCCGGCAGCGGCGGCTCCATCACGTCGACGACGTGGGCGTCGAGCAGGCGCGCGTCGGAGACCGCGTGCGCCAGCAGGCCGCGCTCGGCGATCGAGCCGACGATCGCGTGCTCGTCGTGGGCGGAGACGACCGGCAGCTGGGAGACCCGGTGCTCGTGCAGCAGCGCGACCGCGTCGCGCACGGGCTGGTGGGCGGTGACCGTGACGAGCGCGGGGACCTCGCCGTCGGCGGTGCGGCGGCGCAGCACGTCGCCGACGGTCCGCGCGCCGCCGCGCTCGAGGAAGCCGTGCTCGGTCATCCACGCGTCGTCGTAGACCTTGCTGAGGTAGCTGCGGCCGCCGTCGGGCAGGATCACGGCGATGAGCGCGTCGGGGTCGCGGATCTCCTGGGCGATCTGGAGGGCGGCCCAGGTGGCCATGCCGGCCGAGCCCCCCGCGAGGATCCCCTCGGTCTGCGCCAGCCGGCGCGCGGTCAGGAACGCGTCGCGGTCGGTGACGGTGACGTAGCGGTCGACGACGGACGGGTCGAAGGTCTCGGGCCAGAAGTCCTCGCCGACGCCCTCGATCAGGTAGCCGCGCACCTCGTCCGGCGACGCGGCCGTGTAGATCGAGCCGGCCGGGTCGGCGCCGATGATCTCGATGTCCGGGTTGCGCTCCTTGAGGTAGCGGCCGGTGCCGGTGATCGTGCCCCCGGTGCCGACGCCGGCGACGAGGTGGGTGATCGCGCCGCCGGTCTGCTCCCAGATCTCGGGGCCGGTCGTCGCGTGGTGGGCGGCCGGGTTGGCGGGGTTGGCGTACTGGTTGGGGCGGAACGCGCCGGGGATCTCCTCGGCCAGGCGCTCGGCGACCTTGTAGTAGGACTCGGGCGAGTCGGGCGGCACCTCGGTGGGCGCGACGACGACCTCGGCGCCGTAGGCGCGCAGGAGGTCGATCTTCTCGCGGCTCATCTTGTCGGGCATGACCGCGATGACGCGATAGCCCTTCAGGCGCGCGGCGATCGCCAGGCCGGTGCCGGTGTTGCCGCTGGTCGGCTCGACGATCGTGCCGCCGGGCTTGAGCAGGCCGTCGCGCTCGGCGGCCTCGATGAGGTTGACGGCGACGCGGTCCTTGATCGAGCCGCCCGGGTTGAGCATCTCGGCCTTGGCCACCAGGGTCGGCGCCAGCCCGGCGCCGAGGCGGCTCAGCCGGATGAGGGGCGTGCACCCGACCGCGTCGAGGATCGAGTCGCGGATGTCGGTGGTGCGGGTTGCGGTGGCCATGCGTCCATTGTGGCACTCGTGCGGAATGCGGTGGCGCACTCCGAAGATCCTTCGTCTCTACAGCGCTTGACCGAATGTTCCGCGCGCCGGTGTGCGATCATGGCGGTCGTGGCGAACATCCCGCTGGACGACCTCGACCGCCGCCTCGTCGCCCTGCTGGCCGAGGACGCGCGGATGCCCAACAACCGCCTGGCCGAGCGCGCCGGGGTGGCTCCGAGCACCGCGCTCACCCGCGTGCGCGCGCTGCGCGAGCGCGGGGTGATCCGCGGCTTCCACGCCGACGTCGACCTGGCCGCGCTCGGCCGCCCGCTGCAGGCGATGGTGGCGATCCGCCTGTCGGTCCACTCGCGCGAGCAGATCGAGTCGTTCACCGCCCACGTCCGCGCGCTGCCCGGCGTGCTGAGCATCTTCCACATGTCCGGCTCGACCGACTACCTGCTGTGGGTCGCGATGGCCGACGCCCACGACCTGCGCGAGTTCGTCGTCGAGCACCTCGCCAGCGATCCCGCGGTCGCGCACGCCGAGACGTCGCTGATCTACGAGCAGGTGCGCGGCCCGGGGGCCTTTTGAGGGCGCGGGTCAGCGCGCGAGCCAGGCGGCCTCGGCCTCGCCGAGCGCGGTGCCCGCGGGCGGGCCGCCCTGCACCTCGCGGGCGAGGGCCGACCAGTCGCCGCGGGCGCGCAGCTCGCCGAGGACGGCGAACAGCAGCGCCTCCATGCGCCGCAGCAGCAGCGCCTCGGGCGGGATCGTCTGCTTGCGCATGAGGTCGTAGTGCGACGAGCGCGGGCCGGTGCGGTCGGCCAGGTCGCGCACGTAGTCGGGGTCGAGGTGGCGGTCGCCCGGCTCGCCCCACCACTCGGTCGCCTCGCGCAGCTGGGACAGCAGCCGCTGCGGCGGGAACTGCGACGGGTCGGGCAGGTAGCCCAGCCGCGCCATCGACGCGTGGACGCCCTCGGCGTCGCCGCGCGCCAGCGCCCGCGCCAGCTCGCGCTCGCCCGCGAGGTAGGCGGCCGGCACCTTGCGCATGAGCCCGAAGTCGAGGAAGCAGACGCGCCCGTCGGCGCACAGCAGCACGTTGCCGGGGTGCGGATCGCCGGCGACGAGGCGCTCGCGGTTCAGCAGCCCGAAGTAGAAGCGGAACATGACCTCGCCGACGCGGTCGCGCTCCTCCTGCGGGCGGCGCTTGATCTCCTCGAAGCCGACGCCCTCCACGAAGTCGGACACCAGCACGCGGCGTGCCGACAGGTCGGTGTGCACGCGCGGCACGAGCGCGGCGGGGTGGCCGCGGAACGCGCGCTCGGCCAGGCGCTGGCTCTGGGCCTCCAGCTCGTAGTCGAGCTCCTCGGCGATCCGCTCGCGCAGCTCGCCCATCACCGCGCGGGCGTCGAGGCCGGGCGCCATCCGCTTGATCAGCGGGACGAGCAGGCCGGCGTTGCGCAGGTCGCTCTCGACCGCCTCGGCCACGCCCGGGTACTGCACCTTCACCGCCACGTCCGCGCCGGCGCGGGTCGTCGCGCGGTGCACCTGCCCGATCGACGCGGCCGCCACCGGCTCCTCGCCGAAGTCGGCGAAGAACTCCGACAGCGGGCCGCCGAGGTCGCGCTCGACGACCTTGCGCACCTGCGCGAACGACACGCTCGGCGCCGCGTCGCGCAGCGCCGCGAGCTTGGCCTTGAACGCCTCGCGCTGCGCCTCCGGCACGCCCTCGAAGTCGATCGTCGAGAGCACCTGGCCGAACTTCATCGCCGCGCCGCGCATCTGCCCGAGCACGGAGACGAGCTCGTCGGCGGTCGCCAGCGCGCGGCCGGCGCGGGCCGCCTCGGCGTCCTCCTCGGAGCGGCCGCGGTTGGCGAGGCGGGTCCCCGCCCAGCGCAGCCCCTGCCCGGCGACGAGGCCGCCGATCCGGGCGGTGCGGCCGATGCGGCCGGCGGGCAGCTTGTCGTCGGCCATGCCCCTCCCAGGGTACGGTGCCGGTCATGGCCGACCCCGCACCCCTGCTCGCCGTCGACGGGCCGTCGCTGATCTACCGCGCGTTCTTCGCGCTGCCCGACTCGATCACCGACGCCGAGGGCCGGCCGGTCAACGGCCTGCTCGGCGCGACGAACCTGATCCTGCAGGCCGTCGAGCAGCACGCGCCGCGCGCGGTCGTCCTGTGCTGGGGCGCGGAGGCGGCCACCTACCGGGTCGAGCTGCTGCCCGAGTACCACGCCGACCGTCCGCCCGTGCCCGACGCGCTGCAGCCGCAGCTCGACTGGGCGGGCGCGTTCTGGGGCGCGTTCGGCTGGCACTCGCTCGTGCACGACACGCTCGAGGCCGACGACCTGCTCGGCTCGCTCGCCACGGTCGAGGTCGAGGCGGGCGGCCGCGCGCTCCTGTTCACCGGCGACCGCGACATGTTCCAGTGCGTCAACGACCGCGTCGCCGTGCTGTGGCCCGGCGGCGGCCGGGGCGGGCCCGAACTGATCGACGTCAGGGGCGTGCGCAAGCGCTACGGGATCGACCCCGAGCTCGTGCCCGACTTCATCGCGCTGCGCGGCGACCCGTCGGACTCGATCCCCGGCGCGAAGGGCATCGGGGAGAAGACCGCGCGCGACCTGCTGCTCGAGTACGGCTCGCTGGAGGGCGCGATCGAGAACGCCGTGCGCGAGCGCCCGCGCGTGCAGGCCGCGCTGCGCGACCAGGCCGACGAGCTGCGCACGTACAAGCGCATCGCGACGCTCGTGCACGTGCCGGTGGAGCGCCCGCCCGACCGCGAGACCGACTGGGCCGGCGCGGCCGCCGCGGCGCGCGAGCGCGGCATGAACCGCCTCGCGGAGCGGCTCGAGGCCAAGCTGGCGGGCTGACCCTCAGCAGAGCGCGCCGACGTCCACGCGCTGGCCGCGCGCGACGCGCACCTGCCGCTCGCCGGCGACGGCGCCGCCGATCAGGCAGCGCAGCGTCCATGCCTCGGGCGTCGCCGGGGCCGGCGGCTGCGGGCCGCGGAACGTCACGGTCGCCTCGGCGGCGTTCGCGCGCTCGCCCGCGGTCACGACCACCTCGTAGCGGCCCGGCGGCAGCGGCGCGTTCCAGCGCGACCCGTGGAGCGTCGCGTGCTGCAGCGTGGCGGTCAGGCGCGTGCCGACGGCGACGCGCTCGCGGGCGTGCTCGCCCTCGTCGAGCCGGTACACGGCGAGGCCGGACTCCCGGCGCGGCTGCGCCCACGTCACGCGCACGTCGCCGAGCACGGCATCGTCGCCCGGCCGGATCGTGAACCGCCGGCGCGCCGCCGCGCCGGGCGCCAGCGCGGTCATCCCCTCGGCGGCGGCCGCGACCGGGTCGGGCAGCGGACCGCTCGGCGCGCGGCCGGGATGGCCCTCGGCGGCCGGCGGCGTCGACGGGTTGGCGTGGATCGCGAAGCGACCCGAGGCCGGCGCGCGCATCGTCGTGCGCACGACCTCGGGGAACGCGACCGGCGCGCCCTCGATGCCGCTCGCGTCGAGCACCGGCCACGTGGCCGTCGTCGACGTGCGGCTCAGCTCGATCGTCGCGCCCGGCGTCGCGCGGCCCGCGACCACGGCGTGGTGGTCGGGGTCGGCGGCGGCCGCGAGCGCGATCGTGAACGCGCGCCGCAGCCCCGGGTAGCGGTCCGCGACCGTCCGGAACTCCGGGTGGAAGGCGAGCGCGAGCCCGCCGAGGGCCGGCCCGATCTCCGGCGTGTAGGCGAGGGTGCCGAGCGACCAGTAGGCCCAGTCGTCGGTGCCGCCGGTGCCCTCGCCCTGCTCGGCGGCGGTGAGGCTGCGCAGCCCCGCGGGGCGGGCGATGCGCTCGCCGAGGCGCGCGAGCAGCGCGGCGTCGGGGGGCGGCGGGGAGGCGAACGCGGACGGCGGGCGCAGCAGCACGTCGCCGTAGGTGTGGTTGCTGAGCAGGACCGTCACCTGGCGGCCGGTGAGGAGGTCGCGGACGTTCGCGGTCTCGGGCTCCGAGAACGGCGCGGGCCCGCGGTAGGTCTCGTCGGCCGGGTCGAGGCTGGCGCCCGGGCCGCCCCACGTGGCGCCGAAGTTGCGGTTGGGGTCGACGCCGAGGTCGCGGTTGGCCGGATCCGCGCACTGCGCGGCGGTGGGGACCTGCCCGTCGGCGACCCGGCAGTTCTTGCGCTTGTGCGCCAGCGCGCCGCCGACCGAGCGCGAGACGTGGAAGCCGTCGGGGTTGACGACCGGGACGACGACGACGCGGGCCGCGCCGAGGAGCCGCGCGATCCGCGGATCGCCGTGCCGCAGGCGCCGCACGAGGTCGATGGCCCACTCCATCGTCAGCTCGCCCGACGGCCACTCGCGCGCGTGGTGCAGCCCGAGGACCGCCAGCACCGGGCGGCCGTCGGCGGCGTGCACGTCGCGGGCGATCTCGACGCCGTGCACCTCGCGGCCCAGGAGCGTGCGCTGCGGCAGCGTGAACGCGCGCACGCTCCGCGGCGCCGAGGCGGCCAGTCGCGCCAGGTCGGCCTCGTAGTCGGCCAGCGTGCGGTAGCCGGTGCGCCCGCTCGGCAGCTGCGCGCCGGCGGGCGCCGCGCCGGCCAGCAGCGCGGCGGCGGCCAGGAGCGCCAGGATCTGCGCGGGTCGCCGACCGGCGGTCGTCACGCGTGGCACCGTACCCGCGCGGCGTGCGAGAGTACGGCGATGCCGACCCGGATCGTCGCGCTCGGGGCCGCGCTCGGGGCCGTCCTCGCCGCCGCGCCCGCCGCCCAGGCGCAGGACGACGAGGTCGACTTCCGCACCGTCACGATCTCGACGACGATCGTCCACGAGGTGCGGTCCAGCGGCGGCCAGGCGACGGTGCGGCTGCGCACGCCGCGGCCCGCGCGCGAGGGGATCCTCGTCTACGCCGAGCCCGGCAGGCGCTTCGGCGACGGCCCGCCGCCGGTCCAGTTCCAGGCCTCGGGGACCGCCAAGCCGGTGCCGGGGACGCTCAGCGGCCCGGGCTGCGAGACGCGCACGGTGCGCTCGCGCCTGCACTACGCCGTCGAGGGCGCGCCTCCGGACCAGCCCTTCCGCTTCGTCGTGCAGATCGGCCGCGTGGCGGGCCTCGACGGGTTCTGCGGCACGCCGTCCGGCTTCGAGCGCGACACGCCGCGGCCCGTCCCGCTGACGGGCCTGGGCGAGCTGCGGCGCCTGCGCGTGGGACGCTCGATGACCGCCCGGGGCACGCTGCGCCACGGGACCTGCCCGGAGGACTGCACGACGACGACCGTGACCCTGCGGATCCGGCGCGTCGACTGAGCTACGCGCCGGCCTCGGTCTCGGCCGGCGGCTTGGGCCTGCGGCCCGCGATCTGCCGCGGCGCCTGCGCGCGGATCTCGGCCAGCAGCCGCGCGGCGAAGTCGGCGTGCGACTCGCCCGGCTGCAGCCCGCCGCCGCTGGGCGGGAAGAAGCGGACGCCCAGCCGCGGGCGCTTGGGGAAGCGCGGCACGTCGGCCGTGCCGGTGACCGCGCAGCAGACGATCGCCGCCTCGGGCACCGCCTCGGCCAGGCGCCCGACGCCGCTGCGGGCGCGCAGCTCGCGGCCGAGGCTGCGGGTGCCCTCGGGGAAGATGCCGATGCAGATGCCCGAGCGCAGGCCGTCGATCGCGCGCTGCATCGCGGCCGTGTCGCCCTTGCCGCGCTCGATCGGGATCTGGCCCATGCCGGTCAGCACCCAGCCGACGAGCTTGTTGTTCCACAGCTGCGCCTTGGCGAGCGCGTGGATCTGGCGCCTGCGGCGGGCGGCGACGGCGACGGTCACCGTGTCCCAGTAGGAGTCGTGGTTGGCGACGATGATGACCGGGCCCTCCTCGGGCAGGTGCTCGAGCCCCTCGACCCGCAGGCGGCCCCACAGGGTCACGATCGGGGTCGAGACCCCGGTCACGGCGCGGTAGGCGGGCGTCAGCTTGTCGGCCATTGCTCTCAGTCCAGGTGGGTGGTCTCGTTGAAGCTTCGCAGCAGCCAGCCCCCGTCGGCGAACACGACGAGCTTGCTGAGCGACGCGTTGTCGGCGTGCACGAACGCGAAGCGGCGGCTGGCGGTCGCCTGCCGGCAGATCTCCCCGATCACGCCGGCGTGGACGAACGCGGCGGCGGTGCGCCCCGGCCCGGTCAGCTCCACGACGCGCTCGATGCCGCGCCGGACGCGGTCGGCGAACGCCTCGGCGGGCTCGGCGCCGGGGATCACGTCCCAGCGCTCCTCGCGCAGCGCCTGCAGGACGAGCGGGTCGCCGCGGCGGAAGCGCAGCCGGTACTCGCCGCCCTCCCACTCGCCCAGGTGCACCTCGGTCAGCTCCGGCACGACGACCGGCTCGATCCCGGTGCGCTCGACGGTCGGCGCCGCGGTCTGCACGGTGCGCCGCAGCGAGGTGACGAAGATCGCGTCGATGCGCTCGAGCTCCAGGCGGCGGGCGACGAGCCTGGCCTGCTCGACGCCCTCGGGGGCGAGATCCGGGTCGCCCCAGCCGTCGGGCGTCAGCTCGTGCAGCATGCCCGGCGCGACCGGCGCCGACGCGCCGTGGCGCACCACGAGGATCTCGGTGGCGTCGGGCGGCGGCTGGAAGCGCCGCTGGCCGATCTTCTCCTCGCCGCTCATCCGGTGTGCTTGACCGTGATGACGTCGCCGTCGCGCATGACGTAGTCGCGGCCCTCGAGCCGCAGCGTGCCGCGCTCGCGCGCGCCGGCGTACCCGCCGGCCTCCAGCAGCTCCTCCCAGCCGATGACCTCGGCCCGCACGAAGCCCTTCTGGATGTCGGTGTGGATCTCGCCGGCCGCGTGCCAGACGGTGAGCCCGTCGCGCAGGTGCCAGGCCTGGGCGATGTGGTCGCCGACCGTGAAGAACGTGATGAGGTGCAGCAGCGAGAAGGCGCCGGCGACGACGCGGTCCAGCCCGGAGTCGTGCAGGCCCAGCTCCTCGCGCATCGCCGCCGCCTCGTCGTCGTCGAGCTCGCTCAGCTCGGCCTCCAGGCGCGAGGAGACGGCGACGGCGACCGCGTCCTGGGCGGCGGCGTGGGCGACGATCTCGGGCGGCACCTCGGTCTCGCCCTCGTCCACGTTGGCGACGAACAGCACCGGCTTGGCGGTGAGCGAGCCGAGGTCGCGCTGGGCGTTGGGCGCCTCCTCGGGCGGGGGGACGCTGCGCGCCGGCCGGCCCTCCTGCAGCGCGGCGATCAGCTCGCGCAGCCACGCCTCCTCGGCGATCGCCGCCTTGTCGCCGCCGCGCGCCGCGCGCACGACGCGCTCGTGGCGGCGCTCGGCCTGCTCGAGGTCGGCCATGATCAGCTCGGTCTCGATGATCTCGATGTCGCCGAGCGGGTCGACGCGGCCCTCGGAGTGGATGACGTTCTCGTCGTGGTGGGCGCGCACGACGTGGACGATCGCGTCGGTCTCGCGGATGTTGGCCAGGAACTTGTTCCCGAGGCCCTCGCCCTTGTGGGCGCCGGCGACGAGCCCGGCGATGTCGTGGAAGTCGATCGTGTCGTAGCGGATGTCGGTCGCGCCGGTCAGCGCGGCGAGCTGGTCCAGGCGCCGGTCGCGCACCGGGACGACCGCGACGTTCGGGTCGATCGTCGTGAACGGGTAGTTCGCCGCCTCCGCACCGGCCTTGGTGAGGGCGTTGAACAGGGAGGACTTGCCCGCGTTGGGCATGCCGACGATGCCGACCTTCATGGGCGGCGGAAGATAGTGGCGACGACCGTCCCGAGCGCGGCGCCCGCCAGGATGTCCGTCGGGTAGTGCACGCCCAGGTACACCCGCGACAGCCCCATCGCGGTCGCGACGGCCAGCAGCGGGCCGCCGGGCAGCAGGCCCCGGAACGCGGTGGCGGCGGCGAACGACGACGACGCGTGCGCGCTCGGGAAGCTGAGCTGGGTGGGGGTCGCGATCAGCGCCGGGAGATCCTCCAGCGCAGGGCGCCGGCGCCGCACGACGCCCTTGACGGCGGTGTTCAGCGCGTAGGTGCCGGCGACGATCGCGGTGCCGCGCAGCCAGCGGTCCCGGCGCGCGGGGTCCACCGCCGCGCCGCCGAGGCCGAGCGCCAGCCAGCAGGCGGCGTGCTCGCCGGTGGCCGAGAAGCGGCGCACCGCGGGCGTGAGGCCGGGACGATGCAGGTCGTGGCGCAGCAGCCGGTACAGGCGCAGGTCCGCGGCGGCCGTCGCGCGGGCCAGCGGGCCGCCGGTCAGGCGGCGCCGCAGCGACCGCCGCGCGGCCGGCTCGGTGGGGGGAGGGACGGTCGCCACGTTTGCGGAGCGCCACGATAGGCGAGACTCCCGCGCAGTGCGCGTCACGCTCGTCGCCAACGCCCGTTCGGGCGGCACGGATGCCTCCGACGCGGTGGCGTCGTCCCTGCGCGCCCGCGGCGCGGAGGTGACCGTGCTCGACGTCGGCGACGTGGCGGCGGCCGCCGAGGGCGATCCGCAGCGGGTCGTGGTCGCGGGCGGCGACGGGTCGATCGGCGCCGCCGCGGCGATCGCCGGGCGGGCCGGCATCCCGCTGGCGGTCGTCCCCACCGGGACGGCCAACGACTTCGCCCGGGCGCTCGAGCTGCCGCGCGAGGTGGAGGCGGCGTGCGGGCTCGCGGCCGAGCCGGACGCGACCACCCGCGCGATCGAGCTGGCCTGGGCCGGCGACCGTCCGTTCGTCAACGCCGCCAGCTGCGGCCTGTCGGTGGTGGCCGCCCGTCGCGCCGCGCCGCTGAAGCCGCGCCTGGGCCCGCTCGCCTACGCGGCGGGCGCGGTGCGCGCCGCCCTGACGGGTCGCGCGGTCGCGGCGACGGTCCGCTGCGACGGGCGCGACGTCCACGACGGCCCCGCCTGGCAGGTCGTCGTCGGCGCGACCGGCGCGTTCGGCGCCGGCAGCGGGATCGAGGAGGCCGACCCGCACGACGGCCTGCTCGACGTCGTGGCCGTCGGCGCCGGCTCGCGCGCCGCGCTGGCGCGCCGCGCGTGGGGGCTGCGCAGCGGCCGCATCGCGCGCCAGCCGGGCGTGACGCACGCCCGCGGCGCGCGGATCGAGGTGACGGTCCCGCCGGGGACGCGCTGGAACGTCGACGGCGAGGTGTGCACGCTGGAGCCGGCGTCCTTCTGGGCCGACGCGGGCGCCGTCGAGGTGGTCGTGCCGTGAGCGGCTGGCGACCGCACGCCGCCTGGGCCGGCGGGCTCGCGCTCGCGGGCGCGGTCTGGTACGCGAGCGACTCGCTGCGCCACCGCCGCGAGCAGCGCCACGGCTACGAGCTGCGCGGCGACGCGCTCGACGTGCGCTCCGACGCGTTCCTGTACGCGTGCGAGGCGCTGACCGGCGCGCCGGTGTCGGAGGGCAACGAGCTCGACGTGCTCGTCAACGGCGACGCGATCTTCCCGGCGTTCCTGGAGACGATCCGCGGCGCGCAGCGGACGATCGACCTCGAGACCTACGTCTACTGGCGCGGCGACATCGCCGTCGAGGTCGCTGCGGCGCTGTGCGAGCGCGCCCGCGCCGGGGTCGAGGTGAACGTGATCCTCGACGCGGTCGGCACGGCGAAGATGGACCGCGACCTCGCCCGCGAGATGCGCGAGGCCGGCGTGTCGGTCGCGTTCTTCCGCCCGCCGAAGGCGTACGCGATCCGCCAGATCAACAAGCGCACCCACCGCAAGCTGCTGATCGTCGACGGCTGCGTCGGGATGATCGGCGGCGTCGGGATCGCCGACGAGTGGACCGGCGACGCGCAGGACCCCGATCACTGGCGCGACACGCACGTGCGGGTGCGCGGGCCGGTCGTGCGCGGGCTGCAGGGCGCATTCGCCGAGAACTGGCTGGAGGCGACCGGCGACGTGCTCGTCGGCGACGCCTACCTGCCCGAGCTCGAGCCGGTCGACGGCGGCGGCCCGATGCAGCTCGTGCGCTCCAGCGCCGGGGTCGGCGACACCGAGGTCGAGGCGCTGTACTTCCTGGCGATCGCGTCGGCGCGGCAGACCCTCGACCTCACCGCCGCGTACTTCGCGCCGCGCCCCGCGTTCGTCGACGCGCTGTGCGATGCGGCCGACCGCGGCGTGCGCACGCGCGTGCTCGTCCCCGGCAGCCACATCGACAAGGGGTTCGTCCGCACCGCCGGGCGGGCCGAGTACGAGCGGCTGCTGGACTGCGGCGTGGAGGTCTTCGAGTACGGGCCGACGATGCTGCACGCCAAGACGCTGTGCATCGACGGCGCGTGGGCGTCGATCGGGTCGGTGAACTTCGACAACCGCAGCTTCCAGCTCCACGACGAGGCGACGCTGTGCGTGCGGTCGACGCGGGTCGCCGACCGGCTCACCGAGGTGTTCGAGGACGACCTCTCGGTGTCGGAGCCGTTCGCGCTCGAGCGCTGGCGCCGGCGGCCGCTGCGCAAGCAGGCCGCCGAGCGCGCGCTGAAGCTCGTGCGCCGCGAGCTGTAGCCGCCGCTACGAGGCGACCGCCTCGGCGAGCAGCGCGTCGATCTGGCCGACCGCCTGGCGGATGCCCTCGGGCATGCCCATCTCCACGAGGCGCTCCAGGTCCTCGGGCGAGTCGCACGCGTAGCGCAGCTCCATGCGCGTGCGCCCGGCGTCCTCGGCGAGGGCGAGGTCGAGCGTGCCGACCGGCATGTCGGCGAGGGGCCGGCCGGTCTCGTCCGCGAACCCCTCGCGCACCCGCAGCGCGCGCGGCGGGTCCAGCGACACGACCTCCATCCAGGCGTGGTGGCGGTCGCCCTCGGGTCCGGTCATGTGGTAGCGGATGCGGCCGCCCGGGCGGAAGTCGTGCTCGGTGACGGTCGCGGGGTAGGTCGGCGGGCCCCACCAGCGCTCGAGGAGGCGGGGATCGGCCCACAGCTCCCACACGCGGTCGATGGGCGCGTCGAACTCGGCGGCCAGGATCAGGCTCAGCGCCTCGACGTCCTTCTCCATGCTGATGACGCTCATGCGTCGCGTCCTCTCCTCGGGGTGGTCCGGTCGGCGGCCAGCAGCTCCGCCATGCGGTCGACGCGCCCGCGCCAGGCCAGCTCGAGCCGGTCCAGCGCCTCCCGGGCGCGGGCGACCGCGTCGGGGTCGGTGCGCACGAGCACCTCGCGCCCGGCGCGCGCCTTGGTCACCAGCCCCGCCCGCTCGAGCACCGCGACGTGCTTCTGCACGGCGGCGAAGCTCATCGGGTACGCGTCGGCCAGCCGCGAGACCGACAGCTCGCCGTCGACCGACCGGCGCAGGATGTCGCGGCGGGTCGCGTCGGCGAGCGCGTGGAAGAGCTCGTCGAGCTCGCGGTCGGCGTCGGCCGTGGGCGCGGGACTTACAACCATTAGGTTGTAGGTTAGCCGCCGGCGGGTGGCGTGTCCAGCGCAGCGCCCCGCCGCTCGCGTCCGCGCCCGCGTCTCGCGGCGACGTGTGGCACATGGCGTCCGCATACCGGCTGCCAAGTGCCACACGTCGGGCTCGGCCGTCGGGGCGCACCGATGGCGCGAGCGCTCGTTCGCCTTCGCTGACCGCCCCGCGCGGTCGGGCACCGCACCGCCGCCCGGGCGGGGCGGGATGCGGTTAGGACGAGCGCGCCGCCCGCCGGCGCACCACGACCGCCGCGGCGATCAGGCCGAGGATGCCCAGCGCCGCGTCGACGCGGAAGCCGGCCGTCAGGCCGTCGACGAACTCGGCGCCGCCCGCCGCGCCGTCGGACACGCCGAGCACGACCGTCGTCGTGAGGCCCAGCCCGATCGTGCCGCCGACGAGCTGGAACATGAAGAGGATGCCGCCGCCGAGGCTGGCCTGGTCGGCGTCGAGCGTGGTGATCGCCGCGTTCGTCAGCGTCGAGTAGAAGAAGCCGGCCCCGATGCCGAGCACGGCGAGGCCCGGGATCATCGCGCCGTACGGGGAGTCGGCCTCGAGGAAGCTCAGCAGCACGATCCCGATCGGCATGAGCGCCGCGCCGGCGATCAGCAGCGGCCGCGGCCCGACCTTGTTGTAGAGCGGCCCGGCGACGAACGAGGTGAGCGCGAACAGCGCCATCATCGGCAGCAGCGCGACGCCCGACTCCAGCGCGTCGAAGTCGAGCAGCTTCTGCGTGAACTGCGGCGCGTAGAGCATCGCGACGAACCAGATGCCCGACGTCAGCAGCGTCGCCAGGCAGGCGGCCCGGAACGCCGAGTTGCCGATGACCGCCCGCGGGACGAGCACGTCGACGCCGGTGCGCCGCTGCGTGGCGGCGAAGGCGCCGAGCAGGACGACCGACAGGATCAGCAGCACGACGATCCGCCAGTCGCCCCAGCCCCAGTCGGTGGCCTGGTCGAGCGCGACGAGGAACGCGACGAGCGCCAGCGAGAGCGTCGCGACCCCGAGCAGGTCGAGCTTCTCGCGCTCCTCGCCGGACGGGTCGGGCTTGACCGTCCGCAGCGTGACGAGGACGGCGATCGCGGCGACCGGCAGGTTCAGCAGCAGGATCGCCCGCCAGTCGAACACGTCGGTCAGCAGGCCGCCGATCATCGGGCCGCAGGCGTTGCCGACGCCGCTGACGCCGAGGATGAGGCCGCCCGCCAGGCCGGCCCGGGCGGCGGGGACGATCGCGAAGATGAGGCCGACGACCGACGGCCAGATCAGCGCGCCGCCGACGCCCATCAGCGCGCGCGCGCCGATCAGCATCCACGGGTCCTGGGCGAGCGCGCCGATCAGCGAGAACAGGGCGAAGATGCCGAAGCCGGCGAAGAACATGCGCCGGCGGCCGTACAGGTCGGCGAGCCGCCCGCCGGTGACGATCAGCACGCCGAACACGAGCGTGTAGGCGTTGATGACCCACTGGACGGTGCCGACGGTCGCGTCGAGGTCGCGCTCCATGTCGGGCACGGCGACCGTCATCGCGCTGATGTCGTTCGAGATGACGAAGACGGCCAGCGCCATCGCCACGAGCGACAGCACGACCGCGCGCCCGAGCGGCTGCGGGTTCCCCTCTGCGACCTCCGCGGCACTCATGCCGGCGGGCAGCCTACCGCGCGCGCTCGACGGCGCGCGCAGGCGTCAGCGAACGGTCAGGCGGTGCCGAACCCGACGCCGCGCTCGCGGTTCTCGGTGCGCACCCAGAGCACGTGGTCGAGGTTCAGCCGCACCGCGCCGTCCTGCGTCTTGACGTCGTGCCAGCCCTCGCCGCCCACGGCCGCGAGGAGCGCGTCGAGCTCGGACTGCTCGACGCGCAGGGCGAGCGGCGGGCTGGCCTGGAAGCCGATCGATACCTGGACCATCGTTGCTAGTGCTCCTTGGACGGCTGGACGATCTCGGTGAGCACGCCACCCGACGCGCCCGGATGCAGAAACGCTACCAGCGAGTTGCGGATCCCGACCCGCGGCGTCTCGTCGATGAGGCGCGTCCCCGCCGCCTTCAGCGCCGCGAGCGCCTGCTCGATGTCGGGGGTCTGGTAGGCGACGTGGTGCAGCCCCGGCCCCTTCTTGGCCAGAAAGCGGCCCACCGGCGTGTCCGGGCCCAGCGGGCGCAGCAGCTCGACGTGGTTCTCGCCGACGTCGAGCAGCACCGCCTCGACGCCCTGCTCGGTGACGGTCTCGCGATGGACGAGCGCCATCGCGAAGGTCTGCTCGTAGAGGGCGATGGCGGCGTCGAGGTCCTCGACGGCCACGCCGATGTGGTCGATGCGGGCGAACATGCGCGCCGGAGTGTAGGTCTCAGTCGACGAGCTCGAGGCGGTCGCTGGGCCAGATCCCGCGGCCGACCTTCGCGCACGGCCGGCCGTTGACCTCGACGACGTCGGCGGTGAAGTCGTTGGCGCCGCGCAGCAGCGACGAGCCGACGCCGTACACGTCGACGGGCGTGCCCTCGGCCTCGAACCGGCGGATCTTCTCGGCGTTGAACCCGCCGGAGACGACGATGCGCACGCGCTCGTGGCCGGCGTCGTCGAGCGCGGCGCGCACGAGGCGCACGAGCTCGGGCTGCACCCCATGCAGGCCGGTGCCCTCCAGCGACTTGTCGACGAGCGCCTCGCTGGTGTCCAGGCGCACGCCCCACAGGTCGTCGCCGAGCGCGTCGGCGACCGCCAGCGCCGTCCCGACCGAGTCGTTGTCGAAGTCGACGAGCACCGTCACGTTCATGTGCCTGGCGTAGCGGCGCGCGAACGCCTTCGCCGCCGCGACCGTGTCCCCGTCGTAGGCGGCGATCAGCGCATGCGGCACCGTGCCGACGCCGCGCCCGCCCCACCATGACGCCTGCGCGTCGGTCGACACGCCGATCGCCCCGGCGACGTGTGCGGCCCACCCGTCGCCGGTCTGCACGTGCCAGTGGTCGTGGCGGGCGGGGAAGTAGAGGATGTCCTTGCCGCCGGCCGCCCGCACGACCTCGCGGACGTTGCGCATGATCAGCGTCCGCCGCGCCAGGCAGCCCAGGTACACGGTCTCCAGGTGGGCGAACAGCGCGTAGTCGCCGCGGATCGTCAGGACCGGCTCGTACGGCGAGATCTCGTCGCCCTCGTACAGCGCCCGCACCTCGAGGCGATCCCATCCCGGCCGCCACAGGCCGTCGGGCCCGCGCTCGCCGGAGCACTCGCGCAGGATCGCGATCGCCTCGTCGATGCCGCCCAGCACCGACTCCTCCTTCTGGAAGACCTGCATGAGGACCTCCGGACGGTGGCCCTCGTGCTCCAGCAGCTCCTTGGTGAGGTTGAAGTACTGGTCGGAGTAGTAGCCCTCGCGGATGCGCTGGATCGGCAGGCCGAAGATCGCGGAGGAGAGACGTTCCCGGCTCACGTCGTCGCTCCTTCGATTGCCCGCAGGATGTCCCGCGCCACCCACCGGCGGCCGTAGGACCGACCGGTGACCTCCTCGAGAACACCGTGCTCGGCGAGCACGCCGATGGCCTGGCGCGCGCCGGGGTTGGACACGCCGAGCAGCTCCGCAGCCCGTCGCGCCGTCACCACGGGATTGACGAACAGATGGTCGAGCAGGCGCAGCGCCGTGGGCCTGACCCTCGCCGACCGCAACCGCTCGCGCAGGTCGCGCTCGAGGCCGATGAGCCGGTCGGCGTCGGCGGACGCCGCGAGCGCCTGGACGCGCACGCCCGTGAGGAAGTAGCCGAGCCAGCCCGGCCAGTCGCCATGTGTGCTCACGCGCATGAGCCGCCGGTAGTACTCGTCGCGTGAGCGCTCGAAGTACGCGGACAGGTAGAGGACCGGGTCTGGAAGACGGGCACGCGCATGCAGCACGAGAGGGATGAGCAGCCGGCCTACCCGGCCGTTTCCATCCCGGAACGGGTGGATCGCCTCGAACTGCGCGTGCGCCATGCCGGCCGCGACGAGCGGCTGGATCGCCTCCTCCTGCAGGAACCGCTCGAGATCATCCAGGGCCTCGTGCATCTGCAGGACCGGCGGAGGCACGTACGTCGCGTCGGCCATCGCGGCGCCCGGGGGACCGATGAAGCTCTGATCACGACGGAACGCTCCCGGCGCCTGATCCCCGCCTCGGACGTCTCGCATCAGGTGCTCGTGGAGCTCGCGGACGAGTCGCAGGCTGAGGGGGAGCGTGTCGAGCCGCCGCCAGCCTCGCTCGAGGGCGCGGACGTAGTTCGTCACCTCGCGCACGTCCGTGGTCTCAAAGAGCGCGGTCTGGCCGGCCTCCGCCTCGTACAGGTCGCTCAGCGTGCTCTGCGTGCCTTCGATGCGGGAGCTGAGCACCGCCTCGCGTCGCAGACAGGGCGCGATGAGGAGCCGCGGGTTGGGCAGGCGCCGCGTGGCCCCGACCAGCTCGCCGAGCGCCGCCGCGGCGTCATCGACCGCGGTGAGCAGGGTCCCGTCGATCGGGAGCTCCCGCGGCAGCGGCGGGGGCACGAACGCCTGAACTCCATCGACCGTCGCGACAAGCCGCCCCGGCGATGCATCGAACGGCTCGGCGTCCACCCAGCGAATGTAACGAGTACGCGATTTGGTTTCAAAGCCCGCTGGAGTGTGAAACCGTGGTTGCGGTCAGCCCAGCAGTCGCTGCGTCACGTCGCGGAAGAACGCGGCCGCGTGGCCGAGGTCGCGCACGTCGATGCGCTCGTTCGCCCCGTGCACGAGCGGGAACGTCTCGTGCAGCGTCATGTGGCGGTGGGGGAAGAAGCCGTAGGCGACGACGTCGGGGAACGCGACCCGGAACGAGCGCGAGTCGGTGAACCCGGGCATGATCGTCGGCACGACCGTCGCGTCGGGATCGTGCTCGGCGGCCCAGTCGCGGATCGCGTCCATCAGCGGGGACTCGATCGGCGAGGCGTTGCCGGCCACCTGCTCGGTCCACTCCAGCCGGTAGCCGGCCTCGTCCGGCGCGCCGAGCACCTCGACGACGCGCCGCTCGGCGACGTCGCGGCCCAGGCCGGGCGGGACGCGGCAGTCGACGCCGATGGTCGCCTTCGCCGGGATCACGTTGATCTTGTCGGAGGCCCAGATGCGGGTCGGCGCGATCGTCACGCCGAGCATCGGCTCCACCTGCAGCGCGAGCGCCGGGTCGCGCTCCTGCAGCGACGCCAGCGCGCCCGCCGGGTCGCCCGGGTCCAGCCCGAGCGCGGCGAGCATCGCGCGCGTCGCGTCGGTGACGTCGTGGCCGGGCCGGCGGTCGCGCATGCGCTCCAGCAGCGGCGCCACCTTCAGCAGCGCGTTGTCGCCGATGCGCGGGTTGGACGCGTGGCCGGCGGCGCCGTCGGTCGACACGCGGAAGCGGAACACGCCCTTCTCGGCGACGCACACGCCGAGGTGGCGGCGCCCCTCGAACGGGATGACCGAGCCGCCGCCCTCGTTGAGGACGTAGTCGCAGCGCACCTTGTCGGGGTGCTCGGAGCAGATCCACTGCGCGCCCTCCGCGCCGCCGGTCTCCTCGTCGACGAGCACGACCACGAGCAGCTCGCCCGCGGCGGGGCGCCAGCCCTCGCGCGCCAGCGACACCGCGGCCGCGATCTCGGCCGCCGTCTGGCTCTTCATGTCCAGCGCGCCGCGCCCCCAGACGCAGCCGTCGGCGAGGTCGCCCGACCACGGGTCGTGCTCCCAGTCGGAGGGCGTCGCGAGGACGGTGTCGACGTGCGAGAGCAGGCACAGCGTCGGCCCGTCGGCGGCGCCGCGCAGGCGCGCGACGAGGTTCGGGCGCTCCGGCGTGCGGCCGAGCAGCTCGACGGCGAAGCCGGCATCGGCGAGCAGCCGGGCGAGGTGCTCCTGGGCCGCGCGCTCGTTGCCGGGCGGGTTGACGGTGTCGAAGCGGATGAGCCGCTGCAGCAGCTCGGTGGCGGCGCCCTGGAGGTCCGGCATGGCGCGCAATGCTAAGCATCCCGGTGTGCCTCCCGCGCTGACCGCCCACCGGCTGAGCCAGCGGTACGGGTCCACGGCGGCGCTGGAGGACGTCGACCTGGAGGTCGGCGAGGGCGAGCTCGTCGGCCTGCTGGGGCCGGCGAGGACGGCCCCCGCGTGGAGATCAGGAGCACACGGCGGGCCTGCTGGGCGCGGCGGCGTGGACCGTCGCCGTGCTGGCGCTGGCCTTCGCGCGCCGCGGCCTCTAGACCGGGGCGCCGAGCGCCCAGGCGACCAGGCCGACGACCAGCCCGCCGAGGAGCACCTCCAGCGGCGTGCGCCGCGCGAGGAGCAGCGCCGCCGCGGCCGCGGCCAGCAGCGGCCACTGCCACGTCTCGCGCACGCCCTCGAGCAGGAGGACGGCGGCGCCGAGGATCGCGCCGATCGCCGCCGGCCCGGCGCCGTCCAGGAACGCCCGCGCGGTGCGGTTGGACCGCAGCCCGTGGAAGCGCGGGGCGAGCGCCATCACGAGCGCGAACGAGGGCGCGAACGCCACCAGCGAGGCCAGCAGCGCGCCGCCCAGGCCCCCCGCCGCATAGCCGACCACGGCCACCGTGTGCACGACCGGCCCCGGCGTGAGCTGCCCGAACGCGACCGCGTTGAGGAACTCCGCGTTCGTCATCCAGCCGTTCACCTCGACGGCGTCGGCCTGCATCAGCGGGATGATCACGAAGCCGCCCCCGTAGGAGAGCGCGCCGACCTTGAACGCCGTCCACGTCAGCGGCCCGAGCGCCGAGGCGGCGGCGAGCACGACCGGCCACGCGTGCACGCCGGCGACGCGCAGGCGCGGCCCGATGCGGCGCACGGCCAGCTCGACGAGGCCGCAGGCGACGAGCACCGCGACCACGAGGATGCCGAGCGCCAGCACGGCGGCCGCGCCGGCCGCCAGGTAGGCGGCGGCGCGCGCCAGCCGCCAGCCGCGCAGCCCGTCCAGCGCCGTGCGCGTGAGCCCCAGCCCGGCCTCGGCGACGACCGGCACGACCGCGGCGCCCGCGCCGGCGCCGATCGCCAGCACCCACCCGGGCGCGCCCTCCCCCAGGGCGGTCGCGGCCAGCAGGATGATCAGCGCCAGGCCGGGCAGGATGAACGCGGCGCCGCCCACGAGCGCGCCGGGCACGCCGGCGACGCGATGGGCGCAGTAGATCGCCAGCTGGGTCGAGGCCGGGCCCGGCAGCAGGCCGCACGCGGCGTTGGCGTCCTCGAACTCGACGTCGTCGATCCAGCGCTCGCGCTCGACGCACAGGTCGCGCAGCAGCGCCACGTGCGCGGGCGGACCGCCGAAGCCGATCACGCCGATGCGGCCCCACTCGCGCAGGACCGTCGACAGGGGGACGTCCATGGGCCGGGGATACTGGTGGATGTGGCAGACCAGTTGTTCCCGACGAGCGAGCCGGAGCCGACCCCCGCGGAGGGGGGCGAGGAGCGCGCCCCGGCGCCGGCCGACGCGCCGCTGCCCGCGCGCATGCGCCCGGCGACGCTGGCCGAGGTCGTCGGGCAGGAGCACCTCCTGCACGAGGGCAGCCCGCTGCGGCGCGCGATCGAGGAGGGCCGCCCGCACTCGATGCTCCTGTACGGCCCGCCGGGGAGCGGCAAGACGACGCTCGCCCGGATCGTGGCGACGTCGGCCGACGCCGCGTTCGAGGAGCTGAGCGCCGTCCAGGTCGGCCGGGCCGAGGTGCGCGGCGTGATCGAGCGCGCCGACTTCCGGCGCAAGACGAGCGGCCAGCGCACGGTGTTCTTCCTCGACGAGATCCACCGCTTCAACAAGGCCCAGCAGGACGCGCTGCTGCCGGCGGTCGAGGACGGGCTGGTCACGCTCATCGGCGCGACGACCGAGAACCCGTACTTCGAGGTCAACTCGGCGCTGCTCAGCCGCATGGCGGTCTACGAGCTGGACCCGCTCAGCGCCGAGCACATCAAGGTGCTGCTGCGCCGCGCCGGCGTGGACGCCGACGACGAGGCGATCGACTTCCTGGCCGAGCGCTCGGGCGGCGACGCGCGCACCGCGCTGGGCGCGCTGGACCTGGCCGCCGAGACCGCCGAGCGCGTGACGCTGGCGGTCGCCGAGGAGGCGCTGCAGCGGCGCGCGATCCGCTACGACAAGCAGGGCGACCAGCACTACGACCTCGCGTCGGCGTGGATCAAGGCCACGCGCGGGAGCGACCCCGACGCGTCGCTCTACTACCTGGCGGTGATGATCGAGGGCGGCGAGGATCCGCGCTTCATCGCCCGGCGGATGGTCATCCTCGCCTCGGAGGACATCGGCAACGCCGACCCGCAGGCGCTCGTCGTCGCGGTCGCCGCCGCCCAGGCGGTCGAGCACGTCGGGATGCCCGAGGCCGCGCACGCGCTCGCCCAGTGCGCCGTCTACCTGGCGATGGCGCCGAAGTCGAACGCCGCCTACAAGGCGCTCAACAAGGCGCGCGCCCACGTCCGCGAGGTCGGCGCGCAGCCGCCGCCGCCCTACCTGCGCTCGCCCCCGGCGCGCGGCGCGGACTACGACTACCCGCACGACAACCCCGGCCACCTGACGCGCCAGCGGCTGCTGCCCGAGGGCGTCGAGGAGCGCTTCTACGAGCCCGACGAGCGCGAGGCCGCGTTCGCCGAGCGCCTGGAGGCGTGGCGGCGCTGGCGCGAGCGCGGCGACTGACGCTCCTTACGGTCCGCGAACGCGGGTCGGCGACGCGGGATGATGGGCGACGTGGACGCCGCCCGCCCCGAGCCGCCCGCCGGCCGCCCGCTGGGCCGCCGCGCCTTCCTCGGCCTCGTCGGCCTGGGGCTGTCGTCGCTCGTATGGGGCGAGCCGCTCGTGCGCCTGCTCGACCGTGCCGGCGGCGCGCTGCCCGACAGCCTGTCGGCGGTCATCCCGTCGCCGGCCGGCGGCTGGCGGATCTACGCGGTCAACCCGCCGTTCCCGACGTTCGACCCGGCGACGTGGCGGCTGCGCATCGACGGGCTCGTGCGCGAGCCGGTGGAGCTGACCGCCGCGGAGCTGCGGGGGCTGCCGCGCGCCGACCAGGTGTCCGACTTCCACTGCGTCACCGGGTGGTCGGTGTACGACGTGCGCTGGGGCGGCGTGCGCTTCGACACGCTGCTCGAGGCGGCCGGCGGCGTGCGCCCGGGGGCGCGGGCGATCGACGTCGTCTCCGCCGAGGAGCCGTATGTCGACACGCTGACGCTCGAGCAGCTCCGGGTCCCGGACGCGATGCTCGCCTACGACATGGACGGGGCGCCGCTGACGCGCGAGCACGGCGCGCCGGTGCGCGTCGTGATGCCGCGGATGTACGGCTACAAGGGCGTGAAGTGGGTCGCGCGGCTGCACGTCACCGACCGCGTCGAGCCCGGGTACTGGGAGCAGCGCGGCTACGACGTCGATGCCTGGGTCGGTCGCTCCAACGGCTTCTAGGGCGCGGCGGATCGCGCGCTTCGACGCGACCGAGCGCACGCTGCACTGGGTCCATGCGCTCGCCTTCCTGGTCATGCTCGGCTCCGGGCTGGTCCTGTACGTCCCGGCGCTGACCCGGCTGCTGCCCGACCGGCCGCTGGCCAAGGCGATCCACCTCGCCACCGCGGTCGCGTGGCTGGCCGCGCTCGTGCTGATCGCGCTCGCCGGCAACCGGCGCACGCTCGCCCGCGACCGCCGCGAGATCGAGCGCTTCGACGCCGACGACCTGCGCTGGCTGCGCGGGCGCCCGGCGCCGCAGGGGCGCTTCAACGCCGGCCAGAAGGCGCACGCGATCGTCCAGGCGGCGCTGGCCGTCCTGTTCACGGTGTCGGGCGTGCTGCTGTGGCTGGGCGAGCGCGACACCGACCTGCGCTTCGCCGGCACGATCGTGCTGCACGACGGGGCGATGTTCGTCGCGGTCGCGCTGGTGATCGGGCACCTGTACCTCGCGCTCGTGCACCGCTCGACCCGCCGGGCGCTGCGCGGCATCGTGCTGGGCGACGTCGACGCGGCGTGGGCGGCCCGCCACCACCCCAAGTGGGCGGCGGCCGAGACGCCCGGCGACGACCGCGTCTGACACCCTGTCGGCCGTGTCCGCCGACCCGACCGCGCTCGTCGCCGCCAGCGCCCAGGTGCAGCCGCTGTGGGCGGCCCTGCGGGTGGCCGACCGCGCCCGCTACCTGCGCCGCGCCGCCCAGGCGGTGATCGACGAGCTCGACGAGCTGGCCGGCGTGCTCGGCGACGAGGGCCGCCGCAGCCGCGCCGAGGTGATCGCGCTGGAGCTGCTGCCGGCGGTCGACGGGCTGCGCTGGCTGGCCGACGGCGGCGCGCGGGCGCTGCGCGAGCGGCGCCTGGCGGTGCCGCGGGCGACCAGCCCGATCACGCGGGCGCGCCGCACCTACGAGCCGCTCGGCGTCGTGGCGGTCGTCGGCGCCGGCAACGCGCCGTTCGCGCAGCCGCTGTGGCAGATCGGCGCCGCGCTGCTGGCGGGCAACGGCGTGGTGCTCAAGCCGTCGCCGCGGGCGCCGGTGGCCGGCGAGCGGATCGCGCGCCTGTTCGCCCGGGCCAGCCTGCCCGAGGGCCTGCTCGCCGTCCTCCCCGGCGACGACGCCGCCGGCCGCGCGCTGGTGGCCGCGCCGGGGCTGGCCAAGGTCGTCTTCACCGGCACGCACGCGGCCGGGCGCGAGGTGGCGCTCGAGTGCGCCCGCGCCGGCGTCCCGGTGGCGCTGGAGACCGCCGGGGTCGGCGCCGCGCTCGTGCTGGCCGACGCGGGCGTGGCGCGCGCCGCGCGCGGCACGGTGAACGCGGCGTTCGCGGCGGGCGGGCGCACGCGCGGGGCGCTGCGGCGCGCGTTCGTGGCCGAGCCGGTGCACGACGCCTACGTCGCGCGGGCGGCGGCGCACGCGGGCACGCTGGCCGCGGTGCGGGACGCCGGCGACGCCGCGGCGCTGCTGGATGAGGCGCTCGCCGCCGGCGCGCGCCTCGTGACCGGCGGGCCGCTGGCCGACGGCCGCTTCGCCCCGGCCGTGGTCGACGGCGTGACCGACGCGATGCGCGTCGCGACCGAGCCGGCCGGCGGGCCGCTGCTGGCCGTCACCGCGGTCGCCTCGACCGAGGACGCGATCGCGGCGGTCGAGCGCCTGCCGCCGGGGCCGGGGATCTCGGTGTGGACGGCCAACCGCTACGAGGGCGAGCGGATCGCCCGCGCCCTCGGCGCCGGCACCGTGTGGCTCAACGACCACCGCGTCGTCCCGTCGCTGCCCGCCGCGCCGTGGGGCGGCGGCGCCGGCGGGGTGGACGCGCTGCGCGCGTTCGCGGCGCCGCGCGCGATCACGTGGGAGCCGCCCCGCGGGGCCGCGCTGTGGTGGGGGCCGTACGACGCGACCGTCGAGCGCGCGGGCCGGATGGTCGCCCAGCTGCGCTCGGTCCGCGACCGCGACCGCGAGCGCGCGCTGCGCCAGGGGCCGCTGCCGCTCACCCGCGCCGTCGGGCGCGCGCTGCGCCGGCGCTAGGCGAGTCCGAGCGCGCGCACGCCCGCCGCCACGGCGGCGGCCACGGCGACGACGACGAGCAGCGGCGCGCGCAGCAGGAGCGCCACGCAGGCGGCGGCCAGCCCGGCGGCGCGGGCGTCGAGCTCGATCGCGCGGTCGCCGCCCAGCGTGTTCGTGACGATCAGCGCGGCCAGCAGGCTGGGCGCCAGCAGCGCGAGCACGCCCATCACCCGGAGCGGCAGCTCCCGCCCGCCGAGCAGCAGCGGCCCGGCCGACTTCAGCGCGATCGTGCCCGCGCCGACGATGCCGACGACCAGCCAGGCGTCGCTCATGCGCGCACCGGTCGCAGGCCGATGAGGCAGACCACCGAGGCGGCGATGATCGGCACGCCGGCGGGGACGAACGGGATGAGCGCGAGCGCGACCAGCCCGCCGAGCACGGCGGCGACCGCGCCGCGACGGTCGTGCACCTGCCCGACGACGAGCGCCAGGAAGAGCGCCGGGAACGCCGCGTCCAGGCCGAGGTCCTCGGGGTCGCCGATCAGCTCGCCCCCGGCCAGGCCCAGCCCCGTGCCCACCAGCCACGCCAGGTACAGCACGGTCCCGGCGCCGATGAGGACGCGGGCGTCGTAGCGCCCGCCGCCGCGGTGGGCGATCGCCCACGACTCGTCGACGCACAGCTGCGCGGCCAGCAGCCGCCGCCACAGCGGGCGCGGCAGCGACGGCGCCACCGACACGCCGATCGGCAGGTAGCGCGCGTTGAGCAGCAGCGCGGCGACGATCGCCCCGGCCACGCCGCCGGTCCCCAGCAGCGAGACCGCCGCGAACTGGGCGGACCCCGCGAACGTCGTCGCCGAGAACACGACCGCGGCCGTCGCGCCCAGCGCGTCGCGGGCCAGCACGCCGAACGTGAGGCCGAACACGCCGACGGCGACCGCCAGCGGGGCGGCCGCCCGCGCGCCCTCCGCCATCGTCCCGGGTTCCGGTTCGGCCGCGACCGCCATCCGGGCATGATCGCGGCTGGGCCGCGCCGGTGGAATCCCGGCCCCCGATGCGCCCGCGGGCCGGGCGAGCTACCCTCGGACCGATGCCCGCCGCCGCCTACCGCGGAAAGCCGTGCGTCTGCCAGTTCCGCCGCGGGATCTGCGACCAGACCTGCGTGCAGGACATGCTGGACACGCCGTTCTACATCGCGTGCCTGCGGCTGCGCGGCCGCCGCTCGCTCGTCATCGGGGGCGGCGAGATCGGCCTCGAGAAGGTCGAGGGCCTGCTGGCCTGCGACGGCGACGTGACGCTGATCGCCCCCGAGGCGGTGCCCGAGCTCGAGCAGCTCGCGGCCGAGGGGTCGATCGCCTGGGAGCGGCGCGACTACGCCGGCCCCGACGACCTCGAGGGCATGTTCATGGTGATCGCCGCCACCGACGACACCGACACGAACATCCGCATCTACGAGGACGCCGAGCGGCGCGCGATGCTCGTCAACGTCGTCGACGTGCCGCCGCTGTGCAACTTCATCCTGCCGGCGATCGTCCGCACCGGCCCGCTGGCGATCGCGATCTCGACCGCCGGCGCGTCGCCCGCCCTGGCCAAGCGCATGAAGCGCCAGATCGCCGAGCAGTACGGCGAGCCGTACGCGCGCCTGGCGATCCTGCTCAACGAGGCGCGCGGCTGGGCGAAGTCGACGCTGCCGACCTACCAGGACCGCAAGGAGTTCTTCGAGGGGATCGTCAACGGCGATCCCGACCCGATCGAGCTGCTCGAGCGCGGCGACGAGCAGGCGGTGCGCGACCTGATCGCGGCCGCGCAGCACGCCGCGGTCTGACGCCGATGGCGCAGCTCACCCACCTCGACGACGCCGGCAACGCGCGCATGGTCGACGTGGGCGACAAGGCCGTGACGACGCGCACGGCGACCGCGCAGGCGCTCGTGCGCATGACCCCGGCGACCGCGCGGGCGATCCTGGCCGGCGACGCGCCCAAGGGCGACGTCCTCGGCACCGCCCGCATCGCCGGCATCCAGGCCGCCAAGCGCACGAGCGACCTGATCCCGCTGTGCCACCCGCTGGCGCTGGAGAAGGTGTCGGTCGACTGCGAGGTCGACGCCGAGGCGGGCCTGGTCCGGATCGTCGCGACGGCGCGCGTGACCGCCAAGACCGGCGTCGAGATGGAGGCGCTCACCGCGGCGAGCGTCGCCGCCCTGACCGTCTACGACATGGTCAAGGGGATCGAGCGGGGCGTCGAGATCGCCGAGGTCGCGCTGCTGGAGAAGTCCGGCGGCCGCGCCGACTGGCGGCGGCCGCCGCGGTAGCCCCGCCGGCTACCCGGTCTTCGCCAGCACCCGCTCGAGGTCGGGCACGAGCCGCTCGAGCGCGTACGGGATCGCGGTCGGCGTCGACGCCGACAGCGCCATGCTCAGCTCGAGGTCGGTGACCGTCACGACGCGGCCGTCGCGCACGACGTCGAGGTTCCGGTAGGTCGGCATGTCGTCGAGCGACGCCTTCGCCGCCGTCGTGTCGGCGAGCATCACGAGCGCGTCGCCGTCGAGGAGGTCGAAGCGCTCGGGGCTGATCTCCGTGTAGAACGCGCCGTCGGTGAGCTCGGCCACCTCGGGCGGCTGCTCGAAGCCCAGCTCGGAGACGAAGCGCCCACGCGAGTCGGAGTCGGCGAAGATGTACATGCCGCCCTCGGGCGACGGGGTCACGATCATCACCTGCTTGCCCTGCCACTCGGGGTGGTCGTCGCGGACCCGCTGGAAGGCGGCCTCGGCCTCGTCGACGAGCCGCTGCGCCTCGTCGCGCTTGCCGACCGCGGCGCCGACCTGCGTGGCGATGACGTCCCACGGCGTCCCGTAGGGCGGGTAGCCCTTCACCGTGGGGACGGTCGGCGCGATCCGCGACAGCTTCTCGTAGGCGGACTTGTCGAGGTCGTAGTTGACGATCGAGATGAGGTCGGGGCGCAGCGCCGCGATCGCCTCGAAGTCCGGCGAGGTCTCGTTGGCGAGCATCTCCGGCTGCGCGTCGCCCAGCGCGGCGGTCGACCACGCGCCCACGCCCCGCTTCCACTCGGGGATCCACTGGAGGATCCCGACCGGCGTGACGCCGAGCGCCAGGAGCGTGTCCTGGTCGGTGTAGCCGTAGGAGACGACCCGCTCGGGCGGCTTCTCGATCGTCGTCGTGCCGAACTCGTGCTCGACGGTCACCGGGAAGGTCCCCGTCGCGCCCGCGCCGTCGGCGGCGGTGGCGCTGCCGGTGGCGGTCGAGCCGCCGTCGTCGGAGCCGCAGGCGGCGAGGGCGATCACCGCCGCCAGCGCGGCGGCGAGGGCGGTCAGGCGGCGAAGCGAGGTCACGTCACTCCCAGCTGTCGGTGTCTCGGTGCTTCCAGTAGCCGAGCACGGAGACCGCGCCGGCTTCGAGGCCGCACGGCCCCTTGAGGTGGTCGCGGATCCGGCGCATCGCGGCGGCCTCGCCGCCGCCCCACGCGCGGCCCTCGCCCGGCGGCAGGTCGAGCGCGAGCACGCGCTCGGCCAGCGGGCCGCGCGGGCCGGGGGCGGCGCCGTCGCGGTGGACCCAGTGCACCTCCAGGCGGGCGGAGGTCGGGATCGGCTGGCGCTCGGCGGCGTCGGCCACCTCGACCACGGCGATCGCCGGGTGGCCGGTGGGGAGCGTGTCGGCGATCGCCGCCAGCGCGGGCAGGCCGGTCTCGTCGGCGACGAGCAGCGTCCAGTCCGCCTCGGGCTGCGCGGTCCAGTGCGTGCGCGGGCCGGCGAAGCCGACCGCGTCCCCGGGCCCGGCGTCGCGGGCCCAGCGCGAGGCGCGGCCGTGGTCGCCGTGCACGACGAAGTCGATCGTCAGCTCCCGGGTGTCGGGGTCCCAGTCGCGGACGGTGTAGTTGCGGGCGTGCTGGGCGTCGGCGACGCCCGGCGGGAAGCGCCAGCCCTGGCGCGGGAGCACGAGCTCGCGCCCGGGCGCCGGCCACAGCAGCGTGATGATCTCGCCGGGCTCCTCGACCATGAAGTCCTCGAGCTCGGCGCCGTCGAAGGTCATGCGGCGCATGCGCGGCGTCACGTCCTCGACGCGCAGCACCGGGGCGATGCCGGTGCAGTGGGGGAACGGTCGTCGGGCGGTGGCCGTCGTCATGTTAGGTCACCCTAACAAGATGTCGCCCGGGGGAGCCGCGCGGCCTCGGCCCGTTACGCTGCGCGGCCAATGCGCTGCGCGGTCCTGACGATCTCCACCAGCGTGTCGCGCGAGCACCGCGAGGACGCCAGCGGGGCGCTGCTGGCCCAGCGCGCCGAGGAGGCCGGCTGCGACGTGGCGGCCATGGAGGTCGTGCCCGACGACTTCAGCCTCATCGAGGACCGCCTGCAGCACTACGTCGACGAGGGCTTCGCGGTGATCCTCACGACCGGCGGCACCGGGCTGACGCCCGACGACGTGACGCCCGAGGCCACGCGCATGGTCATCGACCGCGAGATCCCGGGCATCGCCGAGGCGATGCGCGCCGAGTCGCGGCGCCACACGCCGATGGGCGCCCTCTCGCGCGGGCTGGCCGGCGTCGCGGGCGAGACGCTCGTCGTCAACCTGCCCGGCTCGCCGAAGGCGATCGACGAGGTGTTCGGCGTCGTGGCCCCGGTGCTGGCGCACGCCGTCGCCACCATCCGCGGTGACCACCGCCATTGAGCTGGCCGACCTCGGCCGCGCCTACGGGGAGCGCGTCGCGCTCGCCGGCGTCTCGCTGACGCTGCCGGCCGGGAGCACGCTCGTCGTGTTCGGCCCCAACGGCGCGGGCAAGTCGACGCTGCTGCGCATCCTCGCCACGCTGCTGCGCCCCACCACCGGGACCGTGCGCGTGCTCGGCGGCGAGCTGCCGCGCGAGGCGTGGAAGGTGCGCGGCCGCGTCGGGCTGCTCGGGCACGAGCCGATGCTGTACCGCGAGCTCAGCGCCCGCGAGAACCTCCGCTACCACGCGCGCCTGCACGGGGTCGCGGCCGAGCGCGTCGACGAGCTGCTCGACGCGGTCGGCCTGGGCGCCCGCGCCGGCGACCCGATCTCGACCTACTCGCGCGGCATGGTGCAGCGCGCCGCCGCGGCGCGCGCGGTCCTGCACGACCCGGAGCTGCTGCTCCTCGACGAGCCGCGCGCGAACCTCGACCCGGCCGCCGCGGAGGCGCTGGAGCCGCTGCTGACCGGCACGACCGAGCGTCCGCGCACGCGCGTCGTCACGTCGCACGACCCGGCCGGCGGGCTGGCCGAGGCCGACGTCGCGCTGGGCCTGCGCGACGGGCGGCCGGTGCTGCTCGGGCCGGCGGCGGACGTCACCGTCGAGCAGATCGGAGCGCTGTACCGGTGAGCGTCCTGGCCGCCCTGCTGCGCAAGGAGCTGCGCCTGGAGCTGCGGACGTTCGAGTCCGTGCCCGGGATGGTGCTGTTCAGCCTCACGATCTTCGTCGTCTTCCACTTCGGGCTGGACCGCGCCAGCGTCGAGGGCGACCTGGCCGCCGGGATCCTCGTCGTGACGCTCCTGTTCGCGGGCATGCTCGGGCTCAACCGGCTGTACGTGGCCGACGAGGAGCAGGGCGGGTTCGACGGCTTCCTGCTGGCGCCGGTCGACCGCACCTGGCTGTTCGTGGCCAAGGCGATCGCGCTGTTCGCCTACCTCGTGGCGCTGGAGATCGTGATGGTCCCCGCGTTCGCGCTGCTGCTCCTCGAGCCGGGGCTCGGCCAGGCGCTGCCGGAGCTGGCGCTCGTGCTCGCGCTGACCAACGCCGGCTTCGCCATCATCGCCGCGCTCGTCGGGGCGATCGCCGTGCGCACGCGCGCCCGCGACCTGCTCGGCCCGCTCATCGCGCTGCCGCTGCTCGTGCCGGTCGTGATCGCGGCCGCCGGGCTGCTCGAGCCGCTGCTGCGCGAGACCGGCGCGGGGGGCCTGGACGCGAAGTGGCTGGCGATCCTCGGTCTGTACGATCTGGTCTTCGGGCTGCTGTCCGTCGCAGTCTTCGATCCCCTGCTGGAGGACTGACCCCTGATGCATGGCAAGGGGCTGCGGGGCCTCTCCGTCGCCACCATCGTTGTTCTCGTCGGCGCGTTCGCGGTGGCCGCGTTCTACGCGCCGCTGGACGCCGACCAGGGCTTCCGCCAGAAGATCTTCTACCTGCACGTGCCGCTGGCGATCGTCGCGCTCGTCGGCTTCATCGTCGGCGGCCTGCTGGCCATCCAGCACCTGCGCACGCGCGAGCCGATCTGGGACCTGCGCAGCTACGTGGCGATCCACATCTCGCTGATCCTGGGCGTCGCCGTGCTCGTCACCGGGGCGATCTGGGCCAAGACGTCCTGGGGCGTCTGGTGGCTGTGGGACGAGCCGACGCTCGTGAGCTTCCTGATCGTGTTCCTGCTCTACGGGACCTACACCCCGATGCGCTTCGCCATCGAGGACCGCGAGCGCCAGGCGCGCTACGCGTCGGTCTTCGCGATCACCGCCGGCGCGTTCGTGCCGATCTGCTTCGGCGCCGTGCGCGCCCAGCCGCAGGAGGTCCACCCGCAGACGTTCGGCTCCGGTGAGCTGCCCGGCCCGATGTGGCTGACGTTCCTGCTCTGCCTCGCCGGGATGGCGCTGCTCTTCTACACCCTCTACCGCTTCGAGATCGCCACGAAGCTGGCCCGCGGCCGCCTGCGCTCGCTGCGCCGCCAGCTCCTCGACGACGCTCCCGTCCAGCGGCGCTCCGCCGCCCCCATCATCTGATGTTCGCTGACACCCTCCCCGGCGACCAGGGCGCCCCCTACGTCGTCGCCGCCTACCTCGTCTTCCTGGCCCTCCTGCTGATCTACCTCGCGATCATGGGCATCCGCGTCGCGCGCATGGAGCGCGACCTCGCCGAGCTCGACGACCTCGTGCGCGAGCAGCGCGACACGCCGCCGTCCCCCGAGCAGGAGCCGGAGCGGATCTCGACGTGAGCGAGGTGCTGTGCATCGGCGTCTCGCACAAGACCGCGCCGATCGCGCTGCGTGAGCGCCTCGCGCTGGGCGACACGCGCGCCCGCGAGCTGCTGCGCGAGGCCGTCGCGATCCCGTCGGTGAGCGAGGCCGCCGTCGTCTCGACCTGCAACCGCACCGAGCTGTACGCGGTGTCGCCGAACCCGGTCGCCGCCGAGGCCGCGCTCACGAGCGCGCTGGCCGGCCGGGCCGGCATCGACGTCGGCGCGCTCGCCGGGGTGCGCTACACGCCGCGCAACTGCGACGCCGCCCGCCACCTGTACCGGGTGGCGGCCGGGCTGGACTCGATGATCGTCGGCGAGGCCGAGGTGCAGGGCCAGGTCCGCCACGCGCACGAGCTCGCGCGCGAGACCGGCACCGCCGGGCCGATGCTGCACCGGATGTTCCAGGCGGCGCTGCAGACCGGCAAGCGCGTCCGCGCCGAGACCGCGCTGTCGGAGGGCCGCGCGTCGGTGTCGTCGGTGGCCGTGCGGCTGGCCCAGGACGTGCTCGGGGACCTGCGCGACCGCCACGTCGTGATCATCGGCGCCGGCGAGACGAGCGAGCTGACCGCCCAGGCGCTGGCCGGCGAGGGCGTCGCGACCGTGTTCCTGGCCAACCGGCGCGCCGACCGCGCCCGGTCGATCGCCGCGCGCTTCGGCGGCGACGTCGTCTCGCTGCAGGAGCTGCCCGAGCAGTTCGTCGCGGCCGACATCGTCGTGTCGTCGACCGCGTCGCCGCATCCGCTCGTGCACGAGGAGGAGCTCGCGCACGTGATGCGCGAGCGCGACGGCCGGCCGCTGCTGATCATCGACCTCGCCGTGCCGCGCGACGTCGAGCCCGGCTGCGGCGACCTGGACGGCGTGACGCTCTTCGACATCGACGACCTGCAGTCGGTGGTCGCCCACACGCTGACGCGCCGCTCGCGCGAGGCCGAGGTGGCCGAGACGATCGTCGAGGAGGAGATCCGCCGCTTCGCCGACTGGATGGGGCAGCGCGACGTGCGCCCGTCGATCGCCGCGCTGCGCGAGCACGGCCGCGCGATCGTCGACCAGGTGCTGGCCGAGAACGCCGGGCGCTGGGAGACCGCCAGCGCCCGCGACCTGGCGCGCGTCGACGCGATCGCCCGCGCCGTGATGCAGCGCCTGCTGCACGAGCCGACGATCCGCCTGCGCGAGAGCGGCCACGGCCGTCTGGAGCTCGTGCGCGAGCTGTTCGGGCTCGACGACCCGCCGGCCGCGGCGCCGGACGCCGAGGAGCCGCCCGGCGCCGAGCGCGACAACGTCCGCCAGCTGCGACGCTGATGCGGATCGCGACCCGCGGCAGCGCCCTGGCGCTGGCCCAGGCGCGATCGGTGGCCGCGCTGCTGGGCGGCGAGGCGGAGCTCGTCGAGGTGGTCACGAGCGGGGACCGGCGCCGCGCCGTGGCCGACAAGCGCGAGTGGGTGGCCGAGATCGAGGACGCGCTGGCGGCCGGGCGCGCCGACCTGGCCGTGCACTCGGCCAAGGACGTGCCCGCCGAGCTGCCCGAGGGGTTCGCGCTGGCGGGCGCCCCGGCGCGGGCGGCGCCGTGGGACGCACTGTGCGGGGCGCCGTCGCTCGACGCGCTGCCGGCGGGCGCGCGGGTGGGGACGAGCAGCCTGCGGCGGATGGCGGCGCTGCGAGCGCTGCGGCCGGACCTGGAGGTCGTGCCCGTGCGCGGGAACGTCGACACGCGCCTGCGCAAGCTGGCCGAGGGCGAGGTCGACGCGCTGGTGCTGGCGCTCGCCGGGCTCGAGCGCCTGGGCCGCGCCGACGCGGTCGGGTGCGTGCTCGCCGACGAGATCGTCCCCGCGGCGGGGCAGGGGACGCTGCTGCTCGAGACGCGGCTGGACGACGGCGCGGCGCGCGAGGCGGCGGCCGGCATCACCGACCACGACACGCTGCGGGCGCTCGCGTGCGAGCGGGCGCTGGTGCGCGCGCTCGGCGCCGACTGCCACACGCCGGTGGGCGCGCACGCCGCGAGCGAGGGCGAGGGCCTGCGGCTGCGCGCGTTCGTGGGCCGCGTCGACGGGTCCGCGTGGGTGCGCGATGAGATGTCGGGGTCCGACCCCGAGGCGCTGGGGCGCGAGGTCGCGCACCGGCTGCTGGCGGCGGGCGCGCGCGAGCTGCTGGAGGCCGCCGCGTGAGCGGGCGCGTCTACCTCGTCGGCGCCGGCCCCGGCGACCCGGGCCTGCTGACCGTGCGCGCGCGGGAGCTGCTCGACCAGGCCGACGTCGTGCTGACCGACCGGCTCGTGCCGCCGGGCGTCCTCGACGGGCTGCGCGCCGAGGTGATCGACGTCGGCAAGGTCGGCGGCGGGGAGCAGGTGCCCCAGGAGGAGACGAACCGGCTGATGGTCGAGCACGCGCAGGCCGGGCGCACGGTCGTGCGCCTGAAGGGCGGCGACCCCTTCGTGTTCGGCCGCGGCGGCGAGGAGGCGCAGGTCCTGCGGCGCGCGGGCGTGCCGTTCGAGGTCGTGCCCGGCGTGACCGCCGGCGTGGCGGCCGCCGCGTACGCGGGCATCCCGGTGACCCAGCGCGGGGTGGCGCCCGCCGTCGCGTTCGTGACCGGCCACGAGGACCCGGGCAAGCCGGAGTCCCAGCTCGATTGGGCGGCGCTGGCCGCGTTCCCGGGCACGCTCGTCTTCTACATGGGGGTGCGCGCGCTGCCGCGGATCGCCGCGCAGCTCATGGCGGCCGGGCGGCGGGGGTCGGAGCCGGCCGCGGTCGTGCAGCGCGGGACGCTCGGCGACCAGCGCGTGGTGGTCTCGACGCTGGAGAAGCTCCCCAACGCGGCCGCGCGGGCGGGAATGCGCCCGCCGTCGATCACGGTGGTCGGCCCGGTGGCGCGGCTGGCGCGGGAGCTGGCCTGGGTCGGCGAGGCGCGGCCGCTGTCGGGCCTCACGGTCGCGGTCACGCGCGCCCGCGCGCAGGCGAGCGCGCTCGCGGCGCGCCTGCGGGCGCTGGGGGCGACGGTCGTCGAGGCGCCGGCGATCGCGATCGAGCCGCTGGCGGTCTCGCTGCCCGAGATCGCCGCCTACGACCTGCTGTGCGTCACCAGCCCCAACGGCGCGGCGCGGCTGCTGGAGGAGGTGCGCGACGCCCGCGCGCTCGCCGGCCCCACGATCGCGGCGATCGGCCCGGGGACCGCCGCGGCGCTGCGCGAGGGCGGGATCGTCGCCGACATCGTGCCGGAGCGCGCGATCGCCGAGTCGCTGGTCGAGGCGCTGCGCGACGTCCCGGTCACGCGCGCGCTGATCGCCCGCGCCCAGGACGCCCGCGACGTGCTGCCCGACGCGCTGCGCGCCCGCGGGGCCGAGGTCGACGTGCTCGCGCTCTACCGCACGGTCGCCGCGCCCCTCGACGACGCCGCCCGCGCCGGCGTCGACGGCGCCGACTACGTCACGTTCACGTCGGCGTCCTCGGTGCGCAACGCGCTGGAGGCGGGCGCGACGCTGCGGGGCCCGCGGCTGGTCTCGATCGGCCCGGTCACGAGCGCGATGCTGCGCGAGCACGGCCTGGAGCCGCACGTCGAGGCGTCCGAGCACACGCCCGACGGGCTCGTCGACGCGCTCGTCGCCGACGCGGCGCGCTGACGGCCCCGCGTCGTAGGGTGCCGTCATGCCCCCGCGCTCGTCGCTGCTGCGCGCCGGCCTGGCCGTGCTCGCGATCGTGCAGGGCACGGTGGCTGTCTGGGCGCTGATCGCGCCGCGCTCGTTCCACGCGGAGTTCCCCGGTCCCGGCAGCCCGTGGGTCGCCCCGCTGGGCCCCTACGACGAGCACCTCGTCCGCGACGTCGGCGCGCTGTCGCTGGCGCTGACCGTCGTGCTCGTCGCCGCGCTCGTGTGGCTGGAGCGGCGGCTGGTGATCGTCGCCGCGGCCGCGTACCTCGCGTGGGAGCTGCCGCACCTCGCGTTCCACCTCACCGCCGACGACGCGCTGACGACGGGCGCGCGGATCATCAGCGAGGCGGGGCAGGTGCTGGCGATGCTCATCGCGATCGCCGTGCTGGTGGGCGCGCTGCGGTGGCGCGCTCCCGACGGCGGCTAGAGCAGCTGCGCGATCGCCAGCGCCACGACGACGACCCCGACGGCGACGAGGACGGTCACCACCAGCGAGGCGTCGAGCACGACGCCGACGAGCACGGCCGCGAGCACCGCGAGCGCGACGCCGACGAGCACGCGCTCGACCGCGTCGCCCCGGTGGACCGGGCGCTGGCGGCGCGGGGGCGGGACGCGGGCGGGCACTGGCCGCGAGCGTACCGCCGCCTCAGCCGTCGGTGGGGCCCTCCTCGCCCTCGCGCGGGATGCCGGGCATGGCGTCCTCGCCGTGCGTGCGGCCCGCGCCGCCGGGGTCGGCGTCGGGCGGGCCGAGCGGCTCGGGCTCGGGCGCGTCGGGGTCGGGGAGGCCCGTGGGGGCGTCGGGGTCGTCGGCGGCCATCGCCCGGCGTCTACCCTTCCCCGCCGTGTTCGTCACCTTCGCCAGCGACTACGGCCACCAGGACGAGTTCGTCGGGGTCTGCCACGGCGTGCTGGTCGGGCTGGCGCCCGTGGCGAGGGTCATCGACGTCACGCACGGCATCCCCCGCCACGACGTGCGCTTCGGGGCGATCGTGCTGCGCAACGCGCTCCCGTTCATGCCCGCGGGCGTCCACCTGGCCGTCGTCGACCCGCAGGTCGGCGGCACGCGGCGGGCGGTCGCGCTGCGCTGCGCGCAGGAGGAGCAGCTGCTCGTCGGGCCCGACAACGGCCTGCTCATGCTCGCCGCCGAGCGCTTCGGCGGCGTGGTCGAGGCCGTCGACATCGGCCGCTCGCGCTGGCGCCTGGAGCCCGTGTCGGCGACCTTCCACGGGCGCGACATCTTCGCGCCGGTCGCCGCCGCCCTCGTGCGCGGCGAGCCGCTGGGCGACGTCGGCGAGCCGATCGCCGTCGAGGAGCTCGTGCCGCTCGAGCTGCCGACCGCGCGCATCGAGGACGGCGCGCTCGTCGCGCACGCGCTCATCAGCGACCGCTTCGGCAACGTCGTCCTCGACGCCACCCACGCCGACCTCACCGCCGCCGGCCTGCGCCTCGGCGCCGAGCTGGCCGTCGACGCCGGCGGCCGGGTCCGCCGCGCGCGCTTCGCGCACACGTTCGCCGACGTCGACGAGGGCGAGCTGCTGCTCTACGAGGACGCCCAGCGCCAGCTCTCGCTCGCCGTCAACCGCGGCTCCGCGCAGCAGGAGCTGCGGCTCGGCCGCGACGCCGAGCTGCGCCTGCGCGTGCCGGGATGAGCGCGCCGCTCGGCCGCCCGCGGCTGCACCTGCGCGAGGTCGGCTCGACGAACGTGCGCGCCCGCGAGCTGGCCGCCGCCGGCGCGCCGCACGGCACGCTCGTGACGGCGACCGCCCAGACCGCCGGCCGCGGCCGCCAGGGCCGCTCGTGGGCGGCGCCGCCGGGGCGCGCGCTCATCGCCTCGCTCGTGCTGCGCGACGTCCCGGCGCTGCTGCCGCTGGCCGCCGCGGTCGCCGTGGCCGAGGTGGCCGGGGAGGGCGCGCGGGTGAAGTGGCCCAACGACGTGCTCGTCGGCGACGGCGACCCGCCCGCCGGCAAGGTCGCCGGGATCCTCGCCGAGGGCCGCCCGCAGGAGGGCTGGGCCGTGCTCGGGATCGGCCTCAACGTGGCCGTCCGGCCCGAGGACCTGCCGCCCGACGTGCGCGACCGCGCCGGCACGCTCGGGCTGGAGCCCGCCGATCTCGAGCCGACGCTCGAGCGGCTGCTGCGCGCGCTGGAGCGGTGGCTGGCCGCCCCCGACGCCGAGGTGCTCGACGCGCTGCGCGCCCGCGACGCGCTCGCCGGCCGCGAGGTCGCCTGGGCCGGCGGCCGGGGCGTCGCCCGCGGCATCGACGACGCCGGCCGCCTGATCGTGGAGCACGCCGACGGGACGCGCAGCGCGCTCGACGCCGGCGAGGTCCACCTCGCGCGGCAGGGTCGGCGCGTCACGGACGAGGAGGACGTGGGATGAAGGTCGGACGGATGCGGACTTCACCGCGGCGCCGCGGCCCTAGCTACTTCCCCCGGAAATAGTCGCCGGGTCCGTCCGGTCTGAGGACGAGGATCTGTGCTGCAAATCGGGTGATTTGGAGGATGGATGCTTCGTCTGTCGGGTGGTCAGGTGGAGTCGTTGTTCGATGAGG
>Ga0180221_1000435_pt1 | contig 38333 bp, 41 predicted proteins | sample eDN5th37CKraftMG_FD_151339 | JGI IMG/M metagenome (GOLD analysis project Ga0180221, IMG submission 151339) | Enriched Miracle-Growth compost microbial communities from Emeryville, California, USA - eDNA 5th pass 37_C Kraft MG (version 2) (version 2) ...
GCTCTCGTTGTTGGAGTAGAACACGAAGCCCGCCTCGTCGAAGCCCTTGAGCAGCACCATGCGCACGTCCGGCAGGCCGTCGGCATCGACGGTGGCGAGCGCCATGGCGTTCGGGTTCGACGGCTCCCGGGCCTCGGCCTCGGCAAACCACGCCGCGAACAGCCGGAACGGCTCCGGGCTGTCGGTGAAATCACCAGCCGTTAACCAGTTGGGGTGTTGACTGGGGGCAGGATCGGGCATTGGGGATCTTTCGTGGCCGCGTCGGCTTCAGTCCCGCGTCTCGCGCGTGCTTTATATAGTCGATGGCAGCCGCCGCGCCTATGGCGCCGGCGGAGCGCCGCGTTTCCCGTGCTCGCCCTGCTGATTGGCGGATTGTCGCTCGGCGGTTGCAGCTTCTCGTACCAGCTCGGCTCGCTGTTCGGCAAAGACGGCGACGACACCACGGGAGCGGTGCCGGCGCGGCCGCAGCGCGTGGCGGCGCTCGACAAGGGCTTCTCCGATTCCGACCTCGCCATCGCCAGCCAGGCGGCCTCGGCGGTGCTCGCCAGGGGCGAGAAGGGCGCCAGCGCGCCCTGGCAGAACCCGGCGACCGGCGCGCGCGGCACCGTCACGCCGCTCGCCGCCGACTACGAGCAGGACGGCTTCACCTGCCGGGAATTCCTGGCGAGCTATGTCAAGGATGCCGAAGAGACCTGGATGCAGGGCGAGGCCTGCCGGGCCCACCAGGGCCACTGGGTGGTGCGCAGCATGAAGCCCTGGAAACGGGCCTGACGGGCCGGAGCGGTCCGTTCCGGGCCGAACCCCGGCGGCTGCACGGGTCTTGCAGCCCGGCGCGCATTGCGCGGGTGGACCGATGTCACCACATTGTTACGGGACGGCGGGGGGATTCGCCGGCCAGTCCCCCAGATGATGGAACGAAGTGGAGTGGGTAATGCGCGACCCGTATGAGGTGCTGGGCGTGCCGCGGACCGCGGATGCGGGAGCGATCAAGAGCGCCTACCGCAAGCTCGCCAAGAAGCTGCACCCGGACGCAAACAAGAACGATCCGAAGATGGCGCAGCGGTTCGCGGAATTGAACAGCGCCTACGAGATCCTGGGCGACGCCGCCAAGCGCAAGCAGTACGACGCCGGCGAGATCGACGCCGAGGGCAAGCCGAAATTCCAGGGTTTCGAAGGCTTCGGCGCCCAGCCCGGGGGCGGGTTCGGCGGCCGCGAGGGTGCGTTCGAGACCTTCACCTGGGGTCCCGAGGGCTTCCAGCGGTCGAGCGGCGGACCGCGCGCCGGCCGCCGCGGCGCGGGCGCCGGCACCGGCTTCGAGGACATCCTCAAGGACATGTTCGGCGGCTTCGCCGCCGGCGGCCGCCGCACCGGCTTCGGCACCCAGTTCGACACCGACGAGTTCGTGACCGAGCCGGTCGCCGGGCAGGACGTGCACGCCGCGGTCACCGCCACGCTGGCGGATGTCGCAAGCGGCGCCAAGCTTCGCGTCCACCTGCCGACAGGCAAGGAGGTCGAGGTCAAGCTTCCCGCCGGCATCGCCGACGGCCAGCAGATCCGGCTCAAGGGTCAGGGCCTGCCGGGCGCGCGCGGGCCGGGCGACGCGCTCATTACCGTCCACGTCGCGCCGCATCCGCTGTTCAAGCGCGAGGGCGACAACCTGCGGCTCGACCTGCCGATCACGCTCTACGAGGCGGTGCTCGGCGCCAAGGTCCATGTGCCGACGCTGGGCGGCGCGGTGTCGCTCGCCGTGCCCGCCGGCACGTCGAGCGGCCGCGTGTTCCGCTTGAAGGGCAAGGGCATGCCGGGCAGGTCGGGCGCCGGCGATCTCCTCGCCACCGTGCGCATCGTGCTGCCGCCCGGCAACGATCCGGCGCTCGAGGAGCTGATGCGCAAATGGCAGGAGCAGAGGCCCTATAACCCGCGCAAGGACTTCGAGTCCTAGCGGCTCGGATCCTGCGCACGGAGCGGGCCGTCAGCCGCCCTTCTGCCGCGAGTCGTCGAGCTGCTCGTATGCCGCGACGGCGACGTTATGAAGCTGCTCGCGGCCGCTCTTGCCGCTGATGACGTAGGCGACCTCGTCGTTCACCCAGTAGACAGCGTTGGCCGGGCCGCCCTCCGCGTAGCGCAGCGACGAGGCGGGAGCGTTGGACCGGCCGCAGTAGAGCGTGAAGCGTTCGCCCGAGGCGTTCTCGTACATGAAGAACGCCGCCGGGCCGGTCGGGCCGGGCAGCAGCCGGCCGCCGACCAGCTTGAGCCCGAGCTTTTCGAGGTTAGGGGCATTGATGCGGTAGCCGACGCGCCGCGACAGCCAGTCGACGAGGTGGGCGGAATCGGCGGCCGTCACCTCCACCGGGTGGCGGACCTCCACCACATAGACCTTGTAGGCCTCGACAGCGTCCGCGGTGAACGCCTCGAAGCCGGGCGTCGCGTTCTCTTCGGCCAGGACCATGTCGCGGGCGAGCCAGCCGCCGGCGCCGCCCATGATGAAGGCCGCGAGCGCGGCCGCCGCGGCGATCTTCTTCCACGGCCGCTCGGGCCTCGCCAATTGATCGATGTCGAAGCGTTGCGGCACCGCCTCGCCGTCGGCTGCGCCGAAGTGGGCGCGGATGTCGTCGGCCTGCCTGCGCCAGGCGTCGACCCGCGCCCTGTCGTCGGGATGCGACGCCAGCCAGGTCTCGACCGCGAGGCGGCGGTCCGTCGGGAGCTCGCCGTCGACGTAGGCGTGCAGTTCGGCTTCGGTGACGGCAGGAGGTGAACGGTCAATCATGATCGTCCTTCGGCTATTTGATGCGGCGAAGCATGGGGCGCTCGCCTTCGAGAAACGCTTTGATCTGGGCGCGGGCGCGCGCCAGACGCGACATCACGGTTCCGATCGGCACGCCCTGGACTTCCGCCACCTCGCGATACGAAAGCCCCTCGACCACCACCAGCACCAGAACAGCGCGCTGCTCCGGCACCAGGCTGGCGAGCGCCCGCTCGATATCCCGGGAGCCGGCCTCCGGCCCGGCCATGTCCACGGCGTCGCTGTCGGTGAGCGGCGCGTGGACCGGCCGGCGCGCCAGGGCGCGCAGCCGGTTGCGGTTCAGGTTGGTGAGGATGGTGTAGAGCCAACTTCGCGTGTCCTCGCCCTGGAATAGATGCTCCGACCGGAGCGCGCGCACCAGCGTATCCTGCACGAGGTCGTCCGCGGCTTCCGCATCGCGGGTCAGGGCGCGCGCATAGCGGCGCAACGCCGGAATTGACGCCTGGATGCTCTGCCGGAACCCGGTCACGCCCGACTCGTCTGGATGCTGTGGCCGCACCGGCCGTCGGGTAGGAAACACCACCTGGGAAACCTCTATTCCTCCGGCGCGCATGAGAGTCGTCCGCCAGAGGCCCATTGTCCCACGATCTGGTGGCCCGTCAGTTCGCTTTTGCGTTAACGGGCCCGATAACGCCGGCTTTTTCACCGTTCCGGCCGCGTCTTGAAGGCCTTTTGGCCCTATGCCATTAGGATGCCCACGTCGGCCGGCGCCGGCGGGCAGGGAGCGTCATGTCGGCAGCCTCGGGTCTGATGAGCGGTAAGCGCGGCTTGGTCATGGGGCTCGCGAACAATCGCTCGATAGCGTGGGGCATCGCCAAGTCGGCACACGCCCACGGCGCGCAGCTTGCTTTCAGTTACCAGGGGGACGCGCTGAGGAAGCGGGTCGAGCCGCTGGCCCAGGAGGTCGGCGGGCTGGTGGTCGGCCACTGCGACGTCGGCGAGCCCGAGACCATCGACGCGGTGTTCGCGGCGGTCGCCAAGGCCTGGGGCTCGATCGATTTCGTCGTCCACGCCATCGCCTTCTCGGACAAGTCGGAGCTCGACGGCCGCTACGTCGATACGTCGCTCGACAATTTCGTGAAGACGATGGTGATCAGCTGCTATTCGTTCACGGCGGTCGCCCAGCGCGCCGAGAAGCTGATGCCGAACGGCGGCTCGCTGCTGACGCTCACCTACTACGGCGCCGAGAAATGGATGCCCCACTACAACGTCATGGGCATCGCCAAGGCCGGGCTGGAGACGTCGGTGCGCTATCTCGCTGCCGACCTCGGCGTGAAAAACATCCGCGTCAACGCCATCTCGGCCGGGCCGATCAAGACGCTCGCCGCCTCCGGCATCGGCGACTTCCGCTACATCCTCAAGTGGAACGAATACAACACGCCGCTGCGCCGCAACGTCACCGCCGAGGAAGTCGGCGACACCGCCATGTATTTCCTCTCGGACCTGTCGCGCGGCGTGACCGGCGAAATCCACCATGTCGATGCCGGCTATCACATCGTCGGCATGAAGCATCCCGACGCGCCGGACATTTCCGTCAGCCAGGAGTGAGGGCGCCTCGTCCCGCGTCCGGCCGCGCGTTCGCGCGATCCCGTCATCCCGAAAACAAAAAGGACCGGCGATGCGCCGGCCCTTTTCTTCGATCAGGCCCAGGTCCGTGAACGCGATCCGCGCGCGGCACCCGGTCTAACCAACTGCACGATGTGCAGTCGATTACGACTTCTTGGCCTTCTTCTTGGACTTCTTCGCCATGGAAACCTCCAGCGGATCCGATCATCGGCGCATCGGATGTGGATTTGAAAGCCGATGTGTCCGATGTAGCCGAAGACGCTGTCCGGCGCAAGGACCAAAACGGAAAAAACCTAATTATTTCTGATACTTAACGGCCGTTCAGGTTCACATTAACCCGCGTTCATGAAACGGCCCGGGATGCCCATCTCGGCGGCAGATTCCATCTCGCGATGCGAGCGGCGTGGTTAATTTGCGTCGCGCGCGCGAAGCCTCTGCCCCGGCCGCGCGTTTGACCGCACCGGCGGCGCAAGCTACCAAGCGCGCGAAACCGCCGGCCGTTTTTCCAATGTCGCACAACACCTTCGGCCATCTGTTCCGGGTCACGACCTTCGGCGAGAGCCACGGGGTCGCGATCGGCTGCGTGGTCGATGGCTGTCCGCCGCGCATCCCGCTCACCGCAGCGGACATCCAGCGCGACCTCGATCGCCGCCGGCCTGGCCAGTCGCGCTTCACCACCCAGCGCCAGGAGCCGGACGCGGTGCGCATCCTCTCCGGCACATTCGTCGACGAGGCGAGCGGGCAGGAGGTGACGACCGGCACGCCGATCGCGCTGATGATCGAGAACGTCGACCAGCGCTCGAAGGACTATTCGCAGATCAAGGACGTGTATCGGCCCGGCCACGCCGGCTACGCCTACGACGTCAAGTACGGCATCCAGGACTATCGCGGCGGCGGCCGCTCCTCCGCGCGCGAGACCGCCTCGCGCGTCGCCGCCGGCGCGGTGGCGCGCAAGGTCGTGCCGGGGCTCACGGTGCGTGGCGCGCTGGTGCAGATGGGCCCGCACAAGATCGACAGGAGCCGCTGGGACTGGGCGGAGGTTTCAAACAATCCGTTCTTCTGCCCCGACGCCAGGCAGGCCGCGTTCTACGCCGACTATCTCGACGGCGTGCGCAAGGCCGGCTCCTCCATCGGCGCGGTGATCGAGATCGTCGCCGAGGGCGTGCCGGCCGGGCTCGGCGCGCCGATCTACGGCAAGCTCGACGCCGACCTGGCCGCGGCGCTCATGAGCATCAACGCGGTGAAGGGCGTCGAGATCGGCGCCGGCTTCGGCGCGGCGGAGCTGTCGGGCGAGGAGAACGCCGACGAGATGCGCAAGAACAGCGGCGGTGGCAACGACAGCCGGCCGCGCTTCCTCTCCAACAACGCCGGCGGCATCCTGGGCGGCATCTCCACCGGACAGGCCATCGTCGCGCGCTTCGCGGTGAAGCCGACCTCCTCGATCCTCACCCCGCGCAGGACCGTGGACCGCTACGGCAACGAGACCGAGGTCTCGACCAAAGGCCGCCACGATCCCTGCGTCGGCATCCGCGCCGTGCCGGTGGGAGAGGCGATGGTGGCCTGCGTCATCGCCGACCACTACCTGCGCCATCGCGGTCAGGTCGGCGAGAGCCCGGCCTGGCCGTTCGCACGGCCGCGGCAGTAGGAAGGCCCCGCCGCAGTCCTTATAGTGCCCTTCATCGCCAACCACGAAAGCATCGCTCATGGGATTTCCGTGCCGTCCGCTCGCCGCTGCCTGCCTCGCCGTTGCCGCGGCGACGTGTGCCAGCGCCCGGGCCCAGGATTATCCAGCCAAGGAAATCCACATGTATGTCGGCTACGCCGCCGGCTCGGGCGCAGACCTGCTGGCGCGCTATCTGGGCCAGAAGCTCAGCGAGAAGGCCGGCAGGCCGGTGATCGTGGAGAACAAGCCCGGCGCCACCGCGACCATCGCCGCGGAAGCCGCGAGCCGCGCCAAGCCCGACGGCTACACCATCCTGCTCACCGGCAGCAGCACCCATGCCACCGGACCGTGGCTGTTCAAGAAGCTGCCGTTCGACCCGATCAAGGACTTCACGCCCATCACCACGGTCGAGAAGCTCGCCTTCGTGATGATGGTGGACGCCGGGACCCCGGCGACATCGGTGGCCGATCTCACCGCTCATCTGAAGCGGAAGGGCAAGACCTCCTACGGCACGTCGAACACCACCGCGCTCGCGGCCGGCGAGCTCTACAAGTCCATGGCCGGCCTCGACACGCTGCGCGTCAACTACAAGGCGACGCAGGAGGGCGTGCGCGATCTCAACGCCGGTCTGATCGATTTCATGTTCATCGACGCCGGCTTCGGCCTGCAGCAGGCCAAGGAGGGCCATCTGCGCGCCCTGGCCGTCACCTCGGCCAATCGCATCGAGGCCGCGCCGGACCTCCCGACCATGGCGGAGAGCGGTTTCCCCGGCTTCGACCTGACGCCCTGGTGGGGGATGTACGGCCCGGCCGGCCTGCCGCAGCCGATCCGGGACAAGCTGGAGCGCTGGTTCAACGAAATCATCGCGTCCGAGGAGACCAAGGCGTTCTTCGCCAGGAGCGGCGCCGAGCCGTTCGTCGGCAACGCCAAGGTGCTCGCCGATTTCCAGGTCGAGGAGATCGAGAAGTGGGGCAGGATCTTCCGCGCGGCCGGCGTGCAGCCCGAAGGCTGACGCTCAGGCGTAGGTGATGCGGGTCACGTGATAGAGGGTCTGCCGCCAGCGGCCGTCCCGGCGCGTCCAGACCTGGCTCAGCCGCACGGTCAGCGACTTCCTGGTGCCGCTGTCCAGCTCGGTGAAATGATAGGTGATGTCGCCGTGCATCAGCGCGGCCTCGTCGTAAAGGCGTATTTCCGGCGTCTGCCGCTCGATGGCGGTGGTGCGCACCGTGTCGCGCAGGAACGCGTAATGTCCGGCGCGGTCGAGCTTGCGGCCCTTGCCGTTGATGAAGATCAGGTCTTCGGACAGGATTTCGTCGAGGGTCGCGAAGTCGAGGTCGATGGTCGCCTTCTGGCGGCGCTGCTCCAGCGTGAGCAGCGTGGCGATGGCGGCGGCGTCCGTGGCGGTGGCGTCGGTGGCGGGCTGGTTCATGGACTGTCTTCCGGCGTGGGCGGCCGACTGTAGCGGCGGCGCCGCCGGAATTGAAGCGCAGACCACGGCAAGGAGGGCCGCCGCCGGAAAACGGCCCTCCTGCCGGGACGCGGATCGCGGGTCAGGCCGCCACGGGAGCGCCGAGCCGCTCCGAGGCCATGCGCGTGCCGTCCACGCGAGCCTTGATCTTCTGGAACGCGATGTCGCGCGCCGCGTCCGGGGAGCCGTGCCTGGGCTTCACGTCGATGCTGAACGGCGAGAAGCCGCAATCGTCGGTCGAGCCGAGCCGCTCCTTGGGAATGTGCTTGGACGCGGTGAGCAGCGCGTCGCAGACCTCCTCGGCGGTCTCGACCCGCGGGTTCTGCGGGTTGATCACGCCGATGAAGCAGACCTGCGCGACGCCGTTGGCGTCGTTCCGGCTGTGCTGGCCGATCAGCTTATAGACCCGCTCCTTGTCCGGCTCGCTGGCGAGCTGGATCAGGAAATAGCCGGCGTTCATCTTGAACATGCTCGGCAGCAGGTCGGCGTAGTCGACGTCGGCGCTGTGGGTCGCGTCGCAGTCGCCGCCCGGGCAGGTGTGGATGCCGATGTTCCTGCGCTCGGCCGGGGTGAAGCGATCGAGCACGCGGTTGTTCAGCGCGATGAAATGGCCGAGCATGTTGCGGCCGGTCCAGGGATTGCGCGGGTCGTTGCGGCAGGCGAGGCGGCCCTCGGTGAAATCGATGGAGACGCGCCTGGCGCCCGCCTTGAACGCCATGCGGATGTCCTTCTCGCACTCGTCGCACAGGTCGTTGAGGAACTGCTCGCGCGGATAGCCGGGAATCTCGCCGTCCAGCGGATAGAGGAGCGCCAGCATCGACGGCGCGATGACCGCCTGCTTCACCGGCCTGGTCGCCATCTTGACGGCCTTTTCGGTAAATTCCGCGGCGTAGGTCTTGTAGCGGAACGGGCCGCCGGTGAGCCGCGGAAGCTGGCGGTGATGGCCGTCGGTGAAGATCGCGAAATACTGGCCGTCCGGCGCGAGGTTTTCGGCGAGCCCGGTGCCCGCGAGCGTGTCGGTGAGGGGATAGGTCGCGAAGCTCGACATCCGCTGTTCCCCGTCGGAGACGATGGGGGAGCCCGTCGCCTCCATGCGCCTGATGGAATCGAGGCAGGCGGCGTCCTGCTCGCGGACGAGCTCGTCCCTGGAAATCTTGCCGGCGTCGTAATCCTTGTAGGCCTGCTGCAGCGTCATCGGGCGCGGCAACGAGCCGACCGGCTCGGTGGGAATCGGCATGGTGTTTCCTCCGTTTTGTTTCGCCACGACTGTCGTGGTCTCTTGACGATTGCCGACCTGCTACAGACAGACAGGTCTGTCTGAAATTGGATTCCCGGCCGCCGCTGCGGTCAAGTTAATTTGGCAGCCGGGCGCACCGGTTGTGCGGCGCGGAAAAAAGCCGCCGTTTGCGCCGGAGCGCCCCGGAGTGATATGCCGCATCGAAGCAGTGGAGGACGATGGTGGTCGAGCGCGCCGCAAAGACGGTCAGCAGGCCCCGCGAGCGCCTGCTCGAGGCGGCCTATGAACTGTTCGCCAGGGAGGGAGTCGGCCACGTCGGCATCGACACGATCCTGGAAAAGTCGGGCTGCGCGAAGGCGAGCCTCTACAGCCATTTCCCGTCGAAGACCGATCTGGCCATCGCCTTCCTCGACCGTCGCGAGACGCTGTGGACCCGCGGCTGGCTCGAGGCCGAGGTGAAGCGCCGCGCCCGGGACCCTGCCGCCCGGCTGCTCGCGGTCTTCGACGCGTTCGACGGCTGGTTCCGCAAGAGCACGTTCGAGGGCTGCTCGTTCATCAACGTGCTGCTGGAATCGAGGGCCGACGCACCGGTACGCGCGGCGGCGGCGGCGCATCTCGCCAACATCCGTGCGTTCGTGCGCGAGCTCGCGAAAGAGGCCCGGCTGCGCGAGCCCGAAAAATTCGCGCAGGCCTGGCACATGCTGATGAAGGGCTCCATCGTCGCCGCCTGCGAGGGCAATCGCGACGCCGCCCGCGAGGCCAAGCGCGCGGCGCGGCTGGTGCTCGACGGCTGGCCGCGCCGGCGCTGACGCTACGGCCGCAGCGTCTCGAGATTGAGCGGCAGCTTCTCGCCGAACCAGACAGAGTGCGTGGCGTGATCCTCGTAAGCGTCGCCGGTCTCGGGATGCAGCAGGATGGCGAGGCCGTCGCGGTTGAGCATCAGCCAGGGCAGCAGCGTCGGCAGCAGGGCCGTCGGGAATGCGACCTGGTACATGGAGCGCAGGTGCGGGCCGACCAGCTCGTCGTGCCAGCGGCCGAGTCTGGCCTCGGGAAACCGCGCGCCGATCGCCTCGCGCAGCCGCGCCGCCCGGTCCTTGGTCGAGGCCGGGTCGTAATAAATGTGGGCGTGATAGGCGGTGATGACCTTCGGATCGGCGAATGCGCGCTCTGGCATGGGACACTCCCGCAGGCGGCCCGCCGGCCGCTGCCCCTCTCTAGATAGGGCACGGCTGCGGCGACGCCAACATTGACGCCTGCGCCGGGACGTGGTCCATCCCGGCAACAAGACAACCCAGGGAGGGGTGGCATGGGCGTTTGGGCGAGACTTTTCGGGGCGGCGGCGGTGATGCTGGCGGCGTGCGGGGCGCACGCCCAGGACGCGGCGTGGGACGCGGTGGTCGCCAAGGCCAAGGGAGAGGGCAAGCTCCTCATCTACAACGGCACGAATTTCCCGGTGGTGCGCAAGATCGCGCAGGCGATGCAGCAGGACACCGGCATCCCGGTCGAGGTGCTGGACGGCCGGGCTTCCGAAATCCGCGAGCGCATCCGCATCGAGCAGGCCACCAACAAGACCGTCGCGAGCCTCGCCTATTCGGGCCGGACCACGCTTTACACCCAGACACAGGAAGGCGTGTTCCAGAAGCCCGGGCCGCTGCCGAACTTCAAATCCATCACGCCCGAATTCGCCACGGAAGACACGGTCGTATACGGCTCGGTCGGCGCCTATGCGCTGCTTTACAACACAAGCCTGGTCAAGCCGGACGATGTCCCGAAGAGCTACAAGGACCTGCTGAACCCGCGCTGGCAGGGCAAGATCCTGAGCGACGACCTGCGCGCCGCCGGCGCCGGCAACGTCTGGTTCGAGGCGACGCTCGACGCCTTCGGCCGCGAGTTCCACGACAAGCTCGCGGCGCAGAAGATCGTGTTCACCCGCGATTTCCCCGAAGCGGAGCGCCGCGTCGCGCGCGGCGAATACACGCTCTACATTCCCTTCAACGTCTCCGAATATCACTCGCTCCAGGGCCTGCCGATCAAGGCGGTCCAGTTCAGCGAGGGCATGGCCTACGTGGCGCTCGGCGGCGCCATCCTGCGCGACGCGCCGGCGCCCAACGCCGCGCGGGTCTATCTCAACTATCTGTTGAGCCCGAAGGCGCAGGCCATGCTGGCGAAGGAAGGGTTCAAGCCGGCCGTCCCAGGCTACGAGAAGGAGGCGCCGCCCGAGGTCGTGCCGCTCCTGTCCGGCAGGCTGTTCGGGACGACCACGCCCGGCCGGCAGGCCGAGACCCTCAAGCTCGCGAGCGAAATCTACAAATAGGGCATGCCCGGCCGCATGGGCGGCCCGCCCGGGCGGATTGGCGCGGCCGCGACGGACGTGTTAGGCCGTCCCGCGGGGACTGCCTTGTGGCCGTCTCCGCGTGCCCCATGTAGAATGGACCATGAACAAACTCACGCCCCAGGCCGTGCTCGAAACCAGCGCCCGCGTCGCAGCAGCCGTCGAAGCCTTCTCCCGCGGAGAGATCGTGGTCGTCTCCGACGACGACGATCGCGAGAACGAAGGCGACCTGTTCGTCGCCGCCTCGCTGTGCACGCCGGACAAGATGGCCTTCATCATCCGCCACACCTCCGGCATCGTCTGTGCCCCCGTGGCGGCGGAGGAGGCGCGGCGGCTGCGGCTCGACCCGATGGTCTCGGCCAACGATGCGCCGCTCGGCACCGCGTTCACGGTCTCGGTCGATTTCCGCCACGGGCTGACCACCGGCATCTCGGCGGAGGAGCGCACCAACACCGTGCGCGCCATCGCCAACGACAACACCGGCGCCAACGACTTCGTGCGTCCCGGCCACGTGTTTCCGCTGATCGCCAAGGCCGGCGGCGTGCTGATGCGCTCGGGCCATACCGAGGCCTGCGTCGATCTCTGCCGGCTCGCCGGGCTTCCGCCGGTCGGCGTGCTGGCGGAGCTGATGAACGACGACGGCACGGTGATGCGCGGCCGCGACGTGCAGCAGTTCGCCGCCAAGCACAACCTGAAATTCCTGTCGATCGCCGACCTGATCGCCTACCGCCAGGCGCGCGACAAGCTGGTGGAGCGCGTCGGCGAGTTCCCGGTCTCGACCTCGATCGGCCAGCTCAAGGGCTACGCCTACGTGACGCCGTTCGACCCGGTCTATCATGTCGCCGTGGTCTATGGCCGCATCGGCGAGGGCAAGGACGTGCTCACGCGGCTGCACCGCGCCAACCTCCTCACCGACGTGTTCGGCAAGCGCCGACCGGTGATCGAGGCGCTGCAGCGTTTCGAGCATGTCGGCCGCGGCGTCATCGTATTCCTGCGCGACGGCACCGCCGGCGTGCCGGTCACGGCGCTGCCCCAGGAGAGCGCGACCCATTCGGAGGAGGCGCGCAGCCGCCAGTGGCGCGAGGTTGGTCTCGGCGCGCAAATCCTGCGCGACCTCGGCATTTCCTCGATCCGGCTGCTGACCACGGCGCATCACCGCTACGTCGGCCTCGCCGGCTTCGGCATCGAGATTACCGGCACCGAGCCCATCGGGCGCGACAGCATAGGCTGAGATTGCCGACAATTTGAACGGTCCGAACGGCGCCGCCGCTTCCGCGCCGCCTTCCGCCGTGCCACCATTTCCCTTGCGGGAGGTCGGATGCACGGCAGATCCATCATCCTCGTCGTTGCCGGCGCCCTTGTCGCGTTGAGCGCCGCGGCATGGAGCGCCGGGCCGCTGGGCGGCGTCGCCCAGGCTCCCAAGCCCGCGGTCAACGTCGACGTGGAGCTCGTCATCGCCGTCGACGTGTCCTACTCGATGGACCCCGACGAGCAGGCGCTGCAGCGCGAGGGCTACATCGTCGGCCTCACGTCGCCCGAGTTCGTCAACGCCATCAAGCAGGGCGTCAACGGCAGGATCGCGCTGACCTATTTCGAATGGGCCGGGGTCGCCGACCAGCGCGTGGTGGTGCCATGGCGCATCATCGACGGGCCGGCCGCGGCGCAGTCGTTTGCCGACGAGATCGCGGCGGCGCCGTACCGGCGCGCCTACCGCACCTCGATCTCCGGCGCGCTGCGCTTCGCCGTGCCGCTGTTCGAGCAGTCCGGCAACCACGGCCTGCGCCGGGTGGTGGACGTGTCGGGCGACGGCGCCAACAACCAGGGGCCGCCGGTGACGGCGATCCGCGACCAGTTGCTGGAGCGCGGCATCACCATCAACGGCCTGCCGATCATGCTCAAGCGGCCGATGTCCGCCGCGATGGATATCGAGAACCTCGACGTCTATTACGAGGACTGCGTGACCGGCGGGCCGGGCTCGTTCGTGGTCGGCATCCACGACCGCGACAAGTTCAAGGAAGCGACGCGCACCAAGCTGATGCTGGAGGTCGCCGGCCGCACGACGGCACCACGCGTCGTTCCAGCATCGTCGGCGGAGCCGCGCATTTCCTGCCTGATCGGCGAACGCATGTGGCAATACCGCTGGGGCGGCGACGCGAATTGAGCTATCGCGCGAACGTCGCGACGATCTCGACGTGCGCCGAATAGCGGAACTGATCGACCGGCGTGACCTGCGCGAGACGATAGCCGCCGCCGACGAGGATTCCGGCGTCGCGCGCGAACGTGGTCGGATTGCATGACACGGCGACCACGACCGGCACCTTGCTGCTCGCAATCTCGCGGGCCTGGGCCTCGGCGCCCTGGCGCGGCGGATCGAACACCACGGCGTCCGCCTTCGCCATCTCGGCGGCGACGAGCGGCTGGCGGAACAGGTCGCGCTTTCTGGCCGTCACCGGCTTGAGGCCGGGCGCGCGGGCGGCCTTGGCGAGCGCCGCGACGGCGGGCTCGTCGCTGTCGAATGCCTCGACTCGCGCGAGCGTGGCGATGCGCAGCGCGAAGGGGCCGACGCCGCAGAAGAGGTCGACGACGGATTTCGCGCCCTTGATGCGCGCAAGGACTTCGCGCGCCAGCACCGCCTCGCCTTCGGCGGTGGCCTGCAGGAATGCGCCGGGCGGCAGCTCGACGGTGGCGGCGCCGATGGCGAGCGTCGGCGCGCGGTTCCTCACGATCAGGTCGCCGTGGCGCGTCAGCCGCGCAAGGCGATGCTGCGCCGCGACCCTGGCGAGCGCGAGCGTGGCGTCGGAGGTGAGCGGCCCGGAGCCGCGCACGTCGATGTCGAGGCCGCCGTTGGTCGCGGTCGTCTGGATGTCGAGCGGCTTCTTCAGCGGGCTGAGCGCCTGCGCGACGGCCCAGGCGGCGGGCAGCGCGCCGTCGAGCGGGGAACTGAGGAGCGGGCAGCGGTCGATGGGGACGATGCGGTGCGCATGCGCGGCCATGAATCCGACGGCGAGAGCGTCGCGCCCGACGGCGCGGGCGTGGAACGTGGCGCGGCGGCGGCCGGCGCCGTGGGCGTCGACGAGGTCGCCGACATCGGCCTCGATCCCGGCGCGGTCGAGCGCGCCGGCGACGAGGCCGCGCTTCCAGGCGCGATAGGATGCCTCCTCCCAGTGCTGGACCGCGCAGCCGCCGCATACCGTGAAATGCGGGCAGATCGGCGCGATCCGCGCCGGACTTTTGTCCGCGACGCGGACGAGGCGGCGCCGGTCGCCGTGACCGGGCCAGTCCTCGGTCTCGACGGTCTCGCCGGGCAGGGTATAGGGCACGTAGATCGGGACGCCCCCGGCGTCCGCGATGCCGTCGCCCCAATGGCCCACGCGCGCAATGACGAGGCGTTCGGTCATGGCGTCAACTTAGGATCAGCCGCGGCGCGCCACCACCAGGAACTCGCGGTTGCCGTCGCCGCCGGGGATCGGCGAGGGCAGGGTCGTAACGATCCGGCAGCCGAGGCCGGCGATAAAGGCGGCGATGTCGTCGCAAGCCTGCTGCTGCAGCGGGGGATCGCGCACGATGCCTTTCTTGAGCGCGCTGCGCTTCAACTCGAACTGCGGCTTGACAAGCGCGACGAGGTCGGCCGCGGGCGCGGCGAGCCGCAGCGCGTCGGACAGCACGAGCTTCAGCGAGATGAAGCTCACGTCGATGACGACGAGGTCGGGCGGCTCGGGAAGCCCGCCGAGAGCGCGGATGTCGGTCCCTTCCATCGACACGACCTCGGACCGGCCGCGCAGGCGTTCGTGCAACTGGCCGTGGCCGACGTCGACCGCGTAGACGCGCGCGGCGCCGCGCGCCAGCAGGACATCGGTGAAGCCGCCGGTCGAGGCGCCGACGTCCAGACAGATGCGTCCGGCGACCGGGATGCCGGTCTGGTCGAGCGCGGCCGCGAGCTTGAGGCCGCCGCGCGAGACATAGGGGTGAGCGGGCGCGGCGGCGATCCGCGCGTCGACGGCGATTTCCGCGGAGGGTTTTGCGACGACCACGCCGTCGGCCGTGACGCGGCCGGCGGCGATGGCGTCCTGGGCCTTGGCGCGGCTCTCAAACAGGCCACGCTCGACGAGCAGCAGATCGGCGCGGCGGCGGGCGGCGGATGCCATCAAGCAAGGTGGCCTATGGAGAGTTGCCATAATCGCGGCTGCCGCCCACCTTGTATCACAAATCGATACATCGTCGTTGACAAGTATCTTTTTTTGATACGTTATTTAAGCATGATCCGGTCGTTCAAAGACAGGCGCACCGAAGCCGTCTTTCATGGCGAAAACCCGAAGGGATTTCAATCCGGCATCCTGACGATCAGCCGCCGGAAGCTGCGGTACTTACATGCAGCCATCGACTTGAATGATCTACGGTCGCCGCCGGGTAACCATCTCGAAGCCTTGGGGCGTGGGCGCGCGGGACAACACTCGATCAGGATCAACGATCAGTTCCGAATCTGCTTCGTGTGGACGACGGACGGACCGGTGGATGTCGAAATCGTGGACTACCACGACGAATGACGGATTGAAGGAGAACGACAATGGCCAGGAAGCTTCCGCCCATGCATCCCGGCGAGGTTCTGCGGGAGGAATTCCTTGTGCCGCTGAATCTGTCGGCTGGCGCTCTGGCTCGGGCGTGCGGTCTGCCGCGCACCCGCATGGAGCGCATCCGCGACGAGCAGAGCGGCATTACGGCTGACACCGCGCTGCGACTGGGCAAGGCGCTCAACACAAGCCCGGAGCTCTGGCTCAATCTGCAGCGCGACTATGACATCGAGATCGCGAAACGCGCCATCGGCAAGAAGCTCGATGAGATCGAGGCGGTGAACATCGCCGCATAGCACCGGCGCGGCGGCGCTCACCCATATGTGGAGAAGAGATAGTAGTAGGCCGCCGCGAAGGCCGCGAGGTAGGACACGAGCCCGAAGCTCAGAAGCCGCCGCGTCATCTCGTAGGTCTGTGCGACATCCTTGTCGGACCGGCCCTCCTTGTCTCCGGGCGTGCGCATGCCGGCGAGGCGCTTGTCGTCGGCGCGGCTGCGCGCGTGCCAGCTGAAGATGACGAGCGAGAACAGCACCAGGTGCCAGATGAAATAGGTGTGCAGCCCGAGACGATAGAAATACGCGCCGGACAGCGCGCCGAACAGGCCGAGCAAGGGCCCGGCGTAGGCCGCGCGGTTCGCCGCCATCAGCTTGTCCATGGCGAAGCGCAGCACCATGAACGAGCCCGCGGCGAAGATCAGGAAGGCGATAGGGGCCGGCAGCGCCCCGGTCATGCGCTTTTCACGGTCTCGGCCGGGATTGCGCCCGCGTCCTTGCCCAGGGCCTCGAACACTTTGGCGACGATGCCTTTGGCGTCGAGCCCGGCCTCGGCGTACATGGCGTTGGGCGAGTCCTGGTCCTGGAAAACATCCGGCAGCACCATGGCGCGCACCTTGAGGCCGCGGTCGAGCACGCCGTGCTCCGCGAGCGCCTGGAACACGTAGGAGCCGAAGCCGCCGATCGAGCCTTCCTCGACGGTGACGAGCACCTCGTGCCCGCGCGCGAGCCGCAGCACCAGATCGACGTCCAGCGGCTTGGCGAAGCGCGCGTCCGCCACCGTGGCGGAAAGGCCCTGCGCGGCAAGCTCGTCCGCCGCCGCGAGGCATTCGCCGAGCCGCGCTCCGAACGACAGCAGCGCCACCTTGTGGCCCTCGCGCAGGATGCGGCCCTTGCCGATCTCCAGGGGCTTGCCCTCTGTCGGCATCGGCACGCCGAGACCTTCGCCGCGCGGGTAGCGGAATGCGCTCGGCCGGTCGTCGATGGCCGCCGCGGTCGCCACCATGTGGACGAGCTCGGCCTCGTCGGCGGCCGCCATCACCACCATGCCCGGCAGGCAGCCGAGATAGGCGACGTCGAACGAGCCGGCATGGGTCGGGCCGTCGGCGCCGACGAGCCCGGCGCGGTCGATGGCGAAGCGCACCGGCAGGCTCTGCAACGCCACGTCGTGGATCACTTGGTCATAGGCGCGCTGAAGGAACGTCGAGTAGATCGCCGCGAACGGCTTGAAGCCCTCCGCCGCGAGCCCGGCGGCGAAGGTCACCGCGTGCTGCTCGGCGATGCCGACATCGAAACAGCGATCCGGGAATTTCTCCGCGAACAGGTCGAGGCCGGTGCCGGACGGCATCGCAGCGGTGATGGCGACGATGCGGCTGTCCTTCTCGGCTTCTTTGATGAGGCTTTCCGCGAACACCTTGGTGTAGGACGGAGCCTTGGCCTGGGACTTGGCCTGCTTGCCCGTCGCCACGTCGAACTTGACCACGCCGTGGTACTTGTCCGCCGAGGTCTCCGCGGGCGCGTAGCCCTTGCCCTTCTGCGTCACCACGTGCACCAGGATCGGCCCGTTCTGCGCGTCGCGCACGTTCTTGAGCACCGGCAGCAGGTGGTCGAGGTTGTGGCCGTCGATGGGGCCGACGTAATAGAAGCCGAGCTCCTCGAACAGCGTGCCGCCGGTCCAGAAGCCGCGGGCGAACTCCTCGGCGCGCTGCGCCTTCTCATAGAGGAAAGCCGGCAGGTTCTTGGCCAGTTGCTTGCCGATCTCGCGCAGCGAGCGGTACTTGCGGCCCGAGACGAGGCGCGCGAGATAGGACGACATGGCGCCGACCGGCGGCGCGATCGACATGTCGTTGTCGTTGAGGACGACGATGAGGCGCTCGCCGCGGGCGCCGGCGTTGTTCATGGCCTCGTAGGCCATGCCCGCGGACATCGCGCCGTCGCCGATGACGCAGACGACGTTGTTGCGCTTGCCGGCAAGGTCGCGCGCCACCGCCATGCCGAGGCCGGCGGAGATCGAGGTCGAGGCGTGGGCGGCGCCGAATGGGTCGTATTCGCTCTCGGCGCGCTTGGTGAAGCCGGACAGCCCGCCGCCCTGGCGCAGGGTGCGGATGCGGTCGCGGCGGCCGGTGAGGATCTTGTGCGGGTAGGCCTGGTGGCCGACGTCCCAGATCAGCCGGTCCTTCGGCGTGTCGAAAATATAATGCAAGGCGACCGTCAGCTCGACGACGCCGAGGCCGGCGCCGAGGTGGCCGCCGGTCACGGCGACGGCATTGATGGTCTCGCGGCGCAATTCGTCCGCGAGCTGGGGCAGCAGTTTCGGATCGAGCTTGCGCAGGTCGTCGGGGGTCCGGACCTGATCGAGCAGGGGCGTCTCAATGCGCGACATGATGATTCCCGTACCGGCGCTCAAAATACAGTCAATCCCGAGGGCCTGATACCTCTATCTATCGGCCGGGCGCGTCATTTCAACGAAAAATCGTGCAAATTCAGCCGCCCGCGCAGGCTGCAGCGTAGCATCCGGCAGGCCAGTCGATATAGTCCCGCCCGCGTCGGCCATATGTGGCTTGACGGGAAGGGGCCCGGGCGAATGGTGGCAAGGCGGCACGTGTTCTTTCTTGCCGGCTTCGACCCTATCGACGTGCCGTCGCAATACCGCCGGTTCCGCCGGGAGATCGCCAAGTCCGCGCGGACCTGGTCGGTCACGGCGGCGACCTCCGGCCTGGAGGACGGCCGCTGGCGCCTGACGGCCGCCGGGCCGAACTGGGCGACCGAGACGCTCTACGAGCCGCTCGACTGGCATGACGCCGTAGCCGCGGAGCTCGACAGCCCCCGCATCGCGCAGCTGTGGCATGGCCTCGCGGCATTCCTCGACTTCGTGGTCAGCGGAACGGCCTACCGCTATTTCAAGGCATCCTGGCAATACGGCCTGTTCTTCCTCCAGCCGTTCCTGGCCGTGCTGCTGTTCGTGCTGGCGGCGGCGGCCGCGGGACTTGTGGCTTGGCGGATGCTGCCATTGCCGCCGCCAGCAACGCCCATCGTGGCGGTGGCGATCGCCGTCGCGGTATTTGTCGTCCTGATGCGCTGGCCGGGGCGGCGGTGGAGCGTCGAGCAGGCGCTCGCCGATTGGATCTTCGCCCGCGATTATATGTACGGCCGCCGCCCCGACATCGCCGCGCGGCTCGACGGCTTCGCCGACCGAATCGTCGCCCGCGCGCGGCGCAACGACTGCGAGGAGATCGTGGTGGTGGGCCACAGCCTCGGCGCGACGCTTGCGGTGGAGGCGCTCGACCGCGCCTTCGCGCGCGATCCCGATCTGGCGCGGCATGGGCCGGCACTGTGCCTGCTCACCGTCGGCGCGACCATCCCCAAGCTGACGCTGCACCCCGCCGCCGCCAAGCTGCGCGCGGCGGTGGCGCGTGTCGCGCAGGCTCCGGGTCTCGCCTGGACCGAGTACCAGGCGCGGCGCGACCCCATCAGCTTCTACCGCTTCGACCCGGTGACGCTGGCGCCCGCCGGCGACAACGTGCCCGGCCGCAATCCCTGCATCCGCCTTGTCGGCATCAAGGACATGATGGAGCCGGAGGCATACGAACGCCGCAAGTTCAGGTATATGCGCCTGCATTATCAGTTCGTGATGGGCAACGAGCGCCGCGCATCCTACGACTATGTCATGCTGATCGGCGGGCCGGCGCCGTTCGCCGAGCTGGCGGCGCTGCCGGGGGGTGTGCTCGACGCCTACGGCGACGACGGCGCTTATCGGAAACGCACTCCATGACTGTGACCGCTGCGAAGCTGATCTGGCTTGCAGGCTGCATCGCCTGGTACGCGCTGCGCTATCCGCACGAGCGGCGCGCCCGCCGCACCGCCATCGCCGCGCGCCACGAATGGGGCCGCGAGCGCATCCTGCTTGCCGTCTCGTTCAGCGGCCTGTTCCTCGTGCCGCTGTTCTACGCCGTCACCGACCGGCCGAAATTCGCGAACTATCCGCTGCAGCCGGCGCTGACCGTTCTCGGCGCGGCGGTGTTCGCGGCGGCGCTTTACCTGTTCCACCGCACCCACCGCGACCTTGGCCGCTCGTGGTCGGTGACGCTGGAGTTGCGCGAGAAGCATGCGCTGGTCACCGGCGGCGTCTACCGCTACGTCCGGCATCCGATGTATTCGGCGTTCTGGCTGTGGGCGATCGCGCAGGCGCTGCTGCTGCCGAACTGGGTCGCGGGCTTCGCCGGCCTCGTCGGCTTCGGAACGCTGTTCTTCGGGCGCGTCGGGCGCGAGGAGCGGATGATGCTCGCCGCCTTCGGCGACGAATACCGCGCCTATGCCGCGCGGACCAAGCGGGTCGTGCCCGGGATTTATTAGAGCATGATCCCGAAAAGTTGCGGACCTTTCGGACAAGATCATGCTCAAAAACAAAGAGAGAAGACGCTCGGGCGATTCAATCCGAGCGAATCGGCCCCTGGTCGCGGCGCGACGCGGCGCGCTATTTCACGTCCAGCGATTCGGTGCCCTTCGGCTTGCCGTTGACGTCGAGCGTGATCTTCTCCACCCGCGCCTCGGCCTGGCGCAGGAGATCCTCGCAGCGGCGCTTGAGCGCCTCGCCGCGCTCATAGATCGCGACCGACTCCTCGAGCGGCACCTTGCCGTCCTCGAGCCGCTTCACGATCGATTCAAGCTCCTCGATCGCTTTCTCGAACGAGAGATTGCTGACGTCGGCTGGTGTGTTGTCGGCCACGGCGTTGTTCCCGGTGTCGAATCGCGCGCAAGATTAGCGGAAAGTCAGCCGTGCATCAGCGCGGCGACGTGGGCGCTCGCCGAGCCGGCGAGCCCCTGGAGATCGTATCCGCCTTCGAGCAGGGAGACGAGCCGCCCCCCGGCGGTCTTGTCCGCCAGGTCCATCAGCTTGCGCGTCGCCCAGGCGAAATCCTCCTCCACCAGATTGAGGTTGGCGAGCGGGTCGCGCACGTGGGCGTCGAATCCGGCTGAGACGATGACGAGGCCGGGAGCGTAGGCGGAAAGCCGTGGCAGGATCAGGGTCTCGAATGCCTCGCGGAACTGGGGCCCGCCGTCGCCCGGGCGCAGCGGCGCGTTGACGATGGTGTCATGTTCGCCGCGCTCGGATTTCGCGCCGGTGCCCGGATAGAGCGGCATCTGGTGGGTGGAGCAATACATCACGGTCGGGTCGGACCAGAAGATGTCCTGCGTGCCGTTGCCGTGATGCACGTCGAAATCGACGATGGCGACGCGCTCGATGCCGTGCCTCTTGCCGGCATGGCGCGCGGCGATGGCGGCGCTGTTGAAGACGCAGAATCCCATGGGCCGCGCGGTCTCGGCGTGGTGGCCCGGCGGCCGCACGGCGCAGAAGGCGTTGGCCGCTTTCTTCGCGGCGACTTCGTCCACCGCGAGCATGGCGGCTCCCACCGCGCGCAGCGCCGCCTCCAGGGTTCCCGGCGACAGGCTGGTGTCGGCATCGAGCCGCACCAGGCCGGCTTGCGGCGACGCGGCGGCGATCTCGTCGATGTAATCGCGCGGATGGCACAGCGCGACGTCGTCGAAGGATGCGGCTGGCGCCTCGACCCGCAGCAGCGGCTGAAACTTCTCGTCCTCCAGCGCGCGGTCGATGGCGCGCAGCCTGTCCGGCCGTTCGGGATGGCCCGACGGCGTGAGATGGTCGAGGAAGGCCGGATGGGTGATGAACAGCGTGGACATGCCGTGACTCTATCGGGACAAGCGCGAAAGGACAGATAAACTTCCGGCGCGGATTTGCGATAGGTCAGCCCATCAGTGCCGCGCTCTCCACGGAGGCGCCGCCTTCGGTCACCGTCGTGGCGAGGCCGCCGGCCGCGGTCGCGATGTGGTCGGCGAAGAACCGCGCGAGGGCGACGCGGGAGTCCGCGCCGCCGTTGCGCAGCGCCGCCAGCGCGTCGCGGGCGAGCAGGGAACCGCCGGCGGCGATGCCGAACAGGCGCAGGTAGGGCGTGGCGCCCGCAAGCGCCGCCTCCGGCGCGCCGTCGAGCCGCGCTGTCAGCCAGGCCGTGGCGCGGTCGAGATGGTCGAGCGTCTCGCCGAGCCGCGCCGCGGTGGCGCCGAATGCCGGATCGTTGGCGGCTGCGACCGCGGTGGCGACGGCGCGCAACTCGCCGATGAAAGCCTTGACCGCGGCCCCGCCGGCGAGCGGCAGCTTGCGGGTGACGAGATCGATGGCCTGGATGCCGTTGGTGCCCTCGTAGATCGGCATGATGCGCGCGTCGCGATAAAGCTGTGCGGCGCCGGCCTCCTCGATGAAGCCCATGCCGCCGTGGACCTGCACGCCGAGCGAAGCGACCTCGACGGCCACATCCGTGGCGAAGGCCTTGGCGAGGGGCGTTAGCAGCGCCGTGCGGTCGAGCGCGGCGGCGCGCGCCGCGGCATCGCCCGCGCGCTCGCTGCAGTCGAGCGCCACGGCGGTGGCATAGCAGATCGCGCGGGCGGCGTCGGTCAGCGCGCGCATGGTGAGCAGCATGCGCCTCACGTCGGCGTGCGCGACGATGGCCACCGACTGCGCCGCGTCCATGCCCGCGGCGCGGCCCTGCCGGCGCTCGCGGGCGTAGGCGAGGGCGCGCTGCGTCGCCGCTTCCGCGAGGCCGACGCCCTGCGCGCCGATGGCGAGCCGCGCACGGTTCATCATGGTGAACATGCAGGCTATGCCGCGGTTCTCCTCGCCGACGAGGAAGCCCACGGCGCCGCCGTTGTCGCCGTGGACCATGACGCAGGTCGGGGAGGCGTGCAGGCCCATCTTGTGCTCGACGGACTGGGCACGCACGTCGTTGCGCGCGCCGAGCGAGCCGTCGGCGTTCACCAGGAACTTGGGCACCAGAAACAGCGAGATGCCGCGCGTGCCCGGCGGCGCATCGGGGAGCCGTGCCAGCACGAAATGAACGATGTTGTCGGTGAGGTCGTGCTCGCCGTAGGTGATGAAGATCTTGTGGCCGAACAGCCGATAGCTGCCGTCGGGCGCGCGCTCGGCCCGCGTTCGCAGCGCGCCCACGTCGGAGCCGGCCTGCGGCTCGGTGAGCTGCATCGTCCCCATCCATTCGCCGGAGACGAGCTTCGGCAGGTAGAGCCGCTTGAGCGCGTCGGAGCCGTGCGCCACCAGCGCGTCGATCCCGGCCATGGTCAGCAGCGGGCCGACGCCGAACGATGCGCAGGCCGCGTTCCACATCTCGATGCAGGCGATATTGACGGCCTGCGGCAGGCCCTGGCCGCCATGGGCAGGCGGCGCCGCGAGGCCGTTCCAGCCGCCGGCGACGAACGCGCGGTAAGCCTCCTTCCAGCCGGGCGGCATGACGATCTTGCCGTCCCGGAACGGCGTGCCGTGGCGGTCGCCGGGCGCGTTGAGCGGCGCCATCGCCTCGGCCGCGAAACGCCCCGCTTCGGCGAGCACGGCGTCGACGTCGTCGTCGCCGAGATCGCCATAGAGTCCCTCGGCCCGCGCCGCGTCGAAGCCGGCGGCATGGCGAAGCGTGAAGGCGATGCTGTCCACCGGGGCGCGATACATGGGCCGTCCTCCCGAACACCCACTCTACCGGTCGGCAAAAAGCCGGGAAAGCCGCAGGCGGCTGTGCTAAGCCGACATGTCGGCGAGGGAGGGCGGGACCATGGTCACGGAAATCGCGCAGATCGACGTGAAGCCCGGCATGGAAGCCGAGTTCGAGGCCGGCGTGCGCAAGGCGGCGCCGCTGTTTCGGCGCGCCAGGGGCTGCAAGGGACTGTCGCTGCACCGCTCGATCGAGAAGCCGCAGCGCTACCGGCTCATGGTGCTGTGGGAGACGCTGGAGAGCCACACCGTCGATTTCCGCAACTCGGAGGACTTCAAGGGCTGGCGGGCACTGGTCGGCCATTGCTTCGCCTCTGCGCCGGAGGTCGAGCATACGCAGACCGTAGTCGAGGGGTTTTGAGAGCCGTTGCGCGGCCGGCCGGCGAGCCGGCCGCCGACATTGACACCGCAGGACGCCCCGGTAAGGTCCGCGCCACGCGGGTCTTGGGGCGTAGCCAAGTGGTAAGGCAGCGGATTTTGATTCCGCCATTCCCTGGTTCGAATCCAGGCGCCCCAGCCAAATCGGCCACTTCTAATTCGGCGTTCAGCATTGAAGCTTGCGGTCCCACTCTCGGCATCGTCCATCAAGCGTCAAGATCAGCGGCGGCGGCGCCATCACCGCGCCGCGGCTGCCGCAAGTCGCGGCCGGTGAACGAAGGCAAGGAAATGGCCCCGTCGCCGGGGCCATTTCGCTCAGTAGCGGTGGCCGTGCTTGATGATCACCACGCGGTCGTGATGGTGATGGTGATGGGGATGACGGATCACAACCGTCGCGGCCGATGCGAGCGACGGCGCGGCAACCGCGAATGTTGCCAGGGCAGCCAGCACGAAGCGAATCTTCATGGTGTTCTCCTCTCGTAGACCGATAGGAAAAGACTGAAACGCCTCGGGCGTTCCATGTTGTCGTCCTCGAGTTTTCTGAACAAATATTCAGAAGGATTTGTCGTTCAGATACCGGCCATCGCCGGTTGGCTGCGCAGCCGAACGGTCGGCGACATCAGCATCCATGTCGCCTGGATCGCGAACCCCACGGTTGCGGCGACCAGGCAGACTTTAGCGCCGTAGAGCCCGCCGATGAGCGCTCCGATAGCCGAGCCGAACGGCCGCGCGCTGAACGCCATGATGTGGATGGACGAGACGCGGCCCAGCAGGTGATGCGGCACGATTGTCTGGCGCAGCGTCGTGGTGCTGATGACCCAGAGGATTGAGCAGACGCCCAGCACGAAGAACGAGAACGCGGCAAGGATCGGCGACGGCCAGACCGCGGTCATCGCCAGCAGCACCGACGACGATACGCCGCCGAGCGGCCCGATGGCGATAACCGAGCCGAACGGGATGAGCGCGATGAGACGTGGAGCAAGCAGCGCGCCCACCACCATGCCCGCGCCGGTCATGCCGATCGTCGCGCCGACGCCGCCCGCCGACAGGCCCAGGTCATGCACCGCATAGGGAACGAAGATCGCGAGCGTGAGGAAATACGACGTGTTGTAGATGAGCTGGCATACGAATACGGGCGCCAGCAAGGGATTGCGGAACACAAAGGCGGCGCCTTCGAGAATGTCGTGTACGATGTGTCGTTTGACGATCTGGCGCGGCGGTTCATTCAATCCCGCCAGCAGAATCACGGCGACGACGGAGAGGGCGGCTGCGGCCGCGAAAGCGGCTTCGCCGCCGATCCAGCCGACCAGAACGCCACCGACCGCCGGACCTGCCGTGAACGCCACGGTCCGCGCCAGTTCGATGCGCGCGTTGGCTGCGGGGAGGCCGGATGCCGGCACCAGCGCAGGAATCAGCGACGGCGCGGCCACGCTGAAGGCGATGGTGCCGCAGACCGCGACGAACCCGATGGCCCCGAGCCATTGCCAGGTCAGCATGCCAAACTGGAGCATGGCGACCAGCGCGACCAGCGAGACCGCGCGCACCGCCTCGGCGCCCGCCATCAATAGCCGGCGCGGCGCGCGATCCGCCAGCACGCCGGCGGGGATCGCGAACACCAGGAACGGCAGGGTCAGCAGTGTCTGCAGCATGCCGGTTTCGGCCTCGCGCGCGCCCAGCGCCAGCACGGCGACGATCGGCGCGGCAGACAGCGCGATCTGCTCTGCGGATTGCGCAGCGAGATTGGACCACGCCAGCCTGGCGAAGCTCGGAGGAAGGACGGATCGCTTCGGCGAGGGAGAATTCTCTGCGGGCATGGGATGAACCTGTTGCGGGTTTCCTTTAGCCGCGCCGACATCACACAGGCAAGACGCGGCAGCCTCCCGTTTCCAGGCATGACGAAATCGCATCGGCCGGCGGTTTTGGCCCGCCATCCGTCCGTCGCTCGGCGCGCACGAAGGGAACCACGGCTCGTCCTGATTAAATGCAAGACTTGTCCGGTGACGGATCGCCGTCGGCATTGGCATGTTCGGCAGAAGGTCGGCTCGACATCGCGGATTTGAAGGGGCGGGAGCGGCCTCGTCAGGGCGAGCCGGTGCGCAGCAATGCGATCACGCGCGCGCCGTGCAAGCGGCGCAGCGCCCTCTCAATTCGAGGGTTGCTGCCTCGACATGAAAGCCGTTGCGCGTGGCGTTGGCTTGCAGTCGGCGCACAAGCGCGTTTTCATGCAGCTCGTCGACTTGTCCGCAATTGTTGCAGATGGCGAATATCGCGGGCACATGCCGGTGCTCGTGGTCGTCGGTGCAGGCGACGTAGGCGTTGATCGATTCGAGCCGGTGCGCGTGTCCCTCCTCGATAAGGCGGTTGAGCGCGCGATAGACCGTGGGCGGCGCGCTGATGCCGTGGGCGCGCACCGCATCGAGCACCTGGTAGGCCGTGAGGGGCTCCTTCGCTGCCCGCAGCGCGCGCAATACCTCCTGCTGACTCGCAGTGAGTGAACGATCCGGTTTCATCGCCCAATTCCTCCATCCAGCTTGACGGATGATATAATATACGCCTATAAGGCATCAACTCCGTATAATATACGATACGGGCTCCTGTCGATGAACGATCCACGGCTTCCTGTCACCGTTCTGTCCGGCTTTCTGGGCGCCGGCAAAACCACATTGCTCAACCGCATGCTGGCGAACCGCGAGGGGCAGCGGCTGGCGGTGATCGTCAACGACATGAGCGAGGTGAACATCGATGCCGAGCTTGTTCGCCAGAGCGGTGGACTGACCCGGACCGAGGAGACGCTGGTGGAGATGACCAACGGCTGCATCTGCTGCACGCTGCGCGAGGATCTGCTGATCGAGGTTCGCAAGCTGGCGCAAAGCGGCCGGTTCGATGCCCTCGTGATCGAGTCGACGGGCATCGGCGAACCGTTGCCGGTTGCGGCGACGTTCGAGTTCCGCGACGAGGACGGTAACAGTCTCTCCGACGTGGCGCGGCTCGATACGATGGTCACGGTCGTGGACGCGGCGAACCTCATGGCCAACTATGCGAGCCACGATTTTCTGCGGGAGCGCGGCGAGGTGGCCGGCCCGGAGGATGACCGTTCTCTGGTCGATCTGCTGGTCGAGCAGATCGAGTTTGCCGACGTGATCGTGCTCAACAAGGTGTCCGCGGCCGCGCCTGCGCAGCGCGCGGCCGCGCGCGCCATTGTCCGCGCGCTCAACGGCGACGCGCAGATCGTCGAGACCGATTTCGCCGATCTGCCGCTCGACCGCGTCCTGCATACCGGGCTCTTCGATTTCGAGAAGGCGCACCGCCATCCGCTGTGGTTCAAGGAGTTGAACGGCTTCAAGGACCATGTTCCCGAGACCGAGGAATACGGCGTCCGCTCCTTCGTCTATCGCACTCGCAAGCCGTTCCATCCGGCGCGGTTTCAGGCGTTCTGCAACGAGCCATGGCCGGGCGTGATCCGGGCCAAGGGCTTCTTCTGGCTGGCCACCCGGCCTCAGTTCGTCGGCGAGATCGCGCAAGCGGGCGCCATGGTGCGAACCTTGCGGCGCGGCTTGTGGTGGTCTGCGGTGCCCAAGAGCCGCTGGCCCGACCACGAGGGCTGGCACGAGAGCATGCGGTCGTATTTCGATCCCGTGTGGGGCGACCGGCGTCAGGAGATCGTATTCATCGGCACGGGGGACATGGACGAGGCCACCCTGCGGCGCAGGCTCGACGCCTGCCTGGTCGCGTCGCCCGGTCATTTCGCTCCGGACGCGTGGCGCCACTTGCCCGATCCGTTTCCGGCATGGACCGCAGGTGACGCATGACGGCGGCAGTCCGGCCGCTTTGTCGAATCGCCGTTCTCGCCGCAAGCCTCGCTTGGTCCATGCCGGCCATTGCGCACCCTCATGTCTTTGTCACCATGCACGCCGACCTCGTCTATGGGCCGAACGGCGCGCTCGTCGCCGTCCAGCATGCGTGGACCTTCGACGACGCCTACTCGAGCTATGCGGTGATGGGCCTGCCGCAGAAGACCCGGGGCGTTTTCAGCCGCGAGGAATTGGCGCCGTTGGCGCAGGTCAACGTCCAGTCGCTGAAGGATTACAACTATTTCACCTATCCCAAGGTGAACGGGCGCACAGTGCGCAACGTCTTTCTCGATCCGGTCGACTATTGGATGGAATGGAAAGACGAGGCGCTGATACTCCACTTCACCTTGCCAACGAAGACGCCGATTGCCGGCAAGGCCATCGAGGTTGAAATTTACGACCCCGAATTCCTCGTCGATCTGGCGTTCAATTCGGATAATCCAGTGTCGCTGCTCAACGCGCCTGCGAGCTGCACCGTCCAGGCGTCGCGGCCGCACAGCCTCAACATCACCGCAGCCCAGCGGGCGGACCCAAACTTCATCATCTCCGAGGCTTATGTCGGCATGGGCGCCGATTTCGCCAGCAGGATCGACGTGCAATGCCCCTGAGCCCGGCCGGCAGCGCCGCATTCGCTCGGCTCCAGCGGAAAAGCCACCGCACAGGACTTCCCGCGGGCGGAATGCCGAAATTTCGGCTAGTTGTTCATAGTAATGTTATATTATAACGTTTGTCCGAGTGTTCGGACGGGCGATCCGACACGATCCAATGATCGGAAAGGACTGTTCATGGCTGGTTCCATAGATCCTCTCGTTCGGTCGATGATGGCACGTTCCGCGCTCGGGCGCGTGCTCCTGCTGAGCGGTTTCCTCGCTGGGCTGTGGCTCGCGATTGCCTGGGCGATCGCGCGACCATGACGGCGCTTATCCGCCTGTCGGACGTGACGGTCACCTATGACGGTCGTCGTCCGGCTCTTCATCGCATGGCCGGCACGTTTGCGGCCGGCAGCATGACCGCCATTGCGGGGCCGAACGGAGCTGGCAAATCGACTCTCCTCAAAGCCTTGATGGGTGAATTGCCGCTCGCATCGGGGACAATCGACCGCAAGGCTCTGGGCCGCTCCGACATCGGCTACTTGCCTCAAGCAGCCGAGATTGACCGCCGGTTTCCAATCACCGTGGGCGATGCCGTGCTTTTGGGGGCTTGGCGGGAGACCGGCCCTTTTGAGCGGGTTCAGCCGACGACTGCCTGCAAGGCTCGCGCTGCACTGGCCGCGGTTGGGCTTTCGGACGTTGAACGCCGCCCAGTGTCGTCCTTGTCGGCAGGTCAGTTTCAGCGCGCACTCTTCGCCCGCCTGCTATTGCAAGACGCCCGCGTGATCCTGTTGGACGAGCCGTTCACCGCGGTCGATGCCGGGACCACGCGCGATCTTCTCGCTGTCGTGCAGAATTGGCATCGCGAGGAACGCACCATCATCGCTGTGCTGCACGACTTCGATCTGATCCGCGCCTATTTCCCCCAGACGCTGCTGATGGCCCGCGAGCTCGTCGCCTGGGGACCAACCGCGGCCACGATGACTCCCGCAAACCTGAAGCGCGCTCGGCTGCTGGCGGAGCAGTTGGAGGAAGATACCCCAGGGCGCGCATGTTCGGATCAACATGCGGCATGATGACCCTCTATCATCTCGTCGTTGAGCCATTCGTGGACTACGGCTTCCTGCGCCGCGCCCTGGTCGCCTGCATCGCCTTGGGCTTGGGCTCTGCGCCGATTGGCGTGCTTCTGATGCTGCGGCGCATGAGCCTCGTCGGCGATGCCATGAGCCACGCGGTTTTGCCGGGCGCCGCCATCGGCTTTCTGGTTGCGGGCGGTCTCTCGCTTCCAGCGATGGGACTAGGCGGATTGATCGCTGGCCTGAGCGTGGCTGTTCTGTCGGGCTTGGTCAGCCGCACGACGGCGCTGCGTGAAGATGCCAGCTTCGCGAGCTTCTATCTCGCTTCTCTTGCGCTCGGGGTCCTGATTGTCTCCTTGCGCGGATCGAACATTGATCTGCTGCACGTCCTTTTCGGAACGATCCTGGCAGTCGATGCAACAACGCTTTACGTTATCGGAGCCGTCACATCCCTTACCGTCGTGGCGCTGGCGGTCATCTACCGGCCGCTGGTCGTTGAATGTTTCGATCCCGGGTTTTTACGCGCTGTCAGCGGACGCGGCTCGCTCTACCATCTTATTTTTCTCTTCCTGGTCGTTCTGAACCTGATCGCCAGTTTTCAAGCGCTGGGCACGCTCATGGCTGTGGGCCTGATGATGCTGCCCGCAGCCGTCGCGCAGCTTTGGACACGAACGTTGCCCGCCATGATCCTGGTCGCCGTGGGAACGGCCGTTGTTTCGGGATTTGTCGGGCTGATCGCGTCATACCACCTTCGGCTCGCATCCGGCCCAACGATCGTTCTGGCCGCGAGCCTCATCTATGGCGGCTCGCTCCTCTTGGTCCCGCTCGTTGCTATCCCGCGTCTTCTTGCCAATCCCGAGCCAGTCGGAGAACGGTGACCCATGGGCACGCCGCGGTTGATCTACACCTTTGTCTGGGCAGCGTTCACGGCGGCTACCGCGACGGCCGTCGCTGCAAAGCCGCTCAAGGTGATCGCGAGTTTCAGTATCCTCGCCGACGTCGTGCAGCAGGTCGGCGGTGATCACGTCGAAGTGCTGAGTCTGGTTCCGCCGAGCGGCGACCCTCACAGTTTCGAACCATCGCCGGCAGACGCCACGAACCTGGAGAATGCCGGTCTCGTTTTTCTCAGCGGCGTGGGTCTTGAGAGTTGGTTCGACAGGCTGGCGAGGGCTTCGGGCTACCAGGGAACGCCGGTTGTGGTGTCAAACGGCATAAAATTGCGCGAGCTCGAGCGTGACGGGAAACTATCGGACGATCCGCATGTCTGGAATAGTCCTCTCAACGTCGAAACATGGGTCGGCAACATCGCCAATGCGCTTCGTTCGGCCGATCCCGCGGATGCGTCGGACTACCAAAGGCGCGCGGATCGTTACATCGGCGAATTGAAACGACTCGACGCCGACGCTCATGCGCAATTCGATCCGATACCGGACGACAGGCGAAAGATCCTGATAAGCCATAATGCCTTTGGATATTTGGGGCGCGACTACAGGATCGAGTTTCTATCGCCGCTTGGCCTTTCTACCGAGACCGAGGCTTCCGCTTCCGGCATCGCCCAACTGATCGATCAGATCAGGAGGGAGCATGTGAAAGTCTACTTCGTCGAAGCAAACAGAGATCCGAGGCTGGTGCAGCAGATCGCCGCCGCGACCGGCATTCGGCCCGGCGGCAATCTTTACGCGGAGGCGCTGTCTTCAGCGGATGGGCCGGCCCCGACTTACCTGGCCATGTTCAGGCATAACGTCGGAAAACTCGCCCAGGCCATGGCGGCCTCGGAATAACGGATAGAGGGGACGGTTACGATTTGATGAGCTGTGTCGCGCATTTTCGACAGCGCGTGGGCCGCTTCGGCCTGTCGCCGCGCTTGCGGCTTGCCACAGCGATCGCAAGCGCGTGCCTCGGCGCTGCGGCATTGCCGATGATGGTGGAGAACGCTTGCGCGTCCGCCATTGAGCTCGTCGCCCCTAGCGGCATCTACGCCGACCTGGCGGAGCAACTTGGCGGAAACCACCTCTCAATCGTGGTGGCGGAACGCGAGAGCGAAGCGCAGTCCCGGATTCATCCCGGCAGCATCGTCCTTTGCAGCGGTGCGCCAAAAGACGATTGGCTGAGGGATGCCGCCCGGCGGATTTCGCCCCCCGCGACGGTCATCGCGATCCCAGTAATGCGTCCTGGCAACAACGATGACATTCCGGTTCCATGGTATGACGTGAAGTCCATCGCGACGTTTACGCACATGCTGGCTGACGAATTGATGCGCCGCGATCCGTCGATGGCGCCGAATATCGCAGGCAATTTGGCAAATGCGGACCGAGCTTTCCAGGCCGTCCGCCAAACGATCGAGGAGATCGCACGAACCTACGCGCACTCCGATGTCATCGCTGCGGACGGCCTGTCTCGTGCGGTCGCCAGACAGGTGGGCTTCAAAGCGGTCCCGCGCGCGGGAGAGCTTGCCAAGCCGGCGAGTGTCGCAATCGCCGAGGCGATCCAGCGGCAGGAAGGCAGTATCTTCCTCTATGACCGGGATAGGCCTGGCTCGGCCATGAAAAAACTGGCCGATATGGCCAACGACACCGGCATTCCGGCGGCCGGGCTCCAGGAAAAATTGCCGCGCGGACTCCACTATCAGCAATGGGCGCTGCGTCAGTGGAATACGATTCGCGGCGCTCTCAACCAGGCGTCGCAATGAAGGGTATCGCACTCATGTCCGCCATGAGCGCCCGCCTCGTTGGCGCAGTCCTTCTGTCCGCAGCGATCGTAGCGGTCTCGGCGCGCGCCACCGAAGCGCATCCGCACATCTTGATCGATGCCCGTACCGAGATCGTGTTCGACGCGGCGGGACAGGTCACCGCGGTGACGAACATCTGGAATTTCGATGACGCTTTCTCGGCCTTTGCCATTCAAGGGTACGACAAGAATGGAGACGGAGTCCTGACCCGACAGGAATTGCAACCCTTGGCCGAAATCAATCTCCAGTCTCTGGCGGACTATAACTACTTCACGCGCATGATCGTGGACGGAAAGTCCGTCCCGTTCGGTCTTCCCAATGCCTACTACGACGTTTTCAAGGATGAGAGGCTGACGCTGCATTTCACGTTGCCGCTGGCTGCGCCGCTGGACGTGCATGGCAAGACGTTTCAGGTCGACGTCTATGATCCCGCTTATTTTGCGGCGATCACGTTTGCGAATGACCATCCGGTTCGGTTGCTCGGTGACGGCGCCGGCTGTGAAAGCATCGTCCATCGGCCGGAGCCTCTTGATCCCGCCACCGCGGGCCGTCTTTCCGTGATTCCGGCCAGCCAGCGCACGCTTCCTCCCGATCTGTTCGCGATCACCAACAAGCTCGTCAACGCTGCGCGGGTAATGTGCAAATGATCTTATCGCCCCCTCGAATCTTCCGGCGTTTTCTCGCGTCTCTGGTTCCGGCCGTTCTGGTCCTGACTCGTCCAGCTTTGTGCTGGGCCTATTCCACAGGTCCCTTCGGAACGGGATTGCCGGATGGTGGGGTTCCCGGAGAGACTTACTTTCCAAGCCTCGCCAAGCTGTTCATCACCACGCAGATTTATTTCAACCAGCACCTGACGGCGGCGGTCCGCGCCATCCGGCACGATGGAAGTGCCATATGGAGCTTGCTGGCCTTTTCTTTCCTTTACGGAATAGTGCACGCCATCGGCCCCGGTCACGGCAAGGCCGTCGTGTCGTCCTACGTGGTTGCGACCCGGCAGACGCTGCGCAACGGCATCGTGCTGGCCGTCGTCGCCTCTGTTGCGCAAGCCTGCGGGGCCATTGCACTGGTCCTGATCGCGGCGATGGTCCTTCACCTGACTAGCGTCTCGATGACGCGGGCGACTCTTCGGTTCGAGGTTGTCTCGGATGCGCTGGTCGTGCTGCTCGGCTGCTGGCTTGTGTGGACCAAGCTCATCCGCCCGATGCGCAGATCGCATTTGAAGTTCTTCTCGACGGATTCGCTGGTCCCGGCGCCGCAGGCCCTGTCGGCGGCGACGCAAAAGGCGCGGCAGCGCTTCCAGGCCGTAGAGATTACCGCGGCGACGGCGGTTTCGCCGCGGTCGGACGGCGCCCTGCGCGAATGCGCGATGTTGCATCGTGATAGCGATACTCGCGGCTATCACCATAAACAGCACGCTTTCGCTCGTGCGTGCGATTGCGGCCATATCCACATGCCGGCGGCCTCCGCAGCGGAAGGAACGCTCGACTGGCGCAAAGCCTGGACGATCGTCGCATCGACAGCCCTTCGACCTTGCACGGGCGCGTTAATCGTCCTCGTGTTCGCGATCTCGCAAAGATTGTTGATGGCGGGGATCGCCGCGACCCTTGTCATGGGCTTGGGAACCGCGATCACCGTTGTGTCTCTCGCGATGCTGGCCGTTTCCGCACAAAAAACTGCGTTCGCATTGACCGGTATGGACAGCCCGTTCGGGCGTAGGGTCGTTCGTGGGGTTGAAATTTGCGGCGCTATCGTGGTCTTGACTGTCGGTACTTTGTTGCTGCTCGGGACTCTTTTCATGTAATTAAATCGCGTCGCTCCGGATCGCATGAAGGACCCCGCGCCATTGCCACCGGCAGAATTGCGATGCTTTCATTGAAATCGACTCGTCAGCCCGAGTTTTTAAGGCCGCGGATCGTATGATCTGATCTGTCCCAGCGCTCGTTCTACGCGGCCGATGAAGGCGAGGCGCTGGGATTCCGTCGCCACATTGAGGTGATAGAGCGCGTGGTAATCCACGCGCGCCTTGCCGCCGGTGAACCAGCGCAGGTATCGTTTGACGATCTTGCGCGGCGGATCGCTCATCCACAGCGCCATGTAGCGCGGCCGGCCGTAGGTGACGATGCCGATGATATGGTTGATGTTGCCGAGCATCGGCCTCACCCTGGCCGGATCGCTGATGTCGAAGGCGACGCCGGGCAGGAACATGCGATCGAAAAATCCCTTCAGCATCGCGGGCATGCTGAAGCACCAGGTGGGAAACTGAACCACCAGGATCTCGGCCCGCGTCAGCCTCGCGATATAGGATTCCAGCCCGGCCCGATTGCGCGTCGTGTCGTGATAGTGCCGCCGCGCATCTTCGGACAGAACGGGATCGAACTTCTCCGCGTAGAGGTCGAGCATATCGACGTCATGCCCGGCCGCCTTCAACGCCTCCAGCGCCTTGGCGCGGATGCCGGCGTGGAAACTCTCGGGAAGCGGATGGCAATAAATGTAGAGGATTCTCATCGACGGCTTTCAGCCACCGGCGACCGATTCGGCAAAGCTTGGCGCGACATCGCAGTCCACCCGGAGCGCGACGACCTTGTCCGGCGTGCGTGCGTCGCCGCCGCCCAAGAGCCGATGTATCGACATGAGCGATCTCCTATTCCGCCGCGACCCTGTGGTCGAGCGCTTCGTCGTCCGTCCACAGCTCGGAATACTCCGGCGCCGTCGCGCGGAGGCGTTTGCCCCGCTCGATGACCACGCGATCCGCGTGTGGCCGGCTGACGACTTCATTGATCGTGCGGGCGTTGAAGACGATCAGCCGCGCCGGAGCGCCCTCCGCGATCAACCCATGGTCGTGAAATCCCGCAATGCGCGAGGGCAGGGGGCCGACCAGCGCCGGCGCGCCGTCGATCGGATGATCGAGATGCAGGATGCGCACGGCTTGGCGGAATGTATCGACCATGTCGTGATCGCCGTAGGCGTAGAAGCTGTCGCGGCAATTATCGCCTGCCGCGGCCACGCGGATACCGCGCCGGAGCATCTCGTGCACCACCGTGACGCCGCGCCAGCGCGGCGTGCGCCCGCCTTGCCGGTCCTGCAGATACAGGTTCACCGTCGGCAGCGTGACGATGGCGATTTCGGCTTCGGCCAGCAGGTCGAGCGTGCGATCGACTTCGCTATCGCCCTGCACCGCCAGGCTGCAGCAATGGCCGCAGACCACGCGGCCCCGGTAACCATGCCGCAATGCGGCCCGGGCGATGAAGGGCAGCGTGGCCGCGGCGGGGTCGCCGGTTTCATCGACGTGCAGGTCGATAGTCAGGTCGTGGCGGATCGCCAGCGCGAACAGCCGGTCTAGCTGCGTATCGAGATCGGCGACCGGCGCGCCATGGGTGCCGAGCGCCGGCCGCGTGACGCCGCCGAGCAGACCATGCGATTCCTTGACGATCGTTGCGACACGGTCCCCGAATGAATCCATCAGCAATTCGACAGGACACAGCGACACGGCTTGCAGGTCCACTCTGCCGGACCATTCCGTGCGCATCTCGCGCAGCACGGACCAGCTTCGTTCGGCATTATCAGGGTAGGTATCGATGTGCGTGCGGATCGCGGAGACGCCGTGCGCATACGCGCAGCGCAGGCCGAAGTCGATGCGACGGCGGAGGTCCGGCGCGGTCCAGTTCGGGCGGTCGGCGGCGGCGGCAAGCCGCGCGCTGCCGAAGGTGCCGTCGATATTCGGGCTGCGCTCGATGGAATGAGCCTTGTCGAGATGCGTGTGAACGTCAATCAGCGTCGGCCAGACCTGACGGCCGCCGAGATCGACGCACGGACCGTCGTCGATCCACGCCTGGCGCGCCGGCGTAATGCGCGCGACCGTCCCGTTCTCGATCAGGAGATCGGCGCGCACCACGCCTTCCCGGTCGCTGTCCGAAAACCCCGCGGGCTCGGCGAGAAGGCAGGCGGGAATCCGCGCGTTGGCGAGCCGATAGCGCGGCGCCTCGGGCCAGAGGATGTCGGCAAAGCGGATAGTCATGCAGGTCATCCAGAATTCCGCGCCACGCTCGCCGTGCCGGAACGACGAACTGTAGGATTCCGCGCCACGATGAGAAGCATCATTTTGCGTTCGACCCGATGCCTAAATGCGGTCATTGGATTCGCGCTGCAGGGTCGGCATGGCCTTGCGCATCTCCTCGACCAGGACACTTGGGAATGCATCGAGCGTGCCACGCGCGCGCACCACGAGCTTGACGGTGATGGGATCGACCCTGAAGTCGTGCAGCGGGATGAAAACCAGATCGCCGCGAGCCACCTCGACGCCAATGTCCACCGGATTGAGGAAGGTGATCGCGTGACCCTCGCGCACGATGCGCATCATGAACTCGATGGAGTTGGTCTCGATGGTCGGGTGCAACGGCAGGCCCACGCGGGTGAAGGCGAGATCGATCACCGGCCGAATGGTCATCGATGCGTCGGACAGCACCAGCGGGAACTCAAGACAGTCGGCGAGCCGGGCCGGCTTGCGGTGCGTGATCGGGTGGCCCGGGGCCACCACGGCGCCGAGATAGAGATCGTGGCTCGCAACCACGCGCAGGCCCGGAGGTGTCGGAAAATTATAGCCAAGGGCAATGTCGGCATCGCCGGTCAGAACGGCATTCGGAATCTGGTCGAGCGGCAGGACGCGCAGCCGGAGATGCACCCGCGGATGGGCGGCGACGATACCAGCGATGAACCCGGGCAACGGACCGGCGGCCAGGCCGTTCATGGTGGCGATGGTTGCCTCGCCCCGCTGCAGCCCCTTGAGCGCCTCGATCTGCGCGACGACCCTCTGGCCCGACTTCAGCGTCTCGCGCACATGAGCGATCAACACCTCGCCCGTTGCGGTCAGCCGCAGGCGCCGCGGCATGCGCTCGAAGATCGGAGCGCCGAGCTGGGTCTCCAGCGCGAGGATCTGCCGGTTGATCGCCGACGAGGCGACGTTGAGCCGGGCCGCCGCCTTGCGGATCGATCCGAGACGGGCGACCTCGTCCAGATAGGTTAAAATCCGGGCATGGAGCATGAGCGGCAAGCCTCGATTTTCCAGTGCGTTGAAATCGCGTTGCACGGCAGTTGCTTAGCGCAAAAGCGGTTCGCCTAAAAACTAATCAGCGATGCCGTGAAAGCATCACAACGCGCTAAAATTGATGCTTTCTATTATTATTCGCATTTGCTGACATCGCTGCCAAGCCGGCCCACACCCGACGGATGTCGCAAATGACCAAGCTTGTACGGATTTCCCACCTCGCCCTCGGCGTCGCCCTGCTTTTCGGCGCTGCCTTTGCCCCATCGCTCGCGCTCGCCGCGGATAAGATCACGCTGCTGTCGAGCTGGTTCGCCCAGGCCGAGCACGGCGGTTTCTATCAAGCCAAGGCCACCGGCCTTTACGAAAAGGAGGGGCTCGACGTCACCATCAAGATGGGCGGCCCGCAGGTGAACGGCATGCAGCTCCTGCTCGGCGGCGAGGCCGACGTCATCATGGGCTACGACATCCAGGTCCTGAATTCGATCGCCAAGGGCCTGCCGGTCATCACCATCGGCGCCTCGTTCCAGAAGGACCTGCAAGGCATCATGACTCACGATAACGTCAAGAGCCTCGCCGATCTCAAGGGCAAGGACATTCTCATCGCCAGCTCGAGCCACATCACCTTCTGGCCCTGGCTGAAAGCGAAATACGGCTTCGCCGACAGCCAGGCTAAGGCCTATACCTTCAACCTGCAGCCTTTCTTCGCCGATCCCAACGTCGCGCAACAGGCTTATCCATCCTCCGAGCCTTTCCAGGCGATGCAGCAGGGCGTGAAGGTCAATTTCTTTCTCTTTGCCGACGAGGGTTATCCGCCCTACGGCACCACCATGGTGACCACCACCAAGCTGCTGGCCGAGAAGCCGGACGTGCTCAAGCGTTTCGTTCGGGCCTCGATGGAGGGCTGGAAGAGCTATCTCACCGGCGATCCGTCGCCCGCCAACGCGCTCATCAAGGCCGATAATCCGAAGATGGGCGACGACCAGATCGCGTTCGGCATCAAGCGCATGAACGAGTTGCAGGTAGTCAATGGCGGCGACGCGCAGACCATGGGCATCGGCGTGATGACCGATGCGCGCTGGAAAGCAACCTATGACTTCATGGTCGCCGGCGGATTGCTCGACAAGAGCGTCGATTACAAGAAGGCGTACACGACCAGGCTCTTCGACGGCATGAAAATCATGATGAACTGATCC
>Ga0180221_1000436_pt1 | contig 38296 bp, 37 predicted proteins | sample eDN5th37CKraftMG_FD_151339 | JGI IMG/M metagenome (GOLD analysis project Ga0180221, IMG submission 151339) | Enriched Miracle-Growth compost microbial communities from Emeryville, California, USA - eDNA 5th pass 37_C Kraft MG (version 2) (version 2) ...
CGTTCCTTGACAAGATTCGGGGCGATCCCCTAAATGCCGCCGAACTGCCCGGGGCCGTAGCTCAGATGGGAGAGCGCTGCAATCGCACTGCAGAGGTCAGGGGTTCGATTCCCCTCGGCTCCACCAAGTTTCTCAACGACTTAACGCGACCATCCAAGATTCGCTGATTTGCCGTTCACGCTGGGTTCACGCAGGAATGCAGGTGCGTGGAAGGCAGCGCATGTTCGCGTAGGCGAGTACAGCGCTGCAATTTCGGCCTCGCGTTCATGCACGCTACGCGGCCCATACGCTTTCGATCGCCGCACGCAGTTCGGCATGCTTGCCGGGGTTGTCGCGCTTCAATCTCTCGAGGTTCTGAAGCTTCCATCTGACGGCCGGCAGCTCCACTGCCTGCGGCAAGCCGATGAGGCTGAAATCCGGCTCGGCGTCGTGCAGCGACAGGAGGAACCGGCGCGTATCGTCGTCCATCCGCGCCCTGATGTCGGCGATCAGCTGCGTCCTGGCCTCTTCTAGGTGGGCGATGGGGACAGCCACATTGGTCATACCTTCGAACTCTCTTGCGTAGGGCATCTCGAGCTCCGCCAGCGCCGGCTTTAGAAGCTCATGGGGCGGGCGGCCCGAGCTTGCGACATAGACCAGGAAGGTGCGGAAGAGGGCATCTGTCAGTCCCTCATTCTCATAGAGAAGTTTCACGTCGTAGAGATCGCGCGGATGCTGCCGGTCGAGGGCTGCGTGCAGCTTGCCGCCGAACAGATCGTCGAACGAAACGACCAGGGTCTCGGCAAAGCCGAAACGGTCCTCGACCGCTTCGGTCACGGACCGCTTTGCCGGCTGATGCACAACACCGCGCGCAACCGGAGAGGTTTCGATCTTCACTTCCGTAACGCCGCGGCTTGCGAGGACTCTTGTGTCGCCTCCGCCGCCTCCGGCAATGCGCTGCGCACGCGCATCCGGAACCGTCGCTTCGATCCTGCTGCGGATGCGCTCAAGCGCGGCGTCGATCTCGACCAGGCTTTCCGCGCGGTCCTTGACCGGCAGATAGACAAGATCGATGTCGACGGAAAGCCGCGGCATGTCCCGGTAAAAGAGGTTGATGGCGGTGCCGCCCTTGAGAGCGAAACACTCCTCCTCTGCGACGGACGGAAGGATCTGCATGAGGAGCTGAACCTGCTGCTCGTAGCGTTCACGGGCCATTGGCTGCCTCCTCTTTGGGAGCCGCATACTCGGACGGAACCGTGATGCGGTAGCGGGAATGCAGCTTGCCGCCCTGGACCAGCGCGCGATCTCCCTTGCCGAGGTTGAATGCGTCCGCCTGGACATGCTTGCGCCAGGCATGAGCGTGGCGGTCCGCGAAGACGAAGAAGAGCCGCTTGACCTTGATGGACGTGCACGCCGCAAGGAGTGCAGCAAGCTTGCGCGGCCTCAGCGTCGTAAGACTCTCGAACGTCACGTCGATGGTGTGGAAGCTCTCGTGATCCGGCAGTTCGTCGAGAGCTTCGAGGATGGCGCGCTCGGGTGAAGATGCGCGCAGCGGCCAGTTCCACCAGGGTGAAGTGCTCGCGGGCCGATCCTCGCCGCCGCGCTCGTCATCGACCCCGAGGGTTGAGCCCCCGAATAGCTTGAGGCGTCGGCACGTAAAGTGCGCATTGACCGGCACCTTGTCGATCCAGGCCGGTATGCGCTCGCCGTAGAGAAAGACGGGCTCGTTTCCGCCCAGGCGCAGATAGTGCGCGTAGCCTCTTTGCCGGAGGGCCGTCATCCCGCCGACATGGACCGGATAGTTCATGACGCGCTGCAGGGAGAGGACGAGGACTCGCCAATCCTGCGATTCTTCCCCGCCAGCTTCGGGTCCCAGGGGACGGCGGTAGAGCCCGTGCGCGACGTGCTGCAGCCAGCCGCGACGCGCATAGTCGTGGACGGAGGAGCGGTGGATCTTTCGGGCGGCAAGCCAGCGCGAGTCCACCAGGAAACCCGGCGGGACGTCCTGCAGCAGGGTCTTTAGCCTCTGGTCCTTTTGTCCGCTCATGACGGACAATTTATCAAAATTCTAAAGCGTCGTCCAGTTATACTTTGAAAATCACTATAAATGTCCGTTTTGAGCTGACTTCGGGCCGCATCTGTAAAGGCGGCAGGCGAAGGCGTGGTTAGGCTGTAACCTAATTTCCGCCTGCGCCGGTTAGGCTGCAGCCGAATCCCTACATCTCCCGCCCGTAATCCCGGCCCTCGTTCCGGGATCGCCATTCTGCCATGCGCTGCTTGAGCGTGAGAGCGCGCTGACCCTTGTCGTTGGCAGGCTCCCGGTGCAGCTCGGCCGCAAGGGATGCCTTGGCATGCTGCAGGGTCACGCCGCGCGTGCGCGCGAATTGGCGGTCCCGCAGGGCCTGCCGCTCGCCAGCCTGCTCGGCAATCAGGCGATCGGCCTTCGCGCGATGCTGCGTCCAGATCGTCCCGGTGAAGGTCCGGGTTTCCGCTTTCTCGATCTGGGCAAGCCCGCGGCGCTCGCGCTCGTGCACGGCGTCGATACGGTCCAGCAGCTTGCCCGGGTGCCGGATGAACGAAACCGCCTGACGGAAGGAAAGGGACTTGCGCAGCCCCAACCGTTCGCGCTGCGAGAAGACGAACACCGCGCGCTCGAACAGCGTTGCATCGGCCACATGCTTCGCCTCGCGCTTCTGGAGCCGGTAGAGGTCACGCCACTGCGGCTTGAACTGGGCTCTGACATGACCGCGCGCGTGCTCCACGGCCGCCTTCGTGTCGTCGTCGAGCGCTTCCCGGGCGGCGGCCTGCTTTTGCCAAAGCGCGTCGCGCTCGCCCTTGTGGACCAGATCCATCTCGGCCCGCAGGCGCGACATGCGGTTCTTGAGTTCCTTCTGGGTGAACCATTGCTGCCGGTTTGGGCCGCGATGCCTGACCGGCACGTAAGGCGGCTTCGCAGGCTGCGCGTGAAGATCGCCGAGCATGAGGATGGCGGCGCCGTCACGCGCCCGCGCAAGGCGATCGCGCTTCTCGTTGTTCCTGATCCGCTCATCGCAATGGATGCCATGCTCGCGCTCATAGGCTTCGGCCCAACGCGACAGCCGCTCCTTAGTGTATTTCAAAGGTGCGGTGAGGCCCGTCTCGGGATGGATGGTGTTGACCACGATATGCACATGCAGGTGGTCCTTGTCGGAGTGGGCGGCCATCACCGCCTGATGCTGATCGAGTCCCAGGGCTTTCAGGCTGGATAGCGCGGTTTCGCGCATGTGCTCTGGCGTTGGGTTCTCTCCGACGGCCCAGGAGAGTGTGTAATGCAGCACAGGCTTCGTGTTCTTGCGCCCCCGCGCCGATTGCCCGGACTGCGCCTTGAGCGCCGCCTGGTCGCGCGCGGTCGCGAACATCTCGAACCAGGCGTCGTCCGCCCGCGAGACGAGATTGCGTGTATCGTTCCAAAGGACCCGGTCACGGGAAGTCTTCTGTGCGTCGTGCAGGATGTACCCGCACGCTCCTTTGAAACTCTGCCCGCGCTTGTGGAGCCGGGGGATCATCTTCGGTGGTCCTCGTTCTGAGGCTTGAGATTTTTTGGGAAAGAAGCTCGTCGGCGAGCAGGGTGCTCAGCAGCGTATTGATGGTGCGCCAGGCATACATGACCTCGGTCGGCAGGTTGCTGTTGGTTGCATGGGCGATCTGATTCACGTTGTTGCCGATGCGGCGCAGCTCCGTGAACAGGGCAGGGTCCATGGCGCGGTAGGAGGGGCGGACGGTCATATCGACCTTGCCCACGAGCACCAGCCGCTCACACAGGCCCGAGACGGTCAGACCGAGCTCTTTGGCCTGGGAGGCTTTCAGCGCGTAATCGTCATCGGTCATGCGGATGCAGACCATGCGGCTGCGCGTTGCCTTCGCGTGTGTGCGTCGTCGCGGCACTCGTATTGCCTCACAAGGTTGGGTTCGGGCCGCGCGGATGCGCCGGCCTGACCGGAGGGGTCCAGGGGAGTGCGGAAGCACGCTCCCCGGCGAGTGGGATTTGGATATCGATATCGGCGTAAGCCGTAATATCGATATCAAATCCACATCTCGCTACTCCGCGTTTCAGGGTACGTTCTCCACTTCCAATGTCCCTATTCGTTTTGCAGTTATTCCCAACTTCGTTTTCGCTGATTGCGATAATTCGCGCAATTATGTGCAGCGCCGAACATCGCTTCACATAAATGGAAACAGGCGGACATGCGTGCGCATGACTTCGTGCAAATAATTTTCGCGAAGATGCTTGTTCCACCCCGGCCACGACGAACATGCCGCCGTGCTCGCATCCGGCAAGGCTGGCCGTTGGCCACCCCTTCGCGGCTGGCGGCCTTGCCAAACGCTTGCGCGCGGCGGCTCATGTCATGCGTGGGCCGGGACGGAAGGATGGGCGTTCGAGCCGAACAAAAGGATGTGCTTGGGAAGAAGAGATGCACCTGCCGGGCGTAAGCTCCGGCAGGCGCACGGGCTCATCCGTTCTGGTTCAGGATCTCCTCGTGCAGGAGATCGGCGCTTTCCATCAGCGCGATTGCCTCGTCGGCCGTCTTCCTGGCGAGAACCAGAAAGCCGGTGCACTTGCGCAGATCGCCGGTTTTCAAGGCCGTACGCGCCTCACGGACCCAGCCGCGGCTTTTGTCGAGCTTGCGTTCGATGATGGCGGCCGTCACGGCGATCGCGGCCGGGATTGGCTCGGACATGTCGTAGCTGACCGGTTTGAATGTTTGGCCTGTCGGCTTGCGGTCAAAGAAGGAGAACATGGGACTTTCCGTTTCGTGAAGGTGAAGGCCGGACACCGCGCCCGGCGATGAGGCCGTTCACACCGAGACCTGGGCGAGCGGGTCAAACGCCGCGCGTAAGCGCGCCCGAAGGGGGCGGAGCTGCACGGAGCGGCAGCGGAGGAAGCGAGCCGCGTTGACCCTTAGCGAGCCGTCTCGGTAGGCCTCATCATTGCCGGGCGCGGTGCCTCTCGCGTTCAAATGAACTGATATGGAAGCGCCCGATTTCTCTTTTGATCGCGCCACGCAGCGAATATTTTTCATCCGCGCATCGAAGAACATGTCCGCACATGAATGCGCGCCGGGAGATTTCCGCACACGTTTACAGATGCTGCGAACCCAAACACCAATAGCGGTCTGCGCGTTTCGAGCGAGGATCGCAAATGACCGAACCCCTCTTTATCGATTCAGAATTCCCCCCGCGCGGCTCCGGCATCCCGGGCCGCCATGAGGCGGCCCCGTCCACGCGTTGGGCTCATCCATGGGAGCTCGGCCCCAATTGGGACTGGCGCCTGGGCCGCGTGCTGCTCGGGCACTGGCAGGGGCGTCTCGTCGGCATCGACGACGACCGCCACGTGGTCACCGTGGCGGGCAACCGCGCGGGCAAGTCGTCGACGGTGCTCATTCCAAATTTGCGGCGCTATCCGGGCTCAGTGATCGTGCTTGATCCGAAGGGCGAGCTGGCCCGGGCGACGGCGCAGGACCGCATGCGGATGGGCCAGCGCGTCTATGTCCTCGATCCGTTTGGCGAGACAGAATTCACATCAGCCGCGCATAATCCGTTTGACGAGCTTGGCCACGGCAAGCCTTCGCATATCGCGGCCGACGCGGCGCAGGTCGCGGATGCGCTGATCATCGCCAACAACAAGGACCCGCACTGGACAGATAGCGCAAGGAACCTGATCCGCGGCCTCATCCTGCATCTTCTCGCGACGACGAGCGCCGCGACCCTGCGGCGGGTGCGGGGGCTTTTGAACGGCACGCCGGCGGAGCTGGACGAGCTCTTTACCGCCATGACAGAGTCGAGTGCCTTCGACGGCATCGTCTCCAACGTGGGCCGCTCCTTCCTCGGCAAGCTCGAAGCAGGCGGGCGCGAGCTGCAGGGCATCCTCTCGACCGCGCAGGAGCAGACGGCACCGCTCGACGACATTGCATCGGTTACGGACAGGAGCGATTTCTGCCTCTCGGAGCTGGCGAGGGAACGCATGAGTATTTACCTCGTGCTCCCCGGCATGCGCATGGGCACGCATTACAGGTGGCTGCGCCTCGTCATTCAGCTGGCGCTTGCCGCCATGGAGCGCAACCGCATCCCGCGCGGGCAATTGCCTGTCTGGTTCGTGCTCGAGGAGTTCCCCTCGCTCGGTCATATGCGTTCCATCGAGACAGCCGCAGGCCTGATGGCGGGATTCGGCGTGAAGCTCTGGAGCGTGCTGCAGGACTTAACCCAGCTAAAGACGCATTACCCGAAGAGCTGGGAGACGTTTCTTGGCAATGCCGGCGTGGTGCAGGCCTTCGGCAACGCGGATCTCACCACCACCGAGCATCTATCGAAGCTGCTTGGCGCGACGCAGGTGATCGAGCGGCAGGCCGTGCGCCTGTCGGGCCAGGCGATGAGCCAGGGCGATTCCGGCATACGCGAGCATTTGCGCAGCGTGCGCCTGCTCGATCCGAACGAGATCACGACGCAGTTCAGCCGCGAAACCAACCGCCAGCTGATCCTCGTGCCCGGACGTCCACCCGTCTATCTGGAAAGGCTAGCCCATGATTTTTTCTGAGATCTGGAGACACGGACCTATCCGCAGGCAGGACGCGGACGGCAAATTGCTGGAAGCGGGCTATCGTTGGGATCAGCTGCGCCTCATCGAGAAACTGGGATTGGGAGGCGCCGGGGCAGCTTTGCTCTGCGCCGCACCTTTCATGTACGTGGGACATAGCCCGGAGGCCAGCGTTGCGTGTTTGTTGGCGGGCCTCGCGCTGCTCTTGATTCTCGCATTGCTGCAACGATGGCCGCGCGTGATCGTGTTCACGCGCGAGGGCCGCGTGCGCTCGCCTCATGGCATCGTGGGGCGCTTCTGGGAGCGCGATCTTGGGGCCCTTGCCGAGGTTTCGTCGATCGAGCTTACGTCATCCTGCCGCGACTTCGGCGTCGTTCTGTTCACAACCGAAGGGCGCACCATTCTGCTGGCCAAGCGCATGTGTAAGGCGGATGCGCGCCTCGTCGCGGTGCAGGCGACCAAGGCGCTGCAGGAGATGCGGCAGAGCATGGCGACCATGGCAAGTCAGCTTCGCCCTGCGGGCGCGTCCGCCCCCGCGTATCTGGTGCACTGATCATGGACCGCCCGCGCTTTGCTGGTGCCCGCGATGCTGATCCATGAAATCGCAGACGCGCTCATATAGCCCGACGCCTTCCCAGCCCGTGGCGGCGTAGTTGATGCGCTCCAGATACTCGCGGACATCGGCGATCAGAGCGAGGGCATCGCGCAAAGGGCTTTCCGACTGGTAGGTCATGACCAGACCTCCCGTTCGAAAGCTTCAGGCGTTCCGGTCTCTACGCGGCCGTCGCGGCGGCGGAAGGCGGTTTCGCCGTCGAGATCGTACAGATCCTGCGCGCGGAAGATCGTGTCTTCGATACGGGCCTCGAATGCGTCGGCGGCGATGCGGCGGGGCAGGGTGGAAAAGGAGCTCATTGCTGAGCTCCTTCGGTTTGGGCGTCCTTTTCCGTGATCTCGCGGACCACGATCTTGTTCGACAGCGGCAGGGCTTCGAGGATGATGTTCGCGCCCTTGCCGTCGCCGTGCAGCCAGGCCGCGCCGATCTTGAGCCAGTGGGCGTTGTCGCCTTCGCCCTGCACCACGTACACGCTGTGCGTCGGGGCTTTCTTTTCTTTCGTTTGCTTCTTCATGTGAATCTTCCGTTTCTAGTGTTTTTCAGCCAGACACCGCGTCGGCCTTGATGGGGGCGTGAACAACCGGCGCCCATGCGAGCGGGTCATACGGACAACACGGGAGCCTCGTCGAAGCGCAAGCGAAGACGGGCGAATGGAGCGGGCAGTCCGTTGACCCATAGCGAGCGGGCCCGGTTAGACCCCATCCTTGAAAGGCCAAGCGTGGACTGGCTGAATTCACCGGAAGAAACGGCGGGCAATTGAAGAAGCCGGGAAATAGAAAAGCGTGCTGCGCTGCACCAGTGAACGGAACGCGCCGCTGCGGGTGGCGTTCGCAAAAGGGCCTGGAAATCCTTGTTTCCTGCGCCGCTGCTCCGACACGTCCGCTTGCTTCAAAGAAACAGGCAAAGCGATCACCCGCTTCGGAAGCCCGCCCGGTGTTGACGTGTTAACCTTTTAAGACGTACACTGATGATTAGGTCGTAGTGTGACGACCCGGGGCGTGAGAACCCTGCAAATCGATAGCGGCAGACACAGCCGGCAAATGTGTCGCTTCTCGGTCAAAGGCCGGGAGGCGGCGTTATATGTCCAAGCCTCGCGGCCAAAAAGCGCCGCGCCGTTCTCTATCGATTGCGGTTCTCAACTCCCGGCCACCAGCCAGCATTTGGTGCCGGTCTGGTTGGCTGTTTGCCGCAAACGGGGGACGATTGAGGACGGTCACGATTGCCACTGCCAGTGCGATGCTGATGGGATCGTGCCTCGCATCCTCCACTACCTTTGCCGCAACGGAAATCGCGAATGATGTCTGCGCGGGTGACACGCGCATGGCGGTCGCACGCGCGAGGCAGGCGCTTCACGACGACGACCGCGATCACGACCGCGAAGCGCTTGCATGTCTCGTCGAAGCGGTTGCCGCGCTTGACGACCGCATACAGGGCCTTGCCGATGGCAGCGTGCCGTTCGAAGGCCAGATCTACGCGCCGAAGGGTGTCGTGATGATCAAGCCCTCCGACCAGGAGGACCGTTGAGTTGGAAGTTCGTGCACAGTGTCTGGGCGCTCGTTTGCTGCCCTCGTAAGCTCAGATTGGGCGCCCAGACCCTGTGCATGTCATTGTTGCTTCTCGCAGCGACAACAAGTCCCGCGCGCGCCGACTGTCCCGCCGCACCGATCGCCGATCCGAACGACATGGCGATCAGCTTCCTTGCCGCCAACGGCGTGCAGGCGGCGTCGGCAAGCCTGCTCGCCTCCTCAGTCGAAGAAGGCACGCTCGTCTACGACGACACGGCAGACAAGCTCAAAGTCTGTGACGGCACGAACTGGATCGACGTGGGATCGGGTTCGGGAAGCGATACCCTTGCGTCTCTCTCATGCGCATCGGGTGAGATCGCCAAGTACAACGGAACCGCGTGGGCCTGCGCTGCGGATGGCGGTGGAGCAAGCACGGCGCCGAGTCATCTTATTAAGGGCCTGTCTGCCGGGCAAAGCGGCCTTGCTGCAGGGACAGTGATCCAGTTCAAAACTCAGATCAGCAGTGGCGGCTCCAAAATAATCCATAGCGGAAATCGGATCATCGTCGCGGGCGACAGCAGCTACATGCTTCGTGCCTTCATCCGGCAGGGGACCGCCAACAGCGCCGTGGACTACGGCATTTATGACGTGACGAACAGCGCCTTTGTTCCTTCCACTACGGCAAGCGCAAACTCATCCACGAACTTCTCCGATACCGACCTCATGGCCTTTGTCGCACCCAATGCAAGCACGACATATGAAGTGCGCGTTGTAAATGGTGGTGGGAGCGCTCTGGCAGGTTACTCCTATTTTAGTGCGCTGGAACTAAGCGGCGGCTCCGACACGCTCGCGGGCCTGTCCTGCGCCACGAACGAAATCCTAAAATGGAACGGCACGGCCTGGGCCTGTGCCGCCGATGCCGGGGGCGGGGGCAGTCCAACGCCAGTCACGTTCTATGCGACGCGGACGACGAACGCCACCAGCGGCACAACGCTGACCTTCGATTCGGAAGCATTCGATACGGCGAACAGCTTTGCGAATGGCTCCGGCACTTTCACAGCGCCGCAGACAGGTGTTTATCAATTCACGTGGGGCCTTATCGGTAGCCAGACGAGCGATGTCTACCGCATTTACTTGCGCAAAAATGGTAGCGCAGCACCGGTGCCGCATGCGCGTTCCGATGCAACGGCGACGGGGAGCGAATACGCTCAGTCCAACGTCACAGCTTACCTGTCGTTGACGGCGGGCGATACGGTTTCTCTGTTCTTCCAATCTGACGGCGCCAATGCGGCGATCAGCGATGCCAGCAGATGGATTCACTTTGGCGGTAATCTGGTCGGTAGCGGATCGGATACTTTGGTGGGCCTGTCCTGCTCGACGAACGAAATCCCCAAATGGAACGGTTCGAGCTGGGCATGCGCCGCTGACGACGGCGGCTCGGTCACGGCCGCGGGCTCAGCCAACGAAATCCAGTTTCGCGAAGGCGGGAACCTGCAGGCGGATTCCACCTTTGTGTACGACAACGTCAACGACCGCGTCGGCATAGGCACGAATTCGCCCAGTTCAACGTTGCATCTCAATTCGAGCGCCAGTTTTGTCAATCAGGCCTTCACCAGCAATGGCGACGCCGGAGACGTTGCGTTCTATGTCGGCAGAGATTCGGATAGCGCCTGGCTGTGGAACGACGACAATTCGCCGATTGTTTTGGCGACCGACGGCACCGAGCGAATGTACGTCACCGGCACCGGCAATGTCGGTATCGGGACGGCGAGTCCATCGGCGAAGCTGGAAGTCAGCGGGGATATCACGCTGTCCGCCAACGCCGCGTCTTACCGCACCATCAGCACGCCAAGCAATTCTGATACCTCCTTAATCCTGCGGGCTTTCTCATCGAGCGCCATTGGCGGCAATATCGAGCTGCTCCGAACCGGCGCCAATGTTTACGATGCCTCCATCCATACTTACCGCAAAGCGGACGGCACGGGCGGATTCGCCGTTATTGATCCAACCAACGGCGCGGTCGGCGTCGGGACGATCTCGCCTGCCGCGACAGCGCTTCTTGATCTCAATTCCACGGCCAAGGGCTTCCTGCCGCCGCGCATGACGACGGCGCAGCGTGACGCGATCACGTCGCCGGCGGAAGGCCTTGTGGTTTACAACACCACGACCAAAGCCCTCAACCTGCGCGTGGCCTCCAAGTGGCTGTCATTCGGCGGCAGCATGACCGGCAACACCATGGTCTCCGGCTGGCCGGACGCGATCCTTTGCTTTAACGGCAGCGAATACAGGCCGGCCTATCTGGCCATTACGGTAACAGGTGGCACGCGCCATTACCGCATCCTGAACAACAATTTTGGGGATCAATATTTCGTATACTTTAGTTCCGGCGCGTACTCTACGCACAATAGTGCGGGCGCGTATGATTGCGCCAGCAGCGGTTATTCCATCGCGCAGTTGTATGCAATGGGCCGGGCCTTCAACTTCGTCGGTGGGGCTACAGCATCAGCAGACGGTAGCGCGGGCCAGATCCAGTTCAACGAAGGCGGCAACCTGAAGGCCGACGCAGCCCTGCATTGGGACAACATCAACAAGCGTCTCGGCATCGGGACGGCGAGTCCGCAATCCCAACTGCATCTAACCGGCAAGATTGTTTCCGACAGTTACAACGACACGCTCGTTGCCAACGCGTACAACTCAGGCGGCTGGAAATACACATCCAACGCACCCGCCTGGAACTTGGGAGGCTGGAGCGGAGATTCAACCGTATTTCGTCTTTTGACCGCACCCAGCGGAACCGCGGGAGCAACTGTCAGCTGGCGGACTACATTGGCAGTCGGTGCAGCCAACGGCAACATCGGGCTCGGGACGACGACTCCGACAGAACGGCTCGATTTGGGCGGGGGCAATATTGCCATGGGCTGGGAGCGCATCGAAAACAACTGCGGCAACGTAGGCGCAAACACAATGTGCACAGCCACCTGCTCAGCCGGAAAATATGCGACCGGCGGAGCCTGCAACATGGGAGGCGGCGCATGGACCAACTGGTATCAGATACCTGGCACCAACAGCTATACCTGCGTCAACAATGCTGCAACGAAGATGGCTACCAGCGTGTACTGCGCCAACATCCGATGATTGGAAGGCCGAGCACTAGCCCGCAATCCTGCGCGGCTATTGGCAGTTATGTAAACCCGATCAAAATTTGCATTCTCTCTGCCCGATCTGGCATGACTCCGCCAACCCCAACAGCAGGAGTGTGCGTGAATCCGAATATTGATTTCATTTTGTGTGAGTACTTCAACGAGAACGGCGGCCGTGTGGAACGCATCGGCATCGTAGCCAGCGAGGACGACGAGGCAGCCGACAAGCTGCGCGAAGGACTGGTCAGGATAAGCACCGCCAGACGTCTGCTTGACGTCCTGAAGGCCGAGGCACGCGCCTCCGGCGCGGCGACCAGCCTCGATGACGGCGCGTTCGCGCTTCAGGCCCTGATCCGAAACGTCGCCGCCGGGGAGACACCGCTTGCCGACGCACGCACGATTACGTCGCTCAGCGTCAACTACCGCAAGGCCGTGACCATCAAAGAGGTGGTGGGCGTGCTGGAGACGAAATTCGGCGGCCACGCGGTGAGCTGGGCGAGGGGGATATTCACCCACCTGAACCTGGGCCCTGCGGGCATCCAGTAACCGGCATGCAAAGCGCCGGGGACGTCCGGTCTCTCCGTCAGGGGACAACGGAGTTTACCCTGCGGGCCTCTAATCTGTGGAGAAAGCCCTTCTCCGATTCTTGCTGCTCAACATCGACGCCGTGCCACGCAACAATACGAGCATGCGATTGATGTATGCAGCAAGGGGCGCGGCGAGTGCGTACCGCGCGCGTGAACGTATGGCGCGAACCGGCCGGACGCCGAAGGGGCATTGGCTCTGGACGAAGGAGGAAGACGACCTCATCCGCGCGCTCTATCCAGACTACCGGGCGCTGCGCCGGAAGCTGCGAAGACGCACCTATGGCGCGCTCAGGCACCGCGCACGGACGCTCGATGTCGTCCACCGGCGGCATGTCTGGCTCGCATCCGAAGTCTCGCGCCTGCGGCGCCTATACCCGAGGGCCGACCGTTTCGACATTCTTGCCGCCTTTCCGGGACTGCGTTGGGGGCAGATCGCGGGCAAGGCGGGCCATATCCATGTCCATCGTAAGCGGAAGCGGTTGTGCCGTACCGGGCATCCGCTGATCGATCACATCCGCGACCGGGCGTTTGAGCTCAACATGTCGATGGTCGATCTCGATGCCGCCGCCCGGACCAGAAAGTATTTCCAGAAGGCCGGCTGGGCGAACGGCAATCTTAACCGCAAGGCGCTATTGCGGGCGGTCGAGGCTCTTGGCGGCGAGGTCTCCGTCCATTGGCTATAGGCAAAGCCAGCGGCGAGGGCTCGCCGCTTCGACGGACCACAAGAATCGATCCCCTCAGTTCCACATCCGCGCGGCGATCTCCCGTTCCTCACTGCCCACCGCCTGCAAATAGATTGCTGTCGTTGTCATGCTGGCATGCCCCAGCCATCGCTGCACGAGGTTGAGCGGGATGCCGCAGCGAATGGCATGAAGGCCGAAGCCGTGGCGCAGCCCCTTAGGACTGGCGTGGACACCTTCAGCAATGCCGGCCTCGATCATCACGTCCTTGATGAGCTGCCAGGCACGGCCGCGCGAGAGCGGCCATAGTCGTTGCAAGGGATGCGAAGACGAAAGCCCGTGCACGCGTTCGAGCTCGGCGATGAGCAGGGAAGGAACGGGCACCTCGCGTACGATCATCAAGCCGCGCTTCTTGAGCGACCTGATGGAGATGATGCCCTCGGTTGCCTGAACGGAAGCCCGCGTCAGCGCAAGCGCCTCGGAGATCCGGCAGCCCGTATAGGCGAGCGTCAGACAGAGCGTGCGCACATCCGGGCGCGGCGCAGCGAGACTCGCCGCAAGAAAGCGTCGTCGCTCATCGAGTGTGAGATATTTGCGAAGGCCGGTCGCAGAATAGAGGCTCGATGTTCCTGAATGGATGTGATGCATGGCGTCCTTCTTTCGCCGGCTGCATCAGTCTCAGGACATTCTTGTCTATTCTGTTCACCCTCCTCGGGTATCCCCGATTCTCGGGGATTTTGTGACGGCCAGACGGCTGAACTCTAGCATTCCCAACTGCCGGATCAATCGGTTTCAGGCGGATTCCTGGCCGGTTCGACACTCTAGACAATTCTGTTCGACGACGCGGGTCCGGCGCTCAGCCACCTGCGCGGATCTGTTTGTCATAAGGGCTTCGAGCAGGGGACGACGCGATGCCGATGAACCGGGACGGCCAGAACCGCATGGATGGTTTCTTGCACGCGGCAGCCGACATGGACAGTGCGCGCCCCGATGTACAGATGTACCGGGAACACTATGGCAGCCTCTTCGGCAGATCTGGAGCATCAGCCTCCACGTCCAGCCAGCAGGCGCAGGGAATCGCGCTTGCAGGGCTCGTGTTCGGGATCATTTATGCGATTGGCGCCGCGTTCGACTACGTCAACGCGAACTGGAGCTGGGTTGCTCCGCTCGGCGGTTCGGCGCTGCTTCTGATCGCCGCCGCTGCTGCCAATCTCTTCCTGCCGAACTTCTTCAGGACGGTGATCGTCCTGCTCGCCTTCGTCGCGCTCACCTATGCGCTCGGCTTTGGCGCGAGCGCCATATCGGACGTATACAGTGGCCGGTTCGTCTCGTTTGAGCACTACTATGCCGACATGCAGGCCGTGAGACGCAACCAGTTCTTCCAAATGGCTCCTGTCTACGCAGGCGGAGTCTTTGTCTTCTGTCTGCTGCCCTGGGCGCGGCGGAGGCGAACGATCTGGAAAACGATCCTGCTGGCAAACGGGCTGCTGATCGGCGTACCGGCGATGATGATCCTCGCAGGCGGCGGCGTGGCAGCCGTGAAAGGCATCACAGGGTAGGCACTGCCTAAGCAGGCGGCTGCAAGCGCTTGAGATAGGCCACGGCCTCCGACGCCCTGGCTGCGGCGGTAAAGACGGCGCGGCTGTCTTCCTTCATGAGCTTGAGCCACTGGGCGAGATACTGCGCGTGATCGGCGCGGCAGTCCTGCGTGATGCCAAGCTCTGCGCACAGGAAGGCAGAGGCGATCTCGGCGACGAGTTCTTCGGCGGCATAGGCGGCGTCGCCAAAGCGCTTGCCGAAATCCCGCGCCAGCCGATGCTTCGCACCGCTCCAGTGGGTGAGCTCATGCGTCGCGGTCGCGTAATAGCCTTCGCTGCGGGTCATCGTATCGGTGCCGCAGAACAGGTCCTCGTCCGGCATCTGGATATGGTCGGTCGAGGGACGATAGAAGGCGCGGTCGCCGCCATGCTCGATGCGGGCACCGGTCGCGGATATAAAGCGGTCGACTGCTTCAAGCCGCTCGATGGGCCCGAGCGGCTGCGGCGCATCCGGCGCCGTATAGCCGTCGACCTGCGAGGCGTTGAACACGCAGGATGCGCGGGCGACGCGGCGCTTGCCGTCATCATCGGCAACATCGGGATCGGGTTCGGATTCGTACTCCTTGTAGAAGACGACGAGCGATGACTTCTCGCCCTTGCGCACCTGGCAGCCAAGCTCTGACCATTGGCGGTAGGTCGCCCAGACCGGCGCGGTATAGCCGAGGCATTCTGCCGAGACCCAGAGGCTGACGATATTGATGCCGTTATAGGCGTTCCGGGTGAGCGCATTGATCGGCATGAAGAGCGGACCCGAAGTGCGGCGCCAGGGCATGCAGGGCTTGCCGGGATCGGCCTCGATGGCGGCGATGAGCTGGTCCGTGATTTCGGAATGGATGTCGCGGCGCGGCGCGCGTTGAGAGGACATGGCGGTCTCCTTCGTCGAACAAAGACCCCGCGTGATTGCGGGCTCGATGCCGATAAAGGGCGGCGGGGAAGAAGCGGGCGCGGAACCGAAGCCCGCCCGACTGATCAAGGAGGGAGGCGAGGCGGCCCGGCGAAGCCGAAGGCCGAGGGCTGTAAGCCCTTGCAGCGGCCGCGCCCCGCCGCAGGATCGGCATCCTAAAGACGCCCGCATCCGCTGGGGATGTCTGAACGAAGGACACGCATTCGTCGGCCCGGCGCTCGCGCGAACAGACTTCGGTCAACGCGGCGCCTGAATCCGGGCACATGACTTGGCCTGATACCAGCCAATGGAGGCGGCATGCGCATCGAGATCACGCGAAGGGAACTTGCGGCAGCCTTAAGCGGGCTAAGCGCTGCCTGCTGGATCGGGTTGCCGGTGTTCGGCATGGACGCGGCGCCGGTGAGGCTGCCGCCTGCGTGCAGGTCCGGCACAATAGCGCCGTACCTCATCGACGATGCGGACGAGCTCTACCGGCTGGCCTGCGCGGAATGGCGCGCATATTCGCGCTTCGAGCAGACGGCGAACGGCGGCGTTGCCTGGAGCAGGCTGTATGTGATGAAGGTCGATGCCACGGCGGCGCTGCGCGACCGGCTCGGCTACCTCACCTCTGACGAGCTTGCATTGCGCAGCTGGCTCGCCGCGATCTATCAGACGAAGCTGAGCGCCGTCGCGCGAGCGGACGACCTGCCCCATGTCAGCCCCTCTCTAAAGGGACCTGCGGTCGCGTTTCAGAACCGTTTGCTGCGGCTTCCATTCCCGAATGCGTCGATCCGCGAAGGCATCAATCCGATACCGTCGGACGCAGCTGAGCTTGAAGCGGTCCTGAAAGGCGCGAGAGAGGTGGCATGGGCCGTTCTAGCCACCGCTCCGCGCGCTGTCGGCGACGCTGCCCTGCACCGGCGTGCGGCGATGTTCGCAGCCGACCCGAATGTGGCGCGGTTTCTTAAAGCCGGTTGGGCGGGCATCGAAGCGGCGCGGACGAAGGAAGTCTCGGCCCACGCCGTGTGAGCGATATTTGATCGATAGAGAATCCGGCTGCACCTTGCGGCGCAGCCGGAAGGCAGCAGCCTATTCGGCCGCCTGAGATGCTTCTGCGCACTCGTTGTCGTTGACGGCGACACGAAGCGGTTCGGGAAGCCACGACGTGCCTGCAAGCAGCTGCTCGGCACGGACCGCAAGCTCGGTCTTCTTCAGCTTTTCAAGCGCAGGCGCATGCGAGCCGTTGGCCTCGTCGATGGCAGAGAGAATCTGCGCACGGTTCACGCGGCCGAAGTAGTTCTCAGCGCTCGGTGCGAACCAGTTGCCCATGTCGAGCTGCAACGCATGTCCGAGACCCCTGGCATGTGCGAGCCGCGACGCGTTCGGAAGATCGCCCTTGCGCTGCACGGCATCGACGCTTGTCGCTGCAATAAAAGCCAGCAGGTCGAGCAGTTCATCGCGCGAACGGACGAGCAGCCAGTCCCAAAGATCCTTTGCCTTACCCGGAATTCGCTCGCCCAGGCGCTCGCGCTCCTGGTCGATGACGGCAATGCCTTTGCAGGTTTCGGGATTGGCGATGGACCTGCTTAAGCCCGCGCTGCCCACGCTGAGCTTCAGGCTGCTGTCGACGCCATGCCCGAGATAGAAGGCATCGAGCGCAAGCGCATGCACCACCGCTGCAAGGGCGATATCGGGCCGGCCCATGAGCTCGGCGCTGATCGCCGCGCTGTGCTGCGCGGTCAGATCCTCGACGAGACGCGGTGACAAACCGTCTTGCCGGGATGCAGGTTGGGTACGGTCGCCGGAATCCTCGTCCGCGTCGGCGGAGAGCTTATGCGCATCCTCCTTGCGGACCAGTCCGCGCTCGACGCGCAGCTCGCCGTTGTGCCCAAGGGCAACGATGGCGCCTGCGAGCGCAAGCGTTTCGGCAGGCCAGGTTTCGGAGGCGCTGTTCAGGACATCGATGCGCTGCTCGAGTTCGGACATACGGTCCTCATCGGCATCGTCGCTATCGGCAAGCTCGTCGTATTCCTGCGTCAGACGGTCAAGCTCGGCCTGATCAACTTCCGAAAGCGGAACGTCTTCGGGATAGGCCCGCTTGAACTTGCCGAACGTGCCGTAGTCGGCTTCCGGCACGATCTCGACCCAGCTCCAGCCTTCCGCGGATACGCCCTCGGCGTGAGCGGAGAGTTTTTCCGAGACGAGGCGGTCGAGAAGGGCAGGGTCCTGGAGGTAGCAGCGGTCCTCGTCGTCGAAGAGGTCCTGACGGATCACGCCGCCGGCAGTGGTGTAAGCCTCGACTCCCACGAAGCGGACGCGCTTGTCGGAGGCAGGCACCTCGCCTTCGGTGAGCAGGCGCCGGATCGCGTGAGCGGAGCGGTTCCATTCCGGGAGTTCGCCAAAGACGCGCTCCTGCGCCGCGTGGTCGTCGCTGACCGCGAAGGCCTGAGCATCTTCAAGATCGATTTCGCCGTTGCGGTACGCATCAAGGATGAGGGGTGACAGACGCCCGAGCTTGAGCCGCTTGGCAACGACGCTCTCGGCGATCCCGAACCTGGCGGAAACGTCCGTGATAGACGCTCCGTCATCGATGAGCGATCTGAAGGCCTCGAACTGGTCTGCCGGATGCATGGGGGCCCGCACGACGTTCTCGGCAAGGCTGAGCTCCGCCGGGTCGATCTCGCCATCGGCGAGCATGCACGGAATCTGGCAGTCTTTTTCGATAACGCCGTCTTTGGCAAGCGCCTGAAGCGCCAGCAGGCGCCGCTGTCCGGCGACGATGCCGTACTTGCCGCGCTTCGATTTGCGGACGACGAGGGATTGCAGCAGGCCGTGCGCGGCGATGGATGCGGCAAGCTCCTCGATGCCGACACGGATGCCGGTCTTGCGGACGTTGCCGTCCCAAAGTGCCAGCTTGCTCAAGGGGACATGGATGATATCAGTCATGGATTGCTCCTTCGGTTCAAGAGCCCGCCGTGATTGGCGGTCTCCGATGCCGAAGAAGGGCGACGGGCTATCCGTGGACGCGGAACCGAAGCCCGCCCGACTGATCAAGGAGGGGGGCGAGGCGGCCGGCGAAGCCGAAAGCCGAGGGCGCGCGAAGCGCAAGAGCCCTTGAAGCGGACGCGAACCGGCGCATGATCGGCATCCTGGATGAGACCGCAAGGCGGGCGACTGGCACAGAGGAGCCCGATCGAAGCACATGCCCCGGGCAAACTGCGCAGTTGGGCAAGTGCAGGTTTGCCGTATTGATGGCTTGCCGCAATTTTTGACGGATGATGATCAATGCTCCGGCCCGGACAAGGAGGGAAACTTGGACCTGATCGATCGGCTCGAAGACGTCATGTTGGTGGTCGGCAGCTTCTTCGGCGTATCGCAGGCCGGCATGCGCTCGACTAGGCGCACGGCGCAGGTGCACCGCTCGCGCTGCGTCGCTGTCTACGTCGCCGACCGCATCTCAGGCGCAACGCAGGCAGAGATCGGCGCCGCGTTCGGACGAGACCCGACCATCATCGCCATGTATTGCCGGGCCGTGGGACGTGCGGCCTATGAGAATGCAGAAGTCGCTCGGCTGCTGAGGGAGCTGGAGCAGACTATGGAGCGCCGTTGGACATTACCATAATAGCAGCGTGATAATATAACTTATGGGAAATAGCGCTGCCTGCTTATGTGTAGTCGCCCGCAGCATCACTCCCATAGACCTCGCTGACATTGGCCGCAGCCATCACCACTGCGCGCACCGACGCCTGCGTTAGGTCAATCACGCGGAATTTTCCCGCGACCTCTGCGAGGACTTCAACACGCCGATAAATGCTCGCGTTTGCCTCGGCATACTTCGCCAACCCTTTCAGCTTGGGAAGAGCATCACTGTACTGATTGCCGTGGGGATCGAGAATGTCAGCGGCTACCGAGCCGTCGGGCATGCGGGAGAAGAATATGAAGTCCGGGCGCACAATGCTAATTTCGCCGCCGTTCTCGTATGTGACCCCAAGTGAATCCTGGCTGGGGCGCGCAGGATTTCTATACCAGCCGATTGTTGCCTCACGCTTCAGCTCGTCTGCAACAACCTTTCTCTCCCAAGAGTTGAAGTCACCCGGAAAAAGACCATCATCATCACAAAGAAGATGCTTCTCGTACCTAGGCAAAGGCTCTTCTTTTCCATCGGCTTTGCGCGCAGACGTCATCTGCAGCCAAGTGTTGGGTCGTGCAAGATCGACGGGTAAAGGATCGGAGCTCATTTCGCGGATTTGTCGATAGGCCTCTTGCCTCTCGTCGGACAGGTTCTTGATCGCCACACGGTGCTGCGCGAGCCATTGGTTGGCGAGCTTACCGGCTGCTGCATCCAGATCGTCTTTTATGCCTGAGACAAGGCCCATAGCGGCGATGATCGTGTGAGCCTCGATGAGGGCTTCCTCTGGGTCTTCGCCTCCGGACGCCTTTCTTGCCAAGTGCTCGCTGTAAGTCGTCGCAAGATCCGGGCTAATGACGCGCGCTGCGCGCTTATAGGCGTCCTCGATCACGGCGTAGTCTGCTGCTTCAACGAAATCGTCGAAGGTCATGCCCTTGGTTTCGACATCGGCCTTTACTGTCTTGCCTTCAACCGTGAGCACAGCTTCGCGCGCCTTCTTGATTTCTTCCGCATAGCGAACGCGTGCCCCATCCAGCACCTTGTGCATTTCCGCATGGGCCTTCTTGCCAGCGTCGGCCAAAAGGCCGTCAGCGGCTAGCTCGTGTGCGAGAGCCGTCAAGCGCTTGACCGGCCGTGTCTGCCGCTTGGGGAGTGTTTGAGACGGCAACGAGAGCAGCTTTTCCCACACGTCCTCGGGAATGGTCGGGTTGGGTTTCATCTCACGCGGATTGATCAGAACGCGGCGGCCAGGCAGCTCTTCGCCGGCTTCTCCACCCGTCATCAATGCCGTGACGACCGCCTCGACCGATTCCTTGTCAAAGTGCGGAAGAAGGCAGTCCACGGCGTTCAGGCGCTCATTGCCGGGGATGCGACGCGCAAGCGGCGTGCGGACCATGCGCCCGAGCAGCTGTGTAATGTGTGTTTTGTCTGATGCGGCACGGAAGGACACCATAACCTCCGCGCGGGGGCAATCCCATCCGGTACTGATGGCGTCTTTCGCTATCAGAATTCTGACCCAATGTGATTCCTGAACACGCTCCGGTGCGATGTAAGGCACGGAGTGTCTACCGAACGTCTCCATCTTGTGTTCGCCAAAGACGTTAGCGATGGAGTCGTGCGCCAGGTCTGGCCATTGCTCGAAGATAGTATCGAGCCATTTGGCGATCTCTTTGGAGTCCGGCGAATTAGGCACCTGTAAGACCATGAGCGGTAGCACCGGATCCGCATCGTCCTGCTGCTTGGCATATTCTGCCCAGGCATCGGAAATCTCGCGCAGCTTGGCTGTTCCACGGCGCAACAAAACTGTTGAGAAATCACCAGTGTCGTCGGGAACATCGAGGTTGATCGTATCCTTGAGAAGGCCGGATTCCTGGACTTTTTTGGCATCAACAACGACATTAGGAAGGGTGCCGCGGTTCTGCATACCGGCGACGGCATCATTGAAGCGCTGCACCGTCGCCGAGATACCCCAGACAATGGGAATGCCCGGCACACTGCCTGAGCCGTTGATCAACTGCCTAACGATGGTCGGCTTGTTGTCCCCGTGTGCCCTGCCACCCTCCTTCATTCCTCGGTGTGCTTCGTCCAGCACGAGGTATAGGGTAAGTTCAGGGTCGTCGATTGTGTTTTGGATCGTATCCCAGATGGTGTGCGAGCGCATATCGGGCATGATGCGCTGACCGTCTGCCGTCTCCAGAGCAGCATCATCCTCGTCGTGGCCACGAACAAGCAGGCTGTTTTTCGAGAGCTTCTGTGTATTCAAGAAGTAGATTTTTCCGGGTTGGAATTTTTCTCCGCCGAACGAATTCCCGACGGGCACCAAATCAGAAATAGTGAGCTTATCGGAAGCTTCATGCAGCCGCCACCTAGACTGTTCGTTGAGGGATGGATCGTCGCTGAACCATATAACTACAGCGCCCGGGTCCGCCTCAAAGTCGTAATCGTCGTCTCCGAAAAACAGAGCTTCAAAGACAGCTGCCGCCATGACTGTCTTGCCCGCGCCCGTCGTCGCGGTCAGCGAGAAAGCGTGCTTGTCTCCTTCTTCGTGCCAGCGCTTGCGGGCTTTCTTGAGTCGATCGAGAACGTCCTTGACGGCGTCGTCTTGATAATCCTTCAGCGTAAACTTCATGCTTCACCGCCCCATCGAGAATCGGAAGTTCGTCAGGTACGACTCGTAAAGCCGCACAGGTTCGACGGTAACGGGCAGTCGGCGCGCTACAGATTGGAAGCGCCGATCGTCGTCAGTCACAATGTAGGCGACCCGCACTGCCCCCTTGCCTGCAATGGCCTTGCAGAACGGAGCAGCTTTATCCAGGTCGGTTAGTAGTCCGTAGGTGTCGACAACCTCCCATCCCTTGACCGGAATCACATCAATCCGTCGTCCTTCACTGCCGGCGCGCATCCAAAGCAATGGTGCTATACGCGCGAATGCCCTGTTGTGGCTCACAGACACCGGCGTCTCGTAAGTCAGTGTGAAGAACTCGGCATTTTCTTCGAACCCTTCAGCAATCGGGAATTCATCGGTGAATTTGTAGTCACCGTCGATTTCTTTTCCATCAGGCGTCTTGCCCGAGATAGCAGCGGCGATCCGGGGCTTTGTGATGTATTCGCAAATCCCCCATTTTTCCCAATCAGGGTCACCCGGGCGTAGCTTCTTCTTGCGAAGCGCAGTCTGTTCTTCTGCCGCGACCTCGTTGTTAGTGACAGAGATGCATTGCCGACGACCGCCATCCTGACGGTTCAAACGCATTACGGCGTGGGCGGTTGTGCCCGAACCGCTGAAGAAGTCGAGAATTATTGCTTCAGGCTTATCGGCAACGAAAAGCCGCAGACAATCCTCCACAGCGTGTAGGCTCTTGGGAAACGGAAAAGTACGATCCCCAATGAGCGTCTTCAGCAGGTCTGTTCCATAAATTTCAGCATTATGCGAAGGTCGGACCCATGTCGAAACAGGCATCTTGATTTTACTAGTTTCGTACTTTGCGACGACGCTTCCGTCTTCGGCCCTGCCAACAACCTTTGCTCTGCCACTTTCTATGTCTGCAATTCTTCCAGAGGTCAGGTATGACACTTCATATTGTTGAGGCTTATCGGGCGTAAAGCGACCAACGCGCACATAGCCTTTATCCAGAAGAGATTGAAGAGAAGGCCCGGTAAGCCCCCAGTTCATTTCGGTACCATCGTCGCGGATAGGAAAAACGGCTACGCATCCGGCCAACGGGGGTACGGTCTGACGATCAACGGCATGATCAAGGGCCTCTCCTATGCGCTCGATCCGCCCACTACTGTTTATGTATATGGGATAAAACTGCGATGTCCCGCCCTTCTTCGTGCCCCGTGCTGAAGAAAGGTCGCTTCTACGCAACGTTCTCCAGCTAACGGTAGCTCCGGCAGCGAAGTCTCCGTCAGGCTCGCCAAGCACTTTCGCAGCACCAAACGCCAGAAAGAAAATATATTCTTCGCAGCGGGCAAATTCCCCTTGCCTGTACTTTCCTCTCGGATTGATGACGCTCGTAATCATTTCCTGCCGGGCTTCGGGAAATGTCTGCTCCAACAACAACGCGAGCCGGGCAAATTCTTTGTCGTCGATTGCGACAATTAGGACGCTATTCAGCGGATTTAGAAGCTCCCTTGCGACCTTTAGCCTCCGCTCCATCATGGCAAGCCATTTCGAATGGCGATAGAGATCATCCTTTTCTACGTAGTTATTGTTGTATTTCCAGTCCTGCGCGCCGGAATTGTATGGAGGATCAATGTAAATGGCGTCGATCTTCCCGCGATGGGTGAACGTCAAAGCTTCCAGAACATGGAAATTTTCACCGTTAATGATCGTGTGAAACGGCTTTTCGACACCGCTGTCGACCTTCCCAGTGCTTACGAGCCCAGGATAGATGAAGTCACGGAACTCGGCGACCACGACTAAGTCGTCCAAGGGCACGGATTTTCTGCCAGGCTCCTCGGTGTTCAAAGGCTCGAGGTGAGCAAGTCTCTGGTCTTTCACTCGCTCAAGTCCGACGACCTTCCAAAGCTGTTGGTCACCCTTGGTAGTCGAGCCGCGCGGCGGCAAAATGCGGACCTTCTCGCCCTTTCGGATTGGGCGCCCGGGAAGCTCCACGCTTTCCGGGCGATGACGCTCGAAGTTCAGACCAAACGAGCGGCGTGAGGATAAAACCTTGAATTCGCGCTCCAGCTCCTGCCCGAGTGCCATGTCTTTGGCTTTGGTTTGTGCGATCAGATCGGTAAGGCGCGACAAGTATGCTTCCTTCTCATTTCTGACGCGGCGGCAACTTCAAGCGTTCCGCTGAGGTGTTTTGTGGGGCACACGACCGGATCGGTAGCTTCCGGATTTCGTTTCCGGCCTTGTCTCGGGCGACTCTGACTTCATATGTGGCCTGCAGGGTCACCCAGAACTCCGGCTTCGTCCCGAACCAATGAGCGAGGCGCAGCGCAGTGTCGCCACTGATTGCCCGCTTTCCGTTGATGATCTGGCTGATGCGGTTCGCGGGCACGTCGATCTGGCGCGCGAGCTCGGTCGCTGACACGCCAAGCGCTGAAAGCTCTTCGGCAAGCACTTTGCCAGGATGGACAGCAGGACGTGGCATGGAGCAGCCCTCCCCGAAGCCGCTGAACGACCATGCCGAACCATGACGCATAACGTCAACCGTCGCAGAGCCATCATGTTATGGAATGTGGATAAGATAGGTGGCGCTCCGGATGAACGGAGCGCCGCCCGTGGGCATCAATACTCACTCGGAAGCAGGATCGTGTTGTCCGTGCAGTAGAGGCTGATCGACTTCAGCGGGAAGTCGGTGAAGGCAATGCGCTCGGACTTGATGACGGTGCCGTTGCCGTCGGTGCAGCGCAGATCGGCCGAACGGTCCTCATGCACGGTCAGAGTCCAGAGCTGGAACGGCTCGGCTGCGATCTTCGGCTCGAGCTGCGAGCAGGCGATCGCGTCCAGAAGCCAATAAGCCTGTCCTGCCTCGGCCACGTGCCGCGCGCCGTCCGTATAGCGGATGTGGCGCACGAGGCCGTGGCGATAGATATTTACCGTGCCGGTGAACTGGCGCAGATCGGCTTCGGTCAGTGTTTGAGATCCGCGGCCGCCCGGGCCTGTGATTGATGCAGACATTTTGTCTCTCCTTCGTTGGCGAGCCCGCCGGGATGGCGGTCTCGATGCCGGGCGAAGGGCGCCGGAATGGCGGGAGCGGAACCGAGCCGTCAGGCGAGGCGGCCGGCTTCAGCCGAAAGCCGAGGGGTCGTGCGCGAAGCGCGCGGCGCCCTTGCAGCGAGCGCGCACCGGCGCATGCTCGGCATATTGAGAGACCGCACGGCGGGCGGCAGAGATCGGGAGTGATGTGGAGGCAAGCCTACCGGCGCGGGCATCAGATCCGCGCGCCGATGGCTGCGAGTTATCAGGCCGGCTTCGCCATCGGCTTCTTGTTGTTGCTGTTGGCGGGCAGAGCCTCCATGGCCTTGGCGCGGCGGTCCATGATCTGCACCGGGGTCGCAGAGGACAGCACGGTGCCAGCCTTGGTCTCGACTTTGGAGCGGAAGGTCTGCTTGAGGGTGTAGTCCTCGCCCTTCAGGCGCTCGGCATCGTCCTTGGTGAAGGCTTCGGCGCCGGTGATGTTGACGGCCGGCACGTAGCGGTCGGAGCCCATGTTGACGAGCGCAACCCCCTGCTCCCGGATGGCGTCCAGGGATTCCTGCGCGAGCTTCGAGGACTTGTCGCCGAACTCGATGCGCACATTCACGCGCGCGGCGTCGATGTCGATGCCCCTCTTCTCCTTGAGGGAATCTTTCGCCCGCGTCTTGTCTTCGTCGGTCATCGGCTTGATGAGACGCACGGTATCGAGGGGCACCACTTTGGCGACACCTTCATGGGTGGTGAACTTCAGTGAATTGGCAGACATGATCATCCTTTCTTTTTGTGTGGTTACTTCGAAGGATGATGACAAGCTGACCGCGCAAGTCACGATGCGGCGCAGCAAGAGTTATGCAAAGGTGATGACGCGCTCGGCACGATCCACGACCGGCACGTGCCGCTCGGGCACGAAGACATCCAGCTCGTACACAGAGCCGATGGCGGCGCTGCGCATGTCCTCGCCGCCAAACCGTGGCCGGAAATCGTTGCCGTTCTGAAACAGCAGAACGATATGCGCACCGCCCTCCTGACCGGCAAAGAAGCAGGCAAGGTTCGGCCCCACCCATGCCTTGGCGGTGAGCACGCCTTTCCAGCGGCGCAGATGCTCATGCGGATGATCGAACCCGCGCAGCATCTCCGCGTCGGGATGATCAGCGAAGTCAGGAATGTCCATAGGATCGGGCGCGGTCATCAAGCCCGAAGACTAATGACCACAGGTCCGAATGCACGCTGCCCCGCAGCATCCCGCAAGGGATCGAAGCCGGATGGCGGAAACCCGCTCTTTCTCGGGGTTCCGTTCACGAGAGCCCGGTCCGCCCGGGCGGATGCGGCCAACCTACAACGACGGAAAATCTTCGTAGCCGGCAATCATCACGTAACCCACATATCCGACATAAGGCACTGTGCCCACGCGCCGCGCATAGGGTGCGAACGAATACCCTCTTTGCGATTTGCTGCTGCGGCAGGTGATCAACCTATCATCATTGCGCAGCTCTCCCAGATATCGTCCGTCCGGCCCGAAGACGAGATCTCCAGCGAACCTGCCGACATGGCGACCATCATGGGTCCACAAATCGTCTCCATCGCGGTAACCGAAGAATTCGCCGCCCCACTTCCACAATGCCGTCATGTCCACCTCAGCATGAGTTTTGCTACGCCCGCTCGCATACGCTCGAGCCACGAGCCAGTGCCGGTTACCTGCTCGACAGGCTCTGATCGCGGCCTTGGGCCGGTGACAGCAATGCCCGCGTCATCGCCCATTGCTACCAGAGCCGGAAACGGACAGGTCGGCCTGCACGCACCAAACAGTGGCGGCTCCATCTGGCCTCCCACGAAGTGATAGATCTGCGCTCCAGGATTGGACAATTCCAGAGGCGCGATTGCATAGGCCAGCATCTGCAGGATTTGCATGCTGCCGCAGGACAGCGCAAAGGCATACACATTCTCCCGCGCGCGCAACGGGTGATCCTTCGGCAGACCTTCGATGTATTTGGGATCGTCGAGAAAGCCTTCGCGTTCAAGCTGCACAGCGCTCGGCTCGTATTGACCGAGGCATTGCAGGCAGGGCCTTGTCACGGTCGCGGTATGAGCACGCCAGTCAGCTGCCGCGAGCTTTCCGAACTTGTTCGCCCGCACATTCACGCCGCCGTCGACCACTGGGATCAGGTGCGCATAGGCGATGAGATTGAGCGCATACCGGCCCCAGGGACGATCGACACAGCAGATCAGCATGTCGCAATCGAGCGCGGCTCTGAAGCCTTCGTCTTCGTAAACCGCGAGCCGCAGGAACTCGACGTCAAACCTTCCTGCGGTGGCGCGTGCTTTCAGGTGCTCGGCGAGAACGTCAACCTTGAAACGGCCGATATCGGCCCGCGTCGCGTAGAGCAGCCGATCCAGATTGTGCTCCTCGACCTTGTCGAAATCGAGCAGCAGAACGTCTTCGAAGCCCATCCGGCCGAGAGCATCGGCCACGACGCCGCCAACGCTGCCGCCGCCGATGACGCCGATCCGCATGCGGGTCAGATCGGCCTGGCACTCGTCACCCCACGCAGAAATCGTCCTGACCTGGGCGCGCATGGGCGTTGGCACGGGCGCCAGCTGATCGAAGTAGTGAACTTTGATGCGCTCGCCGAGGACACGTACAGTCGCGCAGAATTTCCTCGCGTATGTTCGCGGTGCCGTCCGCTCCCAGAAGCGGGCGCTCCAGGTGTGATCGCCCGCCAGGGTCAGGCCCACGAACGGCCGGTCGGTGGCGCCGAAGACGGCGCCCGCGATGCCTTGTTCCGTTGCGATGTCATCGTGGCTCATACCCTGCCACCCGCGTCCCATAGGATGGCTGTGAAGCAAGGCCAGACCTGCGCCCTCCGACGCGGCTACGGCAAGCGCGCGTTCAAGATAGACGGGCTGAAAGCTTGCATTGCCGTGAACGTGACGGTCGCCGCGTTGGGGCAGCAACAGCTTATGGATGATGGCGGTATCGCGGCTTCGCCCCCTGCTGGGCCGCCAGAGAGCGAAGCACAGATCTTCCTGCCCGTCGGGGCGAAGCAGGTGCGCGCGGGCCTCGTCCGCCACCTGCTCCGTCATCGCCACGCTGCGATTGGCGCGGCTCATTGGGAATCCCACAGGTTCCAGATGTGGCTCATATACGCGGCGACCGTGCGCTTGCTGTTCTGCCAGTCAGGAAACGGCCGCGACCAGTACTGCCAGGAACCGCCTGCGGCAGCATCGAAGACCCTCGCCTGATCCTTGTGAACCCCGGCTGTCGGATGCGGTCCGTGCTGCGGATTCGTCGGATGCACCTCCGGCGATACATACGGCCCCGTCGGCGCATTCATCGGGAAATCGGCCGGCACAATCAGCCCCAGCCGAAAAGTCTTTCCGGCATGTGTCCCCGTCTCGACGACGTAGTCGAACACGACGTGGTTGTCCTGGCCCTTGAGCAGATTCGGCTGCAGGCCGAGCCGCCGAAGGCCGTTCATGAAGGCGAGAGCGCCCGACTGCTGCTGTGGATCGGACACCGTCATGGGACCGGTGCAGATGACCTGGAACTTGAGGCCCTTCTTCAGCCGGATGGGTTCATCACCCTTGTCCTTGTAGCTGATCCGGTCATGCTTGGTGATCTGCACGAGATAGTGGTTGGCCGGGTCCTTATTGGTCGCGCCCCTGATGATCTCGTTCGGGGTCATGATCCGCCGCGGCGCTTCGTAGGGTTCCCCGTCGACAACAATCGTGATCGGTCCGCGCGGCTCTCGAGTCTTGAAGCGCTCCACGCCGGCCTTGCCAATGCGGACTTCATCGCTGTCGCCAATGATCTTGTCGGCGGCCTCTTCGCGCTCAAGCAGAAGTTCATCGTCTTCGTCGGCGCCGGCAAGAAGCTTGATGACGCGTCCGGTCAACGATTTGATGGGCCATTCCATACTGAGGCCGTTGACCCAGAACCTGTCCGTGCCGCTCCCCTTGATGACGAAGATCCGCGCGGGATCGGCGAGGTCGACAAGCTCGTTCGGCCTGATGGTCTCGAGCTCAAAGGTCGGCAGCTGCTGGAGGATGACGTAATCCTCGACGGGGCGCGCCCGGAACGCCTCGGCGATCTGGCCTCCGGTCACCTTGCGATCGTCGAACGACACCTCGACGAACGCGAAGCTTTCATCGGACACGAGCGCAGTGTGCGCGCGGCCCTGCCGGTCGGATTCGGCCCCGCTGTTCTGCGAATCGGTCTGACCACCGCCGCGCTCGGGCAGCGATTCCGGGTCGATTTCTTTCCTGTTATCAAGATCTTGCGGCATATTGCCTCCTTTTCAAAGTTGGACTAGACTGGGTCTACCGTCTAAATCTAGACTTAATCTAGATATAGACTTATAGGCATGTCAAGTCCAAATCTAGACAAAGGAGATGCTATGCGAGGAGATAGCCATGTCGCGTACCGGCCAGGGGACCTCGATCACAAGGCTGCACTTCAAGGTTTTTTTAGTATGGCGGAAGCCTGGGACCTCTCGACCGACGAGCAAATGAAACTGCTCGGCTCACCGCCCCGGTCGACGTTTTTCAAATGGAAGAAGGAAGGAGGGCAGCTTTCCAACGACACGGTCGAGCGGATTTCCCACCTGCTCAATATCTACAAGTCGCTCCGGATTCTGTTCACGGAGCAGGCCAGCGCCGATGCCTGGCTCAAGCGCCCGAACGATGCGCCTATGTTCTCAGGCAAGTCTGCGATCGATTACCTCATGACTACGGGTTCACTTGTCGATCTGTACAAGGTCCGGACGTATCTCGATGCGCAGCGGGGTGGCTGGGATGAGTGAGTTTGCCTTGCGCAAGGTGGTCTGGAAGCGGTCGTGCCGGTTGATACCCTCGCGGTTTCCGCCGGTGGAACCGTATCAGCCGATCGCGCCAAGCGGATCCTGGGATGCGCTCAAGGCCATAGAGTTGTTGACGAACCCGCGTCTGCGGGAGGTGTCGGCCCGCGACTACCTTTTGCCGGAGGACAGGAGCGTGGAGCAGAACTGGGTTGTGGCGCCTTTTGCGTATCCCAATCCGCACCCATCGCGCTTTTCCGATGGGTCCTTCGGTTATTGCGTCGTTGCCGGCTCGGACGAAGGCGCACTCGCCGACTCGGTGGCCAGCCGAGAGATCTTCCTGCGAAAGACGCGTGAACCGGCGACCAAGCTTGATATGCGCATGCTGGCCACGCCTCTGTCTGCCTCGCTGCATGACCTGAGCGCCCTCGACGGAGCGGAGCCCACTAAAATTCGACAAGCCGTGCTCTCGCTCCGCGAAAGCAAGTCCTATGGAGTCCTGCTGCCGAGCCGGACTCGAAACGGCGAAAGCATCGCCGTCGTGCTGAGGCCGACGGCGTTCGCGGGGCCGGCAGTTCAGAGTGATCACTACAGTTACATTTGGGATGGCCAGCGCATTTCTCAGATCTACTGTTATTCCGACGGCCGCACGATTGATCCGGATGAATTGATGACCGCGAAAAAGCGCCGGGCCGCCTAGGGATGGCGCAAGGGGGGATATTGTGCAATCGAACGGAGGCACGGTTTTATTTTCAGCGAGTGATTTGGTCACGTTTCTCGGATGCCGGCACGCAACCCTCCTCGATTTGAGGGCGGCACAAGGCGGCCCCAAGCCACCAGAAGCTCATGATGCACAGGTTGAATTACTCCAGCAGAAGGGCCTGGAGCACGAAGCCGCCTATCTGGAACGGCTGCGGTCCGAAGGACTGACGGTCGAAACGATCTCGTCATCGGCATCGCTCGATGAGCGTGTTGCGGCTACGCGAGCCGCCATGCGTCAAGGCGTAGATATCATCTATCAGGGAGCTTTGCTTGCACGGCCATGGCACGGGTATTCCGACTTCCTGCGAAAGGTCGAGGTTCCCTCCGTGCTCGGGCCGTGGAGCTACATCGTCCTGGATACGAAGCTTTCTAGGCACGCCAAACCCAGCCACGTCATTCAGCTCGGCGTCTACGCATCGCTGATTGAACGCGAACAAGGCATCATTCCAGCAACGGTAGGCGTCCTGCTCGGCGACGGCACCGAGGCGGTTCTGAGAACTCACGATTATGCCCACTACATGCGCGCGGCAGCCGACCGGCTGGGGCGTTTCACGGAGAATCCGCCGGAAGCTTCAGCACCCGAACCGTGCTCGCAGTGCCTCTACTGCCGCTGGCAACCTGTTTGCGATGCAGAGTGGCAGGATCAAGGTCACTTAAGTCTTGTGGCCAATATCCGCTCCACGCAGATTCGCAATCTGCGGGCCGCCGGGATCACGACCATCGATGCGCTTGCAGCCTATTCCGGCCCAAGCGTTAAGGGTGTGCCCGACGCAATGCTATCGCGTCTGAGAAGCCAGGCCGGCCTTCAAGTCGCCAAACGCAATGACGGGCAGAACAGGCACGAGATTCTACCGGTCGAACACGGCCGCGGGTTCTGCCGGATGCCGCAGGCCGATCCAGGCGATCTGTTCTTTGACATGGAAGGCGACCCTCTGGTCGCTGGCGGCCTGGAGTATCTTTTCGGCTTTATCAGCGGCCCCAGCTCCAACCCCGTCTTCAGGGCGTTCTGGGCCCATACGCGGGAGCAGGAGAAGAAGGCGTTCGAGGACGCGATCGATTTCATGGTCGAGCGCCTCAGGTCGAATCCGAATGCTCACATCTATCACTACGCGTCCTATGAAGCGTCGGCGCTCAAGCGCCTGTCGATATTCCATGGCACGCGCGAAGCGGAGCTGGACGATCTTCTGCGGCGCAGAAAACTGGTCGATCTCTACAGGGCCGTGATTGAAGGCGTCCGGGTCTCCGAGCCCAGCTACTCAATCAAGAACATGGAAGTGTTCTACATGCCGAGCCGCGAAGGTGAGGTGAAAACAGCCGGTCAAAGCGTCGTGGTCTACGAAAACTGGCGCAAGCTCCAGGACCCCGCGCTCCTCTCCGAGATCGAGGAGTACAATCGGATCGACTGCGTATCGACCCTGCTGTTGCGCGACTGGCTCAACACCATTCGGCCAAAAGCAGCGCCATGGTTTTCGTCAAAGGACGCCGCGTCCCAGGAAGACGAAAAAGCGGACGAACGGCAGGCGGCCGAGGAGCGAACAGCGCAGATGTATGCGGCCCTGACGCGGTGCGGCACGCCAGGCACGGCAACACTGGCCGACCTGCTCGAATTCCACCGGCGCGAGGCCAAGCCGGAGTATTGGGCGATGTTCGATCGTCAATACCGGCCGGAGGAGGAACTAATCGACGACGCCGAGTGCCTGGGAGGCGTACACGATGTCGGCGTGCCCCCTGCCCCGATCAAGCAGTCGCTCGTCTACAGCTATGGATTCCCGGCCCAGGATTTTAAGCTGCGGGATGAAGACCGGCCTCTATTGTCAGAAACGCTCGAACCGGCGGGCGAGATCGTCGAGATTGACGAGAAATCGCGTCGCATCCAATTGAAGCGCGGCAAAAAGGGCGGCACCCTCCCGGCGCGCTTCTCGCTGCTCCCGCCCAAGCCAATCAAGTCGACCGTGCTTAAGGACGCAGTTTTTCGTGTCGCCCAGGCTGCATCGGAGAACGGTAGTGCTTACCGGGCGGTGCGCGATCTCTTGGAAAAGAGCCCGCCTCGCCTCTCAGGCGGCGCCGCCCTCACCGATCTGCAGGGAGATCCCGTCATGCGGGCAGTTGACGCTGTCTCCGCGCTCGATCAGAGCTACCTGCTCATTCAGGGTCCTCCCGGCTCAGGGAAGACATACACGAGCGCCCGCGCCATCGTCGCCCTGCTAGAAGCAGGCAAAAAGGTCGGGGTCGCGTCGAACTCACACAAGGCTATCAACAAACTGCTAGCCGAGGTAGAAGCGGTCGCTCTGTCTCGCGGACTAAGATTCCGCGGAATGAAGAAGTCGTCGAAAGAGGGTCAGTTCTTCGACGGTGTAATGATCGCCAACACCACGGAAAACGACGAAGTCCTCGGGCATGAGCTGATCGCGGGGACTGCCTGGCTGTTTTCCCGTCAGGACCTGGACGGACAGCTCGACTATCTCTTCGTTGATGAAGCTGGGCAGGTATCGCTTGGCAATATCGTGGCCATGGGAACGAGCGCGCGCAACCTCGTTTTGGTCGGAGACCAAATGCAGCTGGGGCAGCCCATCAAGGGCGCGCATCCGGGGGAGTCTGGGTCTTCATCCCTGGAGTATGTTCTTGGAGACTTGCCCACGGTGCCGCCGCACCTTGGGATATTCTTGCCTGCCAGCCGGCGCATGCACCCGGCAGTATGCGGATTCATTTCGGCTGCCTTCTATGACAACCGGCTCGAACCCGCGCCAGGCAATGATTCGCAGCAGCTTGTCCTGACTTCAGCCCCCCACACCGCCCTGAGGCCAGCTGGCCTGTCCTTCGTTGAGGTGGTGCACGAGGGTTGCGCGCAACGCTCTGATGAGGAGGCTGCCATTGTAAAGGATGTTGTCGACAGCCTGCTTCGCCAGAAGTGGATTGATCGTTCAGGCGTAGAAAGGCCGGTAGGACTGGACGATATCCTCGTGGTCACTCCTTACAACATGCAGGTTGCCTGTCTGGAAAACGTCCTTCCCGCAGGCGCGCGTATAGGCACAGTCGACAAATTTCAGGGGCAGGAAGCGCCGGTCGTGGTGCTGTCCATGGCTACTTCAAGTGCAGAGGAGATGCCACGCGATCATGAGTTCCTGTTCAGCCGGAACAGACTCAATGTGGCGATCTCGAGGGCGCAGGGACTGGCGATCATCGTTGCGAACCCTCGTCTGCTTGAAGTTCCGTGCCGCACCATCGAGCAGGTTAAGCTCGTCAATGCGCTTTGCTGGGCGGAAGAATATGCGCGGAGAATGGCTGCGCCGGGCGGCATGCCTGCAACGTGCGCGGCGTAGCCCAGAATCGCTTCACGCTACAGACATCGCGGTCGTCCTCCAGACGCTGCCGACCAGATCGGCCAGCACTATCTGACGCTCTTCGATGGTCTTTGCCGACCATGAGTCGAAAGCCTTCAGCTTGGCATTGATGCGCGTAATTGATGTGTTGACGCCAACGCTCGTGAGGGCGGCGATGCTGCTGGTGAGATACAGTTTTGACTTGGCGTATTCGACGCGCTTGGCATCGAAAAAGCCGTTGCCCGCTACGATGTTGATCGGCTTCTCAAGAAGGGTGAGGTTTCCGAGCCTTATCTTGCTCGCGTCATACTGCACCCCCGGATTCTCCTTAGCGAAGGTCTCAAGCAGCTCCGGCTTGGGCGTATCGGGCAGGATGTGTTCGATCTCGTATTTCATGTAATCGTCGAGACTGCCGGGAGCGCTTAGGCCCTTATAGGCCATGTCGACGTGCTGGGAGAGCTTCGCCAGCAGATACTGCGTTCTGTATTTCTGCATCGAGCCGAGGGTGTAGCGCTTGAGCGCATCCGCGAGCTCCGGCTGTTTGGCGTCCATATTCCTCTGGAACCGTTCGGCGACGAACGCGTCGAGCGCGGCGCGTTGATCATCCGGCGCCATAGCGGTGATACTGCGCAATTCGTCCGCCCAAACGGAGAAATTCCGCTCCAGCTCCTTGGTCGGCGTCTTGGTGAAGATGTAGTAGAACAGGAAGCTCTCGAGCTGACCTACGAAGTGATCGAAGAGCGGCTTGGGAAAGTTGCTGGCCGCGAGCAGGAGGACGTGATGCAGGCTGAACGCGGCGCCACATAACCTCTTCAGGCTGTTCATCGCCAGGTTCGGCTTTCCGTCGTTGCCGTTGCCTTCGATGAAGTTGAGATAGTGCTCCACGTTGCGGCTGATCTTGCGGACGAATTCGAAGGGTTTCTCGGCGTAGCCGCAGAGCGCTGCGTTATCCTTGTCGACAAACCAGTCGTAGATCTCGTCCTCGCGCACCACGGCATCGCTGCGGTCGTTCTTGATGACGTAATTGGCCATGAGGAAGTAGCGCAGGAAGCGCAGGGGCTTTTCCTTCGCCTTCTCCAGGGGCCTCGTGATCTTCTTCCACTGATCCTTGAGCTCGGTGAACTGCTCCTGCCGCACATTGGTGAACAGCAGGTTCTTGAGCAGGTCCATCGGATTGAGGCCGACGCCGCGCTCGTTGATGGTCTCGAAGATCTTCAGGGCGCTGCTAACGTCAGCCGAGATCTGGATGAAGACGACGTTGTTGGCGAGATAGCCCCAGTGCCGCCTGAGCTTTGCCGGATCGTCATAATTGTCATCGAGGTAACGGTGGATCGCGGCGTAAGCGGCAAGCAGGTTTTCGAGTGAACCGAAGCTGGGGATGTCAGCGGCCTGGACTTTCGCGCGGACGGTCTGCGGCGCGGCGTTAGCCGCGACGAGCGTTCGTAGGACCTCCCCCGCGGACTCGTAGCGGGGATCGAGCTTGAGCGTCGTGACGACGTTGCCGCCTGCATCGGTGAAGTTCGTGCAGATGAGGTTGGACAGGGCTTGCGCCTGCGGCTCTCCCGAAAATCGCTGTTTCAGCGCGCAAAGCAGCAGGAAGAATGTTGTCAGCCGCTGTTGCCCGTCGATGACCTCGTAGTGGCCTCGCTGATCGGTCGGCGCCACAAGTACGGTGCCGATGAAATACTCCCGGCCGTCGTGGCCGTCGATCTGCTCGTCGATGTCATCGAGCAGCTGCTGAACCTCCTTGTCGGTCCAGACGTATTCGCGCTGATAGTCGGGGACAATGTAGAAGCATTCACGGAACGCTTCCTCGATTGTATATTTGTGGTTCTCAATCTTCGCCATGTCCCCCTCGCCCGCATAGGCCGATTCCCCGGCATCAGCGTAATAGCCACTGTCTTGTCGCTCAATGACCTGAATAGGCCGCGTGCGAATCTCAGCGCAGTCTCCGCCCATCCTCGATCATGTCGGCGTCCTTGATGGTCACGCCGTCCTTGACGAGCGCGCTCATGACGACGTGCTTCAGGCTGCTCTGCTGCTGCGCCGCGCGGATCTTCAGCTCCGTCCAGACATAGGCCGGCAGCTCCAGGTTCAGACTTTTCATTTCACTGCGGGGCGTCGCGTCAGGCGACGGCACGGGCCGCGCGCTTGCTGCCGGCTTGCGCGGTCCCTCCCCTGCCCTGTTGGCGACGGGTTTGACGAGCGCGCCGACGCCCTTCTCGGCCGCCAGGCGCTCAAGCTTGTCGTCATCGATATCAGGTGTGATGGGCGCAAACGGTGCGCGTTCGGTCTTCATGGTCATCCTGCCTTTCTGATGTCTTCGTTGGCGCCTTCGACGATGGCGCGGATTTCTGCGAGGAGGTTCGTGACCTCGAGCCCCGCCCCCTTCCCTGCTTCGGAGATGGTGGGCGGCTGTCCGTTCAGGAACATCTCGCGATAGGCCGAGCGCTCGACGAGCGCCGTACGGAAGAGCGGCAAGCCAAGCCGTTCGAGTTCCCGGTAGGCGAAGTCTGTGACGCGCGTGCGCAAGGGATAGACCTTGGTCAGCAACAGCCGGTAGGGAATGACGCGGTTGGTGGTCTCGTTGACGTCGCGGATGTCCCCGACCACGACAAGCGCCTCGCGCAAGTCAGGCTCCGATGCCTGGGCCGGGATGACCACCAGGTCCGAGCGCGCGAGCGCCTTGAACAAAGTGACCTCCCTGCTCCCTGGCAGATCAATGCAGATATGGTCGTATTCGCCGGAGGCCTCCGCGTCGCGGAAGAACCCGCCGAATTTCTGCGGATCTATGGCGGTGACGGTCAGCCCCGCGATCGGCGCCTTGCGCGCCCAACGGTCGAGGGTGCGGTTCTGGTCGAGATCGATGAGCAGGACGCGCTGCCCTTCGAGCGCGAGCGCGGCAGCGATGCAGGCGCAGGTGGTGGATTTGCCGACGCCTCCTTTGGAAGACGCAAAAGTGATGATCATGAAACCTCAAGAACAGCGCAACTGCGCAAATATGGATTTGGGGAAATCAGTACTCGTATGAATAAAGGCTACCGTATTCGTTGAAGTCGCCAAGCCCTTTCTTGCGCAGCGGCGCATCTCCGCGCTTATGCAAATGCGCAAGCGCCCGCATGCCCAGTCCCGCTGCTCTTCAAAAGTGCAAGCCTGCATCCATGCGCTTCCACATCCCTGCAAATGCGCATTTGGCCAAGTCTTCAATTGGGGAAGGGCGCAGTTGCGCCGCCATGGTTTTCGGAGCCGCCGTCGCGAGGGCCGCTCAAGACGCTCCGGCCCAAGCGCGCAGGGCCGGCCCGCAAGGGCCGCTCGCCTTGGCCTTGCGCGCGCCGGGCGAGGGCGGCTAGGCCCTTAATCGCGATGGCTGGCGAGAACCGCATCGCGCAGCCATGGTTTTTGGTGAGCCGGAATGCCCCTGATCCATGTGTGCTTGACAGCGCGCCCCATCGAGAACAAAAACAGAACATCCAATGAGGCGGGGGAAGGCATGCGGCTATCGGCAATACAGATCTGTGAGGCGAGGACGCATTCAAGCGTGCCGGTGTTCGTATGCCGCGTGCCGGCCGGGTTTCCATCGCCTGCCGACGATTATCTCGATCATCCGCTCGACTTCAACGAGCTCCTGATTACGCATCCGGCCGCGACCTTCGCGGTCAGAATCGCCGGCGAGAGCATGACCGGCATCGGGATTTTTCCGGGAGACATCGCGGTCGTCGATCGCGCCATCACGGCGGGCGACGGCGCGGTCATCCTGGGCATTCTCGACGGCGAGTTCACCATCAAGCGCTACCGGCGCAAGGGCAGCGCGGTCTGGCTCGAAGCCGCCAATCCCGCCTACGCGCCTGTGCCCATCGGGGAAGAGCGCGCCTTCGAGGTCTGGGGCGTGGTCCGCCACGTCATCCGCAGGCTTTAGGGCGATGACCGATCCGATCGCGCTCGTCGATTGCAACAATTTCTACGCCTCCTGCGAGCGCCTGTTCGAGCCGCGCCTGCGGGGCAGGCCGGTGGTCGTGCTGTCCAACAACGATGGCTGCGTGATCGCGCGCTCCAACGAGGCCAAGGCGCTCGGCATCGGCATGGGCGATCCCTGGCATCTCAACAAGGAGAAGTTTGCGCAGCACGGCGTGATCGTGCGCTCGTCCAACTACACGCTTTACGGCGATCTCAGCAGCCGCGTGGTCGAAGTGTTGCGCGGATTCACGCCCGAGCTCGAAGTCTATTCGATCGACGAAGCGTTCCTGTCGCTGCGCGGCTTTGCCGACCCGCAGGCGCATGCGGCAGGCTTGCGCAAGACCGTGCTGCAATGGACGGGCATTCCGGTATCGGTCGGCATCGCGCCCACCAAGACCCTGGCCAAGGTGGCGAACCGGCTGGCCAAGAAGGGGCAGGGGAGGGACGGCGTCCATGCGCTGATGAGCGAGGCGGAACAGACGCAAGCTCTTGCGCAGCTCGACCTAACCGATCTTTGGGGCGTGGCGGGGCGCCTTGCCAAACGTCTTGCCGAACTCGGCATAAGCACGCCGCTGCAGCTGCGCGGCGCCGATCCGGCGATATTGCGCACGCATCTGGGCGTCGTCGTGCAGC
>Ga0180221_1000438_pt1 | contig 38247 bp, 53 predicted proteins | sample eDN5th37CKraftMG_FD_151339 | JGI IMG/M metagenome (GOLD analysis project Ga0180221, IMG submission 151339) | Enriched Miracle-Growth compost microbial communities from Emeryville, California, USA - eDNA 5th pass 37_C Kraft MG (version 2) (version 2) ...
ACATGTACAGCCCGTCAACATCGGTTTGATATACGGTTTTTTGCATTTAAAAAATCTCCTCTAAGGGTAGTTGCACTGCAAATGCAAGAGCACTCGGTTCCCGCCAGATGCACGCATTCGAGACCCACCGCCACACCTTCGCAATCACGCCGGGAGGCTGGACTGGTGGGCAGGGAGGGTCCAATGGATTCATGATCATGGGCACAGGCACGGGCGCCATCACTGACGCCACTGGCGGGGCGGAAACTCGCCCGATGAACGCCGCATATCACCCCAGAATTCATGCATGAAACTAGACATGGATTCGCGGAAAAAATGCCACGTTGAGCGCCCGAGTTTCGGTCGATGTACGAGCGGACAGCGCATTGTCGTAATGCAGGTTCGACCCCCACGTTTGCGTGCTGCCTCCTTGGAGCATAGCCGCCGGTGTGAGGGTGCTGTCATACAGAGGGCCGGTGCCTCCGGTAAGGGCTGTCGACGTGCGGCCGATGTAGCCGATGACACCTGTGATGCGCTGGAGCGCATCCAGCTGCTGGGATCCCAGCGCCCTCGCATTTGCAGTGAAAGGAGCATCAAGCATGGAGTCGTGGGTGATAAGCGGTGTTCAGGGCGCGAGTTTCGGTCGAGGATCGGGCCACTCTTTCGGAGTCGAAATCGACTTGGTGGTTGGTAAGCCGCGACCCAATATCGGGTGCCCCAGTGCTGGGATTGCTACCCCGCATCGCGCCTGTAAACGTGGAGAAATCGTTGCACCCGTCCGCCGAGCCGGTGATCCTTTGGAGAGCGTCCAACTGCCGGCTTCCCAGCGCCCTCGCATTTGCAGTGTCAGCGTCAGTTCCGGTATAGCGCCGGAACATGTTGCGCAGGTCCGGCACCCGGAACGTGTTGGCGTCCACGTCCACGAAATAATGCGCGCCGAGGTTTGCACTCCAGGTGGCCTGGCTGACGACCAGGCCATTTTCCTGCGCGTAGGCCCACAGCCGCGCGTAGGACGCCTTGGGCAGCACGCCGCCAACCGCGTCCACCTCGCTGGGCAACGGGGCCGCCGTGTGGCCGTCGAGCGGCCTGCCGCACAGCGGCGAGCGGTATCCGGTGTAGTACGCCGTGGCGCTCCAGATCCAGACCTCGCTGCACTCGGCGACCACCACCGGCCCGATGTTCTGCGTCGGCAATGCCGCGATGGAGACCACCTTCGGCGCGACCAGCAGCGTGCGCACCTCATCAGGCGCCATGCGCACAAACTGCCCGTTGGCGCCGCCGACCAGGATTTGGTTGGCGCCGATGGAGTCCAGACCAGTACCGCCGCGCCCCACCGCGAGCGTGCCGGCCGTGGCATTGTCCACATCCAAATTCTGGAGGGCGTGCAGCAGGATGTTCAGCGTGTCGGCGCTGACCTGTTGGCCGGTGGCGTCGGCTACCGCCTTGACCTGCTGATAAAGCCACATGAGCCGCTGGTCCGCCAGCTGGTGCACGCGGTTGAACTGCTCCACCGTCGGCGGAAGCGAGCCGATGAAGGCCCAGCCGGTTTCGTACTGGGCCGTGGTGATGTCGTCGATGTTTCCGTTCTTGGCCCACGGGCGCTCGAACAGGTCGAAGAAAGTTGAATCTGCCATGTGTTAGATCCTCCGCGCCAGCACGCCGACGCCAAAGCCAAAAAAGCCTTGCTCGCGGAAGCCGAATGGTTTTTCCGTCGAGCCAGATATGATTTGCACCCCAACGCCGGCGGCCTTGGGCACCCACTTGTAGGGATTGGTCATGAGCGGATCGTTGGGGCCGGGTATGCGGCTGACCCAGATGCGGATCGTGGCATTGCCGGCGTCCTGCACGATCACGCGCGACACCTCGAAGATCGGTTTGAGAGAGGACGAGATCTCCGGCGCGGTGCCGTGTCCGTTGTTGAGCGCGATCTTCCAGTACAGCAATTTCCTGTACTCGGGATCGAGCAGCGTGGTGGAGCCTCCCACGGCCCGCTCATTTGCGCGGCGCATGCGCGCCTCGCCGAAGCTGCCGATGTTCGGCTGCCCCAGGAATCCGAAGAATTGCACATAGACCGCCTCGTCAATAATCCGAGGCAACCCGACAATCTCGCCGATTCCGTCGAGCTGCGCACCCACCGCAGTGTCTAACCAGCGCTGCTCGTACATGTCCCGTAGCGCGCCCTGCAGGCCCTGGGCCGGCTTGAGCAGCGCTTTGACCAACGCCTCCAGTCGCGGCTTTGCCCGGAACTGGCCGAGCCAATGGCCCCACGCAACGCTCGCATGCTCTTGTTGGAGGTCCATCACGTCACCTCGATGCGCGAGCGATCAAACACCGCGACCTGCATGTCCAGGATCTCGATGTTCGAGGCGGAATAGTCGCCAGGCTCAGGCACAAACCCCGGGTCTGTGGACGATGCCAGAAGCAGCTCTACCGACGCAATGCCCTGCGTTTGATAGATGGCCCCAAACAGCCTCTGTCGGATCACATCATCACCGATAGAGAAACTCTCGCCGGCGGCGGCCAGATTGGCGGCGATGGCGTCAAAGCCATCCGGTGGAAATGGCTGCTCAGCCGGCGGCAACAGCGTTACCGCGCACGACACCCATACGTAGACCCGCTCCGGCCGGTCGAATCGGATAGGATGCATGGCCCCCTCGTCGTCCGTAACAACGACCTCAATGCTGCCGTGGGTGTCGATGCCTGCGGCCTTCGTGCGGAAGATGGCCTTGGCCACCTCATCGTCCAGCCCGCCATCGACCACCGCGTGTATGCTGTGCGGCGGCCGCCCTGCGGAGTCCGTCACGTCGGAGTCATTCTGAAACACCCGCAGGGCGCGCACGCCTGCCACTCGGTCCCGGATGTTCGGTGCAATGCTGGGAAGCGTGGCCGCGCCGAGGCGGAACAGGCCCGTCGGATACCGGGCGCGCAGCTCGGCGTCGTTCTCGGCCAGCCGGCCGGAGATGCCGGCCTGCAGGTTCTCGACGGCCTCCCAGCCGTCCACGGCCGTCACAATGCCGCTCAAGTCACCGACGGCGGCCGTCTCCTCCGACGCGCCGTCGGAGAGCGCCAGGCCAGGCGAGCCCAGGCGCACCAGCGTGAGGTTCGCCGACCAGGTGAACGCTGCGGCCACGCGCCCATCAGTGTGGATGCGCACGGTCGCGCCGTCACTGGAAACAGCCAACCCACTCGGTTCCAGCGCTGCCACCAGGCCGGCCAGAATGGCGGGCAGGTTCGTGACCGCGGCTGCCGTGTAGGTGTGCGGCTGGCCGTCGATGGTCACCGAATAGAGCGCGCCGCCCAGCACTTCTGGCTGCAGCGTCACGTCCGCGGCCGCGCCGGGCAGGATCTGCACAGCGGTGTCCAGGTGCCAGAGATTCTGGCTCACCCGGTGCCGGATCTGCGCACCTGCTGGCACCGTCGTGCCGCTGGCGCCGTAGAGCACCACATAGGCACGCGATTGCTCATCCGCCAGCCGCTTGACGCCCGTGAACGACACAGCGCGATCCAGGGATACGCCACTGGCCGAGCCCGGGTACATTGCCAAGTACACGCCCTCGGCCTGCTCCCATAGCGCAGCCTCGCGCTCGGCGAACGTGTCGATCAGCAGGCCGGTGACGCTATCCGGCCGCGTCTCCACGGTATCGCTGATGCCCGCCGCCAGCAGTCGGGCCCGCAAGTCCTCGATGATCGCCTGCCGGATTTCGGGCAGACGCATGCGCACGAACCCATCCGGCGTCACGCCGTAGGCCATAGGTCACCTCATAAAAAACTTGCGATTTACAGATTGCGCAGGGTCACGATGTCGGCGACTCTGCCGGCGGTGGTTTCCGCCTCGAACGTGACGCGCAGCGCCCGCTGCGCACGCTCGATTTCGAGTCCGAGACGGCCAACACGCGAAACACCCGGCACATCCAGGATGCGGGCGCGCAGCACGGCCTCGATGGTCGAGCGATCCGGACTTTTCACCAGGATCTGCTCGAAATATGGCACGCCAAAAGAGGTGTCGAGGAACCACTCGCCCATGAACGCCAGCAGCGTCACCTTGATCTGCTGGCGGATGCGGCCCGCGCCGCCGATCAGGTGCGTGCGGCCCAGCATGTCGATCGCCAGGTCGTGATCGTCGCCAAGTGCAAGATCCAGGCTCATCAGATGGGCTCCTCGGTAATGCCTTCCGCGTACGGGTGCTTGTGGGTGGCGCCCACGTCAGTGCCGTTGTGGGTCAGCGTGCCGCCGCGGAAATTCACGTTGCCGTCGATGTTGATCGTCGCGCCGCCCTCGCCGCCGGAGCCGTTCATGCCCTGGGTGTAGGTCAGCAGCCCGTTGACGGTGAGCGGGCCGTTGAAGGTGCCCGTCACCATGTTGACGGTCCACGTCTTCACGCTGATGGTCAAATCGCCATGCGGCGAGAGCTTCAGCGTGCCGGGCCCGTACTGCACGCTGACGTTCTCGGTGTCCGCCGTCATCGTTCCCGGGCGCACGACCGGCGTTGCGAACGCGTCGGACAGGTCGAACTGTCGCGGGTCATCCGGCGGGCCATTGCTGCCGGCCAGCCAGTTCTCCAGCGCCCGCGCCGAGAATGACAGCGTGATCGGGTCGCCGGGCTTGAGCGGCACAGAGATCAGCGCCTGCGCGCCGTTCACGTCGCCAACCGGCCAGCAGACCGGAATGCGCACGATCTGCGGGGCCGGCAGCACATCGCCGTTCGCCAGGCGTTTGGCGAGCGCCGGGCGCGCCGTCACGTAGGTGCCATCGTAGGTCACCACTTCGCCCGGCAACGTCGTGTACACCTCGGACAGCTCGGTGGCGATCAGCGCGCGCAGCGCCGTGATCGGGTTCTTCATTTCGTGCTCCCTTTCTTTTTCGGAGGCGCGTAGCGGTCCACCAGCTGCAGCTCGGTCTGCCAGTCGCCGCCGGCGCTGTCGCCGGTGTGGCGCAGCGCATCGACGCGCAAAAATTCCTCGACCGTGCGACTCTCCAATTTCACGAGGTCACCGGGGTTGATCATGGGCAGCAGCAGAGAGTTGACCCGCCAGCCGTCGCGCTGCTGCCGCGCGCTCACCAGGTTCACGTCGTCGCCGGTCCGCTCGTCCTTTACCTTCGCCTTTTCACGGGCTGCCTCGCGCGTGCGCTCGGGGTAGCCCAGCAGGCCGGTATCGGCTGCGAGCACGACGGCCTGGCGCCGCGTGGTGCCGCCGCGCTGCACCACCTGCAGCTGCTGGTTCTGGATCGACCATTCCAGGCCGGTGCCCTGCGTCACCTTGTGCAGCGCCGTGCGCGCCGCGCCGTAAAACGAAAACCCCTGCTGCCAGCGGCGGTCCGGCACGTCGTCGGCCATCACCAGCGGCAGGCCCATCTGCCGCGCGATCTCGCGGATGATGCTGCTGGCCTGTGCGCCCGGGCCCAGGCCGATGGAAATCGCGGTGTCGCGCACCTCGGTGTAGCCATCCTTGACGATGAGCTCGGTCACCACGTCGGGCTGCTCGAATTTGGTGTAGGCAAACACCACGGATCCCGAGGCCATCAACAGCGGCCCGCCCTCCTCCGCATACCCGGCATACAGCACGCAGCGCAGCCCCGGCTCTTCCAGCGCGCGCCGCGTGTCCGCCGCGAGGTTGTAGATGCGGATGGTGTGGTCGTTGGGTTCCTCCTCGGCATCCTTGCTGATGTCGAAGGTGATCCGGATGGGCTGCATGACCTCGATCCCCTTCTGGTTCGGTTTGCCCACCAGCAGCCGGTACACGCGGTCAAAACGTGCCATCTGCCACCTCGGTCGATTCAGCGTAGATCAGCGCGACCTCGCCCGCGGGAAGCGCCTCCCGGCTTATCGCGTCGCGCCGGTCCGGCGCCAGCGCGATCAGCTCGCCGGCCGGCACGGCAAGATGCCGATACTGCGCCAGCAGCGGCCTGTCGGGCAGCACGGCGATGCCCGCCACGATGACCTCGTTGTAGGCGTTCTCGATGGAGAGCGTCCACAGCTCGGCCTCGCTGTTCCAGGACAGTTGCAGGAAATAGGTCACGCCCTCCAGCTCCACCTCGGTGAGGCTGTCGTTGGCGTCGATCACAGGAATGCGCAACATTTTCTACTTCCCAAGCAAGATGCCTTTCAACTTGGACCGCTCGGTTGCGGATGGATCAACTCCATTCGCCTTGCCCGCGTTCGTCTTGGTGCTGCCGGCCTTGCCAGCCGCCGTCCCGCTCGTCTTCTCCGGCGGAATGTCGGCCTGGCGCAAGGCCACCTTGCGAATCTTCCGGAACTCGGCCGAGATCGTGAAGCGGTCCCCTGCCTCATTGGTGCGGCCGATCTCGCAGCGGATCATGGCGAAATCGACGTACACGTCCAGGCCGGTGGTGATGGTGATCGGCAGCCGGTCAGCGTGGATTTTTCGCAGCGCCGCCTTCGCGCTGATCAGCTTCTGTCGGCCCGTGCCGCCCCAGCTGGGCGCGCCGACAATGCTTCTGCCGACCGCGCCCAGCATCGTCGCCTCCGCCGCCGTCACCCAGCCATCGAGCTGCAGCACCTCCGACTCCTGAGCAATGTGGTCGGTGACCGGCGGCCCCTCTTCCACCGCGTAGCTGGTGGCCTGACTCTCCAGCGACGTGTTCTCGTTCAGCAGGGCATCCAGCGGGATAACGCCGATGGTCGTGTTCGAGTTAAGCCCAAACATCAACGCGATAAAGCTCATGCGACACCTCTACTGAGCGGGCGCTTCCACGCCCGTCGAAAACTCGAAGAACCGCGCCATCGCATCGTTGCTGCGCCGTTGGGTCGTCGCCAACCCTCGGCTCGCTGCGCTGGCCACGGCCTGCGGGTCGCTGCCTGGCGCATTGATGTTGATCTCGTTGCGGTTTTCGATGGTCACCGGGCCGCGCGCGCCGCCGGCGCCAGCGCGGACGGTTGCGCCGGCCGAGACGACGGGAACGCCAGCGCCCGACGCGAACGCCTGCCACTGCTGCTGGCCTCCCAGCAGCCCCTTGGGCCCCGCCATGGCGGCCCGCTGCTCGTCGGACAGCATGTCACCCGGCAGCAGGTCGTTCAGCCACTTTGCTGCCGCCTCGATTTTTCCGGTGATCCAGGTGGTGATGGCGCCGCCGATCTCCTGGATCTTGGCGATCATGCGGCCGCCAATGTCGGAGAAGAATTTCCAGATGCCCTCGAACGCACTGCGCCAGTGCGCCACGGCCCCGTCCCAGTCGCCGGTGAACGCGGCGATGACGCCTTTGAGAATGTCCGCCCAGAAATTCCAGATGGCCTCGATGTATTCGATGACGGGCTCCATGAAGGAGCCCTTCGCGGCGCTCTTGATGCGGGTCCAGGACTCCGTGAAGAACTTCACGATGCTCGACCAGTTCGACCAGATCAGCCACAGGCCGGCCGCCACTAGGGTCACGATGCGCCCGATGGGCGTCATGGCAAACGCGCGCCACAGCAGCGGCACAGCCGTGCGCGCCAGGAACATGATGAGGCCCCGAACTGGTGAAAGGATGCGCCACACGCCATAGAGCATGATCAGGATGGTTCCCCACTTGCGAATCCACGGCCCCAGCTCCTGCCCTGCTCCACCCAACTCGTTTTTGACCCATATCAGGGCGTTCTTCACCCCCTCGATCTGCTCTTTCCACTCCTGCGAGGGGCCGATGAGGTCGCCCAGCGCGGAATCGCCGCCCCGATACCAGACGGCGATGTCATCGACCAGCAGATAGATCGTGTACAGGATCGCCGCCATGCGCAGCAGCGGAGCCAGCGAGCGGCGCCACAGCGTGAGCATTTGCAGTGCGCCCGCCGGGCCGCGGCGTAGCGCCATCGCACTGTCCAGCCGCAACGCTGCCCGGGTGGTCGCCACCAGCGAGCGCATGAGGCCACCCGACTGCATGGTGACCAGCGCCATCCAGTTGCGCAGGCGCACCAGCCCCCAGGCGCCGCCGGAAATCGCCAGCAGCTTGATGATCGTCTCGATGTTGTCGGCCAGGAACTCTATCGTGTTCGTCAGACCCAATACGGCGACGCGCCCAGCCGTTAGGGTCTTGCCGAAGAACCGCTCAAACGCATCGTTCCACACCGTCATCGCGTCAGCGACGGTGACGGGCATGGCCTCCGCCTCGATGCGCATCTTGGCGAGCTGCGCCTGCAGCGCCGGCAGAAACTTGTTGGTGGTGATGCTGCCGGCCTTGACCTGCTCAAGCAGCGCCGCGGTGGTAATGCCGAGCCCGTCGGCCAGCGCCACCTGCAGCCGCGGCGCCGCGCGCATCAGCGTGGCGTACTCGTCCATGCCGAGCTTGCCCTGCATGATCGCCTTGGTCAGCGAGGAAATCACTGACTCCTGGTCCTGCGCCTTGGTGCTGGACAGCGCCATGCCCAGCGACAGCGCCTCGGTCACGTCCACCGTATCCTGAGTGGATTTTCCCAGGTCCGCCATGGTGCGGCGCGTGCGCACGAACAGCTCCGCGCTGGACTGATACGACTTGTAGGTCAGGCGCGAGATCCGGGCCAGATCCTGATCGACCTGGGCATATTCATGCGCGGATGCCGTGGCCTGGCGCATGCGGGCCTCCATCTGGCCCCAGGCGTCAATGTCCGCGCCAATCCGCTGCAACACCGCCACGCCGAAGACCGCGCCCAGGATGCCGCGCAGGCCGCTGAACGCGCCCGCCTGCTCGCGCGCCAGCCGCGCGCCGCGGATCACGCTGCCGTTCAGTTTTTCCTGCGCCTGGCGGGCATCCTGGATCCCCAGGCGCACACCCTCCCACGCACCGATGCCTACCTCGCGCACGGTGTGCATGGCGCCGCGCGCCCGAGCGGCCAGGCCGGCCAGGCCGCTGCCAGCGGCAGCCTGGCGCAGCGTCTGGCCGGCGCGGTCCGACGCCTGCGCCATGGCTGTCCGAGCTGCCTGGTAGCGCTCCTGGTACTTCTTCAGGCCGGACTCGTCCACCTGGTAACGCAGGAGGGTAACCAGCTCTCGAACGATGCTCATTGGGATTTCCTACTCGCGTGCGCCTGGGCCGCATCCTGGGCGTCCATCAGGGCGTTCATTTTCATGAGGTCGAGCAGATCGACCTCGCCACGGCGCACGGCGTCGGGGCTGACGAGGCGGGCCACGATGGGCCGCCAGATGATCAGCTCTCGTTCGAGGGCGGGATCGAACTGCCCGACAGCGTCGCCAGCTTCTCGCGGGCCGGACCAAAGAGGCCGGCCCATCGCGCCAAAGGGCCGGCGAAGTTGTGCCGGAGGATTTGGTACATCAGTTCGAGGACTTGCGAGAAATCCTCGAACGCCAGGCCACGCTGGGCGGGCGTGAGTTTCTGCGGCTCACGCCCGGGCAGCTCGAAGCTGACCAGCTCGGGGTCGATCAGCTCGTCGGCCCAGCGCTTGAGCGCTGCGCCGCCCAGTCTGCCGGACAGCTCCCGCAGAGCCTGCGCCGCTGCCTGCTCGTCGCGCTCTTGCGCGGCGCCGTTGCCGGCGAATACGGCCTCCAGCATGGATCCGGCCGCCGGCAGTACCTCTTTCTGCAGGTCGCCCAGCAGCTCCAGCTGGCGGAACGCGTCAAACCGCGCGATATGAAACGTGGTGGTGCCGATGGGCACCGAGATAACGCGACTCATCAGGAATTGCCTCCCACGACGTTGATGGACGGGCCGGTCTCGATGACCCATTCCCGGTTGCCGACCTTGGCCGCATAGCCTGCCGCCGGCGTCTTGACGATCCACGCGGAATCGGCTGCGTGCAGCGATTTCCCGCGCAGGTCGGTCACGGCCACCGGCACGGCGCCGTTACCGTCGGTCGCCTTGTCGGCCTGGTGCAGCCCCGACAACAGCGCGTTGCTGGTGCTGGTCTGCAGCAGCGTCACGGTGATGCGCAGGCGCGAGTCCCGCGACATCGAGCGCGCCACCTCGCCGTCGGCGCCGGACACCGAGGAAATCCCCTCGCCGATCTCTTCCACGTTCACGAACGTGTCTTCGGCCAGGCCGGTCAGGGGGATGGCCCCCATCACGATCTTGATCTGGCCGGGTGCATAGGTTTTCACGGACATGCTGGTCGCCCCGTTTAGATTTGTTGATAGGTCAGGTTGCCTTTGATCTCGGCCACGTGGATGGCGCCGGCCAGGCGCGCGCTGAATTTCAGGTCGCGCAGGATCCGGTTGGCCTTGTCATTGGCCGAGATGTCCATGGAGCGAGGCGCCGAGATCACGAAACCAGGGATCTTGCGGCCCGCGCTGTCGATCTCGTCCGGTGCGATCAGCCCGCGCGCCTGACCCAGCATGAGCGCCTGCCGCAAACCGTTCACGATGACCTGGATGCCGTCATCGGTGAACGGCACCTTGCCGTCGGCGTTGATCAGCTGCGTGGCCACGTTGATCTTCACCTGCTCGGCGAGCCAGTCGCGCCCGCGGATCACGTCGATCCACTCGCCGGCGGCGACTTTGCCGTTCTGGGTGATGGCGAAGTTGCGCATCTGCTCGAACGTGTTGGCGTTCTTCGCGTGCGCCGCCAGGGCCTGGCCTTCGGAAAGGTTGTCGTAGGTGATGCCCGCCAGTCGCGTGTTGGCCCAGGTTTCGCCGCCCGGATAGTAGGTGAAGCGGTTGGCCATTACGGCCGATTCCAGCGCTTCGCTGGCGGCCTGGCCGTGATACCAGACGTGGGTCCGGAAATACTGTTTCTGCTGGCACTTGGAAGCGATGTCGGTATCCACGGCCGCGTCGATGATGCCGGCCTGCGCACTGGATACGCCGAACAGGCAGCCGTTGGACTCGACCCATTCGGCCGCGTCGAGCACGTCCTCCGGCACCCGGCTGGCCAGCGCCACACCGTACCAGTCCGAAGATTCGCGCCGGCACGCGGTGAGCGCAGCGGTGGGCGTCTCGGTGCTGGTGGGGATCGCCAGCGCGAGATTGCCCTTGATGGACACCGCGATGGCGGCTTCGGCGTCGGTCGCCGTGATGGACACTTCGGCGCCGACGGCAGCCGCCTCGACCGGCGCAGCGGACGCGGTGATGGCGGCCACCAGCCCGGCAGCGATGGTGGTGGGCGTGCTGTCGGCCAGGCCCGTGAATTTCGCGTCGGCCGTCTGGACGGTGCCGTCGGCGGCGCGCCATTTCATGGTGACCGTGTAATCGGCGACGCTGGCGCGCGTGACAGTGACGCGCGAGGTCTCGACGTGACGCCGGCCGACGAAGATGCGCGGCACGGTCGGGATCTGCTTGAACGCGTCGCGCACAGCGATGTAGAGCGGGTCGGTCTGGCCGATGCCGAGGTCCAGCAGCTCCGATGCCTCCGTGACCACCAGGACGCGGTTGATATCCAGAGCGTGCGCGCCCAACACCAGCACGTCGGAGAAGTTCTGCTCCTTGATGGCCGTGGTGTTCAGGGAGATCGCCACATTGACGATCCGGTCGATATTTGCCATTTGCGGCTCCAAAAATAAAAAAGCCGCCTACTGGCGGCCGGATGGCGAAGACAGTCGCGCTACGGCGCGGGCGCGGCTGTCGCGATGAATGGAATTTCAGGCATGTCGGTCGCGCCACCGGAGGTCGTGAAGGCGCCCTGCACGGTCTCGATCACACCCACGTTGGCGGCGAAGTCGCGGGCATAGCGAATGCCGAGCTCCAGCACGCCGCGCCGCTCGTAGCGCGAGGCATCGCGCAATATCGGCAGATCCTGCAGGCGGCCCACGTCGAACACAGCTAGGCCCAGGGCCTCGGCGCGCTCCTCGTATAACGGATGCCGGAGCTTGAGCCCGATCTCGTCCAACCTGTCGTAGGCATGCGGCCCATACGCCTGCAGCTCGACCGTTGCGTCGTCGTGCTGGCGCACTGCCTGCATGCCGTCGTCACTGACCCGGCCTGCCTCGGCGCTGCTGGCCTGTGTCCAGCGGATCGCCAGCGTGATATAGGGCATGGCCGGCCGCCGCCCGTTCTCGTCGGCGAATATCACCGGCACGCCGCCGGCGGCCGCCTCCACCAATTCAAAAATTGCGTCGTGCGGCTCCATTCCTGCTCCTGATTAATCCGTACCGATGGGACTATTGGCGCGCCTGCGCGCCAACTCGGCACAGCCCTCCCCGGTGACCTGGAAACCCCAGCCGGGTCTGGGAAAGTCTCCCGGACGTTTAGCCCCGTCCGGCCCGGTCCAAGCAGCCGGGTACCCATGGGCGTGTCAGGGTGCGTCATCGGTTTCTGCTGCGGCGAGTAGCACGGCCAGGTAGCGGTAGTGGGAGATCACGCCCGACCGCCAGGGCGATACCCCCACCAGCAGGTACTCACCCGCCAGGGGCCCGGCATCCCACAAGAGGCGGTCGCCGTTGGCCCAATCTTGCCCTGCGACGTTCAGGGTCGCGTCGGTGTAGATTCGCACGGCCGCGCGCACGCGCCGGCCCTCGGGAGCGGCCTGCAGCATGTCGTAGTCGCCCGCCTTGGCTGGCTGCACGGACGCGGCGATGGTGATGTCCGCCAGGGCGGCACCGTCCACCCAACGCCCGCGCTCGTACTGACCCGGCGCGCGGCGCCGGATGGTCTGAGGTCGGCGAAATCCCATGGCCTACACCTTCCGGTATCGGATGGCGTTCACCATCACGCCGTCATCAATCAGCGGCACGTCGCTGCCCTTCTTCTTCACCGTGGACGGCGCGTTCGGCTTGGCCCACTGCTTGGATTGCTGTACATGCGCCTTCTGGTGCTTTTCCGCGAAGGTGCCCAGCTGGTCCAGGGCGTTCTCGACGCCGAGCCGGCCGTCCTGCACGGCGAGCGCCATGCGGTCCATGGCCTGGCCCAGCACCTTGTTGTTCTTTTCGGCAAAGTCCCGCATGAAGGGGCGTGCCGGAATCGTCTCGGTGCCGAACTCGTTGTAGATGGCGATGTCGAGCAGGTCGGTGCCGCTCTGCGGATCCGCGCCGGCGTCATCTTGGATCCCGAATTTCACGCCGCGCCCGTCGATGGCACGGGATAGCCGCACGAACTCGTCAAAGCCCTTGTCGATGGTTTTAGCAGACACGAGGGCATGTCCTCACAGTTGCAGCGCCGACACGGCACAGGCGCGCCAAGCGCTCGTACTGGCCGTAAAAACCGGCCGGGTCATCGGCGCCTTCGACGCGGCCATACGTGCGCTGTAGGTCGCCCTCTTTCTCGCTGATCACGCCGGGCCGCGGCGTCACGCCATCAGCCTCGGCGGCGCGCTGCAGCTTGATCCCGTACAGCAGCCAGGCCGCGTACCAGACCTGCGCCTCGTCCTGCCGCTTTTCGGGCAGGCACGCTGGCCGGTAGTCCGCCGCCACCTGCAGGGCGCGCTGCTTTTCATCGGCCGGCATGGCGGCCACCGCCGGCGCCAGGAAATCCAGGTCTTCCACGGTGGCCGCCATACTCACGCTCCCACCTGGGCCTTCATGGCCTCGTAGAGACCCTGCAGCTCGGGCTTCTTCGCGTCGGGCTCATAAGAGACCTGGTTCTTGTCGAGCCACGCCTTGAGCTCGTCCACCGTGACTGGCTCCTTCTCGTCGCCCTCGGCAGCCTTGCGGGCCTTCGCGGGCTTGGCCTTCGCGGCCTCGTCGAGGTCGGCCGGGGCGTCGGCCTCTTCGAGCAGGCCGCGCTTGACGAGATCCTGCACGCCGCGCAGCTCGGGATCCACCATCGCGCCATGCGTAGGCGCGATCACCGTGTGATTGCCGATGTTGATGACGGCCTTGGCCTTGTTCACGAGGTACTTGAGCGCCATTACAGATCTCCTTTGGCCATGGACAGCGGGTAGTACACGACCACGCCGCCCGCGCGTGCCAGGCAGGGCACAACCAGCTCCAGGCCGCGCGCCTGTGCGGGCAGCTGGTTGAACGGCATGGGCAGTTCCATCGAGAGGTTCTCCTCGCTGAATTCATAGGCCATGATCAGATCCTTGCCGCCCGTGCCGGCGCCCTCGAACTCGGCGGCGGCGATGATCTGCAGGCCCGGATGCTTGTCCAGGAAAAACTGGCCCACGGTTTTGCCGTTGGAATCCGGCAGCCGCGTGGAGAACAGCTTGCTGCGATGCTTGGTCGGCAGGACGATACGCGTGGGCGTGTGCACGCCCTTGGACTGGGTCGGCACCGCGTCGTAGATCGTGTCCAGGTCCGCCAGCATCTGGTCCGGCGTGGCGGTCGTCAGCCAGTTGCCATTCAGGCCGACGACGATGGGCACATTGGGGTGGTTGGTCAGGCCATAGAGGCCGTATTTCGTGTCGCCGACCAGGGCCATCTGGTTCAGCTTCACCTCCACCGCCTTGCGCGCCGCCGACGCTTTGCGCGTCGGCAGGTTGGTGCGGTTGGCCTGCGCCGCCCGGATTTCCATGACGCTGTAGCCGTAAGCGTCGCCGATGTTTTTGACAGAGGCCGTTTTTTCTTGGCCCTTCACGTCGGCGCGCGGCAGGTCCATCGCATAGTTCGACACGATCCTGGCCATGCCGACCTCGTCGAACATCATGTACGTGAACGTCTCGGCCCACTCGGGCACCTCGGTGGAGATGGGCACCAGCTGCAGGCCCACCATGGGGGGCAGCTTCTTGTCATAGGTGCGCGACTTGACGTAGTCCAGCTGGCGCGCAGTGAAGAGGCCCTCGTCCTCGCGCATGCCAGCCACCAGGCCCACGGCCTGCACCGCCGGCAGGTCGGCCTCGTCGTAGTGCTCGTGTTTGTCCATTGTGATTCCCAATGAAAAGAGCCCCGTGAGGGGCCCTGGTTTGATCGAATCCGGCGCCTGGGGTCAGGCAGCCGGCGGGGTGGCGAACGGTGCGGAGAGCTCGATCAGCGCGATCTTGCCACCGGCCACGTCCACAGCGCCGGAGCGGAACACCGCGTTCGGCACCGCAGTGGCGCCGTCATCGGAGACCGTGCCGTCAGCCGCGCACTTCACCGGGCCGTCTTTGGTCACCGCGCCGCCCGCGGTAACGATGGCCCAGCCGCGGCGCACGCGCAGCACGCTGACGCAGTCGAATTCACGGTAGCCGCCATCGCGCGGAATGGTGTGGGTGTGCAGCGCCAGGCCGCGAATTTTCGTCCCCGGCCCCGCGACAATGCGGTCGTCGGTGGTGTCGCCCACGATCACGCCCGGGCGGATGTCACCGGCGGCGGCATAGGATTCGACATCGTCAAAGCCCAGGTCGGCCTTCATGCCGGCAAAGGCCGCGTCCATACGGTCATCGTAGATAGCCATCATTGGCCCCCTTTCTTCAGATTGGCGATGTAGGCGGCACGCGCCGAGGCGGAACCGTCGGCGCCGTCCTCACGCTGGCCGCCCGGTTTCTGGGTGGGAGTGGTGTCGCGGCGCTGGCCGGCGGCGGCATCCTGACGCGCCTGCGCGTCGCTGATGGCCAGGTCGAAAGCAGCCTCGACGTAGCCATCGGACTTGCCGGCCAGGTCTATGGAATCGCCCCGGATAGCCTTGATGACGCCCTCACGCAGCACGCGGTCGGTGGTGCCGGCCTTGAATTCCACCTTGTGCTGGGCGGCGACCGTTTCCAGCTTCACCCGGGCCAGCGCGGCAGCGTGCGCATCTTCACGGGCCTGCTTGATGTCCGCCTCGGCCTTGTCGGCTCGCGCCTTCTCTGCGTCCGCCCGTGCGGCCTCGGCGTCGGCCTTGGTCTGCGCCGCCTTCGCGTCTTGGCGCAAGCGTTGCAGCTCCTGCTCGACTTCCGGCGCGGCGTCGTACTCCAGGCCGTTGTCGAGGCGGATCTTGACCAGGTTCATGTCATTTTCCTCTTCGGTTTTGGTTACGGCGTCCGCCGCGTCAAGGTTCAGCCGAGCGTTTCCCGCCCGGCCACGTTTCACCACCGCGAGGTGGTTGTATCGGATCTTGCGCTGGATGGCGTCGTAGCGCTCGCCCTGCGGCGATACGCCCGGCGTTTCATCCAGTTCGAGCTCGTAGCCTAGCGAGAGCTCCTTGTTGCCGGCATCCACCGGCGTGGGGTCGAAAATCTGAATGTCTCCGACCATGTCGTCGCCGTCCTGGCGACCATCGGACAGCACCGTGCCGATCATGTGCAAGCGCACATTCTTGGCCGTGACTTTGCCCGGGTGGCCGTCCGTGATCGGTTTGCCGCGCAGCGACGCCAGAGAGTCTGCGCTGAAAACCTCCTCGGGCGGGCGGTATTCGCGCCGCAGGCGTCCCCCGCCGTCCCGGTACTCAAACACGCCCGTGCGCGTCAGCACCGGCGTGTCGACGATGAACCCCTCATCGGTCCGGCTGGCCTTGAACGTCACCCGGTCATATCGCATTGCCATGATTTTTTCCCTTCAATGAACGATCAGCGCGTCCAGGTCGTCGAGCAGCGGCAGCCTCGGCTCGGCCCAGCAGCGACAGCGGATGGGCTTGCCCGGGTGGCCGTCGGCTGGCGGATCGTCCCACTGGAATTCCTGCCCCTCGCGGGCCACGTGCTCGTCGCGCTCGCGCTCATCGAGCACGCCGCGCCAGAAATAGGACGTGACGCCGATGTTTCGCTGCCGGTATTCGGTCAGATCGCCGTTGAGCTTGCCGATCTGGTCGCGCGCAATCAGCTCTGCCCGGTTGCGCGGCAAATCGTAGGATTCTCGGATCTGACGCGTCATGTCGCGCAGCGATGTGCCTGCACGCACCGCGGCTACGACGCGGCCGTGCAGCGTGTCGAGGTACTTCTCGGGGATCGACTTGATCAGCCCGATGTTCTCGGCCTCCCACGGCCGCAGAATGCTGGCCAGCCTTGGCTCGGCCTTGAACACGTCCACGCCGTAGGCGTGCCGCAACAGACGGTGGAACTGCTCGCGGTTGTACTGCTCAACCCGCTGGGCCACCATGGCCGCCAGTTCCGATGCCTGCCCGTCCGATACGGTCGCCGCAGCCAGCGCTTCCATGAACGCCCGGCGCAGAGCTTCGAACCATCCGTCGTCACCCTCCGGCGTATTGCGCAGATCATCCTGTCGCAGGATGGCCGGCAACGACGGCAGCACGTGCCTTTCGACCGCCAGCGAGCATGCCACCGCGACCTTGCGCAGCGCGCTCTGGTAATCGCGCTCGTCGCCCAACGGGTAGCGCCAGACCTTAGGTTTGCGTGGCGTACTGCGCGGCCGACTGGCCTGCGGAATCCGGGGTGAGGCCATACATGGCTTCCTGTTTCATGAAGTCTCGTGCCTCGTTTTGGCTCAGCCCGTTGTCCACCGCAGCGCTCAGGCCGTCCATAAGCCGGGCCCGCGCTTCAGCGCGCGTCTTATCGACCTCGGCCTCTTCCTTGGCGGTCATTTGCTTAAGAGCCGGCCAGACGATGCTCCAATCTTCGCCCTGACTCGCGCCGCGCAGCGCACGTTGCGCCCGGATCAGGGAAACGATGCGTTCGAGGGCTGGCTGGATCTTGACCGCTCGCCCCATCGCTACGCCGTTGTAGAAACCCTCCAGGTCGCCGTCGCCGGTGGAGTTCATGCCGGCGGCAGACCGCCCAAAGAGCAGCGTTACCGGGATTCCCGTTTCGGCCGACAGCGCGATCTGAAACTCTGCGATCACGTCGCGCACTCCACCCAGGCTGGAACTCAGCACCGTGTAGTCGTCCTCGCTATCCACCGCCACGCCGTTCATGGCGTTGCGCGCCGCGTCGACCATCTCGACGCGCTTGCGCACGACTTCTTCCATCTGGTTCTCGATAGCCTCGGCCAGACCTTTCATCTTGTGCACAGCCTGCTGCTGCTTCTCCAGCAGGTTCAGCGACCAGCGCAGGCCAGCGCGGTACCGGCGGATTGCCCGGTATGCGGTGCTGACGGCAGGACGGCCGGCCCATGGAATACCCGTGCGGTTGAGCTTTGCGGGGAGAGGATCGCCGGGCACTTCGATCAGGCGAGATTCGTGCACGAAAAATTCCGCAGCCACTGCGCCGGGCGCCTGCGTGCGCACGCGGTACAGCTCGGGCATGCCGAAATTGGGCAGATTCGGGTCGGAGTACCGTTGGTCCGTCGCCGACACGTCATCGAGTGCAAAAATCTTGAGCTCCAGCAGCTCGTCCAGCCCAGACACGTTCAGCGGCTCGCGCAGCGCGCGGCCGTCTTTGCTGAGTATGACGATGGCGCCGCCGCCCGTGAGCCGCGCCCAGCGCCAGGCATCGGCCAGCGCCGGCAGCACCTTCAGCCGGTCGAGCTCGCCCTGCACGCGGTCATCACCGTGGATCTCGACGCCGCGCGACACGGCTGCGTCGGGAATTATGTCCACGACACGGGCCGCCAGGCCGCCATCGGCGTACATCTCCATGTCGTCGATGGCTTGCAGCCCGCGTTCGGCGAGCGCGCGGAAGCCGTGCCCCATCACCGCAGTGAGGTAGCCGTCCTGGTTGATCATGCCTGTGCCAGCGCCGTGAAGCGCCCTATGTTGCTGCCCGCCGTGGCGAGCATGTCGTTGATGGCGTCGACCATCGGGTCCACTTGGTCATCGTGGGCGTGCGTGTCGTCCGCCGTGAATGCCTCGCACTCGGCCAAGAAATCGGCCACGAAATCGGCCTCTTCGGGGATGCAGACCAGTCCCGCCTCGATGTACGACTGCACGTCCATGACGCGCGTCAGCTTGTCCCTGACACGCTCCACGCCCCTGACGGGGATTTTGCCATCGGCGGCGATCTCCTGGATCAGGCCGGTGCCGCTCGACTTGTCCTCGATGAGCATCTGCCTCAACGGCGCAGAGAGTTTCGTGTCGTAGGGCTTGTGCTTGGCCCAAAAATCGACCGCACGGCGCTTGAGATCCGGCGCGGCCCATTTCCCGCGCAGCAGATCCAACAGGTACAGCTTGCCGTCATCGCCAAGCCCCCAGCACTCGAAAACACTGTAATCGTTGCGCTCGGCGGTCTTCTGCGCGGTGTCCACGAACACCTTGCGCGAGACGATCTTGGGCAGCGTGCGGTACCGCCCGAACCAGGCCCCCTGGATCAGGTCGCCGCCCAGCGGCGCGGGACGCTGCTGGTACTGCGACGCGAACACAAACCGGCTGACACGTGCGCCGTCCTGGTCGGCCCCGGTGCCCGCCTCCATGGCGAGCAAGTCGTCCAGTGGCTCTTTGTACGGCCAGTAGCTGAAGCGCCCCTTGTCGTCGCGCTCGGTGCTGTCCACCTTGGCCCGCAGGTGCTCCGGCAGGCCGGCGACGTAATCGTCGTCGATCATCGCCGGGATGACGATGTGCTCCCACTCGCCCGGCAGATTGCCAGCCTCGATGAAGCCGGTCACGTCCTCCTGCGCCAAGCGCTGCATGATGACGATGATCGGCGTGTCCGGGTTGGCCTTCCGGCTCTTGACCGTGGACAGCAGCCGGCGGTTGGCCGCCGACCGCCGCGCCTTGCTGTAGGCGTCCTCGGGTTTCAGCGGGTCATCAATGATGATGGCGCCCTGAAACCCCTCCGCCATGTGGCCCGCGCGAAAGCCGGTGATCTGGCCGCCCAGGCTGACGGCGTACACGCCGCCGGCCTTCTTGCCGTCCACCAGGACGTTCCAGCGCTTCTTCGACTTCGCGTCGTCGGCAATCGCCAGGGGCCAGAGCTCCTGGAACTCGTCGGACTGCACGATCTCGCGGGCGGTCTGCGAGTTCAGCAGCGCCAGGTCGTCCGAGTAGCTGATGTGCAGGAAGCGCGCCCGCGGGTTCAGCGCCAGCCCGCGGGCCATCAGGTTGATGGCCACCAGCTCGGTCTTCGACGAGCCCGGGGGCACGTTGATGACCAAGTTCTTGATGCGGCCGTCGATGACGGCCTGCACCTTCTCGGCGATCAGCTCATGGTGCCAGTTGACCCGGAACTTGATGGCCTGCCGATGCTTGAAAAAGTACCGGCTGAAGAACAGGTGGTCCTGCTCGCACATGGCTTTCGCCGTGGCGCGCAGGACCGCTGGATCAATACTCGTCGCTGAGCTTGGCGACGGCGGCGGCGACTTGTGTTTCATCGACCACCACCGTTTTCTGTTCTATCGGGCCACCGCCGACGCCCGTGTGCTCCCGCCTATTCGTGAATGCTCCCCCGGTTTCCTTGGCGGCCTGCTCAAGCACCGCTGCGGCCGCCACGACATTGCCGCGCTGCATGTGCCTTTCGTAGATCCTGCCGAGCTGCCGTAGGCGGTAGGACTGCTGCGCCACGGCGATGTCGGCCTGCTCGGCCATGAAGCGTTTGCGGGTTTCCCGGAAGAGCTCAACCCACTTTTTGCCCAGCGCCGCCCCGGCCACTTTCGTGGGGTCGTACTGCGCGACCTGCGTCCGTGGCACGTCCACGCCGAACTCGTCCTGCACCGCCTGGGACACCTCAGTGGGCGTATCCCAGCAGGCCAGGGCCTGGACGATGTAACGCTTGTGCGCCTCGGTGAGCTTTGCCATGTTGCAGATCCTGTCGCCGCTGCTATGCCGCCTTCAGGCAGCACCCGCAGGCCCTGGCTATGTCCAGCCTCGGCACGACCGGCGCGGCGCCAGCGGCCGCCGCCAGCCGCCGCACGTCCTCGGACGGCCCGTAGCGCGCTACCACGCCCACGAACTCCTCCACGTCGTGCCCGACGATGCGCAACTTGGGCCGGCCCTCCTTGTCGAAGGCGGGCGCGCCGAACTCGTCCAGGCATTGCCCGATGTGATAGAGCTCGTGCTCCACGAGCGCGCAGAATTCCTCGTCGCTGCACGTGACGCAGAAGTCCGCGGCCAGGGTGATGAGGAACGCCGGCACGCGGCCGAACCACTCGATCATCTGCTGCTCCTGGCGTGCCTTCTGCCAGCCGCCGGCGCGGAACATGACCTGTTCGGCTTGGCCCAGCACGGTGCGGCCGGCTTTTTCGAACGCGCCCGGCGCCCACAGGAATGCCAGGTCGGCATCCATCAAGTGGGCGTGGTCCGAATTGTGAAGCGGCCCACCCTGAGCCAGGATGGTCCGTTCGACCCAGGCCAGCAGTTCCGGCGCCGGCCGGAAGCCGTCCAGTTGTTTCGGTGGCGCGGGCCGCGTTGTGGGAGGCTTGCTCATCCGCACCTCCGCCAAACTAATATTTCTTGCAAAAACTTATATTGGACTTATAATTGAGTCCATGAACACGATTCACTGGACCCTGAAAGCCGCCAAGCAACTGCGCAAGCTGGATCGTCAGCACCAGGTGACGATTCGCGATGGCGTCGAGGAGCTGAAGGCGATGCCGGCGTGCCAGAACGTCAAGGCCCTGAGCAATCACCAGTACGACTACCGCCTACGGGTCGGCAACTACCGCGTGCTATTCAACTGGGACGGAGCCATCCGGGTCGTAGAAATCGAAGAAGTGAGGAAACGCGATGAACGCACCTACTAACATCCAAATCATCAACGGGCCCGGCGGACAGCCGGCCTTCGTGGTCATCCCCTACGAGGATTACATCGCCTCCCGCAACGCGGACAAGGGCCTGATCCCTCATGACGTGATAAGCCGCACCGTAGACGGCGCCACGCCGGCGCGCGCCTGGCGCGAACACCTCGGGCTGACCCAGGCCGACATGGCTGAGCGCCTGGGTATCAGCCAGTCCGCCTATGCGCAGCAGGAAGGCAGCGACCGGCTGCGCAAGGCCAGCCGCGAGAAGATCGCGGCCGCGCTGGGCATCGAGGCGGCCCAGTTGGATTTCTGAGGGCTCAGAACAATCCCGCCGGCGCGGCGGCCACGTCCCAGCTAAAAATCAGGATCTCGCCGCGCTCGACGCCTCGTCCCCCGCCGACGGTGTAGCGCAGCTCCGTGGCCTCGATATGGAAGCCATCGAACGCCCGTCGTATGTCGGGGTGATCGTTCAGGCTGACAATGGCGCGGCCCTGCAACCGACGCATGCGCGCCGCCATGTCCTCGTACTGTTCGAAGCCGAAGTCCACGCCGTAGCCCTCGGTCTCCCAGTAGGGCGGATCCATGTAGAACAGCGTGTGCGGCCGGTCGTACATCTCCAGGCACTTCTGCCAGGGCAAGTTCTCGATGTACGCGCCCGCCAGGCGCAGGTGCGCCGCTGACAGGTTCTCCTCGAGGCGTAGCAGATTCAGGCCCGGCGGCGCGGTCGTCGCGGTACCGAAGGTCTGCCCGTCCGCCTTGCCGCCGAAGGCGTTTTGCTGGAGGTAGAAGAACCGCGCCGCGCGTTGGATGTCGGTCAGCGTCTCCGGCCGGGTGATCTGCAGCCACTTGAACACGTCGCGGCTGGTGAGCGCCCATTTGAACTGCCGGACGAACTCCTCGAGGTGGTGCTGCACCACACGGTACAGGTTCACCAGCTCGCCGTTCACGTCGTTCAGCACCTCAACCTTGGCGGGCGTCGGGCGCAGGAAAAAGAGCGCGGCCCCGCCCGCGAAGGGCTCAACGTAGCAGTCATGGGCCGGAAAAAAGGGAAAAATGCGATCGGCCAGGCGGCGCTTGCCGCCCAGCCAGGGAATGATTGGGGATGCCATTGGATCGTGAGAGTGTGTTACCGTTGCCCCCGCCTGTACAGGTGGGACGGCCTCGGGTCGCTCACGGGCCTGTTCCGTGTGTCGGCTGTCGGTGTCAGGGTGGCAGCCCTGGCATCGTCGCCGTCTCTTGCCCTCGCACGGCACGCCGGAACGCAAAAAAGCCCCGGTTTATGGCCGGGGCTCTTCATCAGGTCGTACTTGCTACGAGTCTGGGCGAATTTTGGTCAACTTGTCCCACATTGTCAAGTGGGGTCGGCTCTCGGTCACCCTCTTGATCCACCACAATGCCCACATCGCGCATGCGCAGGTCGAGCCGCAGCAGCGCGGCCCGGCGCGCACCTTCCACCAGCACGCGATAGGCAGACGCCAACCGGCCAATGTTCGACTTCGGAATGTCGAAACGGTCGGACAGGTCGCGGATGCGCGGCCGCCCGCGCAGGATGTTGCCCACCAGCAGGTCGGTGAGTTCGCGCTCGCGGCTGTCCGCCGGCGCCTCCGGGTTCAGCCACTCCGACACACGCCGCGCGCTGGTCGCGCCCTCCTCGCCCGTGCCGTACTGCGCCCGCAGGATGTGAAAACCGATGCCGTCGCCCAGCGTGCGCTCCAGCACCTTGACCGTGAAGACCGCCTGCGCATGCCAGTCGTGCGGCGACAGGCCCGACAACGCTCTGCGCTCGTAGCCCACGTCGAACAGCTCCCGCAGGGCCTCGCAGATGATCTGCGTGGGGTTCTTCGGCTCGATGGGGTACGCCAGCATCAGGTACGCCACTGCGATGGCGTGCTCGGGGCAGGAGAACGTTCCGGGATCACGCACGATTCGCTCCTTGGGCGGGCTCCACGCTCTGCAGCTCGGCCACCACCACGGTGACGCTCGGCACAGCGCCGTAGACCTTCCGCTTGCTGTCCTGCACCACCTGCGTGTCATCGCGGTACACCACGCCATTGATGCCGTCCTTGATGGCTTTCTCGACGTTGTCCGAGTCGGGCTTCACCGTGGGCGCGATCTCCCCGGCGGCTGCACGCCGCTTGCGCACACCGGACCAGGACTTCGGGATGGGCAGGACAATCTCCAGGTGCATGCGTATCGCCCCGGTATAGGGTGGCCGGCCCGCCATGGCGCGGGCCGCGGCCAGTTTCACCAGGCTCTCGTAGGCGGCCGTGGCCTCGGGCGTGTAGTGGCGGGTAAACACGCGCGCTGCGCCAGTCCGGGGATCCCGGCCAATGCGCGAGCTGGACTTCGCGCGCCCCTTCCCCCTGGGCACGCCGGGTACGGTGAAAACGATCTGGTTCGGCATCATGCTCCCTCGCCGCGCAGGCTGCGCAGCCATTCGATACGCGCCTCGGCCTTGGCCGGGGTCGTGGGTTGGTGGTCCCGGCACTGCCGGGGGAATTCCGGACTGACGAACGTGCCGGGCCGGTCGGCCATGGCGGCGCAGCGTCCCAAGCCCATCTCGGCGTAGTGCGGCGATTCGCGCAGCGTGAACAGCGCGCAGCGCACGCATTGGACGGTGGCGGTCATGCGTGCACCCCGAAATCGGCGCGCAAGCGCGCGCGGTCTTGCTCGGAGAGGCCCGCCGCGGCGTGCACGCGCAGCTTGAACGCGGGAAATGGCTCGTTATCGCCCTGCGTGACGCCCAACTCGGCGCCCTTGGCGACGATGCCAGACGCCGTTGTGGCCCAGGCGAGCGCGTCGGTCGGCGGTACTGCCTGACGCTGGCCGTTGACGGCGCTCTGCACCGCCGGTGGGCGTAGCACCTTGGCCACGAACACGTCGAGGAACCCGAGCGTGATCGGGCCAGGGTCGCCGGTTGCCTCGCGGTCCAGCAGGGCCAGGTTGTAGGCTTCGAGCAGCTGCAGCCCGGTGATGCCGGCGGCGATCCAGGCCGCAATGCGCGGGTCGCCGGAGTTTATGCCGCGAGGCGGTTTGCCGCGGGTCTGCTCCAGGCGTCGCAGCCAGACGGCCACGGCCATGGCTTTCTCCTCGGGCGTTTTTTCGGCGTCCAGCGGCGGCGGCGGGGGAGCGCCCTCGCGCTCGGGCGCATGCGCGTGAGACGCCGCCGCCGCATTATCTTTTATATATGTCCCTGTCCCTGTCCCTGTCTTAGCCGTGACACCGCCGTGACTTTCCTTGAGACTTCCTGATGGTGTCACAGTGACAACCTTGTGACCCTCCGTGACGGATATGGATATACCGCGTGACGCCGCGACCTCACGCAGGCGTGACGTACTGGTGCCCTTCGCTGGCAAGATCACGCCCATGTCACGCAGCGCGGCAAAGAGCAGCTTGCGGTCCTCGCGCTCCTCGCGCTTGCGCTCGTTGTCGCCGTCCCTGGCTGCCTGGTGCTCTTCTCGCCGACGCATGGCCTCCATGGCCTTCTCGGCTATCACCGGGTGATAAAGACGGCCGTCGCTGCACCTCACGAATCCGCGCAGCGCCATGGCCTTTACCTTGCGCCACGCGGCCAGCTCCTTGCCGGCCAGATGGGCCAGGATCCGGTCGTCGTCGGGCAACGACGCGGCCGGTTCTTGATTCCAACTCTTGCACCACAGCCGCAGCGCCGTCTTGAACTCCTCGCCGGTGGACAACGCCATCATGTCGCTGTCGAGCAGCCGCTCGGTGTCCAGCGGCATGAACGGCAGGCCGCGCAAGTTGCAGTCTGGCGGGGTCATGGGCGCCGGCAAATCCGGGCTATGTGTCATGTCCATAGATCCGTCCTGCTCTATTTGAGGCTCCGCCATCCGCCAGGGCGTCCTGGGTGAAATTCATGCCGCCTCCCCGCCGCGCACGGCCAGCGCCGTGGCAATCGGCCGCACCCAGATCGGGGTGCTCGACAATTGGAAGGATTCGCCGGCGCGCGACAGCAGGATGGCGCGGCCGATTTCCTCGGCCATGGCGCGGGCGGCCTTGCGCGGCACGGCGTTGCCGATACGCTCGCGGTGCGCGCTGTCGCTGTTGCCCTCCATCCGGAATGGCTCGCCACGAGCCTCGGCCTCGGCGTAGTCGTCGGGGTCGTACAGGCTCTGCAGGGCGGCCAGCTCCAGTGTGGTGAACGGCCGGTGCCACGTGCCGTCCTCGGCGATGATGCGGCAGACCAGTTTGTCGTTGGCGGCCGGCAGCGCGCGCGGATCGGCCACCGACCACGAGCCGTTGTCATGGCAGGCCGATGCCGACACGGCGCCGACGTGCTGGTCCCAGGCCGCAACGCCATAGTGGCCGGCCGTCAGGTAGTGGTCGCCACGCTCGCGGGCCAGGCCCGGGCGTGGGTCAGCGATGGACATCCATCCGCCCTGCACGCCCTTACCACCGGCGATAACGGCACCGGCTGACCGCTGCCAATCCACAACCTTGAGGTTGTTGCTGTGCCGATGCCAACCCGTGCGCGGGTCTGCCACGCATTGCCCAGTTCCGTGGGCACCCGTCACGGCGCGCGCCGCGGCGTCGTAGCTCACGATGCGGAACTCGTTGCTGTGCTTGGCCGGGCCGTGGTGGCGCGGGTCGGCGACGCTGTAGGCGCCCTGCCCCGGGCCTTGTTGGCCGGCCACCGTGCCGGTCGCGGCGTCCCAGCGGCGCACGCCATATGCTTGGCCATCCTTCCACGCCGCCGACGGATCGAAACGCGGATCGGCCACCGAAAATGCTCCGTTCAGCGGAAGCGATTCGCCCGCGACCGCGCCTGTGGTGTCCTCCCACCGGCGCACGCCAAGCCCTCCGCGGTACATCTCCGGGACCAGCAAATAGTCGCGCAGGTAGCCGTCATGGACGGCTAGGCGGTTCAGGCTGCGCCAGTCGCTGCCGGCCTCGACGAACGCCAGCCGCACCCACGTTTTCCAGCTCAGGTTCGGGATGCGGTGCATGGGCCCGGCGCGCAGGTCGCCAGGCAGGTGCATGCGGCCCAGGATCTCGCCGACGGCGCGCAGCGGACGCTTCGGCGGCTCGTAGATAAATGCCGGCACTTTCTCGGCGTGGCGGGCGATCAGCAGGAATCGCTTGCGGCTCTGGGCCAGGCCGCCCAGCTCGCCGCAGTCGTGCGCGGTTTCGCGCACCACATAGCCGTAGTGGCGCAGCAGCTGGACGATCTGGTCCAGGAAGTGGCGGCCGCGCGAGGCGATGCGCGGCACATTCTCGAAGAGGATCACGTCGACGGGGTCGCCCTTCCATGCCTCCAGCGCCAGCCAGACGCCGCGCAGCGTCAGCTCGTTCAGCGCTTGGTATTTGGCCGTCAGGCTGCGCGAGTGCGACAGCAGGCCGGAAAATCCCTTGCACGGCGCCGACAGGAACATGATGTTCGGCCGACGGCCGCCGGCAGCTACCCGGATGTCGGCGGGCATGGCCTCGACCCAGCCGGCGTCAGGCTCGCGCCCGTGAAACGCGGTGTACTGCTGGCGGCTGAACAGGTCGCGCACCGTGCAGCGCACGCCCGTGAACTGGTAGAAATCCGCGGCGCCGGCGGCGTCCACGTCGATCCCTCCCAGGCACAACATGCGTCCGCGCAGGCCCGGTATCTCCGGCCGTGCGTCCTGCATGCCCGCGGCGCCTACGCCGGCGCCCGAGAACAGGTGGAAATGGGTGATTTCGGATTCAGTCACAGGTCACCCCCTTCTCTGGCTGGCAGCGGCAGGCCCGCGTCGGCCATCTGCGACTCGACAGTGGCGCGCACGCTGCGCGCGGCAACGATGGCCTCGGAGAGCTCGCGGTGCGCGCAGATCAATTCGTCGGCGGTGGCCGTGCCGTCCAGCAGCGCGGCGGCGGCGGCGCTGGCCTCGGTCTGCTCGCGCATCAGGTTGGTGACCTGGCCCACGTCCACGCCGCCCAGCGCCTCCATCTGCAGGCTGCGCACCGCGAGCCCCAGCGGCCGCAGGATGTCGTCGATGCAGTGCCGGCGCCGGTCGTGCGGCAGCGCGGCCAGCACCGACGGCAGGAAATTGGCGGGCAGCAGGTTGGTGTCTTTGCTGTCGTCGTCCAGCCAACGCGAGACGCGGTCCGCGTTGACCTTCATCCGCGAAAACGTGTCCTGCGTGAGGGGGTCAAACCGGATGCCGGTCACGGCCGGGCCGTTGAGCTGTTCGTGGGCCTGGACGATGGCGTCAACCATCGTTTCGCGCGACCAGCCATGGGCCTTGCGCCAGGCCGTGGTGTGTTCGCGGACGATGGCGATCAGCGTTTTGTGCGATACGTTGCGCATGCGGGGTGAGCTCCTGACAGTTACATTCCCGCCATCACATAGGGGACGACGGGAAAAATCGAATGGAAACGAAAGGGGAAGCCGAGGCGGTCCAGGCCACGCGCGCATTGCTGCAGCTGGCCAAAAGCATCGCGGAGGGGGTGCTCGGCCAGGCCAGCGAGGAAACGGTGCGCGAGGTGTTCGGGCGGCTGTGCTACGAGGTTGACGCGCGGGGCGACGTTGAGCCCACGCGCGAGCCGGCCGCCACGCGGCACTGAGGCGTGGCGACGGCAATGGGCGGCCAGTTCCAGACCCTTAGAATGGGTGCTCTCACACAACCCTACTTCGGAGAAGGAACTGACCATGGCAGGAAATTGGCACGTTGTGCTGCACCGAGAATCGGCTGCGGCAGAGGTGTTACGTCAATTTCAGACCCACGAATTCGAGGGTCATCCGGTGCTGGAGTGTTCACGCGTCGACTGGACCAATACTCACTATCTCGGCCTCCGGCTGTCTCCCACGCCAGTGCGTCCTTCCCCGGACTCCGAAGCGTGGGTCCACCACCACGAGGTGGTGGCAGTGATGCGCGCCGGGGAAGATCGCGCGATCGGCTTTGTTCAGCCGACAGGTGCTGCAGGAACCTAAGGAGTGCCGCGCGCAGCGCGGCGGCCAGCGGAGTCTCATGCATGGCTTTCCTCGCCTGCGCCAATAGGCGACGCGGTGTCGGATGCGGCTTGCGGCTGGTCTTTGAACTTGCGCTCCCAGCCGATCACGAGATACCCGAATGGCCGGCTCCACTCCGTCACGCCCTCGGGCGGCGTCAGCCCGGGGATGATTTGAGCCAGCTCGTAGGTGAAGCGGCCGCGCACATCACTGACGGGCCGGAAAGTGGCGTAGCCAATGTGACGACCAGCTCCATCACGCAGGCGCATGCCCAACAACTCCGGCGCCACCTCGCGCATCTTGGGCCCCTCCAGCACCAGGCGCACGCCACCCCCGGCAGGTTCGAGCCAGGCGTGAATGTCCAGGTCGGCATAGGTCTGGAACTTACGCATGGCTCGCTCCGGCTGTGTCGGACTCGGCCGGCGCCTGGTCTGCAACCGGCTCGCGCAAGGCGGCTTCCACAGATTCGAGTTGGCGCGCCCCGGGATTGGCGATGCGCCCCTGCGCGAACTTCGTCAACCAGGAGTAGGACACGCCCGCGCGCTTGCTGATGAGTGGCCAGCGGCCCTTATTCAGCTGCAGGCCCGAGCGGACTTCGGAAATTAGAGACATGGCGGCAACCTGAGTTTTGAATGCCGCCAATCTAGCATTATGTGGCTAGATCATCAAGCACCAAAAGGCTACCTGGCCTCGATACACTAGCAATCCAATGCCAGACGTAAAAGAGATCCTCGCCCAAAGTGTCGCCAAGTTGCTGGAAACGCGGCAGGACATCTCGCGTCTGAATCTCTCGAAACTGATGGGTGTTGCCGACGGCACGCTCGGGCGCATCAAGTACGGCACAGGTAATCCGAACGTCGAGACGCTTCAACAAATTGCTAAGTTTTTTCGATTTGACGCTTGGCAATTGCTGGTCCCCGGCTTCAATCCGCTATCCCCGCCGAAACTGGCCAACACGGCCACAACCGCGGTAGACCTCGCCCCGGAGGAAGTCGAACTCCTCACGCTATTTCGTTCCCTCAACGAGCCAGAGCGGACCTATCTGCTGCTGAACGCGCGCGGATACGTTGCAGGTAACCCCATTCAGAAGGGAACTCCTCCCATCAAAAGCACCGCCTAAAAGGTGGCGACGCCGAGGGAATGTCATTTTTGTGGTCAGGTGGGCATGGCTGATAAAAGCATAAATGGCGTGGGGTCGGCTCATTCCGAAAGGCGCGAGGCGCTGAAGGCGGATACTTTTTCTGGCGATGATGCGCTCATCATTGCCGCACTTGAGGCAGACGGTCGATTCATCGACTCGCTTTGCGAGCCGGGATACCCCGCCACATTGCTCACTCTAGCCGGTAAGCGGAGGGTCTCGCCGAAGGTAGGCAATCCCGAAGCAATCCCAACACTGCGCGGCTTTTTCTATGAGCATGTCCGCTGCGGATCTAGTGCGGCGACGATGTCAGCACAGCTTAGAACAAGACTGGATGTAGCCCCGGGACTCGCTCGGCTTATCGCCATTGCCGGCATGCGCGAAGTTTGCTCCGCCATCACTCGCCACCGCTGTGCCTCACTGGGGGTAACCGAATACCGATGGCGCAGCATCTGCGCATACCACATGGAGCGCGACGGCACCATATTCAAGTGGGACGATCCCCCAGAAGGCGGCCACCCTGGAGAGGACGGTCTGTGTAAATGCTGGGCCGAGGCGGTCTTGCCGCTGCTCGACGACCTGGACGCACTGATCGTTCACGGCGACGAGCCATCCCCCCTCAGCCCCACCCCAAGTTTCCAGAATACACAGCCATTGGCAGCCAACGCCGTAACCACAGTTCCGGCCCCTTCAAGTGGGCCGACGTGGCGCACGCGCCTGTCGAACTGGTTTAAGAACATGGCGCGGTTCCTGCGCCGCCCCTGATTTCTCCCTTGCCAGAGCCGCCGTAATTGGCGGCCTTTTTTTTCTTCATCCTAGCATCAAAGTGCTTGACACTAGCCATTTAATGCTTAGAATCTAGCATTACAGTGCTAGATCAATGGCGCTGTCATCCCCCTTCGGGGCGATCACAAAGGGAAACGCCATGCAAATCCACCCCACCGCGCCGGTAGTCGCGCTCAACCACTACCGCCACCACCGCGCCGCCGAGCCGCTGCTGGGCAGTACCGAGCAGGGCGTTGCCATGATGCTGCGCTATGGCAGCAACGGAATGAAAAAGCTGGCCGCCGCCTGGCTGGCGCTCGACGCTGACCGCCGCGCCGCGCTCGAATCCGCGCTGGCCGACGATTTCATGCGCCACCGCCGGATGGCCGCGCACGAGTCGCGCCTGGCCGATCTGGAAGGCCGGAACTGACATGGTCGCGCTCGCTGCCCTGCGCGACGACGCCACCCGCACCGCTGACCACGGCGAGTTGCCGGGCGAGGCGGTTGTCACCATCCCCCAGCTGGACGACGAGGCCATCATCGGCGTGCTGTGCGATCTGTTCGCCCGCCGCACCCAGGTCGCATTCGGTGAGCGCCTGGACTGGTGGATCGAGACGCTGCAATGCGACCTCGCCCCGCAGGCGGCGGCCGGCGTAGCGCTCACCGCGATCAGCAAATGGCCGTTCGATCAGCGTGCCGGCGCCGCGGGCGTCGCGGCGCTGCGCACCGAGCTGGTGGCGCGCGCACGGATGCTGCTGGCACGCGCGGCGCGCGAAGGGGCGCTGTGATGGCCGGGTTCCTGATCGTCGGAATCGTGCTGATCGCCATCGAGGTGCGCGACCTGCTCGCGCGCCGCAAGGGGCGGCGCAAATGACGGCCGCCCTGCTCCTCCCTATCGCCCTGCTGCTGGCGCGCGCCGGCGACGCGCTGATGGCGCGCCTGCGCCGCAACGACCCTTGGAGGCCCAACGCATGACCACCACCGCCACTGTCCTCGACGAAATCGACCTTGTGCGCGACGCCCTGGACCACATCATGCGCACGGCGCGCGCCAGCTCGACGCAGACGCGCCGCCTGCGCTGGATCGCCAGCCGCGCAGAGGCCGCGCTGCAGGGCCGCCCTTACATCGCCGCCGAGCATGACCTGCCCAGGATGGTCAGCGAGGCCCTGCTGCAGGCCAAGAACCACCAGCTGCGCCTGGCCAATGCCAGGCTGCGCACGGCGCTGGCCCAGGTCGCGGGCGGCGCCACCGGCCACCCGGACCGCGACGCGGAGCTGGCGCAGATCGCCCAGGCCGCGCTCGACGCCGAGCAGGAGGCCCGCCGATGACCGCCTCCACCGTGTGGGTGCTGCTGGCGTTCCTGCCGGCCACCTACGACCGCCCGCCCGTGATGGTCCTGGAGCGGTTCGCCACCGCCGCCGAATGCGAGCGCGTGCGCTCCGTGTTCCCGCCCAGCACCACCACGTTTTCCTGCATGCCCAGCCGCCAGATCCGCGCCGGGCAGCCCACCACCATGGAGCCTCGCCAATGACGCCCATCCGCAAACTGATCCGCGCCGACGGCACGGTCACCGAACTGCACGGCCCGCACGCAATCGCCGACGTGCGCCAGATGATCGGCGCCGACAGCCTCGGCATCGTGCGCCTTGCAGACCGCGTGCACGTGATGCTGCTGGACGATGACTGCCATCCGAAGGGGTTGCCGGTCAACCCCGAGGCCACTCGCCTGTACCACGAGGTCTGCATCCCCGGCACCACCCACCCGATCTGCGGCGACGTGGTGATCGTGCCCGACTCCGACTATGCGGGGGAAGCATGAGCGCCACCTCCATGATCCAGCGCGCCGCGCTGAACCCCGAGTTTCAGGCCGCCTGCCAGCGATACGCCCATGGCAACGGTTCCAGTCACGCCATCGCGGCGGCCGCGCTACGGGCCGTCGCCGCGCCCGAGCTGCTGGCCGAATTGAGCGCGGCCCACGAAATCATCACCGTGCTGCTCAACCTGGTACCGGACGAGCGCAAAAACGAAATGGCTGCCCTGCTGCAGAGCGCTCACGACGGCGACGGCGCGGTGCGCTATCACGAGCGTCGCGCCGCCATCAGCAAAGCGAAGGGGGAGCAGCAATGAGTGCCCCGAACAGCAACATCCTGGCCCTGTTCCACGACGGCCACTATCTGGCCGAGATCGTCGGCGGCGGCATTCGCGTGGGCAAGCTGCAAGGCGCGAGCGCTGATTTCCCGTCCGGTACGCCCGAGGCTCGCCGCCTGGCTCGGCTGCACGAGGTGGGCTCGATGGATCACCTCCGCGCCGAGGTGCAGGCCCAACTGCTGAAACACGGACCCGCCTCGCGCTGCGACGCGCTGAAAGACGGCGACAAGGACTGGAACACCGGCTGCCAAGTCTGCGGCCAGAAGCCCACAGTGCACCCGACGCAGCTTTGCGGCCCGTGCTGTTTTGGCGAGGCCGAAACCGCTGGGGGGAACTGGTGATGATCCGCCGCCTCCTCCGCGCCCTCGACCGCGACCTCGCCGCCGCGGCCATCGCCATCGTCTGCGCCGTTTTCGGCTATGGGCAGGTCCAACAGGCCGACGAGGCCGCGGCCCTGCGCGCCGGCGCCCAGCAGCACGCCTCCAAATGACAGGAGCCATCACCATGCAACGCATCATCCCGATCCGCGCCTCCAGCCTGGCCGAGCTGTTTGATTGTCCGGCCAGGTGGGAGGCCAAGAACCTGCTGGGCATGCGCATGCCCTCGTCCGGCGCCGCGCGTCTGGGCACCGCCATCCACGCCGGCACGGCCGCCTACGATCAGGCCCGGCTGGACGGCACCCCCATCACGCCCGACGACGCCGCCGGCGAGCTGGTCAAAACGCTGCACGACACCACGGAAGAGGTGGACTGGGACGAGGCGCGGCCGCAGGACGCCGAGCGCATCGCCCTGGCCCTGCACACCCGCTACTGCGCCGAGATTGCACCGCGGCAGGACTACATCGCCGTCGAGCTCACCTGCGAGCGCATGGAGATCCCCGAGCTGGGCCTCGCGCTCACCGGCACCACCGACCGCGTGCGGCGCACGCCCAGCGGCGAGCTGGGCATCGCTGACCTGAAGAGCGGCGCGCGCGCCGTCGGCGCCGATGGCACCGTAGCAACCGCCGGCCACGGCCCGCAGATGGGCGTTTACGAGATCCTGGCGCAGTACGCCGTCGGCCAGCCGATCACAGCACCCGCGCAGATCATCGGGCTGCAGACCGGCAAGACGGCCGCGGCCCAGCGCGTGGGAACGGCCGAAATCGCCGGCACCCGCGACGCGCTCGTCGGCACCGCGGAATCGCCCGGGCTGCTGCAGCACGCCTCGCGCCTCATCCACAGCGGCTCGTTCTACGGCAATCCCAAATCCGTTCTCTGTTCGGGCAAGTACTGCCCGCGCCATCCCACCTGCAAATACAAGGGTTGAACCATGTCCCAAACTACCACCGTTCAGAGCCTGCGCGCGGCGCCCGAAGCTCACATGCCTGTCGTCGCACCCGGATTCGGCAGCTTGCAGAGCTTCGAGCTGATGCAGCGCGCCGCCAACCTTCTGGCCAGCAGCACCCTGGTGCCGGCGCAATACCGCAAGGTCATCGAGAAGCTGGACAAGTACGGCAACGTCAAGGAAAGCCGCGAAAACCCGAATGCGCTGGCCAACGCGGTTGTCGCGCTGAACATGGCGCAGCGTATGGGCGCCGATCCCCTGATGGTAATGCAGAACCTCTACATCGTTGAGGGCCGGCCGTCCTGGTCCTCGCAGTGGATCATCGCGGCTGTCAACGGCTGCGGGCGGTTCTCGCCCCTGCGCTTCGACATCAAGGTGCTGGGAGAGAAGGAAATCCCGTACACCACCACGAGCTGGAACAACGGGCAGCGCGAAACCAGCACCCGTGTGGTCAAGGTCTTGGACAAGGTCTGCGTGGCCTGGGCCATCGAGAAGGAGACCGGCGAACGCCTGGAGTCCCCCGCCATCACCATCGAAATGGCGGTCAAGGAGGGCTGGTACACCAAGAACGGCAGCAAGTGGCAGACCATGGACGAGGTCATGCTGCGCTACCGCACCGCCAGCTTCTTCGGCAAGCTGTACGCCCCGGAGCTGCTGATGGGCCTGCAGACGGTCGAGGAGGCCCAGGACATCATCGAGGCAACCACGGGCCCGGACGGCACCATCAGCGTCAACGTGGACGAGCTGCGCGCCTCGGCTGTGCCGACGCAGCGTCAGTCCAGCGCCTCGGCCACCAATGTCACGGACGTGGAGGCGCGCCACACCAGCGCCACCGAGGACGCGCAGAACACGACCGACACCGCCCCTGCCGCGGAGCCAATGGACGACGCCAGCGCAGACGACCAGCACCAGCAGGCCGACCTGCCCGGCACCGATCCGAGCGGCGACGACCTCGGCCTGGATCCGACGAATGTTCAGGCTCAGCTCATGAGCGCGACCACCATCGACGTGCTGGACGTGGCCTCGGATTCCATCGACGGCGTACTGGACCTGGGCGAGCGCGCCCGCCTGCACCAGCTCTACCAGCAGCGCCGCCTGTCCATGACCGCCGCGGCCCAGCGCGCGCCCACCCAGCGCCGCCGAGTGCAGGCGCCGGAATAACGCCATCGGCGAATGGCCGCAAATCCCCGCCGCGCCAGTGCGGGGAGCCCGAAACCCCTACACGCCTCGACCAGATTTTCAGGACAACCCAAGATGACCCAAGAATTTCAAGACCCCCGCGCCATGGCCGCCGAGACGGTGGGCCGCGATCTGCTGTCGGCCCTCGTCCAGGAGCTGAAACTGTTGCCCGAGCCCTGGCACAAGCTCTCCCAGGCCAAGCAGGACGACATCATCGACCGCCTGCGCGAGCGCGTCGCCGACAACATCAAAATGGCCGTGCACCTGATCGCCAGCCAGGGCCGCACCGTGGTCGTAGGCGACCTGGACCAGGTGACCATCAAAGACGGGGCAAAGGCCGTCATCAAAATCAGCCGGGGCGCGGAATCACTCCATGAACTCTACGACGCTCAGGGCAAGGCCGTGCTCATCACTGTTGCCGCTGTGGGCGAGCACACCTCTGGCATGGATCAAGTGCGCGGCGAACCCGACCAGCGCGCCATGAACCTGGGCAAGGAATACACGGACCAGGACGGCGACGGCATGGACGACGACATCGTGGATGCGGAGATCCGCGTCTTGCCTGCGCCGATGGAAGGGCCCAGCGAGGAGGAGCTGGAACGGGCATTCGAGGACGGCTACCAGGCCGCAAGCGAAGGCCAGCCCGAATCGGCATGCCCGGTCATGGACGGCCAGCTCTGCATCCAGTGGGTGAAGGGCTGGAAGAAATGGCACGAAGAGCAAAACCCGCCGGTGGAGGACTGAGCCATGCGAATCAACCGCATCACCATCGACAATTTCCAGGGCGTGCGCGCCGCCGACCTCGCCCTGGCCACGCCCGTGGCGCTGATCGCCGGCCACAATGGCGCGGGGAAATCCAGCATCGCCGAGGCCGTGCGCCTGGCGCTGCTGGGCGCGCCGGAGCGCGTCGGCCTGAAAAAAGAGCTGCCCATGCTGGTCACCGACGGCGCCAAACTGGGCAGCGTCGCCCTGGAGCTGGACACCGGCCCGGTATCGTTCACGTTGCCCAAGGGTACGGCCGACGGCCAGGGCGCCGTTCCGCAGTCCCCCGCCCTGCCCTTCGTTCTGGCGCCGGAGACGTTCGCGGCCGCCGCGGCCGACGACCGCCGCAAACTGCTGTTCGGCCTGACCGGGACTCGCATATCTGCGGACGATATCGAGAAACGCCTGCTCGCGCGCGGCTGCGCGCCGGCGCTGGTGACGCAGATCAAACCGATCCTGCGCACCGGATTCGGGCCCGGCGCGGAGTTTGCCAAGCAGCAGGCCACCCAGGCAAAGGGCGCGTGGAAGGCCGCCACCGGCGAACAGTGGGGAAGCCAGAAGGGCGAAGGCTGGGCCGCCGAAATCCCGCCCTTTGACCACGTCGCGCTGGAGCGCGCCAGCGCAGATCTGACGGCGTTGGATGGGCGCATCGCGTCCGCCAACCAGAGCCTGGGCCAGATGGTCCAGAAAGCGGAGGTCTACGCGGCCGCGCGCGACCAGATCGCGGCCCGCCGGGCCAAGGCGGAGAAACTGCCCGCGCTGCGCCAGAAATTGGAATTTGACCTGGCCGAGCATGCCAAGGCGACCGCCCACGTCGAAGCCCTGCAGGCCAAAGCCGGGGCTGGCCCGCGCCACGGCTTGATCCACGATCTGGCGCGCGCGACGGGCTACCTGCTGTCCTATGTCAACCTCGACGATTTGAGCGATGAGGACTGCGCGGCGCAGGACGCTCTGCGCCGCTACGAGGCCCAGTACGGCAGCCTCAACGCTGCCGGAGACGCCGAGGCCGCCGCGGCCCTGCCCAAGGCCATCGAGGCACGCGACCTCATGGCGCGCAGCGTGGAGAACGACCGCCGCGACATCGCCGCGGCCGAAGAGGCAGCCGCCACCCTGGACGGCGCGACTGCGCCCGAGGCCGTGGAGCGCGCCGACGTAGAGGCCGTGCGTGCGCGCCTGGCTGCGCTCCAGGCCGAGCGCAAATCGCTGGACGACCGCGTGCAGGGACTGCTCAACGCCAAGCGGGCCGCCACCAGCGCCGCCGAGCGCACCGCCAACGCCGCGCGCTACCACCAGGAGGTGCTGGCGTGGGGCGCCATCGGCGATGCGCTGTCGCCGGACGGCATCCCGGGCGATATCCTGGCCGAGGCGCTGCAGCCGTTCAACGACCGGCTCGCGCGCCTGGCCGGGCTGGCCAACTGGCCGGCGGTCGCCATCGCCGGTGACATGGCCATCACCTGCGGCGGCCGGCCCTACCGCCTGCTGTCGGAATCGGAGCGCTGGCGCGTGGATTGCCTGATCGGGCTCGCCCTGGCCGCGGCGTCCGACCTGCGCTGCGTGCTGCTGGACCGTTTCGATTGCCTGGATCCCACCGGCCGCGCGGACGTGATGACCGTGCTGGATGAGCTGGCCGCCGCCGGCGAGATCCACACCGCGCTGCTGCTGGGCACGCTCAAAGCCGCGCCGGCGGCGCCCACCGACCTGTTCACCGTTTGCTGGATTGAGCAGGGCCACGCGGGCCAGCAGGCGCTGAGGGAGGCCGCATGAAATACCACAGCTCGGACATGCAGATCGCCCGGCGCATGGCCGGCGAGCAGCTGCGCCGCCTGGGCGCGCCGGTGAGACCGTCCACAACGGTGATCCAGATGGCGGAAATGATCGCCGAGCGCACCGGGTGGCCGGTGCCCATGGAGATCACGCCGGACTCGCTCCTGCCCTACCTGCTCCGCTTCTTGGAGCTGCGCACCGGCGCGACGCCGCCGCCGTACCGCCCTGTCGTCCGCCCGCCACTGCGCTACGGCCTGGCCATGCGCGTCACCGCCGCGCGAGCCGCGGCTGTCCAGCCGCGCCTCATCGTCGCCGCCAGCGACGTCGTCACCTGGAGGGAGATGTCCGCATGACGTTTCACACCACAATCGCGCGTCTGCGCGAGGCATCCTATGCCGCGCCGTCGGCCGGAGAAGATCCGAACACGTGCCGCGTCGGCCGGCACGACCTGCGCACCGCGCTGCATGTCATTGATCGCCTAGATGCCGACCTGCGCCGCGCCGGCGTCTTATCGCATGGCGCTGTGACCGAGCCCGCTCCTATCCCCGCCGGCTGGGAGCTGGTAGACGCCCTGCGCGAGTCGCTGCTCTGGACCGCCAGCAGTTTGGCGGCGGTCGGCAAAGAGCAGGATGTGATCACGCTGGAGGGTCGCAAGCGCACCATAGGCGAGATCCTGGACGAGGCCAATGCGGCTCTCGACGCCCCAACCCCCGCCTCTGTAGCGCCTGGGGATGCGCATCCCGACGATATCGCTGTCGATCGCTTCGCCGCCGCCATGAAAGCCAAGCTGGCGCAGAAGCGCGCCGAAGGCCGCGGCGGCTGGGACGACAAGTCCCAATGCAGCCAGGACCAGCTATCGCTCATGCTGCGCGCCCATGTCGCCAAGGGCGACCCTGTAGACGTGGGCAACTTCGCGATGATGCTCCACCAGCGCGGGGAACGGGTCAGCGGGCGCGATGATGCTTTGCGCCCCGCTCCCGCTGCTGGCGATGCGCTGGATGCGGCGCGG
>Ga0180221_1000439_pt1 | contig 38121 bp, 36 predicted proteins | sample eDN5th37CKraftMG_FD_151339 | JGI IMG/M metagenome (GOLD analysis project Ga0180221, IMG submission 151339) | Enriched Miracle-Growth compost microbial communities from Emeryville, California, USA - eDNA 5th pass 37_C Kraft MG (version 2) (version 2) ...
CTTGCCCTCGACGACGCCCGCCGAGACCAGCGCCCACGGGCCGTGGCAGATCGCGGCGACGGGCTTGCCCGCGTCGGCGAAGGCCCGGACGACGTCGAGCGCGTCCGCGTCGAGACGCAGGCTGTCCGCGTTGAGCGTGCCGCCCGGCACGAGGAGCAGGTCGTAGTCGCCCGGGTCGGCCTCGGCGATCGTGGTGTCCGGGAGGACGACGCGGCCCGGGTCCTTGTCGCCCACGAGCGTCTGGACGGGGTCGGCCTTGACGGCCGCGACGGTGACCTGGGCCCCGTCGTCCCTCAGGTGCTCGACGGGCACGACGAGCTCGTCCTGCTCCACCCCGTAGTTCGTGACGATCGCGAGCACGCGGCGGCCGTCGAGGTCGGCGTCAGGCATGGTGCGCTCCTTTCGTGTGGCGTTCTTCACCGTAGGCACGGTCCGCGGTCGGTCGCACCGCCGACGGCAGTAGCGTGGGCGGGCACCCCTGCCCGCCCCCGGAAGGACCACCCGCCACGGATCCCGCAGCAGCGCCGTCGTCGTGGGAGGGTCACACCCGGGGATCCCGCAGCTACCGGCGCATCCTGGTCGCGCTGTTCGCGGCAGGCGTGGCGACGTTCGCGCAGCTCTACTCGCTCCAGGGCGTGCTCCCGCTCCTGGCGTCCGACCTGCGGGTGAGCGCACCGCGCGCCGCGCTCACCGTGTCGGCCGCGACGCTCGGGCTCGCCGTGGCCGTCGTGCCGTGGTCGGCGGTGGCCGACCGTTGGGGGCGCGTGCGCGCGATGAGCGCGAGCACCGTCTCGGCGACCTTGCTGGGACTGGTCGTGCCGCTCGCGCCCGGGCTCGGCCCGATGCTGGTCGTGCGGTTCTTCGAGGGGGTCGCGCTCGCCGGGCTGCCCGCGGTCGCGGTCGCGTACCTCGCGGAGGAGGTGCACCGCCTGCACGTGCCGGGCGCCGCCGGGACGTACGTCGCGGGCACGACGATCGGCGGCCTGCTCGGCCGCCTCGTCGCCGGGCCCGTGGGGGAGGCGCTCGGCTGGCGGTGGGGCGTCGCGACCGTCGCCTTCCTGGCCGCCGCGGCGACCGCCGTGTTCCTCACGCTCGTGCCGCCCGCACGGCGGTTCGCGCCCGTGCCGCGGGGCGTCGGGCCGGGCCTCGGGGCGAACCTCCTCGCCAACCTCCGGCGGCCGGACATGCTCGTGCTGTTCTGGCAGGGCTTCGCGCTCATGGGCGGGTTCGTCGCGGTCTACAACTACCTGGGCTTCCGGCTCGAGGACGCGCCCTTCGACCTTCCGCAGACCGCGATCAGCCTCCTGTTCCTCGCCTACCTGGCCGGGACGGTGTCGTCGCGGTCGTCGGGGCGGCTCGTCGAGCGGCTCGGCAGGCGGACGACGCTCGTCGGGTCCGTCGCCGTCGAGCTCGTCGGGCTCGCGCTCACGCTCGTCCCGTGGCTGCCGGCCGTGCTCGCGGGGCTCGTGGTGTTCACGGCCGGGTTCTTCGGGGCCCACGCCGTGGCGTCGGGCTGGACGGGGCAGCGCGCCCCGCAGGGCCGGGCCCAGGCGACGAGCCTCTACAACCTCTTCTGCTACGCGGGGTCGAGCGTGGTCGGCTGGCTCGCGGGGTACGCGTTCGCGTCGCACGGGTGGGGCGCGCTCGGGGCGCTCGTCGGCGGGCTCGCGGTGTCCGCCGCGGTGCTCGCGGCGCTCGTCCTGCGGCCTCTCCCCGGCGCGGCGCGCTGAGGAGCCGGGCCGGGGGCCGGCTCAGGCGCGGGCGAGGTAGGCGAGCTGCACGCGCACGCTCTGCGCGGCGGCGGGCAGCAGCCCCGCGTCCACCTCGGGGTACACCCGCCCGACGACGGCGCTCACGACCGCGTCGTCCGGCGCCGCCGGCAGCCCGAGGGCGTCGAGCGCGGCCCGCACCTCGTCGAGGCGCTCCAGCCGGTGCGCCCGGTAGGCCGCGACCCGGACGGCGAGGTCCTCGACCACCGGCCCGTGCCCGGGCAGCCCGACGACGGGCGGCCCCGCGTCCGCGCACACCGCCGCGAGGCGGTCGAGGGACGCGAGGTAGTCGCCGAGGTCGCCGCCGTCCCGTTCCATGAGGACCGTGCTCCCGGCCCCGAGGACGGTGTCACCGGTGAGGACCGAGCCTGCGGCGGCGTCGTCCGGCAGGTGGAGGCTCACCGAGTCCGAGGTGTGTCCCGGCGTCGCGACGACGACGACGCGCAGCCCGTCGACGTCGAGCGTCTCGCCGTCGCTCAGGGGTTCCGCGCCCGGGGAGCAGAGCTCGGCGAGTGCCGCGCGCAGCGGTGCACCCACGGCCCCGGCGAACCGCGCCGCCCCGGCCGTGTGGTCGGCGTGCCGGTGCGTCACGACGACGCCCGCCACCCAGCCACGACCGTCGCCGAGCGCGCCCTCGGCGACCCGGGCGAGGTGGGCGGCGTCGTCGGGCCCGGGGTCCACGACCAGGCACGCGCGCGCGCCGGGGGAGCGCAGCACCCACGTGTTGGTGCCGTCGAGGGTCATGGGTCCCGGGTTGTCGGCCCGGACGAGCGTCGAGGAGGGAGTCGTGGTCGTCACCGTCCCATCCTGGCCCGCGCGCGCGAGGATGGTGCCATGACTATCGCGTCGCCCGACCAGGCCGAGCTCTACCTCGCCCGCATCACCGACTCGCACCGCCGCCTGCTCGACGACCTCGACCTCGAGCCGCTCGACCCCCGCGCACCGACCAGCCTGCCCGGCTGGACGGTCGGCCACCTGCTCACGCACGTCGCCCGGCACGCGGACTCGACGGCGCGCATGGCGGTGGCCGCCGCGATCGGCGTCACGACGGAGAAGTACGTCGGGGGCGCCGCGGGGCGCGCGGCGCAGATCGAGGCGGGCGCCGGGCGGGACTGGTCGGCGCTGGTCGCGGACGTCGAGGTCAGCGCGGTGGCGTGCGACGTGACGCTCGCGGCGCTCCCCGACGAGGTCTGGGCGGGCGAGGTGTCGACGCCCGACGAGAGCTACCCCGCGATGCGGCTCCTCATGTCGCGCTGGCGCGAGGTCGAGGTGCACCGGCTCGACCTCGGCGGGGACCACCACAGCGGGCAGTGGCCGGGCGACTTCGCGCGCACGTTCCTGCCCGACGAGCTCGCGCTGCTGCCCACGCGCGCGCCGGGCGTCGCGGTGCCGGACGGGCTGGCCGACCACGAGGTCCTCGCCTGGCTGCTCGGCCGGGGCGGCCCCGACCTCCCCGAGCTGCCCGCCTGGGGCTGAGCCGGCGGGGGCGGCCCGCGAGAGCGCGGGCCGCCGCGACGGTCAGCGGGCGGCGAGCGCCTGCTCGACGTCCTCGATCAGGTCGAGCGGGTCCTCCAGACCGACGGACAGCCGGACCGTGGTCTCCGCGATCCCGACGGCGGCCCGCCCCTCGGCGCCGAGCTTGCGGTGCGTCGTGGTGGCAGGGTGCGTGATGAGCGACTTGGCGTCGCCGAGGTTGTTCGAGATGTCGACGACCTGCAGCGCGTCGAGGAACGCGAACGTGCGCTTCTTGGCGTCGTCGGGGTCGGTCCCCTCGGGGACGTCGAGGTCGAACGTCACGACGGTCCCGCCGCCGGCCTGCTGGGCGCGGGCCAGCTCGACCTGGGGGTGCGAGTCGAGGAACGGGTAGCGGACGCGCCCGATCCCGGGCAGCGACTCGAGCGCGGTCGCGACCTGGAGGGCGGCGTCGTTCTGGGCGCGGACCCGGACGGGCAGCGTCTCGAGGCCCTTGAGCAGCACCCACGCGTTGAACGCCGACAGCGACGGACCGGTGTTCCGGACGAACGTCTGGACGGGGCCCTCGAGGAACTCCGCGCTCCCGAGGATCGCGCCGCCGAGCACGCGGCCCTGGCCGTCGATGTGCTTGGTCGCGGAGTACACGACGACGTCGGCGCCGAGCTCGAGGGGCTTCTGCAGCACGGGCGTCGCGAACACGTTGTCGAGCACCACGACGGCGCCCGCGCGGTGCGCGAGGTCGGTCACGGCGCGCACGTCGACGAGGTCCTGCATCGGGTTGGACGGCGTCTCGAAGAAGACGACGTCGGCGGGGGTGGCGAGCGCCTCCTCCCACTGCTCGAGGACGTGCCCGTCGACGTAGTCGACCCGCACGCCCCACTTGGCGAAGATCTCCTCGTAGATCACGACGGTCGAGCCGAACAGCGCGCGCGCCGACACGATCCGCGACCCCTGCCCGACGAGCGCCGCGAGCGCCGTGAACACGGCCGACATGCCGGACGCGGTCGCGTAGCAGGCCTCGGCACCCTCGATGAGGCGCAGGCGCTCCTCGAACGTGTGGACCGTCGGGTTGCCGTAGCGCGAGTAGACGAACCGCTCCTGCTCGCCCTTGAACGCGGCCTCGGCGTCGGCGGCGGAGTCGTAGACGTAGCCCTGCGTGAGGAAGAGGCCCTCGGACGTCTCGGCGAAGTCGGAGCGGCGGTGGCCGCCGCGCACGGCGAGCGTCGCGGGACGCGCGGTCGACGGCAGGGGACCGCGGCCCGACCCGCCGAAGAGGACGTCGTTGCCGCGGGGGCCGGTGGGGACGCCGCCGGCCGGCAGCGGCGACGGGCTCACGACTGCTTCCAGGGCAGGCCGGCGACCTTCCAGCCCTCGCGGTCGCGCACGCCGCTCGGCCCGGGCGCCCCCTCGAAGCCCTCGAGGACGTTGTACGACGGGCCGATCCCGGCCTGGGTGGCGAGGCGGGCGGCGCCGATGGAGCGCTGGCCGGAGCGGCACAGGAACACGACGGGGCCGCTGCCCGCCTCGACGCCGGCGGCCGCGAGCTGGTCGAGGAACGCCGGGTTGGGGCGGCCGTCGCCCGTCACCCACTCGTCGAACACGGGCTCCTTGCCGAGCTCCGCGGTGTCGGGGACGCCGATCGCGCGCCACTCGCCGTCGGTGCGGACGTCGACGAGGACGGCGGACGGGTCGTCGCGCAGCAGGTCCCAGGCCTGCTGCGGGGTGATGTCGCCGGCGTAGCCGTCGGCGGGTCGGGCGGTCACGCTCATGGAGGCCTCCTTCGGCACGTCGCGCACGACGCGCGCCATCGGTCGTGGCGTTAGCACCCTCGACCGGGCCCGTGTGCCCCGAGGCGCGCCTCGGGATGTCACAGGTCCGCGGGTTGCTGCGGCGTCGTCGTGCCACGTCACTCGGCCGCTCCGGATGGACGCTGCGATGGTACGACGGACGCCCGGCGAGCGAGACGGTCGTCTCACGGCTCGGTCGGTCCGGGCGTCGGGATGCCGCCGCGCGTCCACATCGCGAGACGTTGCGCCCGCTCGTTGACACGCCTCGCGCGGCTCGCCGACCATGGGCACCAGGTCATGAGCGCCAGCGACCTCGACGCCCCACGGGGCGTCCGAGGACAAGCCCCGGCTCGCTGGCCGGCAACCCTCCCCTCGCGGCGGGGTGCCCCGGGTGACGACCAGGCCCACGCCGTGGCGGCGTCGGGCAAGCGCGGGGTCGGCCGTCCCGGTCGTGCCCCCTGACCGCTGGAGGCACCATGACGACCACCGACACCCTGACCTGTCCCGCGCCGGGCGCCTCGGCCGGCGTCGCGACGACCGTGACCACCGCCGGGCCGCTGCTGCCCGTCGTCGGCTCGGACACGCTCGTCCCGCTCGTCGACGGACGCAGCGTCGCCTACGCGAACCTCGACGTCGCCGCGTCGGCGCCCGCGCTGCGCTCGGTCGCCGACCGGGTGGCCGAGGTCCTGCCGCTCTACGCGAGCGTGCACCGCGGCGCCGGGTACCTGTCGCAGGTCTCGACCGCGCTCTACGAGGCCTCGCGTCAGGCCGTCGGCGCGTTCGTCGGCGCCCGCGAGGACGACGTCACGATCGTCGTGCGCAACACGACCGACGCGACCAACCTCCTCGCGGGCTGCGTGCCGGCCGCCGCGTCGGGCGCGCCGGGGCGGGTGCTCGTCCTCGACACCGAGCACCACGCGAACCTGCTGCCGTGGCGCGGCGAGGGCGCGGCGGGCGGCGGCGCCGTGCGCGCGACCACGCTCGAGGCCGCCCCGACGGTCGCGGGGACCCTCGACGTGCTCCGTGCCGAGCTGGCCGACGCGTCCGCCGCCGGCGACCCGTACGCGCTCGTCGCGGTCACGGGTGCGTCCAACGTCACGGGCGAGTCGCTGCCCGTGGCCGACGTCGTCGCCCTCGCGCACGACGCCGGTGCGCGCGTCTTCCTCGACGGCGCGCAGCTCGTCCCGCACCGCCGGTTCTCGCTCGCCGCGACCGGCGTCGACTACGTCGCGTTCTCCGGCCACAAGACCTACGCGCCGTACGGCGCGGGCGCGCTCGTCGGACGCCGCGACTGGCTCGACACCGGCACGCCGTACCTCGCCGGGGGCGGCGCCGTCCGCAACGTCACGACGAGCGACGTCGTCTGGCACCCCGCGCCCGCACGGCACGAGGCCGGGTCGCCCAACGTCCTCGGCGCCGTCGCGCTCGCGGCCGCCTGCGGGGCCCTGGGCGAGGTCGACGACGCGGCCCTGCGCGAGCACGAGCGCGTGCTGCGCGACCGGCTCGTCGCGGGCCTCGAGGCGATCCCCGGCGTGCGCGTCGTGCGGGTGTGGCAGGACGCGGTCGACCCGGTCGGCGTCGTGACGTTCTCGGTCGACGACCACGACCCGGGCCTCGTCGCCGCCTACCTCTCCGCCGAGCACGGCATCGGCGTGCGCGACGGCCGGTTCTGCGCGCACCCGCTGCTGCGCCGCCTCGGCCACGCGGCGGGCGCGGTGCGAGCGAGCGTCGGCGTGGGGACGAGCGGCGAGGAGGTCGAGCGGCTGATCGGCGCGCTCGAGACGTTCGTGACCGAGGGGCCGGGCGCCACGTACGCCGTCGTCGACGGGCTGTGGGTCGTCGAGGACGACCCGCGTCCGCTGCCCGAGGCGTCGGGGCTGTCCGGGCTCGTCGCGACCGCGGCGGCCGGGTTCATCGCCGAGTCCGCGGGCTGCGGGCCGGCGCTCGACTGAGGATCACCCGTCCCGGGGCTCCCGGTTCGCCGGGTGCGCTCCTAGCCTGGAGGGAACGGCCGGACGGCCGAGGGTCGGTCGGCCCGCCGTGGAGGGCGCCATGCTCACCGACCACACCGCCATCCCGGTCCTCGCGGTCACCGACCTCGACCGGGCGCGCACCTTCTACGAGCACACCCTCGGGCTGCCCGACCCCCTGGTCGGTCCCGACGGCGTCGTCTACCGGACGCCGTCCGGCGGCTTCCTCGTCTACGAGTCCTCGTTCGCCGGCACGAACAAGGCCACCGGGATCTCGTTCCAGATCGGTGCCGACGCGTTCGACACCGAGGTCGCGGCCCTGCGGAGCGCGGGCGTCGAGCTCCTGACGTTCGACGTGCCCGAGGGGACCTGGGACGACGGGGTCCTCGTCGACGGGGACACCCGCGCCGCCTGGTTCGCCGACCCCGACGGCAACATCCTCAACGTCGAGACCGGGATGGCCCTGGAGTAGCCTCCCCCCCTTGCCCGACCCCCGCGCCGCCTGGCCCGGCCCTCCGCTCGAGCGCGCGCACGCGCTCCACGTGACCGGCGTCGTCGGGCGGGGGGAGGACGCGTTCGTCCGTGCCGCCGACGCGATCGCGACCTGGCGCATGCACGAGGGCGCGGGCGTGCGCACCCGCGACCCCTCCGGCGGTGCGCCGGCGCGGGCCGCCGTGGGCGTGCACGTCCGGGTGGGGCTGGGCCCGCTGCCGCTCGGCGGCACGTGCCGGGTCGTCGACGCCGGCCGCTCCGACCGTGCCGCCTGGGTGCTCTACGCGACCGAGCCCGACCACGCCGAGCAGGGCGCCGAGCGCTTCGCCGTCCTGCTCGACGACGACGGCAGCGTCCGCGGGGACGTCGCTGCCTGGTCGCAGCCCCGCGCCTGGCCGCTCCGCCTGGCCGGGCCGGTCGGACGCGTCGGGCAGCGGGTGATCGCTCGCCGCTACGTGAGCGCCCTGGCCCGGCTCACCCGGCCGCGCTGAGCCGCGCCTCGCGGCGGCGGGCCTGCTCGACGGGGTCCGGCACCGGCACCGACGCGACGAGCCGCTGGGTGTAGGGGTCGACGGGCCGTCGCAGCACCGTCTCCGGGCAGCCCTCCTCGACCACGCGACCGCGGTGGAGCACGGCGATGCGGTCGGCGACCTGGTCGACGACGGCGAGGTCGTGGCTGATGAACAGGCACGCGAACCCGAGCCGGTCGTGCAGCTCGGCGAACAGCTCGAGCACCCGGGCCTGGACCGAGACGTCCAGCGCGGACGTGGGCTCGTCCGCGATCACGAGGTCCGGCTCGAGCGCGAGCGCGCGGGCGAGGCTCGCGCGCTGGCGCTGCCCGCCCGAGAGCTCGTGCGGGTAGCGGGTCGCGTGCGCCGCCTTGAGCTGGACCGACTCGAGGAGCTCGACCACCCGGTCGCGGGCGGCGGACGGGCTCGGCGCGCGCCCGTGGACGACGAGCGGTTCCGCGATCCCGTCGCCGACCGTGAGGAGCGGGTTGAAGCTCGTCCCGGGGTCCTGGAACACGAACCCGATCCGCGGCCGGACGGCTCGGAGCGCGCGCGCCCGCGCTCCCCGGACCTCGGTGCCCAGCACCCGCAGCGACCCGGCGGTGACGGGCGTCAGGCCGGCGATCGCGCGTCCGATCGTGGTCTTGCCGCTGCCCGACTCGCCGACGAGCCCGAGCACCTCGCCCGGGGCGAGGGCCAGGTCGACGTGGTCGACGGCGGTCGAGCCGGCGCGGCCCAGGCGGCCGGGGTACCGGACGACGAGGTCGCGCGCCTCGACCACGGGCGTCGCGTCGGCGGCCGACGCGCGGGCCCGGTGCCGAGGGGCGGGGGCGTCAGCGGGGCCGTCAGCGGTCGGACCACGCCCCCCGGTCGTGACCGGCTCGAGCGCGGGGACCGCCGCGAGCAGGTCGCGCGTGTACTCCTCGCGCGGGCTGCGGAAGAGCTCGCGGACGGGCGCCTGCTCGACGACCACCCCGTCGTGCATCACGACCACCCGGTCGGCGAGGTCGGCGACGACCCCCATGTTGTGCGTGATGAGCAGGACCGACGCCCCGAACTCGTCGCGGCAGCGGCGCAGGAGGTCCAGGATCTCGGCCTGGACGGTGACGTCGAGGGCCGTGGTCGGCTCGTCGGCGACGATGAGCCCGGGCTCGAGCGCCAGAGCCATCGCGATGACGATCCGTTGCTTCTGCCCGCCGGAGAACTGGTGCGGGTAGTGGTCCACCCGGTCCTCGGGGTCGGGGATCCCGACCCGCCGCAGCACGTCCACGGCGGCCTCGCGGCGTTCCTTGCGTCCGAGGCGGCCGTGGGCCCGCAGCCCCTCGGCGATCTGCCAGCCCACCGGGTACACGGGGTTGAGCACGGCGGACGGCTCCTGGAAGACCATCGCGACGTCCGTGCCGCGGACCTGACGCAGGTCGGCCTGGGCGAGGCTCGCCACGTCATAGGTGCGCTCCCGGTCTCGCGACCGCAGCACCACGGCGCCGCGGGTCGTCGCGTTCTCGGGCAGGAGCCGGAGCACGCTGCGTGCCGTGACCGTCTTGCCGCTGCCCGACTCGCCGACGACGGCGAGGATCTCGCCGCGCCGCACCTCCAGGGAGACGTCGCGGACGGCCGCGACCGCGCCGTCGTCCGTCGAGAAGGTCACCGACAGGTCGCGGACGGCGACGATCGCCGTGTCGTCGTCGGTCGCGGTGAGCACCGGGTCGTTCTTCGTCGTGGTCATGCGGGGGTCTCCGTCCGGCGAGGGCTGGCGGCGGTCGTCGGCGCGGCAGGAGCGGTGGGTGCCGGGTCGGCGGGGTGCCGGCGCGCCCGCAGCCCGCGCCGGCGCCGGAGCCGCGGGTCGGCGAGGTCGTTGAGGCTCTCGCCGACGAGCGTGATGCCGAGCACCGCGAGGACGATGGCCGTGCCGGGCGGGATCGAGGTCCACCAGATCCCGCTCGTGACGTCCGCGAGCGCCTTGTTGAGGTCGTAGCCCCACTCGGCGGCGGCCGTCGGCTCGATGCCGAACCCGAGGAAGCCGAGGCCGGCGAGGGTCAGGATCGCCTCGGACGCGTTGAGCGTGACGATCACGGGCAGCGTGCGGGTCGAGTTCCGCAGGACGTGGCGCACCATGATCCGGACGTTCCCGGTGCCGATGACGCGCGCCGCGTCGACGAACGCCTCGGTCTTGACCCGGAGCACCTCCGCCCGGACGACGCGCAGGTACTGGGGGACGAACACGACCGTGATGGAGAGGGCGGCGGCGAGGATGCCGCCCCAGAGGCTGGACTGCCCGCCGGAGATCACGATCGACAGCACGATCGCGAGCAGGAGCGAGGGGAACGCGTAGATCGCGTCGGCGACGACGACGAGCACGCGGTCGAGCCACCCGCCGAGGTAGCCGGCGAGGAGACCGAGCGCCACGCCGAGGACGATCGACGCCACGATCGCGACGAGGATCACGAGCACGGCCGTCCGGGCGCCGAAGATCGTCCGGGACAGGACGTCGTAGCCGCCGACGGTGGTGCCGAGCAGGTGCTGCGCGCTCGGGCGCTGCTGGGCGCCGAAGACGCCGCCGGAGTCGCGGAGCTGGTCGTAGCCGTAGGGCGCGAGGAGGGGCGCGAGCAGCGCGACGAGCACGAGCAGCGCGGTGAGCACGAGGCCCGTGAGGAGCATGCCGCGCTGGAGGCCGGTGCTGCGCCGCAGCGGCCCCAGCGCGCGCGTGAGGATCCGTGCCATCTCAGTACCTCACCCTCGGGTCGACGAGCGCGGCGACCACGTCGACGACGAAGTTCGTGACCGCGACGATGACGGCGAGCAGCACGACGATGCCCTGCACGGCGACGAAGTCCCGGGCCTGGAGGTACTGGGCGAGCATGAAGCCGAGGCCCTTCCACTCGAACGTGGTCTCCGTGAGCACGGCGCCGCCGAGCAGCATCGCGATCTGGAGGCCCATGACCGTGATGATCGGGATGAGGGCGGGACGGTAGGCGTGCTTGCGCAGGAGCCTGCGCTCGGGCACGCCCCGCGAGCGCGCCGCCTCGACGTACCCGCTCGACAGCGTGCTGATCATGTTGGTCCGCACGAGCCGCAGGAACACGCCCCCGGTGAGCAGGCCGAGGGTGAGGGCGGGCAGGACGGCGTGGCTCAGGACGTCCCCGACGATCGCGGGGTCGCCGAGCTGGATCGCGTCGACGATCGCGATCCCGCTCGGGTGGAGCAGGTCCGTGAAGGCGATCTCGGACGACGTCGACGCGCGACCGGCGACGGGCAGCCAGCCCAGCCCGACGGCGAAGACGAGCTTGAGCACCATGCCCGCGAAGAACACCGGCGTGGCGTAGCCGAGGATCGCGAGGATCCGCAGGAGGGCGTCAGGCCACCGGTCGCGGTGACGCGCGGCGAGCATCCCGAACGGGATGCCGACCGCGAGCGCGACGACGAGCGCCCAGAAGGCGAGCTCGAGCGTCGCGGTGCCGTACTGCGTCAGGACGTGCGTGACGGGCTGGTTGTCGCTGATGGTCGTCCCGAGGTCGCCCCGGAACAGGTGCCCGAGGTAGTCGACGTACTGGACGACGACGGGCCGGTCGTAGCCCGCGGCGTGCACGCGCTCGGCGAGCTGGTCGGGCGTGAGCTTGCCGCCGAGCGACGCCGTGACCGGATCGCCGGTCAGGCGCATCAGGAAGAACACGAGCGTGACGAGGATGAAGACCGTCGGGAGGATGAGCAGGAGGCGGATCAGCACGTACGCGCCGAGGCCGCCGCCGCGTCGTCGTCCGTCGGGGGCCGCCGGGGGTTCGGCCGCGGCGGTGGGGAGCAGGGGGTCCGCCTCGGCGGCCAGCAGCTCGGGTGTGGTCATCGGGCACCTCTTCGTGGAGGTCGGTGCGCCGGGGCGGGAGGCCCGCCCCGGCGCGCCGACGGTGGTTCCGTCCGGTCAGCCCTTGGTCAGCGTCGCGTAGCGGAACTTGAACGAGGCGTCGAGCGTCGTGCCCTGGACGTCCTTGCCCACGACGGCGACCTGGTTGCCCTGGAGCAGCGGGATCGTCGACAGGTCCTGGGCGACGGTGTCCTGGATCTGCTTGATCTGGTCCGCGCGCTTGGCGGTGTCCGTCTCGGTCGCCTCGCCGAGGATCAGCTTGTTGACGGCGTCGTTCTGGTAGTGGTTCGCCAGGAAGTCGTGCAGGTCCTGGGCCGGGTCCTCGAGGAAGAACGGCGTGAGGTAGTTGTCGGCGTCCGAGTAGTCCGGGAACCAGCCGAGCTGGTAGGCGGGATAGACGTCGGACGTGCGGTCCTTGGAGTACTGCACCCATTCCGTGGACTGCAGGTTCACCGTGAACAGGCCGCCGTTCTCGAGCTGGCTCTTGACGAGCGCGTACTCGTCGCCGGAGCTGGGCCCGTAGTGGTCGGGGCTGTACTGCAGGTCGAGCTTGACCGGCGTCGTGACCCCCGCGTCCGCGAGGACCTGCTTCGCCTTGTCGAGGCTCGGGCCGCCGTTGCCGTCGCCGTACAGGCCCTTGAGGGAGTCGGTCGCGCCCGTGAGGCCCTGCGGGACGTAGGAGTACAGCGGGGTGTAGGTGCCCTTGTAGACCTGGGACGCGAGCTCCGCCCGGTCGACGAGGTCGGCGGCCGCCTGGCGGACGGCCAGCGCCTTCTTCGGGTCGGCGCCCGGCTGCTTCGCGCCGTACGGCTGGGTGTCGAAGTTGAAGACGATGTACCGGATCTCACCGCCGGGGCCGTCGACGACGGAGACGTTCTTGTCCTTCTTGAGGGAGTCGACGTCGGTCGCGGAGAGGCTGCGGAACGCGACGTCGATGTTGCCCTGCTGGACGTCGAGCTTCATGTTCGACGCGTCGGTGTAGTACTTGACGTCGACCGTGTCGTTCTTCGCGGCGCCGAGAAGACCCTGGTAGTCGGGGTTCTTCTTGTACTCGACGAGGCTGTTGAAGTCGTACTTCGCGATCGAGTACTGCCCGGCGAACGGCTCGCCCTTCACGATGTCGGCGTCGGGGGTCAGCTTGTCGGGCGCGAACACCTCCTCGTCGACGATGGGGCCGGCGGGGCTCGAGAGGACCTGCGGGAACGTCTGGTCGTTCGCCGACTTGAGCGTGAACACGACGGTCGTCGGGTCGGGCGCCGCGGTGCTCTTGAGGTTGAACAGGAGCGAGGACGGCCCGTTCTTGTCCGCGATCTTGAGCTGGCGGTCGAACGTGAACTTCACGTCGCTGCTCGTCAGGTCGTGACCGTTGGCGAACTTGAGTCCCGGCTTGAGCTTGACGGTGTACTGCGTCGGCGAGGTGAACGACGCCGACTCGGCGATGTCGGGCTTGACGTCGGGGCTCCCGTAGGGCGTGTTCATGAGGAACGGGTAGACCTGGTTCTCGACCGCGAACGACCCGTTGTCGTAGGAGCCGGCGGGGTCGATGGTCGTGATCTTGTCCGTGGTGCCGACGGTGATGGGCCCGCTGCTCGTCGCCGGCTTGCCGGACGCGCTCGCGTCGTCTCCGCTCTTGGTTCCGCAGCTCGTCAGGGTCACGGCCAGCGTCGCCGCGGTCAGGACCGCCGCGACGCGGACGGGCTTGGGGGTGAGGACGGATGTCATCGGTGCACTGCTCCCCTCGGGGGGCCCTCGCGGGCTCGTCGGATGCGACCAGGGCACGGCCGCACGCGGCGCGAGGCCCTGCGTGACGCGCCACTCGCACCCGTGGAGCTGTCCGGAACGACCGGAAAGGGAGCAGATACGCCGCGTCAGTGGCGGGTACTTTAGGCCGGTCGTGTTGCCGAGTGAGCCAGATCACGTTACTCACCGGTACTTTTCGATAACGATCTGACAACGACGGTCAACGAAGGTCTCGGATCGGCAACGGCTCCGCGTACTACCTGGTACCGGTCTTTTCCGGGGACGTGACCGGGTGCTAGGTTCCGCCCGCCCGCGGCGGGCGCGCTCGTGCGACGCCTCGCCTGCGGCGTCAGGCGTCCGCGGAGACCAGGCCCAGCCGGTACGCGAGCACGACGGCCTGGACGCGGTCGCGCAGGTCCAGCTTGGTGAGGATGCGGGAGACGTAGGTCTTGACGGTCTCGCGGCTGACGACCAGCTCGGCGGCGATCTCCGCGTTCGACAGGCCCCGGGCGATCAGCGTGAGCGCCTCGAGCTCGCGCGGGGTGAGGGCGGCGAGGGGGCCCTCGTCGGTGGCGGCGGGGGCGGCCGGCCTGATCCGGGTCGCGTAGCGCCCGATGAGCTGTCGCGTCACGCCGGGCGCGAGCAGCGACTCCCCGGCCGCGACCGTGCGCACGCCCTCGACGAGCTGGTCCGGGGTGGCGTCCTTGAGCAGGAAGCCGCTCGCGCCCGCGCGCAGCGCCTCGTAGACGTTCTCGTCGGTGTGGAACGTCGTCACGACCAGCACCTTCGCCGGGGTCGCGGCGTCGGGACCGGCCAGGAGCCGTGTCGCCTCGATCCCGTCGACCCCGGGCATGTGGACGTCCATCACGACGACGTCCGGCCGCAGCTCGCGCGCCAGGCGGACCGCGCTCGCGCCGTCGGTGGCCTCGCCCACGACGTCGAACCCGTAGCCCGCGAAGATGGTCGCGTACCCCGCGCGGACGAGGGCCTGGTCGTCGCACACGAGCACGCGGACGGGACGGTCGGGGCCGGTCATGGATGCTCCCGGGTCGGGGTGCGCTCACCTGAGTAGGGTGACCGCGTGATCGTGGGGGAGCGTACCGGAGCGCGGCGAGCCGGGGTCGGGGGTGCGCTGCGGGAGCGCTGGCGGACCTGGCCCGTCACGGTGCGCGACGCGCCGCTCGCCCTCGCGCTGGCCGTCGCCGCGTACGTCCCCGGGGTCGCGCAGCAGGGGATCGCGTTCGCCGAGCTCCCCGAGCACCGGGCCGGCGGTCTGCGGGTCCTCCTCGTCCTGCTCCAGACGCTCCCGCTCGTCCTGCGGCGCACGCGTCCGGCGGTCAGCCTGGCGGTCGTCGGTGCTGCCTTCGCGGTCGACCAGGCGATCGGGTACCCGCCCACCGTCGCGTCCCTCGGGCTCCTCGTGGCCCTGTACAGCGCGGGCGCGTACCAGGAGCGTCACCGCGTCCTGCTCGGTGTCGCGGCCGCGGCCGCATACGTGGCGCTCTGCCTGCTGGTCGACGGTCGCGGGTCGCCCGACCACCTCGTCGACTTCGTGTCGTTCGCGCTCGTCCTCGTCCTCTGCTGGGGCGCCGGTTCCTGGATGCGGTGGCGTGCCGCGGCGGAGACCGAGCGGAGCCGGCGGGAGGCCGCCGCGGCCGTCGTCGACGAGCGGGTCCGACTCGCGCGCGAGCTGCACGACGTCGTCACCCACCACGTCACGGCGATGGTGGTGCAGGCGGACGCGACGCAGGTCCTGCTGCGGCCCGGTGCGCCCGACGACGGCTCCGTCCGGGCCCGGTCGCGCGAGAGCCTCGGCGCGATCAGCGGGACGGGTCGCCAGGCGCTCGCCGAGCTGCGGCAGCTGCTGGGGCTGCTGCACGCGGGCGGGGGCGAGGCCGCGGACGCCGTCGGCGGACCGGGGCTCGCCGGCCTCGCGGACCTCGTCGACACCGCGCGCGCCGCGGGCCAGCAGGTCGAGCTGGACGACGACGGCGCTCGCGGTGCCGCGCCGGCCGGGCTCGGGCCCGCGGCCGAGCTGGCGCTCTACCGGGTCGTCCAGGAAGGGCTCACGAACGCCGTCAAGCACGCCCCGGGTTCGCGCACGACCGTCCGGCTGCGCGCCCGCGACGGCGAGGTGACGGTCGAGGTGACCACGCACGGTCCGGCGACCGCGTCGTCGCCGCCGGTGGCCGGGGGAGGGCGCGGCCTCGCGGGGCTGCGCGACCGGGTCGCCGGGCTGGGCGGCGAGGTCAGCGCCGGCTCGACGCCGGACGGCGGCTTCGTGCTCGCGGCGCGCCTCCCGGTCGCACCCGCGCCCCGCTGACGGCGCCCGCCGTGGTGGGATGAGCCGGTGGAACACGACCTGACCCTCACCGGCCACGGGGTCGGGCTGCGGCCGTTGCGGCTCGACGACGCGCCCGCACTCCTCGCCCTCGTCGACGCAGCCTCGTGGCAGGGGTTCACGAGCCCGCCGCCTGCCGACGAGGCGGCGATGCGCGCGTGGATCGACGCCGCGGTGACCACGCCTGGGAAGCTGGCGTTCGCCGTCGCCGGGCAGGACGACCGGGAGCTCCGGGGGACGACGTCGTTCTACGACCTCGTGCCGGACCAGGGACGGGTCGAGGTCGGCAGCACGCTCTACGGGCGCCCGTGGTGGGGCGGCCGCACCAACCCCGCCGCCAAGCTGCTGCTCCTCACGCAGGCGTTCGACGTCTGGGGCCTCACGCGGGTCGCGCTGCGCGCCGACGCCCGCAACGCCCGGTCGCTCGCCGCGATCGAGCGGCTCGGCGCGGTGCGGGAGGGCGTCCTGCGGTCGCACCGGGTCGCGGGCGACGGGACGCGCGGCGACACCGTCTACTTCTCCGTCCTCGCCGACGAGTGGCCCGCCGTCCGCGCCCGGCTCGAGGGGCGGCTCGCGACGGCCTGACCGGACGACGGCGGGGCGCTCAGTCCTCGACGACGAGCCCCACGTGGTCGGCGAGCGCCGGGAGCAGGTCGAGCGCCTGCGGGCCCGTGATGCGCGCGCCGCGCAGCCCGGCGACCCCGCGCAGCACCCGCAGCGCGCCGGTCGCCAGCCCGGTGAGGTCCGCGCCCGTGAGCGTCGCGCGGTCGATCACCAGCTCGCGGACCGCGACGTCGCGGAGCACGAGGCCCTTGGTGCGCGCGCCCGTGAGGTCGAGCTCGCCCACGGTGACACCGTCGAGCGTGACGTCCGCGAGCCGCGCGTCGCGCAGGTTGAGGTAGTCGACCTTGCCGCCCTGCAGTGTGACCCGGCGCCAGTCGGCGTCGAACGCCTGCACGCCGCCCAGGCGCGAGTCCCGTACGACGACGTCCAGCCAGTCACCCGTCGTGACGTCGAGCGTCGTCGCGCTCACCGTGTCGAGCGTGGTGTCGCTCAGCCGCGCCCGGCGCAGCACGACCTCGTCGAGCCGGACGCCGCGCCACCGGCAGCCGTCCAGCCGGGCGTCGGTGCCGTCCTGCCCGGTGAGGTCGTCGCCCTCGAGGGTGACGTCGTCGACGTAGGACTCGGGCTCCAGCACGAACGGCATGCGCGTCATCCTGGCACGCAGCACCGACGGTCGCCCCGGTCGACGACGCTGTCCCCGCCGACGACTCCGGCGCTACGCTCGCGGGCGTGGCAGGGGAGGGGGCCACGGTCCCCGCAGCGACGACCCGCGCGACGCCGGAACGACGTCGTTCCGAGGCGCGCGCGACGCCGCCGGTCGCATGGGGCCCGGTGCTGCTGGTCGTCGCGCTCCTGCTCGTGACGCTCCTCGTCTACGCCGGGCGCTACGGGCCGCACCGCGACGAGCTCTACTTCGCCGAGGCGGGGCGCCACCTCGCCTGGGGCTACCCCGACCAGCCGCCCCTGACGCCCGCGATCGCGCGGCTCGTGACGCTGGTCGCACCCGGGTCGGTCGCCGCGCTGCACGTCCCTGCCGCGCTGGCGCTCGCGGGCGTCGTCGTGCTGGCCGGACTCTCGGCGCGCGAGCTCGGGAGCGGGGTCGCCGCGCAGGTGCTGACGGTCGTCGCCACGGGCACCGGCGTCGTGACGGTCGTCCTCGGGCACATGCTCTCGACGGCGTCCGTCGACGCGTTCTTCTGGGCCGCGGTCGCGTATGCGGCGCTCGTCGCGCTGCGGCGGGACGCGGCTCGCGTATGGCTCGTCGTCGGGGCGGTCGCGGGCGTAGGCCTGGAGGACAAGAACGCCGTCGCGTTCCTGCTGGGGGCGCTGCTCGTCGGGATCGCCCTGGCCCCCGCGGCCCGGCACCACCTGCGGTCGCCGTGGCTGTGGGCCGGCGGGGGGGATCGCACTGGTCCTGTGGCTGCCCAACCTCGTCTGGCAGGCCGCGCACGGCTGGCCCCAGCTCGCCCTCGCGGGCGACATCAACGCCGAGTACGGGACGCTCGGCGAACGGCTCGCGTTCGTCGGGCTGCTCGTCGTGCTGTTCAGCCCGGTCGTCGCGGCGCTCTGGGTGTACGGGCTCGTGCGGCTCTGGCGGGTGCCGGCGCTCGCGACGTCGCGGCCGTTCGCGTGGGCGTTCGTCCTGCTCGTCGCGTTCTTCCTCGCCACGGGCGGCAAGGCGTACTACCTGACCGGACTCGTCCCCGTGCTTCTCGCCGCCGGGTGCTGCGGGCTCGCCGAGCGCTGGAGCAGGCGCGCGCTCGTGGCGACGGGCGCCGTCGTCGCGCTGGTCGCGATCCCGTTCTGGCCGGCCGGGCTCCCGGTCCTCTCGCCCCACGCGTTCGGGGCCTCGTTCTACTCCGGGATCAACGAGGACCAGGGCGAGATGATCGGCTGGCCCGCCTTCGTCCGCACGGTCGACGACGCCGTCCGTGCGTCCGGGGCGACCGCCGTCGTCGCCCAGAACTACGGCGAGGCGGGTGCGCTGGACTGGTACGGGTCGTCCGTGCCCGTGTACTCCGGGCACAACGGGTACGCCGACTGGGGCCACCCGGTCGGCTCGACCGGACCGTTCGTGCTCGTCGGCTACGACACGGTGCCCGCCTGGGCGCAGGGGTGCCGGGTCGTCGCGCACGTCGACAACGGTGAGGGCGTCGACAACGAGGAGCAGGGCGGGGCCGTCCGGGTCTGCGAGCGGCCCTCGGGGCCGTGGGCGAGCGTGTGGCCGCAGGTGCGCCACCTCGACGCGTGACGCCCCAGGACCCGAGCGACGCCCGTCGCAACCTTCACGACCGCTCGTGCGTGTATCCGGGTATGGAGACGTCTCGCCCGCTCGTCCTACCGCACCCGCGCCGCCGCTCGTCGCGCGGCTTGGCGACGGGAGCCGCCGCGCTGGTCCCGCTGGTGCTGGGATCGGGCCTCGCGCTGGCGGGCTGCTCCGCCGGGGCCGGGGCGCCGATGCAGCGGCCTGCCATGTCCACGGTGACGACGTCGTCCCCGGCCCCCGCGCTACCCTCGCCGACCTGGACGCGCACGCTCGGAGACTCCGACGACTTCCGGGTGCTCGCCCGGGTCGCCAGGGCCGCTCACGCCCTCAGGTACGCGTACACGGGGGAGGCGACGGTGCTCGTCCGGGTGCCCGCCGGCGGTGCGCTTCCTGCCGACCGTGCCGTCGGACCCATCCACCTGCACTTCGAGCACAGCCGGTTCACCGCGACGTCGGTCGCCGCCCTCAAGCAGCGGGTCGGCGACACATTCCGGGAGGCCGGCGACTCGGGCGAGAACGCGTCGGGAGGGTACGGCTACGAACCGGTCAACGACGTCATCTACGTCGAGGGCGTGCTGCCGAGAGCGCTCACGGACGCGCCGCCGGACCCGCGGCTGCTGCTCGTCCCGGGGCCCGCGGCGCGGCTGGCCGACGGCGGCGCCTCCACCCTCGACGGCACCGCGGTCGGCGACGCCGACTCCGTGCCGGCGACGGCTAACCCCGCGGGGTGACCGACCCCGTGAAGTGCGACGACCCCTTGCGCGCGTCCCAGCCCTGGTAGACCCAGGCCGCGCCGTCGGGCCGGACGGACACGTCGACGGTCCCGGGCAGGAGCACGGGCCGCGCGAACTCGACGGTCCAGTCGTAGGCGTCGCCGCGTTCGCGCGCGAGCCCGGCGAGGGCCCGCGACGCCGTGTACATCCCGTGCGCGATGGCCCGCGGGAACCCGAGCGCCTTGGCAGACAGCGCCGACAGGTGGATCGGGTTCCTGTCGCCCGAGACGGCCGCGTACCGGCGCCCGGTCGCGGCGTCGAGGACCCACCGCCCGGTGGGCAGGGGGTGCGCGCCCGCGCTGTCAGAAGCTCCCGGCTGTATACCCCCGCGTGCTTCTGACAGGTCAGGGGTGCCGGGGCGGGTGACGCCCTTCGCGAGGTACGTCGACACGCCGCGCCACGCGGGTGCGTCGTCGGCCGGGTCGGTGCGGACCTCGGTCACGAGGTCCACCTGCGCGCCCCGCCGGTGCGGCCGGAGGTCCTGCGCCCAGGCGCGCACCTCGAGCACGTCGCCGACGACGACGGGCCGCGCCACGTGCACCGCGTTGGCCAGGTGCACCATGCCGAGCAGCGGCAGCGGGAAGTCGTCGCGGGTCATGAGGGCCGTGGCGACGGGGAACGCGAGCACGTGGACGAAGCCCGCGGGCAGCACGTCGGACGCGGGCTCACCCACGAGCCGCCCGTACGACGCGAGCCGCTCGCGCAGCCCCGTGTCGCCGGTGTCGACGCCCGCGACGCGCAGCGCGACGTCGGGCAGGGCGAGCTCGCCGCCGGACGGCCGCAGCCGTGCGAGCGCAGACCCCGCGAGCCCGCGGGCGTAGAGCCCGCTGAGCCCGGGGACGGCGTCGAGGGTGATGGTCCTGCGGTCCGGGCCGGCCGGTGCGCCTGCGGTCACTGGCCCACCAGGTTCTGCCCGCACACACGCACGACCTGCCCGTTCACGCCGCCCGCGACGGGCGACGCGAGGAACGCGATGGTCTCGGCGACGTCGACGGGCAGCCCGCCCTGCTGGAGCGAGTCGAGGCGGCGCGCGACCTGCCGGGTGAGCGCGGGGATCTTCGCCGTCATCTCGGTCTCGATGAACCCGGGCGCGACCGCGTTGACGGTCCCTCCCGTGGGCGCGAGCAGGGGCCCGGTCGCCCGGACCATGCCGATGACGCCGGCCTTCGAGGCCGCGTAGTTGGTCTGGCCGCGGTTGCCCGCGATGCCCGACGTCGACGCGAGCGACACGATGCGCGCGCCCTCGGCCAGCTTCCCGGAGGCGAGGAGCTGCTCGTTCATCCGGAGCTGGGCGGCGATGTTCACGGCCACCACGGAGTCCCAGCGGTCGGGCGTCATGTTGGCGAGCAGCTTGTCGCGCGTGATCCCCGCGTTGTGCACGACGACGTCCAGGTGCCCGTGCCGCTCGAGCGCGTGCGCGAGCAGGCGGTCGCCCGCGTCGGGGGCGGTGATGTCGAGCTGGAGGGCCGTGCCGCGCACCTGGTTCGCGACCTTGGCGAGCGCGTCGCCGGCCGCGGGGACGTCGACGCACACGACGGTCGCGCCGTCGCGCGCGAGCACCTTCGCGATGGCCGCGCCGATGCCCCGCGCGGCACCCGTGACCACCGCGACCTTGCCGTCGAGCGGCTTCTCCCAGTCGCCGGGCGTTCCCGGCAGCACGCCCGCGTCCGACGACACCGTGACGAGCTGGCCGTCCACGAAGGCGCTCTTGCTCGACAGGAAGAACCGCAGCAGCCCGGCGACCGACGGGCCGCCCAGCGTCGCGTCGCCCGCCAGGACGATCCCGTTCCCGGTCGCGCCCGCGCGCAGCTCCTTCGCGACGGACCGGAGGACCCCGTCGATCCCCACGCGGACCGCGGACAGCGCGGGACCGTCGTCGGGCGTGGCGGCGCGCGAGACCGTGACGATGCGACCGCTCGGCACGATCCGGCGCAGCGTCCCGCCGAGCGCGAGCATCGGCCCGGACAGGTCGGTCGGCTCCTCGAGCTCGGTGAGCACCACGACGACGGCGCCCCAGCGGGCACCCTCCTCGAGCTGGCTCGGGTGGCGGCGCACGTCGAGCCCCCACCCCGCGAGCACCCGGGCGACGACGTCGGCGTCGGGGGAGGTCGGCGCGGCGTCGGGCGCGGGCGGGAGGCTGTCGCCGCGGCCCAGGACGAGCACCGGTCCGGTCACGAGCGGCTGGCCCGGCTCGTAGCGCCGCAGCACCGCGGGCCGGGGGAGCCCGAGCTGCTTCGCGAGCTTCTTGGTCACGCCGCTGTTGACGAGGCGCAGGTAGGTGTCGGTCACGGTGCTCCTTGGGTTCCTCGCGGCAGAATCGTCGGTCACGCGCTCTCGAGGATCGCGGTGGCGCCGAGGCCGCCGGCCGCGCAGATCGAGATCAGGGCACGGGCCGGCCTCCCGGTCTCCGCGGCCCGCTGGGACAGCATCTTCGCGGTGGACGCCACGATGCGCCCGCCGGTCGCGGCGAACGGGTGGCCGGCGGCGAGCGACGAGCCGTGCACGTTGAGGACGGACCGGTCGACCTTGCCGAGCGGCGCGTCCAGGCCGAGGCGCTCGCGGCAGAAGGTGTCGTCCTCCCAGGCCGCGAGGATCGTCAGGACGGTCGAGGCGAAGGCCTCGTGGATCTCCACGAAGTCGAAGTCGCCGAGCGTCAGGCCGTTGCGCGCGAGCAGGCGCGGGACGGCGTACGCGGGCGCCATGAGCAGGCCCTCGGCGCCGTGGACGAAGTCGACGGCCGCGGTCTCGGCGTCGACGAACCGGGCGAGGACGGGCAGCGAGCGTGCGGCGGCCCACTCGCGGCTCGCCAGGAGCACGGTGGAGGCGCCGTCGGTCAGGGGCGTCGAGTTGCCCGCGGTCATGCTCGGCACCGTGTGGGCCAGGTTCTTGCCGTAGACCGGCTTGAGCTTCGCGAGCTTCTCCATCGAGCTGTCGGTGCGCAGGTTGTTGTCGCGCGACAGGCCGCGGAACGGCGTGACGAGGTCGTCGAAGAACCCGGCCTCGTAGGCGGCGGCGAGGTTCTGGTGGCTCGCGAGCGCGAGCTCGTCCTGAGCCTCGCGCGAGATGCCCCACTGCGCCGTCGTGATGGCCTGGTGCTCGCCCATGGACAGGCCGGTGCGCGGCTCGTCGGTGCCGGGCGGGTTGGGCTTGAGGTCCGCCGGACGGAGCCTCGCGAACGCCTTGAGGCGCGCCTGCGTCGTCTTGGCGTGCTGGGCCTCGAGGAGGACCCGGCGCAGCCCCTCGCTCACGGCGATCGGCGCGTCGGACACGGTGTCGGTGCCGCCCGCGACGCCGGACTCCTGCTGGCCGAGGCGGATCTTGTTCGCGACGGCGATGGTCGCCTCGAGGCCGGTCGCGCACGCCTGCTGGAGGTCGTAGGCGGGCGTCGTGGGGTCGAGCGACGAGCCGAGGACGGACTCGCGGACCAGGTTGAAGTCGCGCGAGTGCTTGAGGACGGCACCACCCACGACCTCGCCGAGGCGCTCGCCCTGCAGCCCGAAGCGGGCGACGAGCCCCTCGAGCGCCGCGGTGAACATCTCCTGGTTCGACGCGGACCGGTAGGCCGAGCCGGCGCGGGCGAAGGGGATGCGGTTGCCGCCGACGACCACCGCGTCGCGCACGGCGGGCGTCGTCGCGGAGGTGCTGGAGGGTGCGGCCTGGGGGGTCTTGCGGGGTGACATCGGGGGTCCTCTCGCCTCGTTGCTCGGAATGCTCGGATGTCCAAGACTCACAGTACCTGATACTGTCGGTCCCGTGAGTGCAACGACGCAGTCCTCCTCGCTGGAGGCTCCCCACGAGCCCACACCCGACCAGGCGGCCGAGCCGGTCAGCACCGACGGCCGCTCGACGCGGTGGGACGACCACCGTGCCGCGCGCCGCGCCGCGCTCGTCAACGCGACCCGCAAGGCCGTGCACCGCAAGGGCTCCGACGTCTCGATGGAGGAGATCGCCGCCTTCGCCGGCACCTCCAAGTCCATCATCTACCGCTACTTCGAGGACAAGGTAGGCCTGCAGATCGCCGTCGGCGCCCAGGTCGTCGCCGAGATCCGCGACGCGCTCGACCAGGCCCTCCACTCGGCCGAGTCGCTCCGCGACGGCATCGCTGCGATGGTCGACACCTACCTCGCGATGATCGAGCACTCCCCGAACGTCTACTACTTCGTGACGCGCACGGGCTCGATCATCGGGTCGGACGCCGGCCCCCGGATCACCGGTGACGGCCGCCCGCCGCTCACGACCTTCATCGACGAGATCGACGAGCTCATGCGCGTCCCCGCCGTCCGCGAGCTCGGGCTGGACGAGGTCGCCGCCTCCGCCTGGGCGACGGGTCAGTCGTCGTTCGTCCGGGGCACGGGCGAGTGGTGGCTGGCGCGTCGTGGTCAGCCTGGGATCCCCGACCGCGACGCTCTCGCCGAGCAGATCACCACCTGGCTGTGGGAGGGCGTGACCGCGGCGAGCCGCACCGCCTCCCGACCGAAGTCCACCGCGAAGGAGTCCTGATGACCGCCACCGACGTGCGTCCCGCTGCCGTGCCGCCCGAGGGTCCGGGCCCCGACCAGACCGAGGAGCTCGACGCCGCGCTCGACGCGGGCGCCCCCGAGTCCGGCCGCGTCGACGTCGACGCGCTGTCCCGCCTGCTCCTCGGGCGCTGGGGCGACATCCGCACGAAGTCCCGCGCCGCCGCGACCGACGAGCGGATCGTCCGGGACGACAGCCTCCCGCTCGAGGGTCAGCGCGAGCGGGTCTTCGGCCAGCTCAAGCTGCTGGTCGAGGGCGGCCACGTGCTGCGCGCGTTCCCGACGCGGCTCGGCGGCGAGGACTCGCCCGGCGGCAACATCGCGGGCTTCGAGGAGCTCGCGGTCGCCGACCTGTCGCTCCAGATCAAGTCCGGCGTGCAGTGGGGCCTGTTCGGTGCGGCGATCCTGCACCTCGGGACGCCCGAGCAGCAGGACCGCCTGCTCCCCGGCGCCATGGACCTGTCGGTGCCCGGCGCGTTCGCGATGACCGAGATCGGTCACGGCTCCGACGTGGCGTCCGTCGGGACGACCGCCACGTATGACCCGGAGACCGGCGAGTTCGACCTCCACACGCCGTTCCGCGGCGCCTGGAAGGAGTTCCTCGGCAACGCGGGACGCGACGGCGTCGCCGCGGTCGTGTTCGCGCAGCTCGTCAGCAAGGGCGTCAACCACGGCGTGCACGCGTTCTACGTGCCCATCCGCGAGGTCGGGCCCGACGGGCGCGCGGCCGGGTTCCTGCCCGGCGTCGGGGGCGAGGACGACGGCCTCAAGGGCGGCCTCAACGGCATCGACAACGGCCGCCTCCACTTCACCCACGTGCGGGTCCCCCGCGAGAACCTCCTCGCGCGCTACGGCCAGGTCGCCGAGGACGGCACCTACACGTCGTCCATCGCGAGCCCGGGCCGCCGGTTCTTCACCATGCTCGGCTCGCTCGTGCAGGGACGCGTCTCGCTGGACGGCGCGTCCGGCGTCGTGTCCAAGATGGCGCTCGCGATCGCCGTCCGGTACGCGAACGAGCGCCGGCAGTTCGCGGGCGCGGGCCTCGACGAGGTCGTCCTGCTCGACTACGGCCGCCACCAGCGCCGCCTGATCCCGCGGATCGCCGAGACCTACGCGATGAGCTTCGCGCACGAGGAGCTGCTCGCCCTGTTCGACGACGTCTTCTCCGGTCGCAACGACACCCCGGAGACGCGCGAGGACCTCGAGACCATGGCGGCCGCCCTCAAGGCGACGTCGACCTGGTTCACGATGGACACGCTCCTCGAGGCGCGCGAGGCCTGCGGCGGCGCGGGCTTCATCGCCAAGAACCGGCTCACCCAGCTCCGCGCCGACTTCGACATCTACACGACGTTCGAGGGCGACAACACGGTCCTGCTGCAGCTCGTCGGCAAGCGGCTGCTCGGCGACTACGCCAAGCAGTTCAAGGGCGCGAGCGCGGGTGACATCGCGAAGCTGGTCGCGGCCCGCGCCGCCGACTCGGCGCTGCACGGCAGCGGCCTGCACCGCGCGGTGCAGGCCATCTCCGACGCCGGCTCCGCGCGTCGGGCCGCCGGGCACCTGCGGTCCGAGGAGACCCAGCGCGAGCTCCTCACCGACCGCGTCCACGTCGCGGTCGCCGAGCTCGGGGCGGCGCTCCGGCCCGCGTCGAAGCTCGACCCGCAGGCGGCGTTCGACCTGTTCAACGAGCACCAGCACGAGCTCGTCGAGGTCTCGCGCGCCTACGGGCACCTGCTCAAGTGGGAGGCGTTCACCCGGGCCCTCGCGACCGTCGAGGACGCCGGCACCCGTCAGGTCCTCACCTGGGTGCGGGACGTCTACGGGCTCTCGCTCGTCGAGCGCGAGATCGGCTGGTACGTCGTCAACGGTCGCCTGTCCGCGCAGCGCGCCCGGACCGTGACGGGCTACCTCGACCGGTTGGTCCGCCGCCTCCGCCCGCACGCCCAGGACCTCGTCGACGCGTTCGGCTACGGGCCCGCGCACCTGCGCGCCGAGATCGCGACCGGCATCGAGAAGGAGCGGCAGGACGAGGCGCGCGCGTACTACCGCGAGCAGCGGGCGAGCGGGCGGGCGCCCGTGAGCGAGAAGGCGCTGCAGAAGGCGTCGAAGCGTTCGTAGCGCCGCTCGCTCGTGGTCAGGGCGGCGCCCTCCACCCGACCCGCGCCTCGGCGTCCGGCTCGCCTCGCGAGGGAGTCCGCGCGGGCGTCTACTTCGCGAGGGCGCGTGCGCTCACGGGATCGCTCTCGGGGGTCGCGCCGGTGCGCCGGCGCCTGCGGCGGGTGCGCAGGACGCCCGTCGTGATCGCGACGCCCAGGAGGAGGAGCGCACCCCCGAGGACCTGGCCGCCGTTCGGCACCTCCCCGAGCACGAGCCACGCGGTCGCGACCCCGACGACCGGGACGAGCATGGTGAACGGGACGACCGCCGACGCGGCGTAGCGCGCGAGGAGCGTGTTCCACACGCCGTAGCCGAGCAGCGTCGACAGGTACACGGTGTACGCGGTCGACAGGGCGGCCGCGAGCGTCGGGTGGGCGAGCGCGTGCCCGACGGCGCCCGGCCCGTCGAGCACGAGCGACAGCGCGAACAGGGGCACCGGCACGACGACGGCCGACCACACCGTGAGGGACAGGCCCGACGTCGGGCGGGTCGCGCCCGCGGCCACGCCCGCCGCGCCGATCCGCCGCGAGACGACGTTGCCCGCCGCCCACGACGCCGCCGCGGCGAGCGTGAGCGCGAAGGCCGCGAGCGGCGTCCGGGCGCCGACCGCGAGCCCGACGACGACGAGCCCCGCCGCCCCGACGAGCACGCCGACGAGCTGGCTCCGGGTCGGGGTCTCGCGGAGCGCGAGCGAGGCGAACAGCACGGTCAGCACGACCTGCGCCTGCAGGACGAGCGACGCGAGGCCCGCGGGCATCCCCGCGGCGAGCGCGGTGTAGAGGAACGCGAACTGCCCGAGGCTCATGCACGCGCCGACCGCCGCGACGTCGCGCCACCGCGCGGCCGGTCGCGGCACGAAGAAGATCGCGGGCACGACGACGAGCGTGAACCGGACGGCGGCGAACAGCGTGGGCGGCACGTCGCCGAGGCCCTCGTCGATGACGACGAAGTTGATGCCCCAGATGACGGCGACGAGCACGGCGAGGGCGGCGGCGCGGGGCGGCAGGGCGGTCGCGCGGGTGACGGGGGAGAGGGGCACGTCTCGAGTCTGGACGCCGGCAACCGTGAAGGTCCATCTCATGTTCGTGCTTGAATTCATGCAGCAGCACTGAACGATGGAGGTGCCCATGATCGACCTCGCCGGGATCGAGGCGCTCGTCGCCGTCGAGCGGACGGGCACCGTCGGGGCGGCCGCCGCCGACCTCGGGTACACGCCGTCGGCGGTGTCGCAGCAGGTCAAGAGGCTCGAGCGCACGCTCGGCGTGCCTCTGCTCGAGCGCGTCGGCCGCGGCGTCACGCTGACCGCGCACGGCCGCCGCCTCGTCGAGGACGGCGGCGAGCTGCTGCGGTCCGTCGAGCGGGTCGCGGCCCGCGCGCGGTCCGCCGGGGCGTCGCCGACCCCGACGGGCCAGGTCCGGGTCGTCGCCTTCTCGACGGCCGTGCGGGGCCTGCTCGCCCCGCTCCTCCCCGCCCTCGCGGACGAGGCGCCCGGCCTCGACGTCGTCGTCACGGAGTACGACCCGTGGGACGCCGTGGCGCAGGTCGCGGCGGGCAGCGCCGACCTCGGCGTCGTGCACGCGTGGCGGGGCATCGGGCTCCAGGTGCCGCTCCACGTGCGGTACCAGGAGATCGGCGAGGACGTCGCGGACCTCCTCGTCCCGGCGGGACACCGCCTGGCGTCCCGCGAGAGCGTCGGGCCGGGCGATCTCCTCGACGAGCCGTGGGCGTCCACGTTCGAGGACTCGATCTGCTACGCGTGGTTCGTCCGCATGTTCGGCGACCAGCCGCGCCAGCCGCGGATCCGCTACTGGGCGTCGGAGTTCGCGTCGCACGTCGCGCTCGTCGAGGCGGGCGCCGCCGTCTCGCTGCTGCCCCGGCTCGGTCGGGGCGCCCTGCCGGACGGCGTCGTCGCGGTGCCCGTCGTCGATCCCGTGCCGCTGCGGACGGTCGGGCTGGTCTGGCGGGCGTCGATGGGGGAGTCGCCGGCGGTGTCGTTCCTCGCCGACCGGATCCGGTCGGCCCTCGCCTGACGGCAGGGGTCAGGGGTTGCAGCGCGCGGCGAGCGTCGCGACCAGGCCGACGTCGGGGCGCCACGGCTCGAGGTTCCACGTGGGCTTGTCGGGGGCGCCGAGGGCGTGACAGACGAGCTGGTCGTGCATGCCGGCGCGGTCGGCGTCGGGCCGCTCGACGACGAGCGCCGACCACGTGGCCTCGCCGCCCGCGAGCCCGGCGGCCCTGGCCCACGCGTTCGGGTCGACGGCGAGCGACCGGCCGCCGTCGTGGTCACCCCACACGGCGCTCCGGGGCGTGCCGGTCCCCGCCCACAGCGTGACCGGCCCGGGCCCGGTCACCGTGACGACCAGGCGACCCCGCGTGACCTGCACGTCGCCGCCGCGTGGCCGGGCCAGGCCGCCGAGCGTCGCCCCGCCGCCCGATGCCACCGCGACGGTGCCGTCGAGCTCGTCGCGCAGGTCCGCCCCGGAAGGTTCCGTCGCCCGCACGACGACGCGATCGCCGCGGGTCAGGTGCCCGACCGTCACGCGGGTCGAGCCGGACGCCGCGGAGCGGCGGGTCACCGTCGCCCCGGGGGGAGCCTCGACCGTCAGCGTCCCGCGCCCCGCGGGGCCCCGGAGCGTCACCGTCGTGGTCGCGGGACGCGGCGTCGAGGTCGCGCCGGGGGTGGCGGTCGGGGTGTCGGCTCGGTGGGCGTCGGCGCTCGCGGACGGCGACCCGGAGGTCGGCGCCGCGCCCGGGGAGGCGGGGGACGTCGTCGGGCCGGTGCACCCCGCGAGCGCGAGCAGCGCGAGGGCGAGCGCCGCGGCCGGGGCGCGCCTCACGGCACCGGCAGCAGCCCGGCGAGGCGGCGGGCGGTGTCGACGGACGCCACCCGGTCGAGCGCGTCGATCTCGGCCTGCGTGAACCAGCCGGCGTCGTCGCTCGAGCCGTCCACCTCGGGCGTGAGCGTGCCGCCCACGACGACGGCGCGGTAGAGGATCCGCAGCGCCTGCATGGCGCCGCCCGAGGGGTCGACGAGGCGCTCCGGCGGGATCACGGTGGTGTCGATGCCCAGGAGCTCGCCCGGCTCGACGGCGTAGCCCGTCTCCTCGCGCACCTCGCGCACCACGGTCTCGGTCGGGTGCTCGCCGAACTCCAGCCCGCCGCCCGGCAGTGTCCACCCGGACCGGCCGCCCTCGTTCCAGTGCGAGAGGAGCTGGCGGCCCTCGGGGTCGAGGACGACGGCGTAGGCGGCGACGCGGAGGCGCATGGCGACCATCGTGTCAGCCGCGCGCCGCGATGTCAGGGAACAGGTCTTGCGCGGCCCTCCAGACTCACATACTCTGAATCGAGTATATGGAGGTGAGTAATGGTCCGTCGGCCGGTGTCCAACCCTTTGGCGCTCGCGGTGCTCGCGTGCCTCTGGGAGAAGCCCATGTACCCGTACGAGATCACGACCACGCTGCGCCAGCGCGGCAAGGACGACTCGATCCGCCTCAACTTCGGGTCGCTCTACTCGGTCATCAAGTCGCTCCAGAAGCACGGGCTGATCGTCGAGCAGCGGGCCGAGCGCGAGGGCAACCGGCCCGAGCGCACGGTCTACGAGATCACCGACGACGGCCGCACCGAGGCCCACGACTGGCTGCGCGAGATCCTCGCCGTGCCCGAGCGCGAGTACCTGGCGCTCGAGGCCGGCCTGTCGCTCGTCGCGCTGCTCGAGCCGCCCGAGGCCGCCGACCTGCTGCGGGCGCGCGCAGCCACGCTGGACACGACCATCGCCTCCCGCCGGGCCGTCCTGGAGCGGACGCGCGACGCCGGGCTGCCGGAGATCTTCGCGGTCGAGGCCGACTACCACCTCGCGCTGCTCGAGGCCGAGCGGGAGTGGGTCGGAAGGCTGGTCGAACGGCTCGACGCCGGGACCGTGGGCGGCCAGGAGATGTGGACGCGCATGCACGCGCTCCTCGCGACCGGCAAGCCCGCCGACCAGGTCCAGGAGGAGCTGCTCGACGAGATCGGCGCGGCCAACCTGGCCACGCTCGACGAGATCGCGACGGGCGTGGCGCACGCGCCGCCCGGTCGCAGCACGAAGCCGCCGGCCCCGGCCTGATCCTCGCGATCCAGCCGCCGCCGGAGACAGCGGTGGCCCGGGTGCGCCAACACCCGGACCACCATCGCCCGAGTCGTCCACGAGGGACCGTCCGACCATCACGTCAAGACCTTCGAGCTGTCAGCCATGCTATCGGCGCCAGCGCTCCCACCCTCGCCGACGACTCCTCAGAGAAGGAGTCACCATGTCACCCGGAACGTCACCCGGAACCTCGACCCGCGCGGTCGACCTGCGCAAGACCTACCCCGGGCGCCGGGGCGCGCCCGCGGTCGCGGCCCTCGACGGGCTGTCGTTCGCCGTCCCCGACGGCACCGTCTTCGGGCTGCTCGGCCCCAACGGAGCCGGCAAGTCGACGACGGTCAGGATCCTCACGACGCTCAGCCGCGCCGACTCGGGCACCGCGACGGTCGCCGGCCTCGACGTCGCGCGCGAGCCCGACGCCGTCCGCCGGGCCGTCGGCTACGTCGCCCAGAAGCCCGTGACCGACCCCATGGGGACGGGCCGCGAGAACCTCGTGCTCGCGGGGCGGCTCCAGGGCCTCGGGCGCCGCGACGCCCGTGCCCGCGCCGACGAGCTCCTCGAGCGGTTCGGGCTCACGGGCGCCGCGAACCGGCTGGTCAAGACCTACTCGGGCGGCATGGCGCGCAAGCTCGACGTCGCGCTCGGCATCGTCCACCGGCCGCAGGTGCTGTTCCTCGACGAGCCCACGACGGGCCTCGACCCCGAGGCTCGCGCCGAGATGTGGGCCGAGATCGAGCGCATGACGGGCGACGAGCGCATGACCGTGCTCCTCACGACCCACTACCTCGACGAGGCGGACCGGCTCGCCGCGCGCGTCGCGATCGTCGACCGGGGGAGCGTCGTCGTCGAGGGAACGCCGTCCGAGCTCAAGGACGGGCTGCACGGCGACACGGTCGTCGTGGAGCTCGACGCGTCGGCGGCCCTCGTCCTGCCCGACGGCGCGGCGCCCGCCCGCGCGCGCCTCACCCGGCTCGTGGTCGAGGCGGGGCTGCGCGACGTCGTCGTCGACGGCGCCCAGGTGCGCGGGCGCGCCGAGGTCGGGTCCGCGGCCCTCCCGGGCGTGCTCGCCACGCTCGACGCGGCCGGGGTCCCCGTCGCGTCCGCGACGGTCGCCCGGCCCAGCCTCGACGACGTGTACCTGCGGTATACCGGGCGCGCCTACGGCGCCGCGGACCGCACCGGCGCCGTCGTGGCCGAGGAGGTGGCGGCATGAGCGCCGTGGTGGAGACCCGGGCGCCGTCGTTCCTGACGCACACCGGGCTGCTCGCCGTCCGGGCGCTGCGGGGCGGGCTGCGCATCCCCGTGTTCGTCGTCATGCAGCTCGTCCAGCCGATGATCTGGCTGCTGCTGTTCGGGGCGCTGTTCGAGTCCGTCGTCGACATCCCCGGGTTCGGCGGCGGCTTCCAGGGCAGCTACCTCGAGTTCATCACCCCGGGCGTCGTCATGATGACGGCGATGTTCGGGGCGGCGTGGGCCGGGACGAGCTTCGTGCAGGACATGGACCGAGGCGTCATGGACCGCTTCCTCGCGTCACCGACCAGCCGCGGCGCGCTCGTCGCGTCGACGATGGTCTACCAGTCGGTCACCGCGGTCGTGCAGGGCGTGGTGGTGGTGCTCGTCGCGGTGGCCTGCGGGGCGCGGTTCGACGGCGGCGCCGGCGGCATGCTCGTCGTCGCGCTCGCCGTCGTGCTGCTCACGGCGCTGTTCTCGGCGCTGTCCAACGCGTTCGCGCTGCTCACCGGCCAGCAGGAGGCGCTGATCGGGATCTCGCAGCTCATCACGCTGCCGCTCATGTTCCTGTCGTCCGCGGTGATGGACCCGAGCCTGTCGCCGGACTGGGTGCAGAGCGTCGCGCGCTACAACCCGTTCGACTGGGCCGTCGTGGCCGGGCGGGAGGCGCTGTCCGCCACGCCCGACTGGGGGCTCGTCTGGAGTCGCCTCGGATGGCTCGCCGTGGCCGCGCTCGTCCTGTGGTGGCTCGCGACGCGGGCGTTCCGCGCGCTCCAGCGGTCGGCCTGACGCGGTCCGGCACACCCGCCGAGCACGGGCCCGGGTCCCGTGCTCGGCGGGTCGCGTCACCAGGTCCCGGGGACCTGCTTCACGGTGACGTTGAGCCGGTTGTAGAGGTTCGTCGTCGCGACCCACAGGATGATCGCGGCGAGCTGCTCCTCGGACCAGTGCTTCTCGGCCTCGGCCCAGATCGCGTCGTCGACCGACTCGGGCCGGTCGGAGAGCCGCGTCATCGCCTCGGCGAGCTCGAGCGCCGCGCGCTGGGCGTCGGAGAAGGTGGTCGCCTCGCGCCACCCCGGCAGGACGGCGAGCTTCTCGAAGCCCATGCCCGACTTCTCGACCGAGCGGCGCGCGAAGTCGAGGCACCACGCGCAGCCGTTGATCTGGCTGACGCGGAAGTGGAGGAGCTCGAGGGTCTCGTCGTCGACGCCCTTGCCGCGGGGGATCTGGCCGAGCGTCGGCAGGACGCTCTGCGCGTCGGGGAAGTACGAGGCGGGGTTCTTCATGCGAGCGGTCATGGGGGTGCTCCTCCGTTCGGACCCGGCTGTCACATCGGGTCGGGCGTGTTCGTCACCCCTTCGACGCACCCCGGCGAAAGGATGTGACCGTGAGTTCACGAGGAGCTGACGCCCCGGCCCCGGGCGACGAGTGGCTCGCCCGGCAGTTCGAGGCCCAGCGCGGCCGCCTGAGGGCGGTCGCCACCCGGATCCTCGGGGACGGCGCCGAGGCCGAGGACGCCGTCCAAGAGGCGTGGTTCCGGCTCCAGCGCACGGGCGGCGACGCGATCGACAACCTGTCCGGCTGGCTCACGACGGTCGTCTCGCGCGTCTGCCTCGACCACCTCCGCTCCCGCACCGCCCGCCACGAGGACGCCTGGGCGCCCGTCGAGGAGGTCGCCGCCCAGCACCCGGACGACGCGGCCGCCGAGCCCGAGGGCGCAGCGCTCGAGGCCGACGCGGTGGGGGCGGCGCTCCAGGTCGTGCTCGACACGCTCACGCCCGCCGAGCGCCTCGCGTTCGTCCTGCACGACCTGTTCGGCGTGCCGTTCGACCAGATCGGGCCCATCGTCGAGCGGACGCCCGAGGCGACCCGTCAGCTCGCGTCGCGCGCCCGGCGGCGCGTCCGGGGCACGGCGTTCGCGTCCGACCGGGCCGCCGTCGGGCCGGACGGCGCCGAGCACGTCGAGCCGCCCGTGCTCTCGGCCGACCGGGCCCGGCAGCGCGAGGTCGTCGAGGCGTTCCTCGCGGCGTCGCGCGAGGGCCGGTTCGAGGACCTGCTCCAGGTGCTCGACCCCGACGTCGTCCTGCGCGCCGACCCGGCCGCCGTCGAGTCGACGGCACGCGTCGTGGCGCAGGGGCTGCCCGCCCCGGTCCTCGCCGCCGAGGCGCACGGGGCGTTCGCGGTGGCGACGGCGTTCGTCGGGCGCGCGCTCGCGGCGCGGGTCGCGCTCGTGGACGGGGCGGTGGGCGCCGCGTTCGTGCTCGGCGGGCAGGTGCGGTCGGCCTACGCGATGCGCGTGCGCGACGGGCGCGTCGTCGCCGTCGACGTGTACGGGGACCCGGCGACCCTCGCGAAGACGGACGTGGTGCTGCTCGAGACGGCCTGACCGCGGCCCGAGCCCTGGGCCCCGGGGCACCGGGCCCGGGGCGCCGGCCCCGGGGGCCGGCGCCCGGCTCAGGCTGCCGTGACGTAGTCGCCGTGCTCGAGGTCCTCGAGCAGCGTCGGGTGGCGCGGGGTCCAGCCGAGCGTGCGCTGGGTGTGCGTGCCCGACGCGGGGGCGTCCGCGCCGAAGACGGTCGCCATGAACGGGTTGCCGAAGTGGTCGCCCGCGTCTCCCGGCTCCACCGAGGTGACCGGGACGCCGAGCCTCTCGCCGATCTTCGCGGCGATGCTCCGGAACGGGATCGCGGTCTCCGCGACGCCGTGCCAGGTGCTGCCCGCCGGCGCCTGCTCGAGGGCGAGGCGGTAGACGACGGCCGCGTCGAGCCGGTGCACCGCGGGCCACCGGTTGGACCCGTCCCCGACGTACGCCGAGACACCGGTCCGGCGCGCGGTCGCGACCAGCATCGGGACGAACCCGTGGTCGCGGGGGCCGTGGACGGTCGGCGGGAGGCGGACGACGACCGCGCGCACGCCGCGCTCGGCCAGGTCGAGGCACGCCCGCTCGCCGCCGTGCCGCAGCCCGGCGACCGCGTCGGGCCGGCCCGGGTCGGTCTCGACCCCGACCCGGCCGGCGGGCAGCACGAGCGTCCCGGAGGTGACGATCAGCGGCTTCCCGGTGCCCACGAGAGGTTCGCCCAGCGCCTGGATCGCGGCGACGTCGCGACGCGTCAGGGCGGGCGGGTCGCTGAAGTCGGCGCCGCCGAACGCGAGGTGGACCACCCCCTCCGACGCCGCGGCGCCGGCGGCCAGCGCGTCGAGGTCGTCGAGCGACCCCGGCCAGGGCGTGGCGCCCAGCGCGGAGAGTCGGGCCGCGGCCGCGTCGGAGCGCGCGAGCCCCGTGACGTGGTGGCCGGCAGCGACGAGCTCGGAGACGATCGCGGGTCCGGTCTGCCCGGTCCCGCCGGTGACGAAGAGGTGCATGCGAGTTCCCTCTCGGGTGGGGAGCGATCGACGTAGTGTCACTCAGTGACACTACACGTGATGTCATGGAGTGACGCAACCCCCGCGTCGGGCGGGTACGCTGCCGGGATGCCCCGAAGTGGCGCCGAGGCGCGCGACCGGCTCGAGCGCGCGGCGCTCGAGCTCTACGCCGAGCAGGGCTACGACCGGACCACCGCCGCGGACATCGCGGCTCGCGCCGGGGTCACGGCGCGCACGTTCTTCCGGCACTTCGCCGACAAGCGCGAGGTCCTGTTCCATCTCGAGACCGGCCGCCACGAGGACCTGGCGCGCGCGCTCGCGGCCGTTCCCGACGACGTCCCGCCGCTCGCCGCGATGGAGCAGGCGTTCCGCGCGATGCCCCCGCACCTCGAGGCCGACCGGCGGCTCGCCGAGACCCGGCGCCGCGTGATCGAGGCGACTCCGGCCCTGCGCGAGCGCGAGCTCGCCAAGATGGCCCGGATGGCGGGCGTCGTCGCCGAGGCGCTCCGCGCGCGCGGGCTGGCGGAGTGGGAGGCCGGTCTGTTCGCCCAGCTCGGGACCGCCGCGCTCGGCCATGCCGTCCACGCCTGGTCGTCCGACCCGTCCGCCGACTACGACGCCCTGCTCGTCCGCACGTTCGCCGCCGTGCGCGAGCTCGTCGGCCTCGACGACGCCTGAGGGCCCAGGTCAGTCGCGCGACCAGGCGAGCGACGCCGCCGCGGCCACCCCGAAGACGACCGCCGCGACGACCAGGCCCGACGCGGCCGTCAGCACGGCCGTCGCCGTGAACAGCACGGCCTTGGCGGCGAGGCGGGGCGCCGCGGTCAGGCGGCGGCGCGCGCGCGGCGCGAGCCACCGCCCCCACACCACGGCCACGGCCAGCACGAGCACGACGGCGAGCAGCACGGACGCGACCGCGTCGCCGCCGAGCCGGGCGCCCGCCACTGCGAGGAGCGCGAGCATCGCGAGCTCGACGGCGAAGGCCAGCACGCCGGCGCCCGTGACGTCCGCCGCCGGGCCCCGGGCGGGCGGGGGCGGGGTGCCGGGCATGCCGCGAGCGTAGCGACCGGGTCCCGTCCGCTGCGGCGCCGCGCCGGGCGCGATACGTTCGCGTCGACGAACCGGACCGGTCGGGAGGCGGAGGCTGTCGGTGGACCACGAGGCGTGGACGCTCGTCCTGTTCGCGCTGTGCGCGGCGCTCGCACCGCTGCTCGCGCGCGGGGTCCGGCGGTTCGCCCCCGTCCCGGTCGTGGTGTTCGAGATCCTGCTCGGGCTGCTCGTCGGGCCCGCGCTGCTCGGCTGGGCCACGCCCAGCGACTTCACCGAGCGGCTCTCCGACTTCGGGCTCGCGATGCTGTTCTTCCTCGCGGGCCACGAGATCGACGTCGCCGGGATCCGCGGGCGGCCGCTGCGCCGCGCCGTCGGGGGCTGGCTGGTCTCGCTCGTCGTGGGCGTCGGGCTCGGCGTCCTGCTCGCGTCGACCGCCGCGGCCGGCGTCTTCGTCGGGATCGCGCTCACGTCGACCGCGCTCGGCACGATCCTGCCGGTCATCAGCGACGCCGGGGAGCTCGGCAGCCCGTTCGGGCGGGCCGTGAGCGCCGTCGGGGCCGTGGGCGAGTTCGGGCCGCTCATCGCGATCTCGATCTTCCTCAGCGGGCGGCAGCCCGGGACCGCGACCGTCGTGCTGCTGGTCTTCGTCGTCCTGGCGGCGGGTGCCCTCCTCCTCGCGGTCCGGACGCCCCACGGGCGCGTGCACCGCGCGATCGAGGCGACTCTGCACACGAGCGGGCAGTTCGCGGTCCGCCTCGTCATGCTCGTCATCGCCGTGCTCGTGGCGATCAGCATCTGGCTGGGGCTCGACATGCTGCTCGGCGCGTTCGTCGCCGGGCTCGTCCTCAAGGCGGTCATGCGGGACGCGGCGGACCCGCTGGTCGAGCAGGTCGACGCGAAGATCGAGGCCGTCGGCTACGGCTTCCTCGTGCCGATCTTCTTCGTGTCCACCGGGGTCACGTTCGACCTGCACGCGCTCGTCAGCTCCGGGTTCGCGCTCGCGGGGCTGCCCGTGTTCCTCGCGCTGTTCCTCGTCGTGCGCGGCATCCCCGGGGCGTTCGCGGCGCCCGTGGGGGCGACGCGGCGCGACCGCGTCTCCCTCGCGTTCTTCTCGGCGACGGCGCTGCCGATCATCGTCGCCGTCACGAACATCGGGCGGAACGCCGGCGACCTGTCGAGCGCCACCGCGACCTCGCTCGTCGGCGCCGGGCTCCTGTCGGTGCTCGTGTTCCCGCTCGTCGCGCTGTCCCTGCGGGGGACCCGGCCCGACGTCGAGGAGGGGGTCGACGAGACCACCGCGGTCCCGGAGGAGGCCTGACCCGCCGATCGTCCCGCCGAACCGGCGGGGATCGTCGCCCGGACGGCGTCGGGACGACGATCGGGGTCGGTTCGACGCCTCACGCGAGGATCACGTGCAGCCTCCGCGGGCCGTGCACGCCCTCCACGCGCTCGAGCTCGATGTCGCTCGTCGCGCTCGGCCCGCTGATCCACGTCTGAGGACGCTCGGGGTGCGCGGCGAGGAGCCGCACCGCCTCGGGGACGAGCTGGACGACCTGCTCGGCGCGCACGACGCAGACGTGCAGGTCCGGCACGAGCGAGATCGCGCGCCGGCCCTGGTCGGGCGCGCCGTCCAGCACGATCGTGCCGGTCTCCGCGATCGCGACGCGGCACGCCGTGACGACGCCCAGCGACCCGTCCAGCTCGGCCGGCGTGAGCGGGGCGTCGCGGGCGTCCGTGCGGACGGCGAGCCCCTCGGGCAGGTCGGTGAGCCACGCGGGGGCGAGGCCGTCGGGCACGACGAGAGCCGCGCCGTCGGGCGCGTCCGCCCGGGCCGCGGTCACGATCTCCGCGACGACGCGCGCGATCGCGGCGGCCCGGACGTCACCGTCGGCGCCGCCAGCGTCACCGTCGGCGGACGCGACGTCACCGTCGGCGATCGCGACGTCCCCGTCGGCGGACGCGACGTCACCGTCGGCGGACGGAGCGTCACCGCCGGCGTGGTGGACCGTCGCCTTGTAGTCGACGAGCCGGTCCTCGAGCAGCGCGACGACCTCGGCGCTGCCGGGCGCCAGCCCGCCCGACCCGCGGTACGCCCGCGGCACCTCGACGTCGCCGGCTCGGGCCTCGTCGTCGGACGCGGGGCC
>Ga0180221_1000440_pt1 | contig 38107 bp, 33 predicted proteins | sample eDN5th37CKraftMG_FD_151339 | JGI IMG/M metagenome (GOLD analysis project Ga0180221, IMG submission 151339) | Enriched Miracle-Growth compost microbial communities from Emeryville, California, USA - eDNA 5th pass 37_C Kraft MG (version 2) (version 2) ...
GCCGACGCGGCGCACCGGCTGGTCCGGGTCGCCGACGTAGCGCGCCGTGCGGGCGTCGAGCGCCGTCGCCACGTGCGCGGCCAGGGCGGCGAGCGTGGTCGGCCCGACGTCGCACACCGACGCGCCGTCGGCGGCGTCGTCGAGCTCCCAGCCGAGGGCGCGGGCCGTGCCCTCGTCCACGCCGTCGGGCCGCCGGTCGTGCCAGGCGTCGTGCGCCCGCCACACGACGAGCCCGTGGTCGGCGACGAACGCGCGCTTGGCGGCCAGCACGGGGTCGCCCTCCGCCTCGATGCTCGGCACCGCGGCACCCGTGTGGTCGTACTCCGGCGGCTCGTGCGTGACCACGACGTTCGCCCCCGCCGCGACCGCCCGCTCCAGCACGTCGAGCGTCGCGAGGGTCGTCACGGCGACGCCCCGCACGACGACGGCGGGGTCCCCCGCGACGATCCCGTCGACCGTCGTCGGCCGCGGCGTCACGGCCAACGCCGTCGCCGCCCGGGAGACCAGGCACGCGGCGGTCAGGGTCGGGTCGTGCGGGCGCGTCGTCACGGCGCCACGGTATCCGCCGGTTCCGACGCTCTCCTGCCGGTCAGCCCGGCAGATCAGCTCTGGCCGATCAGCCCCGGCAGGCCGGTGAGGTCGTCCAGCACGTGCTCGGCGCGCGGCAGGGAGTCGTCGTGGGACTGGCGGGAGAACTTGCCGGTGCGGACGAGCACGGTGCGAGCGCCGGCCGCCCGGCCCATCGCGACGTCCGACGACCGGTCGTCGCCCACCACCCACGTGCGGTCGAGGCGGGGCGCGGGGTCGACCGTCCCGAGCGCGAGGCGCAGGAACTCCGTGCTCGGCTTGCCCAGCGTCCGCGCCGTGACCTCCGCGCCGTGCTCGATCGCGGCGACCACCGACCCCGTGTCGAGCGCGGGCCGGCCGTCGCGCAGGAACCACCGCCCGTGCTGCAGCGCCAGCAGCTCCGCGCCGCCCAGGACGGCGCGGAACGCCGCGTCGAGGGCGGGGTAGTCGAGCACGTCGTGCACGTCGCCGACCAGCACGTGCGTCGGGTCGTCCTGCGGGCCGACGACGTCGAGCCGCGCGGCCAGCTGGTCGCGCACCGCGCCGGTGGCGAGCACGTGCACCCGTGCGCCGGTCCCCTCGAGGTCCGCGACCGCGGCGTCCACCGGGGTGAACAGCTCGGCCGCGTCGAGCCCGAGGCCCATCCCCCGCAGCCGCTCGACGATCGACGCGCTGTCCAGCGAGTCCGTGTTGGTGACGAAGCGGACGGCGTGGCCGGCGTCGCGCAGGGCCGCGACCGCGTCGCCTGCCCCGGGGACCAGGCGGTCCCCCTCGTACACCGTGCCCTGCAGGTCGAGCAGGACCGCGTGCCCGGTCACGACGGCCTCAGAAGATGCCCCGGGCACGACGCCGCTCGCGCCAGCGCGCCACCTCGCGCTCGACGTCCCGCGTCGGCGTCACGACCGGCGGCCCGCCCAGGAGCTGGCGGCGGGCGTCCACGACGCGCGCGTTGAACTCCTCCACGATCGTGCGCACCCGCGCCTCCTCGGGCTCGCGGTCGAGGGTCTCGTCGAGCTCGGCGTCGTCGCGCCGCAGCTGCGCGGCCGGCAGCACGCCGGTGATCTGCTCGCGCTCCACGAGGTTCTTGAGCCACCAGTCCGGGTCGTGGGTGCCGCCCAGCCCGGGGATCGGCTTTCCCGCGAGCGGCAGGTCGTCGAACTCGCCGCGCCGGATCGCCTGGTCGACGACGGTGTCCACCCACAGGGCGCGGTCGTCCATGCGCTGACGGGGCCGCGCGGCGGTGGGCTCGTCCGCGTCGCCCTCGCCCGCGGCGGCGTCGGCGGCGACCTCGCGGTCCACCTGGTACTGCGCGGCCCGGCGCGCCGGGTCGCTCCGGTCGTCACGGCGGCGGCGGAACATCGGCATCCCCTTCGCGTCGGCTCCCCCCAGCCTAGGCGTGGGCGGCCCGGGCCGGACCCGACCCGGCATGATGGCCGTATGAAGGTCTCCCGCCGCAGCCACGTGCCGCCGTTCGCCGTCATGCAGGTCCTGGCCTCGGCCAACGAGCGCCGCGCGGCGGGGCACGACGTGCTCAACCTGTGCGCGGGCGAGCCGTCCACCGGGGCGTCCGACGTCGTGCGGGAGAAGGCGGCCGACCTGCTGCGCCACGCCGACCTCGGCTACACGGAGGCGATGGGCGTGCCCGCCCTGCGGCGCGAGATCGCCGGGCACTACCGGCGCTGGTACGACGTCGAGGTGGACCCGGCGCGGATCGCCGTGACGACCGGCTCGAGCGGCGGGTTCCTGCTCGCGTTCCTCGCCGCCTTCGACGTCGGGGACCGGGTGGCGCTGGCCCGCCCGGGCTACCCGGCGTACAAGAACATCCTCGCGGCGCTCGGGTGCGAGGTCGTGGAGCTCGACTGCGGCCCCGACACCCGGTACCAGCCCACCGTTTCGCAGCTCATGGAGGCGTACTACGACGGCGGCCTCGACGGACTCGTCGTCGCGTCCCCCGCGAACCCCACCGGCACGATGCTCCCGCCCGCCGAGCTGGCCGCGCTCGCGCGCTGGTGCGAGGAGCACGACGTCCGCCTGATCAGCGACGAGATCTACCACGGCATCGCGTACTCGACCGATGTACAGCAGGCCACCGCCGCGATGTACACAGGGTCGGGTGCGGTGGTGGTCAACTCGTTCTCCAAGTACTGGGCGATGACCGGCTGGCGTTTGGGCTGGCTGGTGCTGCCCGACGAGCTGGTCGGGCCCGTCGACGCCCTCGCTGGCAACGTGGCCCTCTCGCCGCCCGCGCTCGCGCAGCACGCCGGCGTCGCGGCCTTCTCCCCCGCCGGGTACCAGGCCGCGGCCGACAACGTCGCCCGGTACGCGGCCTCGCGCGCCGCCCTCCTGGACCGCGTCGACGAGCTCGGCTGGCGCCCCGTCGCCCCCGCGGACGGCGCCTTCTACGTGTACGGGAACGTGTCCGCCTTCCGCCACGCCGTCGGGGGCGACTCGGTCACCTACTGCCGCCGCCTGCTCGCCGAGGCCGACGTGGCGCTCACCCCCGGCGCGGACTTCGACACCGTGGCCGGCGGCGACTGGGTGCGCCTGTCCTTCGCCGCCGCGCCCGACGTCGTCGCCCGTGCCGTCGACCGCGTCGTCGCCTGGCACCGCACCCTCTGACGCCGAGGTAGTACGAGGGCCCGCGAGGTAGTACGGGTCGTGCCGAGGTAGTACCGAGCCCCGCGAGGTTGTACGAGGCGGGGGCTATTTGTGCGAGACGGCGCGGTGTGCGCGAGGCTCGCACTACCTCGCGGGACTCAGTACTACCTCGGCAGCTCGTGTACTACCTCGCGGGGATGGGTACTACCTCGGCACGGTCGGTACTACCTCGAGGACGGAGGGCCGATGATCCGGCTGGTGACGGCCAACATCCAGCACGCGCTCGTGGACGGACGGCATGTGGACCTCGACCGCCTCGCCACGGCGCTCGGGAGCCTCGGCGCGGACGTCGTGGCGCTGCAGGAGGTGGACCACGGCCAGGCGCGGTCTGACGGCGAGGCCCAGGCGGCCCGGCTGGCCGCGGCGCTGGGCATGACGGAGCACCGGTTCGCCCCCGCGATGCGCGGCCCGCTCGACCCGGCCTGGCGCCGCCGTCGGGCACGGCGGGGCGACAGCGATGACGGCGGTGGGCCGCCGGCAAGGCCCGGGTACGGCGTCGCGCTGCTCTCCCGCCACCCGGTGCGCGCCTGGCACGTCATGCGGCTGCCCGGGCTCAACGCCCCCGGGGTCCCGCCGCTCGGGGTGGACGAGCCGCGTGTGGCGGTCGCCGCCGCCGTCGCGACGCCGGACGGACCGCTCACCGTGGTGGCGACGCACCTGTCCAAGCGCGAACCGTGGAAGCGGGTGCAGCTGCAGCGGCTGCGGCGGCGGCTGCGCCACGCGCCGCGGCCTCTCGTGCTGCTGGGCGACCTCAACACGCGCGGTGACCTGCCCGCCCGACGCACGGGCTGGCGCGAGCTCGTGCACGTGCCGACCTACCCGCGGTCGCGCCCTTGGCTGCGGATCGACCACGTGCTCGCCGACGGCCCCGTGACGGCGTCGACCGCCGCACGAGCGGTCGACCTGGGCGTCAGCGACCACCGCGCCGTCGTCGTGGACGTCGTGCTCGGGAAGTCCGGCGCTGCCGGCGGGGAGGGGGCGGCGCGGTGACGGACGAGCCGATCGGGGGCCTGCCGGACCACGGGCACGGCCGTCCGGAGACGCCGGAGCAGCGCTCGGACCGGAACTGGAACGAGCTGCTGCAGGAGCTGCGCGTCATGCAGACCGGCGTGCAGATCCTCACCGGCTTCCTGCTGATCCTGCCGTTCCAGAGCCGCTTCGGGGACCTGGACGACTACCAGCGCACGATCTATCTCGCGCTCGTGCTGATCTGCATCGCGACGACGGGCCTGCTCGTGGCGCCCGTCGCCCTGCACCGCGGCCTGTTCCGTCAGCACCTCAAGCGCTCGGTGGTCACCGGCGGCGACCGGATGGCCCGGGCCGGGCTGGTGCTCCTCGCCATCGCGCTGTCCGGCACCGCCGAGCTCGTGTTCGACGTCGTCCTGGGACGTGCCGCGGGGCTCGTCGTGGGCGCCGGCTCGGCCGTCGTGCTGCTGGGCCTGTGGGCGGTGGTGCCGGCGGTGGTGCGCCGGCACCGGGAGTGACGCGTCAGGCGGCGAGGTCGACGCGCTCCTGCTGCGCCAGCTCGGTGACGTCGGCCAGGCCCGTGACGTCGCCCGCGTCGGGCGCGGTGACGGTGCTGACCGTGTCGATCACGTCGGCCGCCGTGACGGTGCTGACCGTCTCCACCATGTCGACGACGTCGATCACGTCGGCCACGCCGGTGTTCCCGTCACCGACGACCGTGGCGTGCGGGTCGCCGGTCGCCTGGACGGCGGCGAGCTGCGCGGCGGCGGTGCGCTCGGCGCGGCGGGCCCGGGCGATGGTGCGCATCGCCGCGGCGCCGATGACGACGGCGGCGACGTTCGCCAGCGCCGAGGGCCAGATGCCGTTCACGATCGCGATGACGAGCATCACGGCCGCGCCGGCGAAGTTGGACAGCTGGAACGGCAGCGAGTCGGCGGTCCAGCGGCCGCGGCTCACCATGCCGTAGGCGAGGACGACGGCGATCGCGCCGATCCACCCGAGGGCAGTAATCACGGTCAGCAGGGAGATCGTCATGACGGCACCTCCGGGTACGTCGGCCGTGGCACAGGTGTGCCACGGGAAGGGAGCTTCATCGGGAAGAGGAGACGCCCGTCCGGTGAGAACCGGGTGCCGGGGCAGAGTGCCCGGGCCTGGCGTCGAAACGATTCTGCACCACCATCTGCCTTCAGCACAATCAAATCTTTCTTGGACGGCCAGTTAGTATCTCTACATGGCTACAGACCCACGGAGACTTGCCTTCCTCCTTGCCGTGCACCGTGCCGGGGGCGTGCTCGCGGCAGCAGATCTTCTGCATGTCACCCCGTCCGCGGTGTCCCAGCAGATCGCCCGCCTCGAGGCCGAGGAGGGGATCGCCGTCCTCGACCGCGGCCCCCGCGGCGTCACCCTCACCCCCGCGGGGCGCGTGCTGGCCGAGGCGGGCGAACGCGTCGAGGCCGAGCTGCTCGAGGCCCGCCAGGCGATCGCCGCGCTCGGCGAGGGCGTCAGCGGCAAGGTCGTGCTCGGCGCCTTCCAGACGGGCATCCGCGCCGTCGTCGCCCCGATGCTGCTCGACCTCGCCGAGCAGTACCCGGGCGTGGAGGTGGACGTGCGCGAGCACGAGCCGGCCGAGGCCGTCCGCATGCTGCGCGCCGGCGACCTCGACGTGATCCTGCTGGAGCGCGACGCGGACATGGACGCCCCCTCCCCCCGGGGCGTGCACGACGTGCCGCTGCTCGACGAGCCGTGGTGCGTCGTCGTGCCCGCGGGCCTGCCGATGCCCGAACGTCTCGACGACCTGGCCACCCTGCAGTGGGTCGGCGCCGAGTCCGACACGGCCTCCGACCGCGCGCTGCGGCGTCTCGCCCGCACGCTCGGCTCCCCCGTCAGCCAGCGGCACCGTTTCTTCGATTTCGACACCGCGCTCGCGCTCGTCGCGGCGAACCAGGGCGTCGCCATGCTGCCCGCGCTCGCGCTGCAGGGCGGCGACGTGCCGGAGGGGGTGGAGGTCGCCCGCCTCCCCGGCCTCGGCACGCGGCGCATCGTCGCGCGGCACCGCGCTACCCGGCACGAGCCCGGCCCCGCCGTGCGCGCCGTCGTCGACGCGATGGTCGAGGTGACCCGCGACCTCGAGCTCGGCTGAGCGGACGTCGTCCGCGGGCCGGCGGTCCCCCGCGGCCGGGTAGTATCGGGCGCGTCACACCGCAGCCCCGGCTGCCCCACAACGCGGACGCACCCCGGTGCGTCGCCACATAGCCGCTCGAACCGCGACGGGAGAGCCCGCGCCGCGCCCTGTGAGGCGCGGCCGGCGCCGAAGGAGCAACCCTCCCCGGGAATCTCTCAGGCATCCGTACCGTCACGGCGAGGCAACTCTGGAAAGCGGCCCGGCCCTCGACGGTCCGGGCCCACCGACGGTGCAAGTCGGCGCGCCCCGTCGACGTCGTAGGTCACGTCTGCGACGACGCCACGGCGGACCGGCAAAACTCTCAGGTCGACGCGCGCGCGTCCGATGACAGAGCGGGGAGGACCTGCCCGTCCCCCGCCTGCCCGGCCCGACCCACGGAGCTCCGACGTGACCACCCTCCCGGACGACTCACCCACCCTCGTCGGTGTCGACCCCGACGTCTTCGCCGACCGGCACGTGGGCCCCCGCGGCCGCGAGGTCGCCGCGATGCTCGACACCCTCGGCCGCGAGAGCCTCGACGCGCTCGTGGACGCCGCCGTCCCGGCGACGATCCGCACGGACCGCCCGCTGGACCTGCCGGCCGCCCGCTCCGAGGCCGAGGTGCTCGCGCACCTGCGCGACCTCGCGGGGAAGAACCAGGTCAAGCGCCAGATGATCGGCCTGGGCTACTACGGCACCACCACTCCCCCGGTGATCCGCCGCAACGTGCTCGAGTCCCCCGCGTGGTACACGGCGTACACGCCGTACCAGCCGGAGATCTCGCAGGGCCGCCTCGAGGCGCTGCTCAACTTCCAGCAGGCCGTGGAGGACCTCACCGGCCTCGGCATCGCGGGCGCGTCCCTGCTCGACGAGGCGACCGCCGTCGCGGAGGCCGTCGCCCTGATGTGGCGCGCCTCGCGCGCGAAGAGCGGGTACGTGGTGCTCGACGCCGACCTGTTCCCGCAGAGCCTGGCCGTGACGCGCGGGCGCGCGGAGGCGATCGGCCTGCCGGTCGTCGTGGTCGGGCTCGACGGCGGTCTGGCGGCCGGCCTCGACGCGTTCGTCGCGGCGGGCGGCACGCTGCCGGACGGCGACCTGGTGGGCGTCGTCGTGCAGCAGGCGGGCGCGTCGGGCCGCGTGCTGGACGCGCGCGACGTCGTCGCGGAGGCGAAGGAGCGGGGCGCGCTCGTCACCGTGGCCGCCGACCTCCTCGCTCTCACCCTGCTGACCTCCCCCGGCGAGCTGGGCGCGGACGTGTCGGTGGGCTCGGCGCAGCGGTTCGGCGTCCCCCTGTTCTACGGGGGCCCGCACGCCGCCTTCATGGCGGTCCGCAAGGGCCTGGAGCGCCAGCTGCCGGGCCGCCTGGTCGGGGTCTCGACGGACGTCGACGGCGCCACCGGCCTGCGGCTGGCCCTCGCCACCCGCGAGCAGCACATCCGTCGTGAGCGCGCCACGAGCAACATCTGCACCGCGCAGGCGCTGCTCGCCATCGTGGCCTCGATGTACGCCGTCTACCACGGCCCCGACGGCCTGCGGGCTATCGCCGAGCGCACCCACGCCCGCGCGGCCGCGGTCGCCGACGGTCTGCGCGCCGCCGGCATCACCGTCGAGCACGACGTCTTCTTCGACACCGTCCGCGCGGTCGTCCCCGGCCGGGCGGACCGCATCGTGACGGCCGCCGCGGCCGCCGGCTATAACCTGTACAAGGCCGACGCCGATCATGTACAGATCGCCTGCGACGAGACGACGACGCCGGCGGACGTCGAGGCGGTCCTCGCCGCTTTCGCCTCCCCCGCACCCGTGTCGGGGGACGCCGCCCAGGAAGCGGGGAGGTCGGGGATCCCTCGCGCGGACGTAGACCTTCCCGAAGTGGAGGGCGCCCAGGCGCCCGTGAACGCGTCCGCGCGAGGGATCCCCGACCTCCCCGCGGCCGTGACACGGCAGACCCCCTACCTCCAGCACCCCATCTTCCACATCCACCGCAGCGAGACCTCGATGCTGCGCTACCTGCGGTCCCTCAGCGACAAGGACCTGGCGCTGGACCGCACGATGATCCCGCTGGGCTCGTGCACGATGAAGCTCAACGCGACGGCGGAGATGGAGGCCATCAGCTGGCCGGGCTTCGCGGACATCCACCCGTACGTGCCGGCCGACCAGGCGCAGGGTTATGCGGAGCTGGTGTCAACGCTGGAGTCCCAGCTCGCGGAGATCACGGGGTACGCGACGGTGTCGGTGCAGCCGAACGCGGGTTCGCAGGGCGAGTTCGCGGGCCTGCTGGCGATCAAGGGGTACCACCGGTCACGCGGGGAGGGGCATCGCGACATCGTGCTGATCCCGGCGTCCGCGCACGGCACGAACGCGGCGTCGGCGGCGCTGGCGGGCCTGCGCGTGGTGGTCGTGGCGACGGCGGACGACGGCGAGATCCAGCTGGACGACCTGCGCGCGAAGCTGGAGCAGCACGGGCCGCAGGTCGCCGGGATCATGATCACCTACCCGTCCACGCACGGGGTCTACGAGGAGCACGTCCGCGAGGTCTGCGACCTTGTACACAAGGCTGGCGGCCAGGTGTACATCGACGGCGCGAACCTCAACGCGCTGGTCGGTCTGGCGCGCCCGGGGGAGTTCGGCGGGGACGTCTCGCACCTCAACCTGCACAAGACGTTCTGCATCCCGCACGGCGGCGGCGGCCCGGGCGTGGGCCCGGTCGCGGTGGCCTCGCACCTGGTGCCGTTCCTGCCCGGCGACCCGCTGGGCGGGGCGGCCGGAGCGGAGGAGGAGGCCGGTGCCGGGGTGCCGGTCAGCGCGGCGCCGCACGGGTCGGCGGGCATCCTGCCGATCTCGTACGCGTACCTCGCGCTGATGGGGCCGGACGGGCTGACGGAGGCGTCCAAGGCCGCCGTCCTCACCGCGAACTACGTGGCGCAGCGCCTGCACCCGTACTTCCCGGTGCTCTACACGGGCGCGAACGGCCTGGTCGCCCACGAGTGCATCCTCGACCTGCGCCCCCTGACCGCCGAGACCGGCGTCACGGCGGAGGACGTGGCCAAGCGGCTCATCGACTACGGCTTCCACGCGCCGACGATGTCGTTCCCCGTGGCGGGAACGCTCATGGTGGAGCCGACGGAGAGCGAGGACCTGGCCGAGCTCGACCGCTTCGTGGACGCGATGATCGCCATCCGCGGCGAGATCGACCGCGTCGCGGCGGGGGAGTGGAGCCCGGAGGACTCGCCGCTGCGGCACGCCCCGCACACGGCCGCGAGCGTCGTCGCCGACGAGTGGACGCACCCTTACTCCCGCGAGCTCGCCGCGTACCCGGTGGCGAGCCTGCGGGCCGCGAAGTACTGGCCGCCCGTGCGCCGCATCGACGGGGCCAAGGGCGACCGCAACCTCGTGTGCGCCTGCCCGCCCCTGGAGTCGTACGCGGAGCCGACCCCCACCCACTGACCGCTGTGGGCGCTCGGTCGGCGTTGTCCGAGGCCGGATACACGCCGAACGAGCGCCCACAACACTCGACCCGGGACACACCGAAGGGAGCCTCGATGGCCGAGGACCAGCAGGACACGCAGGAGCGGACCACCCCGCTGCACGAGGAGCACGTCGCGCTCGGCGCCAACCTCACCGGGTTCGGCGGCTGGCTGATGCCGCTGCGATACACCTCCGACCTCGCCGAGCACCGCGCGGTGCGCGAGGCCGCCGGGCTGTTCGACCTGTCGCACATGGGGGAGATCCACCTCGAGGGCGCCCAGGCCGGCGCGGCGCTCGACGCCGCCCTGGTGGGCAACGCGAGCGCGATCGGCGTCGGGCGGGCCCGGTACTCGATGATCTGCGCCGAGGACGGCGCGGTGCTCGACGACCTCATCGTGTACCGGCTGGCCGACGAGCACTTCCTCGTCGTCGCGAACGCCGGGAACGCGCCGCGCGTCGCCGCCGAGCTGGTGGCGCGGTCGGCCGGGTTCGACACGGTCGTGACGGACCGCTCGGACGAGACGGCGCTGGTGGCGGTCCAGGGCCCGCGGGCCGAAGAGATCGTCGCCTCGCTGACCGCCGCCGAGGACGTCGACACGGTGCGCGGCATGAAGTACTACGCCTCGGCCGAGGCGACCGTCGCCGGGATCGGCGTGCTCGTGGCGCGCACCGGGTACACAGGGGAGGACGGCTTCGAGCTGTTCGTCCCAGCGGACCGCGCGGTGGAGCTGTGGCGGGCGCTGCTCGCGGCGGGGGAGCCGCACGGCCTCGTGCCCGCGGGCCTCTCGGCGCGCGACTCGCTGCGCCTGGAGGCGGGCATGCCGCTGTACGGGAACGAGCTCGACGAGACCACCACGCCGTACGAGGCCGGCCTCGGGCGCGTCGTGAAGCTCGACAAGACGGGTCCCGACGGCGAGCCCCTGCCGTTCGTCGGCCGCGCGGCCCTGGCCGCCCGTGCCCAGAGCGCTCCGGCCCGCGTCCTCGTCGGGCTGCGCGGCGAGGGCCGCCGCCCGGCGCGCGCGGGCCACGCCGTCGTGCAGCGCGGCCTGGACGGGGCGGCCGGCGCCACGGTGGGCCACGTGACGTCGGGCGCGCCGTCGCCGACGCTCGGGTTCCCCGTCGCGATGGCGTACGTGACGCCCGAGGTGTCCGCCGAGGGCACGCAGCTCGCCGTGGACGTCCGTGGCCGCGCCGAGCCGTTCGTCGTCGTCCGGCTGCCGTTCTACAAGCGGTCGTAGGACGATCGTCCCTGACCGCCCTCTCTCACCGCCGAAGACCCCCGAAGGAGCACCCATGGCCGACTTCCCCGAGAACCTCCGCTACTCCGCCGAGCACGAGTGGGTGGACGACGCGTCGCCCGCCACGATCGGCGTCACGTCCGTCGCCGCCGACGCGCTGGGCGACGTCGTCTACCTCGAGCTGCCCGAGGTGGGGGCCACGATCGAGGCCGGCGCCGTCGTCGGCGAGATCGAGTCCACGAAGTCCGTCTCGGAGCTGTACTCGCCGGTGAGCGGCACCGTGGTGGAGGTCAACCAGGCGGCGGTGGACGACCCCGCCGTGGTGAACTCCGACCCCTTCGGCGCGGGCTGGCTGTTCAAGGTGGACGTGACCTCCCGGGGCGAGCTCCTCACGGCCGAGGAGTACGCCGCGCAGGCGGGCTGACGCCGTCCCGGGCGTCGTGACCGAATCGTGACCTTGCGGTCCGAAATGGGTTGATTGCCTGACGCAACCGCGCTGACCTGCGACGACACGGCCGGCCCCGTCCCGAGAGGGTGCGGAGCCGGCCGTCGTCGTTCATGCAGACGCACAGACCCGCGACGTTCCGCGTCATGACGAGGGCGCGTGCGCATCTTCTTCCATGACGGCTTCCCCTGGTCGACCTTCCGTAGGTCGGCGGCCGTCGACGGAGGAAAAACGATGAGCACGATCGAACTGACCGGCCCCACGACGTCCCGCCTGCTCACGCGCCGTGAGCGGGTGGTGCTGTCCAACCTGTCCGAGGACGTCACCCTCGAGCAGATCGCGACCAAGCTGTTCGTCACTCGTAACACGGTGAAGTCGCAGGTTCGCAGCGTGTACCGCAAGATCGGCGTCTCCAGCCGTGCCGAGGCTGTCGCATGGGCGCGACAGGCGGGCCTCGGGGCCAGCTGAGCACCCCGCAGCACACGGTGGTGCCGAGCCCCGCTCGACGACAGGGGAGGTCGTCGATGCGGGGCTCTCGCACGTCCGGGCACCGGCCGGCCCGGCCGACCGCCGATGCCCGGATGGCAGACTCGCGGTATGACAGCACGCCGCCTCGTGGTCGCCGCCGCGATCGTCGACGACCTCGACCGCCCGACGCGCCTGCTCGCCGCACGGCGGAGCCGGCCGGCGCGCCTCGTGGGGCGGTGGGAGTTCCCGGGCGGCAAGGTCGACCCGGGGGAGACGCCCGTCGAGGCGCTGCACCGCGAGCTGCGCGAGGAGCTCGGCGTCGGCGTGGACCTCGGTGAGGAGCTGCCCGGCCCCGACGACGGCGCGTGGATCATCACCGAGCGGCACGTGCTGCGGCTCTGGTTCGCGACGGTCGCCGAGGGTGACCCGCAACCCCTGGTGGAGCACGACGACCTGCGCTGGCTGGACCGGTCGACGCTGCGCGACGTGGCCTGGCTGGACGGCGACGTGCGGATCGTCGAGGCGCTGCTGGACCTGCTCGACCCGGTCGACGCGGCCCGCTGAGCCGGCCGGGGCTCAGCCCCGGAGCAGGTCGGTCGCGCCCGGGGGCACTGACGGCGGCCCGGGCCGCAGCACGCAGCGGAAGCCGATGTGGGTGGTGGCGGAGTCCACGGACTGCGCGGAGCGCGCGGCGGGTCGGTAGCGCAGGCAGTACTCGGGTGCGCACAGGTGGGACCCGCCCTTGAGGGCCTTGCGGGGGTGGCGTTCGCCGGGGGCGACCGACGCGCGCGCGGCGGGGCCGAGGTCCTCGGACGACGGCGCGCAGCAGGCGCCGTCGTGCGCGTGCCGGTCGGTGCCGGTGAGGAAGAACGTCGTCGTCCACTCCCACACGTTGCCGATCATGTCCGCCAGGCCGTAGCCGTTGACGGGGAACGTGCCGACGGGGGAGGTGCCCACCCAGCCCTCGGCCCCGGCGTTGTCGTAGGGGAACCGGCCCTGCCAGGTGTTGGCCATGAGCCGGCCGCCGGGCCGCACCTCGTCGCCCCAGGCGTATGGCGTGCCGTCGGTGCCGCCCCGGGCGGCGTACTCGAACTCGGCCTCCGTGGGCAGGTCGCGGCCCGCCCAGCGGGCGTAGGCGAGGGCGTCGTCGAACGCGACGAGCACCACGGGGTGGTCCTCCCGGCCACGGATGTCGGTGCCCGGGCCGCCGGGGTGCCGCCATGACGCGCCGGGCTGCCAGCGCCACCACCGCGTCCAGTCGCTCAGGGGCACCGGGCCGGGCGTCGGGGTGAACACCAGGCCGCCGGGCACGAGGGCCGCCGGGTCCGCGCCGGGGAAGTCGGCGGGGTCGGGCGCGACCTCGGCGACGGTCACGTGCCCCGTCTCCTCGACGAAGCGTGCGAACTGCGCGTTCGTCACCGGGTGCTGCTCGACGGCGAACGCCTCGACCGCGACCTCCCGGACCGGACCCTCCTCCGGGTAGAACTCCTCGGAGCCCATGCGGAACCGCCCGGCGGGGACGTCGACCAGGGGGGTGAGCGCGGGTGCGGTCATGGGTCCATCCTGCCGGGTCGTGCCGCCCGCGCGGGCGGTCGGGGGTCGCTCACGCCAGCCCGCGCACCCAGCGCTCGACCTCGCGGCGGCTGCGCAGCCGCACGACCTGTACGTGGGGCGCCTCCCGTGCCAGACGCTCGTCGAGCCCGCAGAGCTTGTGGCGGCTCTGCCACGCCCACCGCAGGATGTGGTCGGGGTCGGTCAGGACGGTGCGCAGGGGCGGCTCGACGTTGCCGTTCCACAGCGGCGTGCGCCGCAGCCGGCGCCGCAGCGTCCGCCGGGTGACCTGCCACATCACCACGGGCACGGGCAGGTCGAGCCACACCAGCAGCTCGGCGCGCCCGAGCAGCAGGGGCCGGGCCGCCGGGTACTGCCACTCGGTGACCCACGCGTCCCGCGCGGCGAGGGCTCGGACGTCGTCCATGAACTCCGGGCGCGGCGTCCAGCCCGGGCCGTGGTGCAGCCCGTCCAGCTCCGTGTGCGGCAGCCCGAGGACGGCGGACAGGCGCCCGGCGAGCGTCGTCTTGCCCGCGCCGGACGTGCCGGCCACGAGGATCCGGCGGGCCGTGACGGACGGCGGGGGAGCGGGGGCGTCCGGGGTCACCCGCCGAGGGTACGGAACGAGGTCGCGCCGCGGACAGCACCCGGGCGTGAAGACTTGTGCCGGACCGCTAGTACCGTAGGGAGAAATCTGCCAGCACCCGGGTCGGCGCCGCACCCGGAGGACGGAGCGCACCGTGCCGCACCCTCTGCCGGACCCCGCGCAGCCCGCCGGTCTCCTCGACGGGCGTGCCGACGACGAAGGGTGGTCGTCCGCGGCGGCCCTCGTCGCGACGACCTCGGGCACGAGGCGCGCGTTCGCGGACGGGCCGGGAGCCGCCCGGGGGACGACGGGCGCCGAGACCCTGTTCGACCTCGCGTCGGTGACCAAGGCGTTCGTGGCGCTCACCGCGGCGACGCTGGTCGACGACGGCCTGCTCGACCTCGACGCCCCGGCCCGCGAGATGCTGGACGTGCCCGCGACCTCGACGGGCGCGACGGCGCGCCACCTGCTCACGCACACCGCCGGGCTGCGCGCCACGGCCTTCGCGTGGCGGACCACCAGTGACCCGGACGCCGTGCTCGCCGACGCCCTCGGTCCGCCCGAGGCGCCGCCGGGGGCCAGGCACACCTACTCCTGCCTGAGCTTCATCACGCTCGGCCGGGCGCTGGAGGAGCTGGCGGGCGAGGGGCTCGACCGGATGGTCGCGCGGCGCGTCGGCGCACCCCTCGGCGCGGCGGGGCTGCGGTGGTCGCCCGTCGACGTCGTCGACGCCGGCGGGGTCGCCCCGACCGAGCCGGGCACCCCGACGGGCCGGGTGCACGACGAGCTCGCCGCGGCGACCGCCCGCCCGGTGGGGAACGCCGGGCTGTTCGGCACGCTCGACGACCTCGCCCGGCTGGCGGCCCTGATCGCCCACCGCGGGGCCGCGGGCGGCCGGCAGGTCGTGAGCGAGGCGTCGTGGCGCGCCCTGGTCGAGCCGGACGACGTCGCCCGCCGCGCGGGCGCGCCGTGGGGGCAGGCGCTCGGGCTGCGCCGCGGCGACCCCGGGTTCATGGTGTCGGGAGACCAGGTGGGGCACTCGGGCTTCACGGGGACGTCGTTCGTCGCCGACCTCGCCACGGGGGCGACGGCGGTGCTGCTGACGAACCGTGTCCACGGCGGTCGCGCGTCGACCGTCGAGGCGCGACGGCGGGCGTTGGCGGCGCTCGCCGCGAAGGAGGGGCGATGAGGGGACGGGACGGGATGCCCGCGGCGGCCGGTGCGACGGAGTCCGACGGCTTCGAGCTGCGGACGGACCTGCTGACGCGGGTGGCGCACGCGCACGACGCGTCGCACTACCTGCTGCGCCCCGCGGCGGTCGCGCGCCCGCACGACGTCGAGGGCGTGGCCGCCGCGATGCGCGAGGCGAGCCGGCGCGGGCTGCCGGTGACGTTCCGCTCGGGCGGCACGAGCCTGTCGGGCCAGGCGTCGGGCGCGGGGATGCTCGTCGACACCCGGACGCGCTTCACCCGCGTGGAGGTGCTCGACGGCGGGGAGCGGGTGCGCTGCCAGCCGGGCGCCACCCTGCGGCTCGTCAACGGCCACCTCGCGCGCCGCGGACGGCGGCTCGGCCCCGACCCGGCGAGCGAGATCGCGTGCACCGTCGGGGGAGTGGTGGCCAACAACTCGTCCGGCATGTCGTCGGGCACCACGCGCACCGCCTACCGGACCGTCGAGGCGATGACGGTGGTGCTGCCCAGCGGCACCGTGCTCGACACGGGCGCCCCCGACGCGGACGCGCGCCTCGCCGCCCTCGAGCCGGAGCTGCACGGCGGGCTGGCCGGGCTGCGCGACCGGGTGCGGGCCAGCGCCACCATGCGCGCCGAGATCGAGCGCCAGTTCGCGATGAAGAACACCATGGGCTACTCCGTGAACGCGCTGCTCGACCACGACTCGCCGGTGAAGATCCTCGAGCACCTGATGATCGGCTCCGAGGGGACGCTCGGCTGGGTCGCCGACGTCACGTTCCGCACCGTGCCGCTGCTGACCCGGGCCGCCACGACCCTGCTCGTCTTCGACTCGCTCGAGCGCGCCACCGACGCGCTCGTGCCGCTGGGCGCCTCCGGGCCGGAGGCGATCGAGCTGATGGACGCCGCGTCGCTGCGCGTCGCGGCCGCCGACCCGAAGGCCGACCCGTCGATGCGGTCGCTCGCCCACGGCGCGGGCATCACGGGCCAGACGGCGCTGCTCGTGGAGTACCGCGCCGCCACCGACGACGAGCTCGCCCCGCTGCAGGACGCCGCCCGCGCCGTCGTCGACGGGCTCGACCTGGAGCTGCCCGCCACGCTCACCACCGACCCGGCGACGCGCGAGCGCCTGTGGCGCGTGCGCAAGGGCCTGTACACGGCCGTGGCGGGCGCCCGCCCGGCGGGGGCGACGGCGCTGCTGGAGGACGTCGTCGTGCCGGTCCCCGACCTCACGGGCACGGTGCACGAACTGGGCGGGCTGTTCGCCCGGCACGGGTACGACGACGCCGTGACGTTCGGGCACGCCAAGGACGGCAACCTGCACTTCATGATCACGCCGCGCCTCGGCGACGCGGCAGAGCTGGACCGGTACGCGGCGTTCAGCGACGACCTCGTCGACCTTGTGCTGGGCCGCGGCGGCTCGCTCAAGGCCGAGCACGGCACCGGCCGCATCATGGCGCCGTTCGTGCGCCGCCAGTACGGCGACGAGCTGTACGACGTGATGCGCGAGATCAAGCGCCTGTGCGACCCGCGCGGCGTCCTCAACCCGGGCGTGGTGCTCACCGACGACCCGCGCGAGCACCTGCGCGACCTCAAGGTCGAGGCGTCCGCCGGCGGCGAGGACGCCCCGCTCGTCGACCGCTGCGTGGAGTGCGGGTACTGCGAGCCCGGCTGCCCGTCGCGCAGCCTCACCACGACGCCGCGGCAGCGCATCGCCCTCCTCAAGGAGATGGCCGTCGCCCCGGAGCACGAGCGCCAGGAGCTGGAGCGCGCCTACCGCTACTGGGGCGTGCAGACCTGCGCGGCCGACTCGATGTGCGTCGAGGCGTGCCCGGTCGGCATCGACACCGGCGTCGTGATGAAGGGCCACCGGGCGCGGTCGAACCCCGCGCTGGTGCACCGCGGGGGCGAGGCGCTCGCGGGGGCGTGGGGCCCGGCGGTGGGCGCGCTGCGGGGCGCGCTGGGCGTCGTGCAGGCGGTGCCGACACCGGTGGCGCGGGCGGCGTCGGAGGTCGCGCGCGGCGTCGTCGGGACGGACGTCGTGCCCCGGGTGGACGACGACCTGCCCGGCCCGGGGCCCCGGCGCGCGACCGAGGACGTGCCGGGGGAGCTGCGGGCGGTGCTCTTCGCCTCGTGCACGGGCGCGCTTTTCGCCCCGGCCTCGCCGTCCGAGCCGTTCGAGCCCGAGGGCTCCGCCGGCGAGCCCGCGGGGCGGGGGGCCGAGGCCGCCCTGCGCGCCCTGTGCGAGCGTGCCGGGATCGGTCTCGCCGTGCCGGAGGGGATCGGCGGGCTGTGCTGCGGCACGCCGTGGGCGAGCAAGGGGCTGCCCGACGGCGCGGCCCGCATGGCGCGCCGGGTCCTGGACGCCCTGTGGACGGCGACGCGCGGGGGCGAGCTGCCGGTGGTGTGCGACGCGTCGAGCTGCACGCACGGTCTGGTCGAGACGCCGCACCACCTGTCGGGGGACGACGCCGAGCGCTTCGCGCGGCTGCGGATCGTCGACGCGGTGACGTTCGTGCGCACGGACGTGCTGCCGGCGCTCGCCGAGCGCGGCGTGGAGATCCAGGCGCTGGACAGCGTCGTCGTGCACCCCACCTGCGCCACCGTGCACCTGGGCACCGTGGACGACCTGCGCGCGGTGGCGGCCGCCGTCGCGGACGAGGCCGTGGTGCCCGCCGCGTGGGGCTGCTGCGGCTTCGCCGGCGACCGCGGCCTGCTGCACCCCGAGCTCACGGAGTCGGCCACGCGGGCCGAGGCCGCCGAGGTCGCGGCGGGCGGACGCTACGACGCGTACGTGTCGAGCAACCGCACCTGCGAGATGGGGATGTCGCGGGCCACCGGCCGCGACTACGTGCACGTGGTCGAGCTGCTGGAGGCCGCGACGCGCTGACCGCACGGCGCGGCCCCCCTCACGACCTCACGGCCACGAGCACCCGTCACGACCCCGCGGTCACGGCCGCACCGGGTGCACCACCATCGCGGCGCCGCCGCCGCGGCGGCGGGGCTCGGACACGGCCGTGAGCAGCCCGTCGTCGCCGATCTGCACCGCCGTGGCGGCGCCGATCTCGGCGGCGGACGTGAACTGGTCGCCCGAGGGGACGAGGGTGTGGCCGTACACCTCCAGCGCGGGACCGTAGGCCTCGATGAACTCGGGCTCCGCCGTGACGGCGGCCGTGTTGCGCTGCGACGCGCGCGGGGCGGCGAGCGCCTCGCCGATCGGCATCCCGCGGTCGAGGTGGTTGGTGAGCGTCTGCAGCACCGTCGTGATGATCGTGGAGCCGCCGGGGGAGCCGAGGGCCAGCACCGGCTCGCCGTCGCGCAGCACGATCGTGGGCGACATCGACGACCGCGGCCGCTTGCCCGGCTCGATGCGGTTCGGGTCGTCCGCCCGCCACACGGTGGAGAAGTCGGTGAGCTCGTTGTTCAGCAGGAAGCCGCGGCCCGGCACCAGGATCCCGGAACCGCCGGTCTGCTCGATCGTCAGGGTGTACTCGACGACGTTCCCGTCCCGGTCCACCACGGTGAGGTTCGTGGTCGAGACGTTCTCCGTGTCCGCGTCGGCCGGCGCCACCGTCTCGCCGCAGGCCGCGTCGTCGGCATCGACGTCGCCCGGCGCGACGGGCTTCGGCGCCGCGGCCTCCGGGTCGAGCAGGCAGGCGCGCTCCGCGGCGAAGTCGTCGGACAGCAGCGTGTCCAGGGGGACGTCGACGAAGGCCGGGTCGCCCACGTACGCGCCGCGGTCGGCGAACGCGAGGGCGGAGGCCTCGAGGTAGTGGTGCAGGTAGGCGGCGTCGTCCATCCCCGCGAGGTCGAACGTCTCGAGGATGTTCAGCGCCTCGCCCAGCGTGGAGCCGCCGCTGGACGACGGCGCCATGCCGTAGACGTCGAAGTCCCGGTAGTCGGACTCGGCCGGGTCCTGGAGGATCGCCTCGTAGTCCGCCAGGTCCTCCAGCTCGAGGAACCCGGGCGGCACGGGGAGGTCGGTGGCCGGGTCCGTCTGGGGGTTCTGGACGGCGTCCACGATCTCGGCCGCGAGGTCGCCGCCGTAGAACGCGTCGGTGCCGTGCTTCGCCAGCAGGTCGTACGTGGCGGCCAGGTCGCGGTTGCGGAAGACGCTGCCGACCGCCGGCGGCTCGCCGCCGGGCAGGTACAGCTCCGCGGTCGCGGGGAAGGCGGCGAACCGCTCCGCGTTGTCGGCGGTCTGGTCGTGGAACGTCTGGTCGACGAGGAACCCGCGCCGTGCGAGCTGCGTCGCCGGCTTGAGCGCCTTCTTCAGGGAGTAGGTGCCCCACTCGTCGAGCGCGGTCTGCCATGTGGCCGGGGTGCCCGGCGTCCCGACGGAGACGCCGCTGGTGACCAGCTCCGGCGTGAACGGGTACGGCTCGCCCGTGGCCGGGTCGATGAAGGCGTCGTTCGGCATGTCGGCGGGCGCCGTCTCCCGGCCGTCGATCGTGTGCACCTGCTGGGTGTCCGCGTCGTAGTACACGAAGTACCCGCCGCCGCCGATCCCCGCGCTGTACGGCTCCGTGACGCCGAGCGCGGCTGCGGCGGCCACCGCGGCGTCGACCGCGTTGCCGCCCTTGCGCAGCACCTCGAGCCCGACCCGGCTCGCCTCCGGGTCCACGGTGCTGATCGCGCCGCCGCGGCCGACCGCCGTCGGCACCTTGAGGTCGTCGCGCGGGTGCGCCCCCGCGGAGGTCGCGGCCCCCACGCCGACGACGGCGGTCGTCGCGGTCAGCGCGACGGCGCCCAGGGCGGCGAGCGTGCGGGTCCGGCGGGAGGGGCGGGTGCTGGAGCGTCGCTGGTCCATCTCCCCAGAGTGACCGACTCGGCGCGACGCCGCGCGCCGGGGGGAGGGCCCGATGAAGCGGACCTGACGAAAAGTTTCTCTGCTGGTTGACATTGTGAAAGTTGCTGGCAACCTGGACGCGGGACGCTGCGACGGCGCACGTCCCGGCCCGACCCGCGGAGGATCCCCGATGAGCCGAGCACCTCGCCGAGCATCTCGCCGAGCATCTCGCCGAGCACAGCACCCCGCCCGACGCACGACGGCGATCCCGACGGGGGTCGGCCTGCTGCTCGGCCTGGCGATGGCGGTGCCCGTCGGCGCCGCGGCGGCGGTGCCGCCCGACGACCGGCCCGACCTGCCCGTCGCCACGGCCGGTACCGCGTCGGCCGAGGCGGTCGTCCTGCGCGACGACGTCGCCGACCTGCCGCTGGACGACGACGGCGCCGCGATCGTCACGGAACGCACGGAACGCCTGATCGCCCCGGGGTTGGAGCTCACCGAGTTCGCCCGCGTGTCCGCGGAGGGCTGGCTGAGCGGCGAGGTGCTCGTGGCCCACCTCGGGCAGGACGGCGGCCCCCGGCTCGGCTACCTCGGCCCCGACGCCGTCGCGGGCAACGCGACCGTCAGCGAGATGGCGGCCGACCGCGGCGCCGTCGCGGCGGTCAACGGCGACTTCTTCGACATCAACAACTCGGGCGCGGCCCTCGGCGCGGCGGTGGACGAGGGCACGCTGCTGAAGTCCGCGTCCCCGGGCCGCGAGAAGGCCCTCACCGTCGACGCGACCGGCGTGGGTCGCCTCGCGGAGCTGTTCCTCGAGGGCACCGTCACGCTCGGCGCGGGCGACACCGCGAGGGAGCTGCCGGTCGCGGGGCTCAACGTCACCGCCGCGCCCGCGGGCGGCGTCGTCGTCTTCGACGCCGCGTGGGGGGACGCCCCGCGCACCCGGCCGCTCGGCGCGGGGGAGCAGGGTGTGGAGGTCCAGGTGCGGGGCGGCACGGACGGCGGCGCCGGGACGGTCGTCGAGGTCGGGACACCCGGCGAGGGCCGCCTGCCCGACGACGTGCGGGCCGTCGTCGCCCGCCCGGGCGCCGCCGCGGACGCGCTCGCCGCCCTGGCGCCGGGCGACGACGTGTCGCTCGCGTACGGGCTGCGCGGCGACCTCGGTGACCTGCGCACCGCGATCGGCGGCGACCCCGACGACTGGCTGCTCGAGGACGGCGAGATCACCTCCTCCACCAGCGAGTTCGCGCAGTTGCGCCACCCCCGCACCGCCGTGGGCCTCAGCGAGGACGGGAGCACCGCCTACCTCGTGGTCGTCGACGGCCGGCAGGCGCACAGCATCGGCGCGTCGCTGCCGGAGCTCGGCCGGTTCCTCGCGCAGGTCGGCGCCGACGACGCGATCAACCTCGACGGCGGCGGCTCGACCACGATGGTCGCGCGGCTGCCCGGCGACGCGGGCACGAGCGTGCTCAACCGCCCCTCCGACGGCGCGGAGCGTCTCGACGCCAACGGCCTGGGGCTGTTCGCGCCGGAGGGGTCGGGCCGGGTGCACGCCTTCGACGTCCGGGCCGAGGTGCCCACGGGGGACGAGCCCGCCGAGGACGCGCTGCGCGTCTTCCCCGGCCTGCACCGCACCCTCACGGCCGCCGGCTACGACGAGGCGCGGTCGCCGGTCGACACCGCCCCGGACGAGTGGACGACGTCGGACGCGGACGCCGCGACCGTCGCGCGCTCGGACGCCGGGGCGGGCGTCGTCACCGGCGTGGCGCCCGGCGCCGCGACCGTCCGCGCGGCCACCCCGACGCCCGACGGCGTGGCGACCGGCGCCGCCGACCTCACGGTCCTCGGGGAGCCGGTGCGGCTCACCGTCCCGGAGCCGGTGGTGACGCTCGTCGACGCGGACGCGACCGCGTCGGTCACCGTCGTGGGCCACGACGAGGACGGGTACTCCGCCCCGGTCGAGGCCCGCGACGTCGAGGTCACGGGCGGGGACGGCGTCGCCGCGCTGGAGCCGGCGGCCGACGGCTCGTTCACGGTGCGCGCGCTCCGGGACTCCGGGGCGGCGAGCTTCACGCTGTCCGTGGGCGACCTGGAGGTCGAGGTCGCGGTGGCGGTCTCGCTCCGGGACGTCGCCGTGACGGACCTCGCCGACGCGGACCGCTGGACGTCCGCGCACGACCGCGCGCCGGGCGGCTCCGTCGCGCCGGCCACCGGCCACGAGGGCGCGGCGGGCCTGCGCCTCACCTACGACTTCACGCAGTCCACCGCCACGCGCGGCCAGTACGCGGTCGCCCCCGACGGCGGGCTCGAGATCCCCGGTCAGCCCCGCACCCTCACGGCGTGGGTGCAAGGCGCCGGGGACGGCGCCTGGCTGCGCCTGCAGGTGCGCCAGGGCGACGGGGTCGTCACCAACCTCGACGGCCCGGAGGTGTCGTGGGAGGGCTGGCGCCAGGTGGAGGTGGAGGTCCCCGAGGGCGTCGCGTTCCCGCTGACCCTGCAGCGCCTGCGCCTGCTGGAGACGCGGGCCGCGGAGCAGTACACGGGCGAGGTCGTCGTCTCCGACCTGCGCGCGCAGGTGCCGCCGGACGTCGAGGCGCCGAGCCCCGAGCGGGTGGAGGACCGGGTGGTCGTCGCCGAGGGTGCGACGGACGACGCCCCGCTGCGGGTCGCGGTGATGTCCGACGCGCAGTTCGTGGCGCGCGACCCGGAGTCGGGCGCGGTGCAGGGGGCGAGGGAGGCGCTCGCCGAGATCGTCGCCGCCGACCCGGACCTGCTCGTCATCAACGGCGACCTGGTGGACGAGGCGGCCCCGGAGGACTTCGACCTGGCCCGCGAGGTGCTCGACGAGGGTCTCGCCGACGCCGACTTCCCCTGGTACTACCTGCCCGGCAACCACGAGGTCATGGGCGGCTCGATCGAGAACTTCGAGGCCGAGTTCGGCGAGCGGACGCACGTCGTGGACGTGCCCGACCCGCGCGGCGACGGCGGCACGACCCGCCTGGTCATGCTCGACTCCTCCAGCGGGCGCCTGGGCAGCGACTTCGACCAGCTGCGCACCCTGCGCGACGCGCTCGACTCCGCGGCGTCGGACGACGCCGTGACGGGCGTCGTCACCCTCTTCCACCACCCGCTCGACGACCCGCTGCCGACCAAGGCCAGCCAGCTCGTCGACCGGGTCGAGGCGGAGACGCTGCGCGGCTGGTTCGAGGACTTCCGCGAGTCGTCGGGCAAGCAGATCGCGTCCGTCGGGTCGCACGTGGGCGTGTTCCACGCGGGCACCGAGGACGGGATCCCGTACGTCGTCAACGGCAACTCGGGCAAGAGCCCGGCGAGCACCCCGGCGGACGGCGGCTTCACCGGCTGGTCGATGGTGGGCGTGGACCCGGCGGCCGAGGGCACCGGGGACGACGGCTGGTTCTCCTGGGAGGTGGAGGCTCGGGCCGAGGACGTCGCGGTGAGCGGCCCCGAGGAGCTCGCCGTCGGGACGTCGGGGCAGGTCAGCGCTCTGCTCACGCAGGACGACACCCGCGTGGTGCCGGTCGCCTGGCCGGTCTCCTCCCGGTGGGGCGGCGACGGCGTCTTCGTGGGCCCGGCCGCCGACGCGCCGTCCGACGCCGTGCTGGCGCTCGACCCGGCGACGCACGAGGCCACGGCCGTGGCGCCCGGCCGCGCGACCGTCGAGGTCGAGGTGAACGGCGTCGTCGGCACGCTCGACGTGCTCGTGCCCGCGGGGGCGCCCGGCACGGCCCGGATCAGCGACGACAACGGGTGGGACACCGGCCTGCGGGACGGCGACTACCGGGTGCTCGTCGACCTGTGGTGGGGCGAGAACGCCACGAGCATGCGGCTCTACGAGGACGGCGAGCTGATCCACACGGAGAAGCTCACGCACGGCGGCACCGAGGCGCAGCGCGTGGCCGTGCCCGTGACGGGCAAGCCGAACGGGACGTACGAGTACACCTGCGAGCTGGTCAACGCCGCGGGGACGACGCCGTGCGCCGGGCCCCACACCGTGCGGGTGACCGACGCGAACCCGGGCACGCCGACCCTCTCCCACGACAACGCCTCCGACGACGGGCCCGGCGACGGTGACTACGTCGTCACCATGCACAAGTGGTGGGGCACCCAGGCCACCGGCTACGTGCTCTACGAGGACGGCGTCGAGGTCGACCGGCAGGAGCTCGAGCCGGGCACCGGGGGCGAGGCGCAGACCGCCGCCACCGCGCTCACCGGCCGCGAGGTGGGCACCCACACGTACGTGGCCGTGCTGACCAACGCCGCGGGGGAGACGCGCAGCAAGGAGCTCACGGTGCGCGTGCGGCGCTGAGCCGCCGACGTGCCCGTCCGGTCAGGCGGCGGGCACGTCGGCCCGCATCACCCAGCGCCACTTCGCGATCTTCCGGTCGCGGACGAAGCCGAACCCGGCGTACAGCTCCTCGGGGCCGGTGTGGAGGTAGGCGCCCCGCTGCGGCGGGCGGTCGACGGTCTGCTCCGGGTAGGCCTCGACCACCCCGCCGCCGGCGTGCGCGATGGCGTCCAGCGCCGCGCCTACCGCGGCGTGGGCGACCCCCGTGCCCCGGTGCGACCCGGCGGTGAAGATGCAGCCGATGCGCCAGGCCGGGGGCTCGCCGGCCTCCTGCTCGTACCGCTTGCGGTTCTTGATGTTCGGCAGCTCGGCGGGCGTGCCGTACTGGCACCAGCCCACGCTCGCGCCGTCGTCGTACACGAGGACCTGTCGCACGCTCCCGTCCCGGGTGCGGGCGAGCTTGGCGGCGCGCGGGTGAGCCGGCGCACCCCCCTGCCGTTCGCCGGGCGCACCGCGGGCGGCCTATCCTCGGACGCATGAGCGACTTCCAGGTCAACCCGCGCGTCAAGTCCGAGCCCACCGGTGCCGTCCTCGGCCGCTTCCTGGGGTCGTTCGTGCTCTTCGTCGGCGGCATCGTGCTGTTCGGCTCCGGCGTCTCGGGCGGGAACCCGACCCTGGACCCGTACCTCGCCGTGGGCGGCATCCTCGCCGTCGCGCTGGCCTTCGGCCTGCCGATGATCGGCGCGCACGAGCGGGGCTGACCCGCCCCGCCGGCCCCGGCGCGACGCACCGGGGCCGGGCGGGCACCGGTCAGGAACCGGCCTCGATCGCCGTCGGGGTGGCGGCGTGCGTCACCTCGATCCGGCGCGGCCGCGCCTCCTCGGCGACCGGGATCGTCAGGGTCAGCACGCCGTCGGCGTAGGACGCGGTGATCTGGTCGAGCGCCAGGCCGCGGCCCAGCGAGACCTGCCGTGCCATCGTGCCGGTGGCGCGCTCCCGCAGGAGCCACTGGCCCTCGCCCGAGCGCGGCGTGCGCTCGGCGCGGATGGTGAGCATCCGGTCCTCGCACGACACGTCGATGCTGCCGGGGTCGATGCCGGGCAGGTCCACCGCCAGCACGTAGTGGTCGCCCTCCCGGAACAGGTCCATCGGCATGCCGGGCGCGTTCCGACCGGTCAGGGCGAGCGAACCGAACATCCGGTCCATCTCCTCGAACGGGTCCCAGAAGGTAGCCATCGCGCATCACCTCCTCGTCCGCGAGGCCGCGCTCCCGGCCTCGGTCGCGATCGGCGGGCCGGGCCCTCCGGCGTCGCCGTGGCTACACCCGAATAGTTAGCACTCTCACCCCGAGAGTGCCAGATCTCCGTGATCGCCGTCGGCGAACGCCGGGGCGGTCAGGCGGTGCGCCGCACCTCCTCGAGGAACCTGCGGGTGTTCCGGCGCAGGGCCTCGACCCGCCGCGCGACGATCTGCTCCCGCACGCCGGCGTCGTCCCTCCCCGCCTCGGCGAGGGTGGGGCGGCGCCGCACGTTGCGCGAGCAGCGGAAGTCGCCGCAGATCAGCGTGCCGACCGTGTCGCCCTTGCGGCCGGCGGCCCCGCCGCGCTTCGCCACGTAGAGCTGCACGTCGCGGGTCTCGACGACGTCCTCGCACCACGCGCACAGGGCGGCGCGGCGAGGACCCGTGCGCTCGGTGGCGCGCAGGAGGACGCCGACCGGCTCGCCGTCGGGCTTGGTCCCAGGCTCGTCGTCGAGCGTCATGACGACGTAGGCGGCCAGGGGCTGCTTGCGGTCGCGCCAGCCCAGGTAGTCGAGGCGGTCCCAGGCGATCTCGGCGAGGTCGGGGACGATCATGCGCTGCCGCTCGCTGCGGGTGGTGTTGACGAGGGAGGCGCGGAGCTGCTGCTCGGTGAGCGGGGTCATGAGGATTCTGCCTTCGGTGAGCGCGGGAGTCACCGGGACGGCGGCGCGAGACGGCCGCGTCGTGCGGCGACGGTGGGCATGACGAGGCCCCGCGTCGCCCGTGGTGCTGAACGTTCAGCGGCGGCCGACGCCGGGGCAGGCGCGACTGCCCGAGCAGGCCTGGTGGCCCGCCCCGCTCCCTGCGACGCCCGGCATCGCTCGCTCCTCGCTCGTGAAGTCTTGGTCCGCTCGTGCCTCCGGGGCACGACCGGCCCGTCCATCGTGCCACGCGACCGTCGCCCGGGCCGACATCTTTTCCCCGGCCGCGTCCTGTCCGCCGAACAGGCGGTTGTTCACCTTCTGAACGCTCAGAAGGTGAACAACCACCTGTTCGGCAGGGGTCAGAGGGTGGCGCGGACGGCGCGGGCCGCCTCGACCAGGTGGGCGAGCGCGGGCTCGACCTCCGCGTACCGGCGGGTCTTGAGCCCGCAGTCCGGGTTGACCCACACCAGCGACGGGTCGATGGCCTTCACGGCCAGCGACAGCAGCTCGGTGACCTCCTCGGACGACGGCACCCGTGGGGAGTGGATGTCGTAGACGCCCGGCCCGATGCCGCGGGAGTACCCGGCGTCGGCGAGCTCCGGCACGATCTCCATGCGCGAGCGCGCCGCCTCGACGGACGTGACGTCCGCGTCCAGGCCGTCGATCGCGCCGATGACCTCGCCGAACTCCGAGTAGCACAGGTGCGTGTGGACCTGCGTGGCGGCGTCGACCCCCGACGTCGCGAGGCGGAACGACCGCACCGACCAGTCGAGGTACGCCGGCTGGTCCGCGCGGCGCAGCGGCAGGAGCTCGCGCAGCGCGGGCTCGTCCACCTGCACGATGCCGATGCCGGCGGCCTCGAGGTCCGCGATCTCGTCGCGCAGCGCGAGGCCCACCTGGTTCGCGGTGTCGCCGAGCGGCTGGTCGTCGCGGACGAACGACCACGCGAGGATCGTCACCGGGCCGGTGAGCATGCCCTTGACCGGCTTCGCGGTGAGCGACGCCGTGTACGCCGACCACTCGACGGTGATCGGCGCGCGCCGCTGCACGTCGCCCCACAGGATCGGCGGGCGCACGCAGCGCGACCCGTACGACTGCACCCAGCCGTTCGCCGTCACCGCGAAGCCGTCGAGCTGCTCGGCGAAGTACTGCACCATGTCGTTGCGCTCCGGCTCGCCGTGCACCAGCACATCGAGGCCCAGCTCCTCCTGCAGCGCCACGACGCGCGCGATCTCCCCCCGCATCGCGGTGGTGTAGTCGGCGTCGGCCAGCTCGCCCCGCGTCCAGGCGGCGCGGGCCCGGCGGATCTCCGGCGTCTGCGGGAACGACCCGATCGTCGTGGTGGGCAGCGGCGGGAGGTCGAGCCGCGCCGCCTGGGCGGCCGCCCGCTCCGCGGCCGGGCCGCGGGCGAAGTCAGCGTCGGTCAGCGCCGCGGCACGCTCGCGCACCGCGGGCACGACGACCCCGGCCGCGGTCGCGCGAGAGGCGACGGCGGCGGACGACGCGGCGAGCGCCTCGGCGACGGCGTCACGGCCGTCGGTGAGGGCACGGGCCAGCGTCGCGACCTCGCCGACCTTCTGGTCGGCGAACGCGAGCCAGTCGCGCAGGCGCGGGTCGAGCGTCGTGCCCGCCCCCGTACCGCCGTCGCCGAACACCTCGTCCTCGACGTCGTGCGGCACGTGCAGCAGCGACGTCGACGTGCCGACCGTGAGGGCCCCGGCGCCGAGCGGGCGCAGCGCCTCGACGACGTCGAGCTTCGCGGCCAGGTCGGCCCGCCACACGTTGTGGCCGTCGACGACGCCCGCGACGAGCGTCTTGCCGGCGAGCCCCGGCACGGGGCCGGCGGGCACGGCGCCCTTGACCAGGTCGACGGCGATCGCGTCGACGTCCGTGGCCGCGAGCAGCGCGAGGCCGTCGTCGCCGAGCCCGCCGAACGGCGCGGTCACGAGGACGGCGGGCCGCTCACCGTCGGCGTCGTCGGTCGCCGGCGCGAGATCGGTCGCGAGCGCGCGGTACGCGGTCCGGACGGCGTCGTGCAGGCGCTCGGCGGGCACGTCGAGGGAGTCCGTGACGAGCGCCGGCTCGTCGAGCTGGACCCACGGCACGCCGACGGCCGCCAGCGCGCGCAGCAGGTCGGCGTACGCGGCGACGACGTCGTCGAGCCGGTCGAGCGGGTGGAAGCCCGCTCCTGCCTCCTCGGCCGCCTTCGACAGCGCGAGGAACGTCACCGGGCCCACGAGGACGGGGCGCGTCGTGACGCCCGCCTCCTTGGCCTCGGCGTACTCGCGCACGACCCGGTGGTCGGCGAACGAGATCGGCGTCGTCCCGCTGATCTCCGGGACGAGGTAGTGGTAGTTGGTGTCGAACCACTTGGTCATCTCGAGCGGGGCGTCCTCGCCGCGGCCGCGGGCCACGGCGAAGTAGCCGTCCAGCTCGAGCGAGCCGTCCTCGTCGTCGAGCAGGTCGCGGAACCGCTCGGGGACGGCGCCCAGCAGCGCGACGACGTCGAGCACCTGGTCGTAGAAGGAGAACGAGCCCGGCACGGAGCCGTCGTCGGGGTCCAGGCCGAGGTCGACGAGGCGGCGGGCGGTGTCGCGGCGCAGCGCGCCGGCCGTGACCTCCAGGTCGACGGCGTCGGTGCGGCCGGCCCAGAAGGACTCGACGGCCCTCTTGAGCTCGCGGCGGCGCCCGATGCGCGGGTAGCCGAGGATCGTGCCGCCGGGGAAGGCGGGGGTGGGGCGTGCGGTGGACATGAGCGCTCCTGAGTTCGGGCTCCGGTCAGACGGCGGGAGCCTGGGTCGGGATGCTCGGTACCCACGGCCTTCTGGCCAGGTCGGCGCCGTCCGACACACGGTCGGGGGCGGCCGGTCCGCCGAGGTGGACACCCTCGAGCAGGTCCAGAGCGGGACGGTACTTGTTGAACGTGTACACGTGGATGCCGGGGGCGCCCGCGTCGAGCACGCGCTGGGCGAGCTCCACGGCGCGCGCCGTCCCGAAGGCGTGCTGCGCCTCGGGGTCCGGCAGGGCGTCGAGCGCGTCCAGCAGGTGCTGGGGCGCGCGGACGCCGGTGAGCTCCTCGACGCGACGGAGCCGGCGCGGCTCGGTCGTGGGCAGCTGCCCGGCGAGGATGGGGATCGTCACCCCGGCCGCGCGGGCCTCGGCGACGAAGTCGATGTAGGAGCGGGCCTCGTAGAAGAGCTGCGTGATGGCGAAGCTCGCCCCCGCGTCCTGCTTCTCCTTGAGGCGCCGGACCTCCTGGGCCCGGGTGGTGCCGGCCTGCACGTTGCCGTCCACGAACGTCGCGACGGCGATCGTCATCGGCCGGGCCGCGCCGCGCAGGGCGGCGCCGGGGTCGTTGGCGCAGCGCCGGGCCTCGACCTCGCGCAGCAGGTGCACGAGCGCGATCGAGGACGCGACGCCGTCGGCGGGCGGCGCCCAGTCCGGCTGGTCCTTGGGCGGGTCACCGCGCAGGGCGAGGAAGGCGCGGGTGCCGGCCTCGAGGAAGTCGTCGATGACGGCGGAGACGTCCTCGCGGTGCGCGCCCACGCAGGTCAGGTGGGCCACGGGCAGGACGGGCGTGCCCTCGAGCAGGGTCGCGACGACCTGCCGTGCCGTCGCCCGGTCGCCGCCGCCCGCGCCGTACGTGACGGACACGAAGTCAGGGCGCGCCGCGACGAGCCGGCGGGCCGTCTCCCAGAACTTCGGGGCGGCGTCGGGCCGGCGCGGCGGCATGAGCTCGAACGAGACCGTCGGGCGGGCCGGGTGCCCCGGGGTGGGCGAAAGGTATGCCTCTGCGACCATGCGTCACTCCATCGACCCTGGCGTGAGCACCTTCGTCCTCGGGAGGCTTCCGTCGGAGAACGGGTTGCTGCGGCGTCGTCGAGCCAGGACTCTCGGCCGCTCTGGATGGCTGGGGCTCGATCGTACGCAGCATCCGCCATACGGGCGAGGATGAGACCGTCTGCTGAGACGGCGTGAGACGAGCGGCCGGCGCGGGGCGCCTCCGCACCCGTCAGCGCCCACGATCAGGGCACGAGCACGACCTTGCCGCCCGGGTGCCGGGACTCGACCAGGGCGTGCGCCCGCGGCGCGTCGGCCAGCGGCAGCACCGCGCCGACGGTCGTCACCAGGTCGCCGCGGGCGAGGGCGGCCACGGCCTCGGCGAGGTCCCCGGCGTCCCGCTCGGACCGCCAGCTGGCCTCGACGCCCAGGTCCGCGGCGGCGTCGTCGGCGATGGTGACGATCCGGTCCGTGCCGCCGCGCAGCGCGATGGAGTCGGGCAGCACGCCCGCGCCGGCCGCGTCCAGCACGGCGTCCACGCCCTCGGGGGCGAGGGCGCGCACCCGGTCCACGAGCCCCGCGCCGTAGGGGGTCGGCGTCGCGCCGAGCGCGGAGACCCGGCCGGCGTTCCGCGCCGACGCCGTGCCGATCACGCGCGCGCCGCGGCGCACGGCGAGCTGGGTGGCCAGCGCGCCCACCGCCCCGGACGCCCCGTGCACGAGCAGCGTCTCGCCGGGTCGGACGTCGAGGAGCCGCAGCACGCGCGTCGCGGTCTCCGCCGCGACGGGCAGCGTGACGGCCTCGGTCAGGTCCAGGCCGTCGGGCACGCGCGCGACGACGGAGGCGAGCGCGAGCTCCGCGTACCCACCGCCGACGGAGAAGCCCACCACGCGGTCGCCGGGGGCGACGCCCGTCACGCCGTCCCCGACCTGGTCGACGACCCCCGCGACCTCCAGCCCCGGCACCACCGGCGACGTGGGAGCGGGAGCGCCGGTCGCGCCGGCGCGGGACTTCACGTCCCAGACGTTGACGGCGGCGGCCTCCACCCGCACGCGCACCCGGCCGGGCCCGGCCTGCGGGTCGGGGACGTCGGCGAGGTGCAGCACCTCGGGGCCGCCGTGGGTCTCGAAGACGATCGCGCGCACGCGGCCATCCTGGCGCAGCCGCCGCACCGGCGCAGCCCTCGCCTCGAGCGCGACGGGTCAGCAGCAGCGCGAGCCGGGGTTGCGGTCCTGCGCGGCGTAGTGCTCCCGCCAGAACTCGCGCTCGCCCAGGGGCTCGCGGTCGGGGTGCGCGGAGCGCTCGTGCGCGACGTACGTGCGGTAGGCGTCGTCGCCCATCACCTGCCGCACGTACCAGCGCAGGTGGCGCGCCGCGGCCGACGCCGGCCCACTCCTTCTCGATGCGCCGCTCCTCGGACGACGCGACCAGGCCGGCGGGCGCGAACCGCCGCGACGCCACGGCCGCGTCCTCGTGGTTCGCGCCACCCCCGGCGCGGAACGCCTTGAGCGTCACGACCACGGACGCCGCGATGACGACGATCGACAGCACCACGAACACGATCGACAGGGTCCCCTGCACGAAGGTGTTGCGGACCACGGCCTCCATCGCCGCGACGTTGGGCGCGGTGCCGAACGACGTCTCCCCGGCGGCGAGGGCGTCCTTGAACGCCCGGTGCTGCGCCCAGTACCCCGCCGCGGGCACGTCGGAGAAGATCTTCTCGAACGACGCCAGATGGTGATGAGGGCCGTGAACGCCAGCGGCAGGGCCACGATCCACAGCCAGGCCCAGCAGGCGCGGCCGCGCTTGGCGACGATGGCGAGCACGACGGCCAGCGCGATGGCGGCCGTCGACGGCGGTGAGGATGAACAGCGCCTCGAACAGGATCGCGAAGTGGTACCAGAAGCCCATGATCGCGGTGCCGCCCACGAGCTGGTGCATGATGTGCGCCAGCCCGAGCGCGAGCGTCGGGGCGCCGCCGGGCGGGACACGATCGACGGCTCGCCCACCTGGCCGGCCAGGGTGCTGAGCACGTCGGGCGTGAGGTTGACGCCCGCGAGGCCGAGCGAGTTCACGAAGGCGACGGCGCCCTCGATGGTGCCGCCGGTGGCGGCCGCCGCGGCGCATGGAGAAGAAGAGCATCGTGTAGTCCTGCATCGCGCCCGCGAGCACCACGCCGACGATGATCCAGATCGTGCCCGGCAGGTAGCCCATCTGCGCGGCGAGCACGGGCCCCACGAGCGGGCCGGCGCCGGCGATGGCGGCGAAGTGGTGGCCGAACAGCACGCGGCGGTCGGTCGGGACGAAGTCCTTGCCGTTCTCGCGCGTCTCCGCGGGGGTGGCGCGGCGGTCGTCGGGGCGGGTGATGTACTGCTCGATCACCTTCGAGTAGAAGCGGTACCCGATGAGGTAGGTGCACACGGCCGCGAAGACGAACCAGATCGCGTTGACGGTCTCCCCGCGCACCAGCGCGATCATCACCCAGGGTGCGAGGTCCTCGGGCGGGACGGCCGTCCGGGGGGGGGTAGCGGGAGCCTGGCGCCGCGCCGGGGCACGCGACGCCGTAGCCTGACGTGCATGGACACCGAAGAGCGCCTCGCCGTCTTCCTCGACTACGAGAACCTGGCGCTGGGCGCCCGCGACCACCTGGGCGGCATGCAGTTCGACTTCAAGCCCATCGCTGACGCGCTCGCGGTGCGCGGGCGCGTGGTGGTACGGCGGGCGTACGCGGACTGGTCGTACTTCGACGAGGACCGGCGGATGCTCACCCGTCACCAGGTCGAGCTCATCGAGATGACGCAGCGCATGGGCGCGTCCCGCAAGAACGCCGCCGACATCAAGATGGTGGTCGACGCGATCGAGATGGCGTTCGAGCGCGAGTACATCACCACGTTCGTCATGTGCACCGGGGACTCGGACTTCTCCCCGCTGGTCCACAAGCTGCGCGAGCTGGACAAGCGGGTGATCGGCGTCGGCGTCGAGAACTCGACGTCGCGGCTGCTGCCGCCCGCCTGCGACGAGTTCCTCTTCTACGACCGGCTCGAGGGCGTCGACGTGCCCGACGAGTCCGAGTCGCCTGCGCCCAAGCGGTCGGGGCGCGGCGGCGCCAAGGGGTCCGGGCGGTCGGGCGGCGGCCGGGGCGGTCGCGCCAAGACGCCGGCGCCCGCCGAGGCCACGGCCGAGGCGACGGAGACCACGCAGCCCGCCGCGCCCGCCGAGGAGGCCGCGCCGGCGACGTCGGGCACGGGCGGCTCGCGACGGCGCAAGAAGGCGCCCGCCGCCGAGCCCGCGCCCGCGCCGGTGGTGGAGGACGAGCCCGTGGAGGCCGTCGTCGAGACCGACCTCGAGCAGGACGACGCCGTCGCGTCGGCCGGCGAGGACGCGCCCATGGAGGTCAGGGTGGCGCAGACCCTCGCCGACCTGCAGGCCTCGACGGGCGGCACGGTCACCGCGTCGATGCTCAAGCGCACGCTGGTGCGCAAGGACCCGACCTTCAGCGAGGCCGACTACGGCTTCCGCACGTTCGGCGAGTTCCTGCGGTTCCTCGCCGACCGGGACTTCGTGCAGCTGTCGCCCGGCCCGTCGACGGGGGACCCGGAGGTGGCGCTGCCGGAGCAGCAGGACACCGCGGGCGCCTTCGACCTGCTGCGGCAGGTGGTGCGCGACGCCGGCGGGACGGCGCCCCTATCCGGGCTGAAGAACGAGGTGCGCAAGCGCCGCCCCGACTTCTCGGAGAAGGCGCTCGGCTACCGCGGCTTCCTGCAGTTCGCCAAGGGTGCGGCGGCCGCCGGCGCCGTCGCCCTCGCGTGGGACGACGACGCCGACGACTACCTGCTCACCGCGGCCTGATCCGCGGCTGCACGACCGGCGACCGGGTCAGCCGCGGACGAACTCGAGCAGCGCCGCGTTGACCTCGGCGGCGTGCGTCCACAGCAGGCCGTGGGGCGCGCCCTCCACCTCGACGTACTGCGCCTCCGGGACGGCCTGGTGGAAGCGGCGGCCCGTGGCGTCGATCGGCAGGATGTTGTCCTTCGTGCCGTGCAGGATCAGCGTCGGCTTGCCCGCGGCGCGGACCGCCTCGACGTCGGCGCGGAAGTCCTCGATCCAGGTGGGGACGACGGCGTACGCGGCGACGGGGGCGGAGCCCACGGCGGTGTTCCAGTTCGCCCGGACGACCTCCTCGGAGATCCGGCTGCCCAGGGTCTCGTCGAGGTTGTAGAAGTCCTTGTAGAACTGGGTGAACCAGGCGTAGCGGTCGCCGCGGGCGGCGTCGACGATGCCGTCGAACACGGACTGCGGCACGCCCTCGGGGTTGTCGTCGCGCTGCACGAGGAACGGCTCGAGCGAGGCGAGGAAGGCGAGCTTGGCGACGCGCTCGTGGCCGTGGTTGTGCACGTACCGGGCGAGCTCGCCCGTGCCCATCGAGAACCCGACGAGGATCACGTCCCGCAGGTCGAGCGTGGTGAGGACGGTGTCGAGGTCCTTCGCGAAGGTGTCGTAGTCGTAGCCGGTGCCGACCTTGCTCGACGCGCCGAAGCCGCGACGGTCGTAGGTGATGACGCGGTATCCGGCGTCGAGGAGCTCGCGGGTCTGGAGCTCCCAGCTGTGCCCGTCCAGCGGGTACCCGTGGATGAGGACGACGGGCTGCCCGGAGCCCTGGTCCTCGTAGTACAGCTCGATGTCCGTGCTGTTCTCCTGGCCGACGGTGATGTAGCCCATGGTTCGCTCCTTCGGACGATGGGGGAGAACGGGCGTTCTCCCGATGTCGGATACAGTAGAGAACGATGGTTCTCCGCGCAAGAGGGGAACTCGTGAAGAGAGGGTGAACGATGCTCGACGAGCAGGAGGCGCGGGACGCCGTGGTCGCCGCCGCGGACCGGTTGTTCTACGCCCGTGGCGTCCAGGCGGTCGGCATGGACGCCGTGCGCACCGAGGCGGGCGTGTCCCTCAAGCGGATCTACGGCCTCTTCGAGTCCAAGGAGGACCTGGTCGTCGCGGTGCTCGCGCTGCGCACCCGCCAGTGGACGGACGGCGTCGAGCGGGCTGCCGCCGACGCCGCCACCCCGCGCGAGCGGATCCTCAGCGTCTTCGACTTCCTCGACTCCTGGTTCCGGGAGGACGGCTTCCGCGGCTGTGCGTTCATCAACTCGTTCGGCGAGCTCGGCGCCACCTCGCCCCGGGTCGCCGACGCCGTGCGCGGGCACAAGGAGGCGTTCCGGGAGCACATGCTCGGCCTCGTGCGCGAGGCGGGGCTGCCCGACGCCGTCGCGGTGCAGGTCGTGCTGCTGGCCGAGGGCGCGCAGACGACGGCCGCGATCACGCACGACGCGAACGTCGCCCGCGCGGCGCGCCGGGCGGCTGAGGCGCTGCTCGACGCCGAGGCAGCCCCGACGCCCTGACCGCCGGCCTCCGAGGGTGCGTCGGCGGGCACCGCGGGGCAGGGGGCACAATGGTGCGGTGACCTACCGGTTCCTGCGCCTCGTCCTGTCGCTCCTGGTGTACGTGCTGCTGCGCCCCCAGGTGACGGGGCTGCACAACATCCCCCGGCGTGGCCCGGTGATCCTGGCGAGCAACCACCTGTCGTTCATCGACTCGATCATCATCCCGCTCGTCGTGCCCCGGCACGTCACCTTCATCGCCAAGGCGGAGTACTGGACGGGCCGCGGCCTCAAGGGCCGGGTCTCGCGCTGGTTCTTCACCACGATGGGTCACATCCCGGTCGACCGCGAGGACCCGCGCGCGGGGCAGCGGTCCCTCGACGACGCGCTCGTGGTGCTCAAGCGCGGCGGCGCCTTCGGCATCTACCCCGAGGGCACCCGCTCCCGGGACGGCAAGCTGCACCCGGGCCACACCGGCGTCGCCTGGCTCGCCCTCGCCGGCTCCGCGCCCGTCGTGCCCGTCGCGCTGCGCGGCACCGACAAGGTGCAGCCCGTGGGCAAGCGGCTCCCGCGCCTCGCGCGGGGCATCCAGGTGCACTTCGGCGCGCCGATCGACCCGTCGCGGCAGATCACGACCGGCGCCCGGCCCGCGCAGGTCCGTCGGGAGCTGACCGACCACGTCATGTCGTCGATCCACAAGATGAGCGGTCAGGAGCTCGCCGCGTGACCCAGCCCTCGCCGCACGGCGAGGAGGTCCAGCGCCTCTTCGACACGGTCCCCGGCTACTACGACCGGATGAACCGCCTCATGACGCTGGGCCGCCACGCCGCCTGGTGCCGCGACGTCGCGCGGCGGGCGCAGCTGCCCGCCGGCGGGTCGCTGCTCGACATCGCGACCGGCACGGGCGTCATCGCCCTCGAGGCCGCGCGCCAGTACCCCGGGGCCACGATCCACGGGGTCGACTTCTCCGAAGGGATGCTGGAGGGCGCGCGCGCCAAGCCCGGTGCCGACGCCGTGACCTGGCAGTTCGCCGACGCCAACGCCCTGCCCTACGACGACGCGTCGTTCGACGCCGTCACGCACGGCTATCTGCTGCGCAACGTCGAGGACGCCGAGCGGGTGCTCGCCGAGCAGCTGCGGGTGCTCAAGCCCGGCGGTCGCCTCGCCCTGCTGGAGACCTGCCCGCCGCGCGGCCTGCTGCGCGTGCCGGTGACGCTGGGCGTCAAGGTCGTCGTCCCGCTGCTCGGGCAGCTCGTGGCCCGCGACAAGAAGTCCTACACGTACCTCGAGGAGACGACCCTCGGGTTCATGTCCCCCGAGCAGGTCGCCTCGATCCTGTGGCGCCTCGGGTTCGACGACGTCACCTGGCGGCGCCGGTTCCTCGGCACCCACATGATCGTGAGCGCCCGCAAGCCGTAGGTCGGTTCCCCCGGGCGGGGGAGGCGCCGGCACGTGCCGCTGGGCAGACTGGCGGGCATGGCGCGGACGACGACGGGCGGGGGACGGCGCACGCTGCGCTGGGCGCTGTCGCCGCTGACCAGCGCGTCCACGGTGCGGGCGGGCGTGTACCTCGTCATCGGCGGGGTGCTCGCGGGGGCGTACTTCGTGCTCACGGTGGGGTTCGTGCAGATGTTCGCGGACCCGGCGACGCCGCGGGTCGCGGTCGGGGTGCTGGCGCTGATCACCGCGGTCATCGTGTGCACGCCGCCGTTCCTCGCGCCCGTGCGGGCGCTGGAGATCGCCGCCGTGCGGACGTTCCTCGACGTCGACCCGCGCTCCCTGCCCGACCCGGTCGGCGCGCCCACCGTCGCGACCCGCTGGCGCGGGGCCGCCTGGTTCGCGCTGCACCTCGTGCTCGGCGCGCTGGTCACGCTGGGGCTGCTGGTCGCGGTGCCGCTCGCGACGCAGCTGGTGCTGTCGGCGTTCGGCATCGATCGCGCGTTCCTCGTGCAGATGGGGCCCGCCCTGGCCTCGAACCCCGCCGGGTGGCTGGCGCTGGGCGTGCTGGCGCTCGTCGCGCTGCCGTACGGCACGGCGCTCGCACGGCGGCTGCTGCGGCAGTCGGCGGAGCCGCTGCTCGGCCCGGACCAGACGGCGCGGATCGCGGAGCTGGAGGCCCGGGCGGACCGGCTCGCCGAGCGCGGCCGGCTCGCCCGCGAGCTGCACGACTCCGTGGGCCACGCGCTGACGGTCACGACGCTCCAGGCGGCGGCCGCGGCCCGCCAGGTCGAGACGGACCCGGAGGCCGCCCGCCGGTCGCTCGCCGCCATCGAGGAGGCGGGTCGCGGCGCGATGGCGGACCTCGACCACGTGCTGGGCCTGCTGCGCGCGGGCGACGACGCGGCGTCGGGCGCCTCCGCCCGGCGCGCCCCCGCGCGGTCGCTCGACGACCTGCCCGCCCTCGTCGACGACGCCCGGCACGCCGGGACCGACGTCCGCCTCGACCTGGGCACCCCCGCCGCGGGCGCGCTGCCGCGCGCGACGTCGCACGAGGCCTACCGGGTGGTGCAGGAGGCGCTGACCAACGCCGTCCGGCACGCCCCCGGCCTGCCCGTGACGGTCCGGGCGGCGGTGGCCGACGGGACGCTCGACGTCGAGGTGGTGAACCCGCTGCCCGCC